>Ga0070681_10004605_pt1 | contig 13168 bp, 10 predicted proteins | sample KBSC83BmetaG_FD_65650 | JGI IMG/M metagenome (GOLD analysis project Ga0070681, IMG submission 65650) | Corn rhizosphere microbial communities from Kellogg Biological Station, Michigan, USA - KBS C8-3B metaG | ecosystem: Host-associated > Plants > Roots > Rhizosphere | place: USA: Michigan... | reverse complement strand
AGGTCCTCGAGCGACAGGTCGATGCCCTGCGCGACGATCTCCGAGCGCCGCTTGTCGGCGAACTGCTCGCGCAAGCCCGTGAGCTCGTCGCGGACGATCTGCGTGACGCGCGTCGGCTTGGCGAGGATGTCGATCAGGTCGGCGATCAACGCCATCGTGTCGCGATACTCGCCGGTGATTTTTTCCTGCTCGAGGCCGGTCAGGCGCGCGAGGCGCATGTCGAGGATCGCCTGCGCCTGCACGTCGGACAGCCGGTAGCCCTGCGCCGAGAGGCCGAAATGGGCGGGCAGCCCGTCGGGGCGCGCCGCGTCGGCGAGCGCGCGCGCGAGCATCTCCTCGACGATCTTCGATCGCCACAGGCGCGCCATCAGCGCCTCCTTGGCGTCGGCCGGCGTCGGCGCCGCCTTGATCAGTGCCACGATGTCGTCGACGTTCGACAGCGCGACCGCGAGGCCCTCGAGGATGTGCGCGCGATCGCGCGCCTTGGCGAGGTCGAAGCGCGTGCGGCGCACGACCACCTCGCGGCGATGCGTAAGGAAGAACTCGAGGAACTGCTTGATGTTCAGGAGCCGCGGCTGGCCGTCCACCAGCGCGACCATGTTCATGCCGAAGCTGTCCTGCAGCTGCGTCAGCTTGAAGAGGTTGTTGAGGACGATCTCGGGGACCTCGCCGCGCTTCAGCTCGATCACGAGGCGCATGCCCTTCTTGTCGCTCTCGTTGCGAAGGTCGACGATGCCGTCGACCTTCTTGCCGGTGACGAGCTCGCCGATGCGCTTCAGCAGCGCGTCGCCGCTGACCTGGTAGGGCAGCTCGTCGACGATGATCGACTGCTTGCCCGCGCGATCGGCGTCCTCGATGTGCGTGCGCGCGCGGATCACCACGCGGCCGCGGCCGGTGCGGTAGCCCTCGCGCACGCCCTCGAGGCCGTAGATGATTCCCGCCGTCGGGAAGTCGGGCGCCGGGATGATCTCCATCAGCTCGTCGATGCCGATCGCCGGGTTGTCGAGCACGGCGACGCAACCGTCGACCGTCTCGCCGAGGTTGTGCGGCGGGATGTTGGTGGCCATGCCCACCGCGATGCCGGCCGACCCGTTGACGAGCAGGTTGGGGAAGCGCGCGGGCAGCACCGCCGGCTCCTCCTCCTTGCCGTCGTAGTTCGGGACGAAATCGACGGTGTCCTTGTCGATGTCGGCGGTGAGCTCGTCGGCGATCCGCTCGAGGCGGCATTCCGTGTAGCGCATCGCCGCCGCATTGTCGCCGTCGACCGACCCGAAGTTGCCCTGGCCGTCGATCAGCGGGTAGCGCAGCGAGAACGGCTGCGCCATGCGGACGAGCGTGTCGTAGATCGCGAGGTCACCGTGCGGGTGGTATTTGCCCATCACGTCGCCGACCACCCGCGCGCACTTCATGTACGGGCGGTTCCAGACGTTGTTGGCCTCGTGCATCGCGAACAGCACGCGCCGGTGCACGGGCTTCAACCCGTCGCGGACATCGGGGAGCGCCCGCCCGACGATCACGCTCATCGCGTAATCGAGGTAGCTGTGGCGCATCTCGGCTTCCAGGCTGACCGGAACGGTCTCCTTGGCGAAAGGCTCGTTGGGGGGTGGCGTCATCGCTGTTTCGGGTTCGCGGCGGGCGTTGCCGGATCGGTCGCGGCAGGCAGAAATCGGCCCTCCCGCGGGTTTTTGCGCGGGAATGGCCGGCGCCGGCCCGTTATCGGCAGCATCCGGGGCCGCGGGGAGGCCGGATGCCTTTGAATTCTTGCAATTTTAGCATGGCGTTGTATCGCCGCGACAGTCGCCGCACCGACAGAGTTATCCGCCCCGGCGCGATTTTGCTTCCCGCAAAACCTCCGTGCTATAGTCGTTGCGACGCCAAGATTTACGCGTGTCGGGCGCCGAAAGCACGCACCGCGTGCCCGGGCACGCGAACCTCGATTCGCACAAAACTTTCCCAAAACCTAAGCCAATAAGGGGTGAATCAATGACTCGACGACTCGTCACCGGTGTTGTTGCTGGCGCGATCGCAACAGTGTTCGCCGGCACGGTTGCCGCGCAGACCACGGGGTACGTGCCGGGTGTCGCCGGCGCCAATCCCACGAACAGCGGTTACGTCCTCTCGGGTTCCGGGACGCCGGACAACAATGTCGTGAGGAGCGGCGTCTACAACAGCACCGCCGGCCTGTCGGGCAACCTGTGCTATCGCACCGGCTACTGGACGCCGAGCATGGCGATCGCGGCCTGCGATCCCGACCTCGTGCCGAAGCCGGCCGCCCCGGCGCCCGCTGCGGCGCCCGCGCCCGCGCCAGCGCCGGCCCCCGCGCCCGCCCCGGCCAAGCCGGCCGCCGGCCTGCAGAAGATCACGCTCGCGTCGAAGGCGCTGTTCGACTTCGACAAGGCGGTCCTCAAGCCCGAAGGCAAGGCGGCGATCGATTCCGAGATCATCTCCAAGCTGTCGCGCGTGCAGAAGCTCGACCTCGTGCTGGTCACCGGCCACACCGACCGCATCGGCACGCAAGCCTACAACCAGAAGCTGTCCGAGCGCCGCGCCGACGCCGTGCGCGACTACCTGGTCAGCAAGGGCGTGGCGCGCGACAAGATCGAGACGCTCGGCATGGGCAAGACGCAGCCGCTGCCTGGCGTCGTCTGCAACCAGAAGGCGCTGCGCGAGCTGATCGCCTGCCTCGCCCCGAATCGCCGCGTGGAAGTCGAAGTCAAGGGTGAAGCCACCAGCAGCATGTAACGATGCAATGATGGCCGGGCAACCCGGTCGCAAAAGGCCCCGCGGATGCGGGGCTTTTTGTTTGCGACGACGATCCGTGCGATGACACCCCCATGAGCGACGACCGCCGCGCGGTCGACTTGCGCATCGACGCGCGCTGGCTCGTCCCGATCGCGCGCGACGGCGCGCTCGAGGCGCATGCGCTCATGGTCGACGCCGGCCGCATCGTCGCGCTCCTGCCGGCCGCGGAGGCCGACGAGCGCTACGCGCCGCGCGAGGCGATCGAGCTCGCCACGCATGCCGTGATGCCGGGCTTCGTCAACGCCCACACGCATGCCGCGATGACGCTGCTGCGCGGCATCGCCGACGACGTGCCGCTCGACGCGTGGCTGCGCGAGCACATCTGGCCGGCCGAGATGGCGCACGTCGCGCCCGACTTCGTCTACGACGGCACGCTCGCGGCGGCCGCCGAGATGCTCTGCGGCGGCGTGACCACGGCCGCCGACATGTATTTCCATGCAGAGGCGTCGGCCAAGGCGTGGATCGCCGCCGGGATGCGCGCCGTCGTCGGCATCCCGGTGCTCGACTTCCCGATGGCGGGCGCGGCCGACGCCGACGCGCACCTCGCGCGCGGGCTCGCCGCGCGCGACGCGTTCAAGGGCGCGGCGACGCTGTCGTTCGTGCTCGCGCCGCATGCGCCTTACACCGTCGGCGACGCCACGTGGCGCAAGATCGTCACGATCGCGCGCGAGACCGACCTCGGCATCGTCACGCACCTGCAGGAGACGCGGGCCGAGCGCGACGACGCGCTGGCGCGCGACGGCATGACGCCGCTGGCGCGGCTCGACGCGCTCGGCGTCACCGGGCCCGGGTTCGTCGCCGTGCATGCCGTGCATCCCGGCGCGGGTGACGTCGAGCGGCTCGCGCGCCAGGGATGCCATGTCGTGCATTGCCCGGCGTCGAACCTCAAGCTCGGCGCCGGCATCGCCCCGGTCGCGGCGTATGTCGCGGCCGGCATCAACGTCGCGCTCGGCACCGACGGCGCGGCGTCGAACAACCGCCTCGACATGTTCGACGCGATGCGGCTCGCCGCGCTCGTCGCCAAGGGGACCAGCGGCGACCCGACGCTGCTGCCGGCACAGCAGGTTCTGCGGATGGCGACGCAGCACGGCGCCGATGCGTTCGGCCTCGGCGCGTCGATCGGCTCCCTCGAGCGCGGCAAGCTCGCCGACCTCATCGCGGTGGATCTTGCGAGCGTCGCAACCGAGCCCTGCTACGATCCCGTCTCGCAGCTCGTCCATGCGGCGTCGCGCGAGCACGTGACCGATGTGTTCGTCGCCGGCGAGCGTGTCGTCGCCAACCGCGCGCCAACGCGCATCGATGCGGCTGCGATCGCCGCGCGCGCCCGCGCGTGGCGGGATCGCATCGTGAGCGCACCTCGATGAGCATTGCAACAACCCCGCCGGCCAACGTCAACGCCGACGCGGCCGAGCTCGAAAAATTCGGCGCGCTGGCGCACCGCTGGTGGGATCCCGCCAGCGACATGAAGCCGCTGCACGACATCAACCCGCTGCGCGTCGACTGGATCGATGCCGTTGCGGGCGGTCTCGCCGGCCGCACGATCGTCGACGTCGGCTGCGGCGGCGGCATCCTCACCGAGGCGATGGCATTGCGCGGCGCGCGCGTCACCGGCATCGACCTCTCGCCGAAGGCGCTCGGCGTCGCCAAGCTGCACCGCCTCGAATCGGGCGTCGACGTCGACTACCGGCTGGTCGCCGCCGAGGCGCTGGCCGCGTCATCGCCCGGCGCGTTCGACGTCGTCACCTGCATGGAGCTCCTCGAGCACGTGCCCGATCCCGCGTCGACGATCGCCGCGTGCGCGACGCTTGCGGCGCCCGGCGGCACCGTGGTGTTCTCGACGATCGCGCGCAACCCGAAGTCGTATCTCTTGGCGATCGTCGGCGCCGAGTACCTGTTGCGGCTGCTGCCGCGCGGCACCCATGACTGGACGCGCTTCATCAATCCGTCGGAGCTCATGCGCGACGCACGGCGCGCGGGCCTCGAGCCCACGCGGGTGGCGGGCATGCGTTACAACCCGCTCGCGAAAAGCTACGCGCTCGCCGACGACGTTTCGGTCAACTATCTCGCGGCGTTCTCGCGCCCCGTGCTGGCCTCATGACGAAGCCCTTGCGCGGCGTGCTGTTCGACCTCGACGGCACGCTCGCCGACAGCGCCCCCGACCTCGCGGCCGCGCTCAATCGCGTGCGTGCCGACGAAGGGCTCGCGCCGGTCGACGTCGAGTCGCTGCGCGTGTACTCGTCGACCGGTGCGCGTGGCCTCCTGCTGGCCGGCATGCAGGTGTCGAGCGATCACCCGCGCTACCTCGCGCTGCGCGACGCGTTTCTCGTCCACTACACCGCGACGCTGGCCGATCGCACTCGTCTCTTCGAGGGTGTCGAGGCGATGCTCGATGCGCTCGACGCGCGCGGCCTCGCGTGGGGCATCGTCACCAACAAGGCAGCGCGCTATACCGAGCCCGTCACCACGCATCTCGGGCTCGCGGCGCGCGCCGGCACGATCGTCAGCGGCGACACGACGCCGCATCCCAAGCCGCACCCGGCGCCGCTACTGGCCGCCGCGGAGGCGCTCGCGTTGCCGCCCTCGGCGTTCGTCTACGTCGGCGACGACCTGCGCGACATCGACGCGGGACGTGCCGCCGGCATGCCCACGCTCGTCGCGCGCTGGGGGTACCTCGGCCCGGGCGCCGATCCCGACCGCTGGCCCGCGGACGGCTGGCTCGACCATCCGCGCGACCTCGTGGCCTGGCTCGACGCGCGGCGTGAATCGCGCGCGGTGGGCGACTAGCCTGCCGTCATCCCCGCGCAAGCGGGGATCCAGCGGTGGCGCGGCCATGGGCAGGCGTTGCGCGTCTCATCGCAACGTCACTGGATTCCCGCTTGCGCGGGAATGACAGCGGGTTAGCCCGGACAGGCGCCAGCGTTGAGCAGCAGCATCTCCTGCGGCTTGCCATTGCGCGTGCCCGACAGGCGCACCGACTGATTGGCGACGAGCGGCGTGACGACCGCCGCCATCACGTCGTCGGCGTTCGCAAGCGGGATGCCGTTGGCGAGACGCACACGATCGGTCGGCGCGAGGCCGAGCATCTGCGCGAAGCCGCTGCCCTCGCGCACCGCCATCCCGCCTTGCTCCGGCACGACGATCGCACGCAACGCATCCGGCTGTCCGGCGAGGCCTTGCAGCAGCTCGGCATTGAGCCTCACGACAGGTCCGCTGAAACCGGGTGGCGTCACGCAGGCCGCGGTCACCGCGCGCGGCCGCGCGGCAACACCCGGCGCGACCGACGGCGCGATCGGGCTCGCGCTCGCGGCGCGCAGCGCGATGTCGCGCTCGCCCGATGCGTCGCGGATGCGGATCGTGAAAGGCGCCACGTGCACGAGCGTCGCGCCACCCGCGATCGCGGCGCCTTCGCGCACGAGCTTCGGCCCTGCCGGCAGCCGAAAGAGCGCGTAGCCGCCACCGCCGGTGTCGGCGATGACGCCGATGAGGCGGGCGTCGCCGGCCAGGGTCTCGGCCGCGAGTGCCGCGCCGCTGGTGGCGGGCGGCGCCGCGAGCCATCCCGAGGCGACGATCGTTGCGACCGGGTCGCGGGGCGGCGCGACGATCACATGCACGGGCGCGGGCGCGAGCCAGCGCCACAGCCAATACGCAATGACGGCAACGAGGAGCAGCGCCGCCACGAACGTCGCGAGTAAAGCTGCCGCGCGTGCCACACGCGAAGCCTGCACGGCGTCGGCCATCATTGCAGCGCTCGCTGAACCGCGCCTGCCAACCGGTACGCAACCACGTTGCGCATCATGCGCCGCACCGCGCCTGCATCGCTATAATCGTGCGCCGCATCGCTCGCCTTCCCCGCAATGAATCCCCGCCTCACGCGCCTGCAGCCGTATCCGTTCGAGCGGCTGCGTACGCTGTTCGCCGGTCACGCGGCGCCGCCTCTGTCGCCCATCAACTTCGGCATGGGCGAGCCGCGCCACCCGACGCCCCGGCTCATCGTCGACGCGCTCGCCGAGGGCACGCCCGCGCTCGCAAATTATCCCACGACGGCCGGCGCGCCCGCGCTGCGCGAGGCCATCGCGCGTTGGCTCGCCGCACGCCATGCGCTGCCCGCGCTCGACGCCGCGACCCAGGTGCTGCCGGTGCTCGGCAGCCGCGAGGCGCTGTTCAGCTTCGCGCAGACGGTGATCGACGCGAGCCGGCCGGCGCCCGTGGTCGTCGTGCCCAATCCGTTCTACCAGATCTACGAGGGCGCGGCGCTGCTCGCCGGCGCCGACACGTACTGCGTCAACGCCGACCCGGCGCGTGGCTTCCGTCACGATTTCGACGCGGTGCCGGAGAGCGTGTGGCGCCGCACGCAGCTTCTCTACGTGTGCTCGCCCGACAACCCGACCGGCAGCGTCGTCGACGCCGCGACGTGGCAGCGCCTGTTCGCGCTCGCCGATCGCCACGGCTTCGTCATCGCGTCCGACGAGTGCTATTCGGAGATCTACTTCGACGAAGGGCGCGCGCCGCTCGGCGCGCTCGCCGCCGCGGCGGCCTGCGGTCGCCGCGATTACGCGCGGCTCGTGGTGTTCGGCTCGCTGTCGAAGCGCTCGAACGCGCCGGGGCTGCGCTCGGGATTCGTGGCCGGCGACGCCGCGCTGCTGCGCGCCTACCTGCAGTACCGCACGTATCACGGCTCGGCGATGTCCGGCATGGTGGCGCACGCCAGCATCGCCGCGTGGAACGACGAGTCGCACGTGCGCGCCAACCGCGCGCTCTACGCGGCGAAATTCCGCACGCTGGTGCCGGAAATCGCCGCCGTGCTGCCCTGCGCGATGCCCGAGGCCGCGTTCTACCTGTGGATCGACGTCGGCGGCGACGACGTCGCGTTCGCGTGCGACCTCCATGCCGCGGCCAACGTCACCGTGCTGCCGGGAAGCTTCCTCGGCCGCGACGCGCACGGCGTGAACCCGGGCGTCGGTCGCGTGCGGGTCGCGCTGGTGGCCGACGCCGCCGAGTGCGCCGCGGGCGTCGAGCGGCTGGTCGGGTTCGTGCGGCACGGGCGCTGACGGCCAGTCGCCCCCCGCAACGCTTCGTCCCGGTGGCGGGCGCCCCGTCGCGAGGGCCGTGAATCGCGGCGGTTCGCCCCTAGAATCACCCCATGGACGCGCTCACCGCCGCCTCGCCGCGCCGCAGCTTCGCCGATCGGCTCGCCGCCGGCTTCCGTGCGTCGCCGCTGTCGATCTTCCTGATCGCCGCGCTCAACACCGGCATCGCGCTGGCGCTGTGGATCGACGACCCGCGGCCGTTCTGGCATCCGTTCGTCACCGTCCAGCTCTCCGGCTTCTCGATCGCGTATTGCGTCAACGTGGTGTCGCCGTGGGACAAGCCCAAGGCGTTCCGCCGCCTCCTCGCGGCGGTCGCCGTCGGCGCCGTGATCGGCGTGTTGCTGGTGATCGTCGCCAAGGGCTACGACCGTGCCTACATCGCGAGCCATGGCGCGGTCTTCGTCGGCAACGTCGTCGCGTCGATGATCATCGGGCTGTTCGTCAGCCTGTTCTTCCACGTCAGGATCCGCGACTCGCTCGCCGAGGCCGCGCTGCAGCGCGCCGAGGCGGAGCACCACCTGCTGTCGCGACAGGCCGTCGAGGCGCAGCTCAAGATGATGCAGGCGCAGATCGAGCCGCATTTCCTGTTCAACACGCTGGCGTCGATGCAGTACCTGATCGAGACCGACCCGCCGCGCGCCAACGTGCTGCTCACGCACCTGATCGGCTACCTGCGCGCGTCGCTGCCGCAGCTGCGCGCCGCATCGTCGACGCTCGGCCAGGAGGCGCGGCTCATCGAGGCGTACCTCAACATCCTCAAGATGCGGATGGGCGATCGCCTCGCGTTCGCCGTCGACGTGCCCGACGCGCTGCGCGGCGCGGCGTTCCCGCCCAACCTCGTCATCTCGCTCGTCGAGAACGCGGTCAAGCACGGCCTCGAGCCCACGGTCCACGGCGGCCGCGTCGACGTGACCGCGACAACCGAGGGCGACCGGCTCGTCGTGCGCGTCCGCGACACCGGCACCGGGGTCGGCGCCATCGAAACCCCGTCCCCGGGCATGGGTGTCGGCCTCAGCAACATCCGCGAGCGGCTCGCGGCCTTGTACGGCGAGCGCGCGACGCTCACGATGGCGGCTGCGCCGGGCGGAGGCACGCTGGCGACGCTGTCGATCCCGCTCGCGCACGACTGATGGCCACTGCCCTCATCGCCGAAGACGAGCCGATGCTGGCCGCGCAACTGAAGGCGCGGCTCGGCGAGGCGTGGCCCGAGCTCGGCATCGTCGGCACGGCGCCGAACGGTGACGAGGCGTTGTTGCTCGCACGCACGCACCAGCCCGACATCGCATTCCTCGACATCCGCATGCCCGGGCGCGACGGCCTCGACGTCGCGCGCGCGCTCGGCGGCAGCCTGCACGTCGTGTTCGTCACCGCGTACGACGAATACGCGGTCGCGGCGTTCGAGGAAGGTGCGATCGACTACCTGTTGAAGCCGGTCGCACCCGATCGCATCGCCAAGGTCGTCGCGCGGCTCAAGGCGCGCTTGAAGAGCGCGCCGCTCGACCTCAATGCGGTGCTCGCGCGCCTTGCCGCGCGCGATGCGACGCCGGCGCTGCGCTGGGTGCGCGCGTCGCTCGGCAACGCGCTGACGATGATCGCCATCGACGATGTCCTGTACTTCCAGGCCGAGGACAAGTACACGAAGGTCGTCACCCGCAATGGCGACGGCCTCATTCGCAAGCCGATCAAGGAGCTCTACGAGGAGCTCGATCCCGAGGCCTTCTGGCAGGTGCATCGCGGCACGATCGTCAATCTCGGCGCGATCGCGCGCGTCGAGCGTGACTGGCGCGACCAGCCGGTCATCCATCTCAAGTCGCGTCCCGAGACGCTCACCGTGTCGCGCAGCTTCGCGCATCGGTTCAAGGCGATGTAGGCGGAGCCCATCGGCATTCCCGCGCATGCGGGAATTCGGCTGACGCGGCGAGGACGTGCGCGTCCCGCTGATCCGTGGGTCACCTCTGGCCCCCCGCCCTTCCCGGGGATGACGGCAGGGCCGGGGCGCGGCGCTGGTCCACGCGGTAAAATCGCGACTTTTCGCGAGCCCCATTCGATGTCATCGCTGTCCGCGACACTCGACGCGGCGTGGGAATCCCGCGCCACGCTCGACCCCGAGCACGCTCCGGCCGACGTGCGCGAGGCGGTCGACCACGTGATCGCCGAGCTCGACGCCGGCCGCCTGCGCGTCGCCGAGAAGATCGACGGCGCGTGGCACGTCCACCAATGGATCAAGAAGGCGGTGCTGCTGTCGTTCCGCCTCGCCGGCAACGCCGGCATCGGCCTTGAAGGGCCCGCGGTGCCGTTCCGGTTCTACGACAAGGTGCACACGAAGTTCGCGCGCTTCACCGACGCCGACTTCGCGCGCGCCGGCGTGCGCGTCGTCCCGCCGGCCGTCGCGCGCCGCGGCGCCTATGTCGCGAAAAACGTCGTGCTGATGCCCTCGTACGTGAACATCGGCGCCTACGTCGACGAAGGCACGATGGTCGACACATGGGCGACCGTCGGCTCGTGCGCGCAGATCGGCCGCAATGTCCACCTGTCGGGCGGCGTGGGCATTGGCGGCGTGCTCGAGCCGCTGCAGGCCAACCCGACGATCATCGAGGACAACTGCTTCATCGGCGCGCGCTCCGAAGTCGTCGAGGGCGTGATCGTCGAGGAGAACGCGGTGCTCGGCATGGGCGTGTTCCTCGGCCAGAGCACGCGGATCGTCGATCGCGCGAGCGGCCAGGTGTCCTACGGCCGCGTGCCGGCCGGATCGGTCGTCGTCGCCGGCAGCCTGCCGTCCGGCGACACCGGGCTCCACCTCTACTGCGCGGTGATCGTCAAGCGCGTCGACGCCAAGACCCGCGCCAAGACCGCGATCAACGAGCTGTTGCGGGCGTGATCACCAGCCCCCACCATTGACGCCATGTCCGTCCCCATCAAGTCCGCCGACGAGATCGTGCGCATGCGCGAGGCCGGCCGCCTCGCCTCAGAGCTCCTCGACTACCTGACGCCCCACGTCAAGGCCGGCGTGACCACCGGCGAGATCGACCGCCTCGCCCACGTGTACATGGTCGACGTGCAGCGCACCGTGCCGGCGACGCTCAACTACGCGCCGCCCGGCCATTCGCCGTATCCGGCGTCGCTCTGCACGTCGATCAACCACGTCGTCTGCCACGGCATCCCGGGCGACCGCAAGCTTCGCAACGGCGACATCATCAACGTCGACGTCACCGTCATCAAGGACGAGTACCACGGGGACTCGAGCCGCATGTTCTTCATCGGCGCGCCGTCGATCCAGTCGCGGCGCCTGGTCGACGTCACCTACGAGGCGATGTGGAAGGGCATCCGCGCCGTGCGACCGGGCGCGCACCTGGGCGACATCGGCCACGTGATCCAGCGTCATGCCGAGAGCAACGGCTTTTCGATCGTCCGCGAGTTCTGCGGGCACGGCATCGGCCGGCGCTTCCACGAGGAGCCGCAGGTGCTCCACTACGGGCGCCCCGGCACCGGCCTCAAGCTCCAGCCCGGCATGATTTTCACCGTCGAGCCGATGGTGAATGCCGGCCGCCCGGGCATCCGCGGCCTCGCCGACGGCTGGACGATCGTCACCGCCGACCACTCGCTGTCGGCGCAATGGGAGCACACGGTGCTCGTCACCGACGACGGTTTCGAGGTGCTGACCGTCTCCAGCGGCACGCCGCCGCCCCCGCCGCTCGACGCCTGACGCAACGCTCATGGCCGCCGTGCCGGGCATGATCGAGTCGGCGATGAAAGTCGCGTCGCCGATCGCGCATTGGCGCGACACGCTCGCGAGCGAGCGCCTCGCGCTGCGCAACGCGTTCTTCGCGCGCCCCGACACGCCGCGGCTGCTGCGCGGGCTCGCGCGCCTGACCGATCGCGTGCTGAAGGACGTCTGGCAGGCGTCACGGATGCCGGCCGGCGCCGCCCTACTCGCCGTCGGCGGCTACGGCCGCGGCAAGCTCTTCCCCCATTCCGACGTCGATCTCCTGATCCTGCTCGACGACGCGGAGTCGCCCGACGCGGCGTCGCTCGAGCGCTTCGTCGCGACGCTGTGGGACATCGGCCTCGAGGCGGCGCACGCGACGCGCACGATCGCCCAGTGCGAGCGGGAGATGGCCGCCGACGTCACCGTGCGCACGAGCCTGCTCGAGCACCGCCGCATCGCCGGTTCGGCGAAGCTCGCACGCCTGTTCTCGGCGCGCTTTGCCGCGGCGCTCGACATCCGCGCGTTCTACGCGGCGAAGGCGCTCGAGCAGCAGCAGCGGCATCTCAAGTACGACGACGCGATCTACAACCTCGAGCCCAACGTCAAGGAGAGCCCGGGTGGCCTGCGCGACCTGCAGACGGTGCTGTGGGTCTCCGCTGCCGCCGGCCTCGGCCGCAATTGGCGCGAGCTCGCGCACAACGGCCTGATGACGCTCGCCGAGGCGAGAAGCGCATCGCGCCACGAGCGCACGATCGCGACGCTGCGCGTGCGCCTGCACTACCTCGCCGCGCGCCGCGAGGACCGGCTGGTGTTCGACGAGCAGACGGCGCTCGCGCGCGAGGTCGGCCTTGCCGACACGCCGACGCGCCGCGCCAGCGAACGCCTGATGCAGCGCTATTACCGTGCGGCCCGCGAGGTGCGCCTTCTCAACACGATCCTGATGCAGAACCTCGGCGTGCGAATCCTCGCGCCCTCGCGCGTCGCGACGCCGATCGACGCCGACTTCGTCGCGCTCGACGAGCTGCTGCACATCGGCGACGCCGGGCTCTTCGACAAGCGCCCGTCGGCGATCCTCGACGCGTTCCTGACGATGCAGCGGCACGCCGAGCTCAAGGGGATGTCGGCGCGTACGCTGCGCGCGATCGTACGCGCGCGTCGCCACATCAACGCCGCGTTCCGCCGCGATGCCGGCAATCGCGCGCGCTTCGTCGCGATGTTCCGCGAGCCACGCGGCATCACGCACGAGCTGCGGCGGATGAACCTGACCGGCGTGCTCGGCGCGTATCTGCCGGTGTTCGGGCGAGTCGTCGGGCAGATGCAGCACGACCTCTTCCACGTGTACACGGTGGACGAGCACACGCTGATGGTGATCCGCAACCTGCGGCGCTTCACCGAGGCGCAGCACGCGCACGAATACCCGCTCTGCTCGCGGTTGATCGGCGACTTCGAGCGCAAGGAGCTGCTCTACCTCGCCGGGCTCTTCCACGACATCGGCAAAGGCCGTGGCGGCGACCATTCGACGCTCGGTGCGCGCGACGCGAAGCGGTTCTGCCGCACGCACGGCTTGCCACGC
>Ga0070681_10004604_pt1 | contig 13170 bp, 11 predicted proteins | sample KBSC83BmetaG_FD_65650 | JGI IMG/M metagenome (GOLD analysis project Ga0070681, IMG submission 65650) | Corn rhizosphere microbial communities from Kellogg Biological Station, Michigan, USA - KBS C8-3B metaG | ecosystem: Host-associated > Plants > Roots > Rhizosphere | place: USA: Michigan... | reverse complement strand
CCCGTGACATACATGCTCACCTTCAACGCCGTTCCTTCAGCTGTCCTTTTCCACCGGCATGCCGGCTTGCTGCCACGCCGCCATGCCTCCCGCCAGTGCCACGAGCTCTCCGAAGCCTTCTTTCTGTAGGCTGGTCGAAACCTGGGCCGAGCGGCTTCCGCTCTGACATACGAGCAGCAGCGGCTTGCTTTTCAACTTCTCGAGGTCTTTGCCGCGCTCTTTGATCTGGCCGGCCGGGATGTTGCGCGCATTCGGGATGTGGCCGGCCTTGAACTCTGCAGGCTCGCGCACGTCGACGATCGCAGCATCCTTGCGGTTGATCATCTGAACGGCTTCGACCACACCGACCTCTCGCGTACGCGAGAATAGGCGTGCGATCGACGGCCAGATGAAGAGCGCTCCGCTCGCGACCGCGATGATCACGAGCCAGATGTTCTTCTGTACGAACTCTACGATTGCTCCGTCCAGTTGGGGTCTCCTTGAGTGGATTCAGTGCCGGCCCGTGCGCTCGGCGTATTCGAGCAGCGGGCGCAGCTTGTCGAGGCCGTCTTCGACACGCCTTCTGACGACCAGCGTCGCCATTTGGAGCTCCTCGGGATACGACAGCGTGGCGAGAGTCCAGAGTCGCTGGGCTTCCTCCTGCTCGCCGTTCAAGGCGAGAAGCATGGCCTGGCGGTACACCACATCGTCGATCGGGAACAGCTGCATCGCTCGGCCGTTCACGGCCAGCTTGTCCTTCAGATGGTCGGTATCGACACTGATCGTACGCGCCAGGCCAAGCTCGACCAGAGGCGCGAGCAGCGACGTCCGATGAACCTCCATCAGCATGTCCTTGGCGCGCTTGTTGATCTCCGCGGTCGCGTGCATGTAGCGATAGCGGAACGCCAGAAAGTTCTCGAGCACGAGGTAGTCGCGAAAGAGTTGGATGGTTCCGAGCCAGCCAAGAGCCAGCAACCCGAGTGTCACGATGATTCCGCCGCGTCCGGTCTGGCCGAACTGCAATTTTACCGTGCGCCCCTCGCCAAGACCAAGGATCAGCGCGGCGAAGCCGAGAAAGAACGTGTACCACAGCGGATACTCGAGCATGCTGTGCAAGGCACCCACCAGCGCAGCTGCCCAGATCCACCACATCGCCGCTGTGCGTGGCTGGCGCACGAGCGCCGCGATCCAGAGAAGGGCAAATAGGAGAAGGATGCACAACCCGATCAGGCCAAACTCGGCCATGATGTGCAGCAGTAGGTTGTGGGCGTGATCGGTGAAGCCGAGCATCCGCGGCTCGGGCATTTGGGCCTGGAGCTCGAAGTGGTTCCAGCCGAAATGCCGGTAGCCGACGCCAAGCACTGGCGCGCTCAGGAACATCAAGAGAGCGGCATGCCAAATGCGCGGCCGCTCTTCCGCGGCCAGCTCTGAGGAGCCCAGCCGCGACACAGCGCTCACTGCATCGGGCTGATACAGGACGGCCGACAGCAGCGGCAGCACGATCAGCGCAACCAGCGACCAGGCAAAGAACCACAGTAGACGACGATTCACGACTGAGCGGTCCAGCCGGAAGAACACAGCTGAAAGGGCAATCAGACCGATCAGATACAACCAGCAAGTGCGCGAGCCGGTCAGACCGAGGATATAGGTCAAGGCAAGCATCGCGGCCACGACCCAGCGCACTCCCAAGCGGCCGGTAGCATACAGATAGCCGAGGCTCACCAGGCCGAGCGCGAGGTAATGCCCGAGCTGATTCGACTGCCCCAGATTGGCCCAGATGCGATTCGGCCCCCGTGGCATCATCACGCGTCCGAGCGCGTCGCTATCGATGTATTGTGCCCAGCCGATCAGCGCGCTGAGCAGCGCACCGGTCAGTAGAAACCACGACAGCGTGGAGGCCACCCGCTCCACCCCGAGCTCGCGCCGGAACAGCCCGCCCAAGGATACGAGGCCGGCCGCCCACAGCAGGTAAAGCGCTCCCAGCAGACCCACCTGCCGATAGGGCAGCCGCCCGAGCACCATCTGCAAGACGATCAAACCAGCGAAAGCTAGCAGCAACAAAGTCACGCGCGGCAACTCGAGACGGCCGACGTAGGCTGCCAGCGCGGTCATCGCGAGCAGTCCGAGCGCTGCGGCGATGATTTCGGCATGAAAGCTCGGCACCGGCATCAGTTTGAAAGGTGCCAGGAACGGCAGGACGCACATCAAGCCGATAGCCCAAAGGCTGATCTCAAGAATGCGCTCGCGCGTGAACCAGCGCGTGGCCAGAAGCTCAGACAGGGCTGCGCGTGCGCCTTCAGCAGGAGGTGCAATGCCGGACATTTACGATGGATGCACGCAGAGTGGTTGGGTTCCAGCGGCGGAACGGAATTGGTACAGCAAGGAGCGAGCCACTAGAATACGGGCGAGTGTACCCGTTTCCGATCATGAGGCCCGTCAGCTATGCACAAGCTCGTCCTGCTCCGCCACGGAGAAAGCGTTTGGAACAAGGAAAATCGGTTCACCGGGTGGACCGACGTAGACCTGTCCGAACAGGGCCTCGAAGAGGCGCACGCGGCCGGACGGTTGCTGAAGGAATCGGGCTTCGTGTTCGACGTCGCCTATACCTCGGTGTTGAAGCGCGCCATCCGCACGTTATGGATCACGCTCGACGAGATGAACCTGATGTGGATTCCGGTGCACAACTCCTGGCGCCTGAACGAGCGCCACTATGGGGCGCTGCAAGGTCTGAACAAGGCGGAGATGGCAACGCGTTTCGGCGACGAGCAGATCCTGATCTGGCGCCGCAGCTACGATGTGCCGCCCCCGGCATTGGAGCCGGGTGACGAGCGCTGGCCGGGACGCGATCTGCGCTACGCTGCGCTCGGCCCGAATGAGCTGCCGGCGACCGAGTGCCTGAAAGATACCGTGGCGCGGTTTCTGCCGCACTGGAACGGCACCATCGGGCCGGCGGTAAAGGCGGGCAAGCGAGTCATCATCGCCGCACACGGCAACTCCATCCGCGCGCTCGTCAAGTATCTCGACAACGTATCGGAGCAGGACATCGTCGGTCTGAACATCCCGACCGGCACTCCGCTCGTCTATGAGCTGGACGATGAGCTCAAGCCGCTGCGTCACTACTACCTCGGCGACCAGGAAAAAATCGCCGCAGCGGTGAATGCAGTTGCCGCCCAGGGGAAGGCCCGGTAACAGCATTGAGGCGCGTCTTCTTCTTCGCGCTCCTGGCCAGCCTGGCCGGCGTCTTGCACGCCGGGCCGAGCGACCAGCTGAAAGAGCTCCGCGGCCGCATCGACCGATTACAAAGACAGCTCAGTGAATCCGAGGAAACCCGAACCGAAGCGTCCGACGCGCTGCGTGAGTCCGAACGCGCCATCAGCGATGCGAACCGGCGCCTGTTCGAGCTGGCCGGGCAACAGCGCGAAGTCAAAGGAACTCTCGGCCATCTCGAAGCTCGGAAGTCCCAGGTCATGGAGAGCGTGGAAGCGCAACAAGCGCTGCTTGCCAAGCTGCTGTACCAGCAGTATCTGGCCGGGCAACCCGAGCCGCTGCGGTTGGTTCTCAACCGCCAGAACCCGAACGAGATCGCGCGTGAGATGCACTACCTCAGCTACATCTCACGTGCCCGCGCGGATCTGATCGCATCGCTGCGCCGCGATTTTACCGACCTCGACCAGTTGACGACCCAGACGCGGGTCAAATCGCAGGAGCTCGCGAGGCTGCAAGCTGACGAGGCGGGCGAGAAGAAAGAAGTCGAGCGCGAGCGGCGCGAACATGCAGCGGTGCTGAAAAAGGTCTCGAATGAGATCGGTCGTCAACGCAAGGAGATCGGCCAGCTCAAGCGCAACGAAGAGCGGCTCGCGAAGCTAGTGGACCGCCTCGCGCGCGAGCTGGCGCGCCCGCCCAAGCGGGAAAGGCGATTGCGCAACGACGAGTTGCCTGAGCCCGTCCCGGTCGGCAGCAGTCCGTTCCACGACTTGAAAGGGCGCCTGAAGTTGCCGGTCATCGGAGAGCTCGCCAATCGCTACGGCAGCCCGCGCGAAGATAGCGGGCTATCCTGGAAAGGCCTGTTTATTGCTGCCAAACTGGGGCAGGAGGTTCGCGCTATAGCCGCCGGCCGCGTGGTCTTCGCGGATTGGCTGCGCGGCTTCGGTAACCTCATGATTCTTGACCATGGTGGAGGGTATCTCAGCTTGTACGGCAACAACGAAGCGCTGTATCGCCAAGTCGGCGATATGGTCAAGACCGGGGACCCGATTGCCGCTGTAGGAGCGACCGGCGGCAACCCGGAAACGGGTTTATACTTTGAACTCAGATTTCAAGGAAAACCGCTCGACCCGTTAGCCTGGGTGACCCTGAAATAACAGCCGCGGCCGCGGCGCAACAGATCTCTCAAGCCGGTGTGAGTCCCCGGCAATTAAGCAGTCTCAAGGAGAAAGCAATGCGCACCAGATTGCAGCAAGTGGCGCTGATCACCCTGGGGGCGGTCCTCGGCGTCCTCATCACCCTGAATTTTTCCGCGGTTGCCGAGAAGAATGCCGGTCCGCTTCCGATCGAGGACTTGCGCGCGTTCACCGAGGTGTTCGGCCGCGTCAAGAGCGACTATGTCGAACCGGTCGACGACAAGAAGCTCATCTCGGAGGCGATCAACGGCATGCTGTCCGGCCTCGATCCCCACTCCGCCTATCTGGACGCCGAAGCGTTCCGCGAGCTGCAGGTCGGGACGCAGGGTGAGTTCGGCGGCCTCGGTATCGAAGTCGGCATGGAAGACGGCTTCGTCAAAGTCATCTCGCCGATCGAAGACACGCCGGCCTATCGTGCGGGTATCAAGTCGGGCGACTTGATCATCAAGCTCGACGAAACCAACGTGAAGGGCATGACGCTCAACGATGCAGTGAAGCGCATGCGCGGCAAACCCAACACCGACATCACGCTCACGATCATCCGCAAGGGCGATCCGAAACCGAAGATCGTGACGCTTACGCGCGCCGTGATCCAGATCCAGAGCGTCAAGAACAAACTCATCGAACCGGGCTACGCCTATGTCCGCGTGACACAGTTCCAGGAGCACACGCCCGAGAAGCTCGCTGCCGCGCTCGACTCGATGTGGAAGCAGAGCAACGGCCAGGTGAAGGGCATGATCCTCGACCTGCGCAACGATCCGGGCGGGCTGCTCAATGCAGCTGTGGCGATTTCTGCTGCATTCCTGCCGCAGAACGCGCTAGTGGTCTATACCGACGGGCGCACCGAAGACTCCAAGATGCGCCTGTACGCGTCGAGCGAGTACTACCTGCGTGGCAGCAAGGAGGACTACCTCAAGAAGTTGCCGGCGTCAGTCAAGACCGTGCCGATGGTCGTGCTGGTCAACGGCGGCTCCGCGTCAGCATCCGAGATCGTGGCGGGCGCGCTACAAGATCACAAGCGCGCGATCATCATGGGCACACAGACATTCGGCAAGGGCTCGGTCCAGACCATCCTGCCACTCGGCAACAACACGGCGATCAAGCTCACGACGGCGCGCTACTACACGCCGAACGGCCGCTCGATACAGGCCAAGGGCATCGTGCCGGATATTCCCGTCGAAGAGGCGACGATCGCCGAGGTGGAGCCGGCGCTGCGTATGCGCGAGTCCGACCTGGAACGGCATCTGTCGAACCCGACCGACAAAGACAATCCCGAAGCGGCGCCGGAAGCCGCGCCGAAGCCCGCGCCCAAGCCGAGCACCGACAAGGGTGCCGAGAACAAAGGCGACAAGCCGGAGCCCGCCGAAATCGGATCGAAGGGCGACTACCAACTGAATCAGGCGCTGAATCTGTTGAAGGGTCTGCAGATCATCAGCAAGCGCTAACGAGTCACACGTGAGGCGAAGGCCGGCGGGCATCCGCCGGCCTTTTTGTTTTCCTCGCGAAAAGCGCTAACCTGTGCGCAACGACGAATCAGGACCAGGACGTATGGGCGGCCCGGACCCAAGTATCGACCTCAGCGACAACCAACTGCTGCGCTACAGCCGGCACATCCTGCTGCCGGAGATCGGCATCGATGGCCAGCAGCGGTTGCTCGTCGCCCACGCGCTGGTCGTCGGCGCAGGTGGACTCGGTTCACCCGTGTCCCTCTATCTGGCGGCGAGCGGCCTCGGCCGGATTACCTTGTGCGATCACGACAAGGTCGACCTCACCAACCTGCAGCGCCAGATCGTGCATACGACCGAAACCATCGGCCAGACCAAGGTGAGCTCGGCGCAGGCTGCGCTGGCGCGCATCAACCCCGAGGTCCGGGTCGAGGCGCTACCCGAGCGTGTCGAAGGGTCGCGGCTGGATCAGCTAGTCGCAGCAGCCGACGTAGTGATCGACGCCACCGACAACTTCGCCACGCGCCACGCGATCAACCGCGCGTGCGTCCGATTCCGCAAGCCCCTGGTATCCGGTGCCGCCGTGCGATTCGACGGTCAGGTCGCGGTGTTCGATCTGCGGCGCGCGGACAGCCCTTGCTACCACTGCCTGTTTCCCGAAGAGGGCGACCTCGAGGAGATGCGCTGCGCCGTGATGGGCGTCTTCGCCCCACTGGTGGGCATCATCGGATCGATGCAGGCCGCCGAGGCGCTCAAGGTGGTCATGGGCGTAGGCGAGCCGCTCCAGGGCCGTCTGTTCCTGCTCGATGCGCTCACCATGCAGTCCCGTACCGTGAAGCTCGCCAAGGACCTGGCCTGCAAGGTCTGCGGCAATCGAGCTGCCTGATCCCGCTCTATGACTTTCGGGTTCTGGTGCCTGGAACGTGTCTTGCGTAGACACCTTGGGTCGCGGCGAGACTCGGTCATTGTTCCGAGCCTCAGCCGTCAGGGGAGCAGGGAATTGGACCTATTGCATCACTTCTGCGGGACGCTTCCGCCGGGTCGTCTGCCCGCGCGCCGAGAGCGTTCGTCGTACGGCTTCATTCGCGCCGCCGTCGCACGCGCGCTGATCTGCGGCATGCTCGTCGGCTGCGGCTCGGCGGCCCTCGCCGAGACTACACCAGCACCGGCGCTCAGTCCCGAGCTGGCCGCCTTCGTCGAGGCTTACCAGCGCATCAAGAGCCGGTACGTCGGGCAGATCGACGATAAGAAGCTCATCGCCGATGCCATCAACGGCATGCTGTCCGGGCTCGATCCGCATTCCACGTATCTCGACGCCGAAGCGTATCGCGATCTGAAAGTCGCCACGCGTGGCGAGTTCGGCGGCCTCGGTATCGAAGTCGGCATCCAGGGCGGCTTGGTCAAAGTCATCGCGGCAATCGAGGACACGCCCGCGCACCGCGCCGGACTCAAGCCGGGCGATGTAATCCTCAAGCTCGACGATATCGACGTGAAAGGCATGTCGCTGGCCGAAGCGATCGGCCGCGCACGCGGCAAGCCCGATACCGACATCTCGCTCACGATCATGCGTGAGGGCAACCCCACGCCGCAGCTCGTGAAGCTCACGCGCGCGGTCATTCCGCTTCAAAGCGTCGACTACCGGCTGATCGAGCCCGGTTACGCATACGTCCACGTGTCGCAGTTTCAGGAGCGCACCGCAGAGAAGGTGGTCGATGCGCTCGCAGCCATGTGGCGCCAGAATCGCGATTCACTGAGTGGCGTGATTCTGGATCTGCGCAACGATCCGGGCGGCCTCGTGAGCGCGGCGGTCGGCGTCTCCGCGGTGTTCCTGCATCAAGGTGCGCTCGTCGTCACGATTCAAGGACGCACCGAGGAATCGCGCAGAAATCTCTACGCGGCGAGCGAGGATTACCTGCGCAATGGGCGCGAAGACTTCATGCAGCGCCTGCCGGCCGCGATCAAGGATGTCCCGATGGTGGTGCTGGTCAATGGCGGATCGGCGTCAGCGTCGGAGATCGTCGCGGGCGCGCTGCAGGATCACAAGCGCGCGGTCATCGTGGGCACGCAGAGCTTTGGCAAAGGCTCGGTACAGGCCATCCTGCCGCTCGGCAACAACGCAGCGATCAAGCTCACGACCGCGCGGTATTACACGCCCAACTTGCGCTCGATACAGGCCACCGGTATCACGCCCGATATCGTCGTCGGACAGGCTTCGAAAACGTCTGCTCCGCAGACGGAAATCGACCTTGGCGATTACGCGAACCTGATTCGCGACGCTCAGCTGATGCAGGCACTGAACCTCCTCAAGAGTCTCGAGATCGTCAGTCAGCGGTAACGCCTAAGCTTTCCGGCGGGCCCTTCGCAAGCGCGACGCGGCCCAACCCCTTCGTCTCGCCGATTGTGAACTGCCCGCTGCTGGCGGCCCCTGAGGTGCTGCGGCATAATTCCAAGCACCCCTTCAACACGCGACGCGGAGACGAGGATGGCGACCTTGGTTGGCGGCCTGATCCAGATGAGCCTCAAGGGCAACACCGGCATGACGCCGGAGCAGATCCGCGACGCAATGGTCGAAGCGCATCTGCCGCTGATCGATGAAGCCGGCCAGCGTGGCGTGCAAGTGCTCTGCCTGCAGGAGGTCTTCACGCAGCCGTATTTCTGCCCGAGCCAGGATGCGAAGTGGTATGCGGCCGCCGAGCCGATTCCTGACGGGCCGACCGTCAAGGTGATGCAGGAGCGCGCGAAAAAGCACCGCATGGTGATCGTCGCGCCGCTTTACGAAGAAGCGATGACCGGTGTGTACTACAACACCGCGGCCGTCATCGATGCCGACGGTAGCTATCTCGGCAAGTATCGCAAGACGCACATTCCCCAGGTTGCCGGCTTCTACGAGAAGTTCTTCTTCAAGCCCGGCAACTCGGGTTGGCCGGTATTCCAGACCGCGTATTGCAAGCTCGGGGTCTACATCTGTTACGACCGCCATTTTCCGGAAGGCTGGCGTGCACTGGCGTTGAATGGTGCCGAGTACATCGTGAATCCGTCGGCAACGGTGGCAGGACTCAGTCAATATCTATGGGAGCTCGAGCAGCCGGCATCGGCTGTCGCGAACGGTTGCTACATCGGCGCGGTCAATCGGGTCGGCAAGGAAGCGCCCTGGAACATCGGCGAGTTCTACGGCTCCAGTTATTTCGTCAATCCACGCGGCAAGATCATCGCCAAGGCGTCGGCCGACAAGGATGAGCTGATCACCGCCGAGATGGACATGAACATGGTGCGCGAGGTGCGCAACCTGTGGCAGTTCTTCCGCGATCGACGCCCCGAGGTCTACGGCCCGCTCGTCGACATCTGAGGCGGTGCGGCGTCGCCTTCGGGTTTTGAGCTAGAGGAGATTTCATCATGTCAGTCCTGATTCGAGGCGGCACCGTCGTTACGGCCGATCAGAGCTTCCGCGCCGATGTCTATTGCGCCGACGGGGTGATCAAGCGCATCGGCCTCGATCTCGAAACGCCCGCCGGTGCCCGGGTAGTCGATGCGGGCGGCCAGTACGTCATGCCCGGCGGCATCGATCCGCACACGCACATGGAGCTGCCGTTCATGGGCACGGTGGCCAGCGAGGATTTCTTCAGCGGCACCGCCGCCGCGCTCGCCGGCGGCACGACGATGATCATCGACTTCGTGATTCCGAATCCGAAGCAGCCGCTGCTCGAAGCGTACGACGCGTGGCGCGGCTGGTCGGAAAAATCCTGCGCCGATTACTCGTTCCATGTCGCGGTGACGTGGTGGAGCGATCAGGTGCACAAGGACATGGGCGTGCTCACCAAGGAGCGCGGCGTCAACAGCTTCAAGCACTTCATGGCGTACAAGAACGCCATCATGGCCGACGACGAAGTGCTCGTGAACAGCTTCACGCGCGCACGCGAGCTCGGCGCGATCTGCACCGTGCACGCCGAGAACGGCGAGCTCGTGTTCCATCTGCAGCAGCAGCTCATGAAAGCCGGCATTACCGGGCCGGAAGGACATCCGCTATCGCGTCCGCCCGAGATCGAAGGCGAAGCCGCGAATCGGGCGATCCGCATCGCTCAAGTGCTCAACGTGCCGCTCTACATCGTACACAACAGCTGCCGTGAATCGCTCGAAGCGATCACACGCGCGCGCAGCGGTGGTCAGCGCGTGTACGGTGAAGTGCTTGCCGGTCACCTGTTGGTGGACGACAGCGTCTATCAGAATCCCGATTGGGACACGGCTGCGGCGCACGTAATGAGCCCGCCCTTCCGCCCGAAGGGTCACCAGGAAGCGCTGTGGAATGGTCTGCAATCCGGCAATCTGCAAACCACGGCGACAGATCACTGCTGCTTCTGCGCGCCGCAGAAAGCCATGGGCCGCAACGACTTCACGAAGATTCCCAACGGCACCGGCGGCGTCGAAGACCGCATGGCAGTGCTATGGCATCACGGCGTGGGTACGGGTCGCCTGACGCCCAACGAGTTCGTGCGTGTGACCTCGACGAACGCTGCGCAGATCTTCAACATCTATCCGCGCAAGGGATCGGTGAGCGTAGACGCCGACGCCGATCTCGTCGTCTGGGATCCGCGAGGGACGCGAACGATATCGGCGAAAACGCACCACCAGAAGGTCGACTACAACATCTTCGAGGGCATGACTGTTACCGGCATTCCGTCGCACACAATCAGCCAGGGCAAAGTGGCGTGGGCCAACGGCAAGCTCGATGTGACACGTAGCGCCGGCCGCTACATTCCGCGGCCGACGTTCCCAGCGGTGTACAGCGCGATCAACCGGCAGGTGGAGTTGAAGAGGCCAAAGAGCGTTGCGCGGTGAGCGCGAGCGATATCAAGAAAACGGGGAGGCTTCTGCCTCCCCGTTTTCGTTACCGATCACCAACACTGATCACCAATCATCGCCTCTCACTTCTGGGCCTTATCCCAGATCGCGTGGGTCCAGGCACCTTCCGGCTTCTTCGTGATCACCGGATCCGACTTGCCGGTGAGCAGCGTCTTGACCGTGCGCTCGTACGCGGCCGGCTCGAGATAGCCGAGCTTGCCGCCTTCGACGAGCTTGGCGATTTCCTGCATCTGCGTTACCTGGTGACCCTTGGTCTGGGCACCCGACGCATCGTTGTCGAGAACGATCTTCACCGCTTCGTCCTGATGCTTGATCGCGTAGTCCCAGCCCTTCATTGAAGCCTTCAGGAAGCGCGCGAGCTTATCCGCCATCTTCGGATCGGCGATCGACTTCTCCAATGCGTACAGGCCGTCCTCCAGCGTCGCCACGCCCTGGTCCTCGTACTTGAACACGATCAGCTCATCGGCTTTCATGCCGGCCTCGATCAGCTGCCAGTATTCGTTGTACGTCATCGTCGAGACGCAATCGGCCTGCTTCTGCAGCAGCGGATCGACGTTGAAGCCCTGCTTCAGCACCTTGACCGAATTGCCGTCGCCGGAAGTCTTGTAGCCGAGCTTGTCCATCCACGACAGGAACGGATACTCGTTGCCGTAGAACCAGACGCCGAGCGTGCGTCCCTTGAAGTCCTTCGGCGTTTTCACGCCGGAGTCCTTACGGCACGTGAGCATCATGCCGGAACGCTTGAACACCTGAGCGATGTTGACCATCGGCACGCCCTTCTCGCGTGTGGCCAGCGCTGAGGGCATCCAGTCGACGATCACGTCTGCGCCGCCACCGGCGATGACCTGGCTCGGATTGATGTCGGGGCCACCCGGCTTCACTGTCACGTCGAGCCCCACCTCTTTGTAGAAGCCCTTGTCCTTGGCCACGTAGTAGCCGGCGAATTGTGCCTGCGTGACCCACTTGAGCTGCAACGTCAGCTTGTCCTGTGCCGACGCGAGGCCCGCGCCCAGCGCAAACACGGTTGCGGCGATCCACGTCAATCGTTTCATCTTCATCTCCCTGTGCTTGGTCTTGAGACCTGAGTAAAACGCGATCAGGTGCGATAGGACGGGTGCCAGAACGTGCACACCCGTTCGACCGCGGCGATCACGCCGTAGAACATCGACCCGGCCAATGCCGAGATCGCTATCGCCGCCCAAACCACGTCGACATTGAGGCGCGCGACCTCCGCGCTGATGCGGAATCCGAGCCCGAGGATCGGCGAACCGAAAAACTCGGCGACAATGGCCGCGATCAACGCCAGCGTCGAGTTGATCTTGAGCGCATTGAACACGAACGGCAGCGCCGCCGGCAAACGCAACTTTATCAGTGTCTGGCCATAGCTCGCCGCATACGAATGCATCAAATCACGCTGCATGTCATCAGCCGCTGCCAGACCGGCGAGCGTGTTGACCAGCATCGGAAAAAACGTCACGACCACCACGACCGCCGCCTTCGATTGCCAATCGAAGCCGAACCACATCACGAGGATCGGCGCGATGCCGACGATGGGTACCGCGCTCACGAGCCCGGACAACGGCAGCAATCCGCGCTTGAGGAACGGAATCCGATCCGCCATCACCGCAACGAGAAAGCCGGCGGCGCAGCCGATCGCGTAGCCCGCCAGGACCGCCTTCAGAAACGTCTGGCGGAAGTCGGGCCACAGAATGTCCATGCGCGTCCCGAGAATCTGTCCAACCTGCGACGGCGACGGCAGCAGTACCTTCGGCACGTCGAAGCCGATCACGAGCACTTGCCACAGATACAGCAGCGCGACGCCAAACAGTCCGGGCGCAATCAGCGCGCCAACGCCGCGCAGCGGCAGGTGCGAGTATTGAGACAACACACGCCACAGCAGCAAGACCCATCCCGCCACGAACAGCCAGATACCCGGCGCCGCTGTGCCGAACGGACCTGATCCCTTGAGCAACAGCAATGGAGCAATCGCGCCCGCCAGCAGCGCAGCCGTTCCAATGATCCGATCGACAGCGACAGACCATTGGTGCAAGCCAGCCATTGCGCCGATAGCCGCCATCAGCGCGCAAGCAAGGGCGCCAGCAGCGCCGGTCCAACCGCCCTCACCGACCGGTGCAAGGAAGCTGGACAACATCAACAGCGCCGCGAGCACGCTCTGCGCGCGAAAGCTCATGCCGGCATCCCTCTGCCGCGCGCCACCAGCCGCTCGATCACGCTCACGAGAAATACGAGGACCACGCCGACGATCGACGCCATGATCAGCGCCGACCATATTTGGATGGTCTGACCATAGTAGGAGCCGCTCAGAAGACGCGCGCCGAGGCCGGCCTGAGCGCCTGTCGGCAACTCGCCGACGATCGCGCCGACGAGACTGGTCGCGATCGCGACCTTGAGGCTCGCGAACAGAAACTCGGTTGCCGCGGGCCAGCGCAGCTTCCACAACACCTGCGACCGGTTCGCGCTGTAGGTGC
>Ga0070681_10004603_pt1 | contig 13170 bp, 12 predicted proteins | sample KBSC83BmetaG_FD_65650 | JGI IMG/M metagenome (GOLD analysis project Ga0070681, IMG submission 65650) | Corn rhizosphere microbial communities from Kellogg Biological Station, Michigan, USA - KBS C8-3B metaG | ecosystem: Host-associated > Plants > Roots > Rhizosphere | place: USA: Michigan... | reverse complement strand
CCTCGGTCTTGCGCATCGTGCGGCGAGTGCACGTCATGGGGCCGCGGAACTCGAATACCGTCGCTTTGATCGCAAACGCGACGCCTACGCGCTCGCCGGTGAAGTGATGGCGGACTATGGCCCCAATACCGAAGTGGCCGTGATAGGCGCGGTGGCGGCGCTGCAAGCGAAGGCGCTGCTGGACATGCCGCACGAGAACGATGATCTGCATCGCATCGAGCCGGAAATGCGGTCGCGCCTGGCCGCGGCGCGCAGGACCCTGGCGGCGAGTTCCTTCGGTTCGCGGGAACTGCCGCGGCTCGACCTCGTCACCGGCGCCTTCGAGTACGGGCTGGATGCCCCGGCAAGAGCCCGCGCGCTCTGGAAGAATGCCTCCCAGCGTTGCAGTGAGTTGCACGACTGGGATTGCTACGGAACGGCGATCCAGAACCTCGCGCTGCTCTCCGAGGACACCAACAACTATTCGGCCGCGCTCGCGCAATACGCCGAAGCGCTCCGGAACCTCGATGCCGAGCGCTATCCGCGGGTCGTCGCGGGCATTCAGGACAATCTCGGCCGTCTGCAGGGCAAGACCGGCCTGTTCAGCAGTAGCGAGCGAACGCACGAGAGCGCCATGCGTGCGTACGCCTCGATCGGCGATTGCTCAGGCGTGCGCCGAACTCTCGGATGGATGGGAAGTCTGCTGGTGCAGATGGGCGAGCTGGGCGACGCCGAGAGCGATCTGCAAAAGGCGGCCTCCTTCGATTGCGCCGATCTATTTTCAGACGCGGAGGCGGCCGGCGCGCTGCCGCAGTCCTCCGGGCCGTCCCCGACCGATCCGGCGCGCAATTCTTATGCGACGCGTGCCTCGCGCGAGGCGCTTTGCAGCCGGCCAATCGATGCGGGTCCGTTAGGCACCGACAACAAGCTGGTCGTCTTCAACTCCCTACTGGCTTTGCACAACGCACTGACGCTCGAGGGCGAGACCGCATTGGCCGCGCGCTGTCTTGCCGCATCACACCCTTACGCTGCAACAACGCGCGCCCAAATGGGCTATGAAGTGGCTCGTGGAGCGGGACTCCTCGACAGCGGGAAGGCCAATGAGGCCCGTGCCGCTTTCGAGCAGACACTGCGATTCGCGGACGAGGCCGGACTCCCGGCCGGCAGCGACCGACGCGGGATTGCGCGACTGGGGCTGGTGAAGTCCGAACTGCTGGCCGGATCCGGGAAAGCCTTGCCGGACGCATACGAAGCATTGCGTTCGAGCGCTGCGCGGGGCGACATCGACCAGACGATCACCTCGCTGCGTCTGATTGCATCGGCCAACGCTTCCCGGCCGCAGGAGGCTGCGCGCACGTTGCGGGTTGCCGAGGCCCTGATGGAAGCCGTGCCGATCGATGAGTTCGATGGCGAGAAACGCGCCACCTTTCTCGCTACGCAACACGTCGTTTTCGCCCAGCTGATGGATCTGTTCGCCAAAGCAGCCTCCGATCCGGCGATGGCCTGGCAGGCATTCGAGACGTCCGAACGAGGTCGCGCTCGAAGCCTCCGATACGCGATATCGCAGCAAGCCCGGGATGCCGCGCCTCCTGACGCGCCACCCACCGAGCAATACCGACAGCTCATTCAAGATGTAAGTCAGGTGGCGGGAGAGGCAGCAACACCGGACGACCTCGTGACCTCCTTGGGCGAGCTGGCCACGCGCCGAAACACGAGTGTTGAGCCGCTCGACCGCGCGACACTCGAACAGACTCTGCATCGTCTGGATGCGACCTTGGTCGAGTACGCCGTCGGGCCCCGCGACATGCTCGCCTTCGTGGTCAATGGAGGCAACATCGCGGTAGTGAATCTTGGCGACCGGAATGAGATTGCCGACGCGGCGGCCACCTTGCGCGAGCGCCTCCGTGACCCTGAAACACCATCACAGAGCCTGCGTCAGGCATCGCAAAAGCTGGCAAGCCTCGTCCTATGGCCGCTGCGTGAACGGTTGTCTGCAAAAAGAGCCATCTTCGTCCCCGATGACGCGCTCCATACGGTCCCGTTCGCTGTATTGCCGTGGGCCGCAGACTCCAACTCGGACCTCGTCGTGCAACGCATCGAAGCCGCCATCGCGCCTTCGGCTTTGTTCCTGACACATCCTCCTCCGCCAGGAGAGGCAGCGCGGGGAGCCGAACGGTTCGAACTCGTCGGGGACCCTGTGTTCAAGGTGTCGGACTGGCAACGCGAGTGTGTTGAGGGAAAACCGGTTGTTGCGCCGGCACCGGCGCGCCGGCCCGAACGCGCGCTGTCAGATTGGACGGAATTGTTACCCCGGCTACCCGGCACACGAACCGAGGTATCGATGGTGGCATCGCTGGCGAAACAGGCGCAGCCCTCGAGTCGAATCGAGACACTGCTCGGATGTGCGGCGATTCCCAGCGGTTTGCGTGCTGCGGCGAACGGAGCCGATCTCCTCCATATCGCAACGCATGCCCGCGTTGACGCGCAGCGTCCCCGACTCTCGGCCCTGGCGCTGACGCCAGAACGGGGTGCGGCGCCGGCACCCTCAGCGTTCGGACTTCTGGACATCCTGAGTTTGAAGCTGCGCTCACGCCTCGTTGTGCTGAGCGCGTGCGAGACCTCACGCGGCAAGCTGCTACCGGGCGAGGGGGTCCTCGGCCCCGCTCAAGCGTTTCTTCAGGCCGGGGCCGCCACGGTCCTGGCCAGTTACTGGCGAATCGACGACCAGACAACGGCCGCCTTCATGCAGAGGTTTTACAGAAACCTCCTGCTCGAACATATGACAGCCGCAACCGCGTTGCGACGCGCCCAACTCGAGACCGCCCGGACCGCGGGCCCGCATGTCTGGGCCGCCTTCGCCCTGTACGGTTTACCCGACAGCTCGTTCTGACAAAGCCTGGCCGGCTAAGGGGTTTGGGATGACTCCTGAGATAACCCGCCTCCTCGCAGCAGTGAAAACGTGCGGATCGCACATCCGCGCCCACTCCCGAGGAGAGCCTTCATGTCCCGCACTGTCCCCCTGTCCCTCGCACTCGCAGCACAACTGTGCCTCGCCGGCCTCGCGGCCAGCGCTCCGGCCAGCGCCGGCAACTCGATTCCGGACTATTTCTTCAAGGAATGGACGGTCACCAAGAACTGCGCCGAGGCGCACGCGGGCCTGGCGGCCCGGGTACAGGCAGGGCTCAAGTTCAAGATCTCCCGGGACAGCGCGGCCGAGGACGGCAGTTACCGCTTCACGGCCGAGGACGCCGGTCGCGCCCAATGGGCGGCCAACTGGAACGGAATCAAACTCGTCTATCGCGCCGGCACGCCGATGACCTCGCTGCCCGCGGATTTCGAGTGTGTTCCGGGAGCTGAAGCCAGCTCGCCGTTCCTCGCGATGTCAGGCTTCGCGCAGGCGGCCGAGCCCTTCTACGAGCAGGAGCACTGGTACGGTCTGGCCAAGATCCACGGGCAGTTGGAGCACGTGCTGATTTTCCCGCGTAATGCCTCGGGTGCTTCCTCGGTCGTCATCATGCTGCAGTCCGTGAATTCGCCCAGCACGGTCCAACTCGACGACGACGGCCTGGTGCACGGTCAGAGCTGATCGCCCGGTACACGTTCGGAGCTGACCTGACCGGTAAATGACCGGTAAGCCCTGATACCTACACGGGGGCGGACGTCGAGGATCTGGCGGCGGCGATGGAGCAATGCTCCTTCGCCGCCGTGACACAATGGACCGATGCTTCCTCCTCAAGCCTGCCGCGCGATCGCCCTGCCGCTTGCAGTCCTCCTGGCCGCCGCAATCAGTCCGTCGTCAACGGCAGCCCAGGCAGGATTTCCGTGCCAGCCGCTGAGCTGTTCCACGCTGATTCCCTCCCTCCCGGTCGATGAACCGCACACGAACGACTGCGCATACCGAGCAGGGAATCTGTGGTGGCTTGACTACGTAGCGGGCTCCCTCGCGTGGACAGACACTCCCCGCGAGAAGCCCGTCATCGTTGCGGTGTTCGACGACGGCGCTGACATAGATCACGAGGAACTTCGGAATCAGCTCTGGACGAACGAGGCTGAGCTGCACGGTAGGCCGGGTGTTGATGACGACGGCAACGGATATGTCGACGATGTCCACGGTTGGAACTTCGTCGAAAACAACGCGGACGTCTCACCCCCGGCGGAATGCCGAGGCCGGTTGAGCCACGGAACACTCATGGCCAGTCTGATCGCCGCCCAACGAAACAATCGGGTTGGAATAGCGGCGGCGGGATCTGACGGGGCCCGCCTGATGATTCTGCGGGTGGTGGGATGCGTGGGTCAGAACGCCAGTCTGGACCCGGAACGCCTGACTCGGGCATTGGATTATGCAACCCGGATGGGCGCGCGGGTCCTGAGCTTCAGCAACCATTGGTATGCCAGCTCCCCGGAGCTGGACCGGGTCTTCACCGAGATCGCCGACCGCCCCGGCTCACCCCAAGCCGCCCTGGTGGTCGCCAGCGTTCCCAATAAAGGAGAGCCCCTGGCGGGCTATCCGGCCGCCTACGCGTTCAGGCGCGTGATTAGAGCCATTCCCATCGGCAACGACGACGCCCTGTCTCCGGGGACCAGCCCCGCCCCGATTGGACTTAATCTAGGGAGTCCCAGCGCCTGCGTGATCGGGGCGTCCCCCCGCCCCGAGGGCTACCGACTTGAACAGGGCAGCTCCAACTCGACGGCCATCCTCTCGGGGGTACTGGCCGGCATCTGGTCCACCCCTCCCTATGATAAATTGACCCCCGACGAGTTCGTGGCAAGGGTCGTGCGGGATCGTATGTTGAATACCCCGCGCCGATCGAAGCCAGGCTCGCGTCCTCCGTACGACCACGGTGTGCCGCTTGCCGACGCTTGCGTACTGGCGACAGAGAAACACTCCGCGGGAGTTTGTCGCGGCCATGAACCGACCCGGAACAGCGTCAATGAGCTACAGCGACACACTTCAGGGAGAGACAGCAGATAAGACTCTGGACCGCGCCGAGCGCGGTGATGTCTCGCTCGTGGAAGCGGTGGCTGAGCAGAGCGCTCTACAAGATCAACTCTATGTGAGATATCGGCGGCCCTTGCTGCAGGTATTCCTCCACAGGCGCATCGATCGTGATGCGGCCGACGATTTGCTACAGCGCACCTTCCTGCAGGCGATCAAAAAGATCCGCATGGAAGGATTGGAGGACCCGAGCAATCTGGGAGGCTATCTCTATCGCACCGCTTGCAAGCTCGCTACGGCGTATTGGCGCGGGGAACTCTCGCGCAAGCACGAGAACGACAGCGAGTTGCTTTCCAACCTTCAGGACGAGGCGCTCTCGCTGGAGGAGCGGGTCGATCACGAGCAGCTCGCGAAATGCGTTCGCGATCTCATGGGCCATTTGCCCGTGCAGCGCGACCGCGAGGTTCTCGAGCGGTTTTACTTACATGAGGAGCCCCGGACCTCGATCCGAGAATCGATGAAATTGACCGACATGCAGTTCAACCAGGTGTTATGGCGTGCGCGGCAGCGATTCGGCGATATTTTGCGTCGCAATGGGTTCGCGAGGGGCGAAACCCAGTCGACACATGGATAGGGAGAACCATGGATCATTCACAGTTTAAAGCGAATCAAACCGCCGCCGTGTACGTCGCCGATGGCCTCGATGCCTCGACGCTGGAAGCGTTTGAGATGCATATGATGGCTTGCCCGGAGTGCGTCGAGGACGTCGAGACCTGGAGGGCGATCAAAATCAACATGCCCTCGCGGGTGCGTCCTCTGTCCAGAACCGCTGTCCTGGGGCGCAAGGTCCGTCAACCCGAGACGTGGCGCATGGCCGCATCCTTTCTTGCCGTCGCCATCGTCGGCGCGGCCGCCGGCTGGTTCGGGCGCGATGGGCAGAGTTCGTCCGCCGGTGCGGATTCCCGAACGGTGTTCTTCAACATGCCGACCGTCGAGCGCGGCGACATCAGCGAGTGCACTCCGGTGCAGCTCTCAGCGCAGACGCGTGTCGCCGTGCTGCGGGTGCCGAACGTTACTGAGGGGCAGAAGGTCGTAGCCGTCGACTCAGACAGGCACGAGCTTTCGGGCAGCCGCTACTCAGCTTCCGTGCAACCGGATGGAAGTGAGCTGGTGCAGATCGATGCCCAGAGTCTCGTCAATCGCGACGTGCATCTCGAGGGACGCCGGGCTGATGGCGCGGCAGACGCGATCGGCTGCGTGACGGGGCAGATCCGCTAGTTAACCGGCAACTGCGCCAGCCGCTCACCTTGCCGGCGCAGAAACGGGCCGAATCCCAAGCGGTCGTAGAACGCGCCCAGGCCTCGCAGGTCTGGGCTGCGGCGGCGGAGTTCGTGGTGACTGACGCCGAGTTCCATAGCGCACTCGATCCGAGTCAGCTTGCGCGAGAGAAATAGCGCGTCCCGATGCTGCTGAAGCAGCGCGATCAGTGACCGAGAGCCTCGAACGTTCAGTGCGCCTACTCGACCGAGTCTCGCGTAGAGATCCTCTAGCGATTCGAATTCCTTCATTAACGCGGCCGCGGTTTTATGCCCCACCCCCGGGACGCCGGGGATATTGTCGACGTCATCACCTGTGAGGGCCAGGTAGTCCGCGAACCTCTCCGGCGCCACTCCAAAGTGGCGTTGGATGTCGTGGTACCCGAATTGTCCGCGCGCCCCGAAGTCCCAGAAGAGGTCGCCGTCCCGAACGAGTTGCGCGAGATCTTTGTCGCGCGTGATGAAAGCGGATCGTACGCCCTCGCTGCGCATACTCGCCGCCAGCGTTCCGATGATGTCGTCCGCCTCGTACTCAGGGCTCATGAACATCGCCACCCCGAGGTGGCGGCAGAGCTCCCGGCAGGCATCGAACTGCGCCGGGAGGCCGGGTGGCGCGGGATTGCGGTTGGCCTTGTATGGGGGATAGATCCGGCTGCGATAGGAGGTCGCCAAACGCTGATCGAACGCGACGGCGATGAACTTTGGCCGGGTCCGCTCGATCAGGTCTCCCAGAAAACGCGCGAATCCGAATACAGCGTGTACCGGGTTGCCGTCGGCGTCGACCATGTCGGGGAGCATCGAGTGATACGCCCGGAACACGTAGACGGAGGCGTCGACTAGAAATATCAATGTTTACTGTCGTCTGTATTCAGGTCTGTATTTCAGGTCGGTCGCTCAGCCGAGCCAGCGTTGAATGCGATCGTGCAAGGGGCTGGTGCGCGGGAAGTGGGCCAGCAGGTATTCCATCTGGTCCGCCAGCACACGGCGCCCCTTGAGAAAAATGTACTCGGCGTATGTCGGAGTGAAGGGCACCGCGATCAGCTGCATTTTCGCCTGTTCCGGGGTGCGCGAGGCCTTGTGGTTGTTGCAGCGTCTGCAAGCGGTAACCACGTTCGTCCACACGTCGAGGCCGCCTTGGCTGAACGGTCTGATGTGATCGCGTGAAAGCTCACGAGAGGGGAAACGCAAACTGCAGTACATGCACAGGTACGCGTCTCGCCTGAATAGTGTCTGATTGTTGAGCGGGGGCACGTAGTCATGGCGGGTGTTACCCGGATTACCCGTATGCCCGACGGTAGCGACGATCGAGTTGACTTCGAGCACCGTACGGCGGCCGCTCAGGGCATTCACGCCGCCGAACAGCTTGTAGAGCATGGAGCCGCAGGTGTACGCAACCTGCTCCTGGTGGTAAAGCCGCGCGGCCTCTTTATAGTCGATCCACTCGAGCGGCATGCCGGCGACGTCTGTCCGCAGGACGAGCTGGGAGAGCCCGCGTGACGCCTTGCTGACGATACGCAGGTCATCCTGATGTCCGTGGTCGGCGCGCTCCAGGTCGATACCCACCATAACCTGTGTAAGATAAGGCAGATTTATGCAAGAATCCAACGCTGCAAGCGACTCATTCGAATAAGGATTTCCCTGGATATGCCGCGGGGCGTGGCTAGCCGGCCACGCCTCTTACGTAAGACTTTCGAGGTCCGCGAATGCCAGTAACGATTGGCGCGCTTCGTGAGAGCGTGCCCCAAGAGACTCGTGTCAGCCTGGTCCCGGAAGTTGCCGACAAGTTCGCCCAAAGCGGCGCGCGAGTCATCCTCGAGCGCGAGGCCGGCCTTCGGGCGCAGTTTCCGGATGCTTCTTACAAAAATGTGACGTGGGTCACCTCCGCCGCGGATGTGCTCGCGCAGGCGGACGTTGTGCTGACCGTTCAGCCCCTTTCCGTCGAGCAGATCCGGCAGCTTCGAGCCACGGCGGTTGTCGTGGGCTATATGCAGCCCTATTCGCGACGGGCAGAGGTACTTGCGCTGAAGGAACGCGGCATCACCAGCTTCGCGATGGAGCTGGTGCCGCGCATCTCCCGAGCGCAGTCGATGGACGCCCTGTCATCGCAGGCGGCCATCGCCGGCTACAAGGCAGTGCTGATCGCCGCCAATCACCTGCAGAAATTCATGCCGATGCTGACCACGGCGGCGGGAACGATCCGGCCTTCGCAGGCCCTGATCATCGGCGCCGGGGTCGCCGGACTACAGGCGATCGCCACCGCCCGTCGCCTCGGAGCCGTAGTCGAAGCGTATGACGTTCGGAGCGCGACGAAGGAGCAGGTTAAATCGCTCGGAGCCAAGTTTGTCGATACGGGCGTCAGTGCCGACGGCGCGGGTGGCTACGCTCGTGAGCTGACCGACGAGGAGAAGCGTAAGCAGCAGGAAGTGCTCGACTCCCGTATCGCGGCAGCGGACGCGGTCATTACGACTGCCTCGGTGCCGGGACGCCCGGCGCCCAAGATCGTATCGCGCGCCGTCGTGGAGCGTATGAGGCCCGGATCCGTCATCGTCGACATCGCCGCCGAGCAAGGCGGCAATTGCGAGCTGACGCGGGCGGGTGAGATCGTTGAACACCAGGGCGTACAGATTATTGGCGCCGTGAACCTGCCGGGCTCCCTCGCCTATAACGCGAGTGAGATGTACGCGCGCAATCTGCTCAACTTTCTCAAGCCGGCGATCAACAAAGGCGAGCTCTCGATCGACTGGAACGACGAGGTCTTCGCTCAGTCCTGCCTGACGCGCGAAGGCCGGATCAGTCACGAAGCCACGCGCAAGTCGATCGAGGGGTAGAGGCCATGACGGGAATGGTTGCGCTCTATATCTTCATGCTGGCGGCGTTCACCGGGTACGAAGTCATTTCGCGAGTCCCCGTGATTCTGCACACGCCGCTGATGTCAGGTTCCAACTTCGTCCACGGCATCGTGCTCGTCGGGGCCATGGTGGCACTCGGCGGCGCCCACACGCCGCTCGAGAAGGTGATCGGGTTCATCGGCGTGCTGCTCGCCGCAGGCAATGCGGTAGGCGGATACGTTGTCACCGAGCGCATGTTGGAAATGTTCAAATCCAGTGGAGCCCGCGGCGGCGCACCGAGGGCGCACTGATGGCGCTCAATCGGGACCTGATCATCCAGGTAAGCTATTTCGTCACCGCCGTTCTGTTCATTCTCGGATTGAAGCGGATGAGCTCGCCGGTCACGGCGCGCAGCGGCATCCTCTGGGCCGGCGCCGGCATGCTCGTCGCGACGCTCGTCACGTTCGCCTACCCGGACATGACGAACTACCCGCTGATCCTTGCGGCAATCGGCGTCGGAGGCGCGCTCGCGTGGTGGAGCGGCAAGCGCGTCGCCATGACGAACATGCCGCAGATGATCGCGCTCTATAACGGCATGGGCGGCGGCGCGGCAGCGGCCATTGCGGCCGTCGAGCTCTATCGCGGCGAAGCCCATGACTACGCGGTGTCCTCGCTCGCGGTCATCGGCGGAATCATTGGCGCCGTCTCTTTCAGCGGCAGCGCCATTGCATTCGGCAAGCTGCAGGGGCTCATCAAGGGAAGCCTGCGCTTCTCCGGTCAGCAGATTCTGAATCTGCTGATCCTGGCGGCCGCCCTGCTGGTCGGGGCCATCGTCGCCATTCACCTGGGCGAACCGCTGGTCGGGCACGTGACTGCGTTGTTCGCGCTCGCGCTCGTGCTCGGCGTCACCATGACATTGCCGATCGGCGGCGCCGACATGCCGGTGGTGATCTCTCTGTACAACGCCCTGACCGGGCTGGCGGTCGGCTTCGAGGGATTCGTTCTCAACAATGCCGCGATGATCATCGCTGGCATGGTCGTCGGCTCGGCGGGCACGCTGCTCACGCAGTTGATGGCGAAGGCGATGAATCGCTCGCTCGGCAATGTGTTGTTCTCAGGCTTCGGCGATACCGGCGGCGCTGCCGCGGTAGGCGAAGTGAAGGGCAGCATGAAGCCGATCGAGGCGACGGACGTCGGCGTCATGATGGCGTTCGCGCAGAAAGTGATCGTCGTGCCGGGGTACGGCATGGCGGTGGCCCAGGCGCAGCACAAGATCTGGGAGCTGTGCCAGCTTCTCATCGATCGCGGTGTCACGGTGAAGTTCGCGATTCATCCGGTCGCCGGGCGCATGCCGGGCCACATGAACGTGCTGCTCGCCGAGGCGGGTGTACCCTATGACCTGATCGCGGATCTCGACGAGATCAACGCGGAGTTCGAAACGGCGGACGTGGCACTCATCATCGGCGCAAACGATGTCGTGAACCCCGTCGCGCGCAACGACAAGTCCAGTCCGATTTATGGAATGCCGATTCTCAACGCCGACAAGGCAAAGAACGTCATCGTGATCAAGCGGGGGCAGGGCGCTGGGTTTTCGGGAATCGAGAATGCGCTGTTCTATCTCGACAACACGCGCATGCTCTACGGAGATGCGCAGAAGGCCGCGGCTGAGCTCATTCAGGCGGTCAAGGCGGTTGGCTGAGGAGGGCGTGAACCCCGGGGGACAACCGCGCAAGACAGGCGCGGATGGCGGTGTGCCCGCGCGGGGCGCTGCGCGTGTAGCGTCTTTCGCTGCCTGCCTCGCGGCGCTGATGGCCGCCCCATTTTCGCGTGCGGCGGACTCTGTTGCACCGAGGAAGTTACTGACCGCCGCGGACGTGCTCGCCGCTGCCGGTCCGTCGGACTGGAAGCCGCTGGATCCGCAGAACACCCTGTACCTCGAGCTTCCCTCCGGCCGGGTCATCATCGAGCTCGCGCCGCAGTTCGCACCTCACCACGTTCAGAACGTCCTGGCCCTGGCCAGAGAGAGCTACTACGACGGGCTCCCGGTGGTGCGCTCGCAGGACAACTACGTCGTGCAATTCGGTGATCCCGAGGGGAAGAAGCCGATTCGATCGGCGCACCGCACGATCGCGGCGGAATTCGAGCGCCCCTCCCGCGGCCTCGCCTTCACTCCGCTGCAGGACATCGATACCTACGCGCCGGAAACCGGATTTGTCGACGGATTCCCGGCCGGCCGGGATATCAAGTTTGGACGGGCGTGGCTGGTTCATTGCTACGGGATGGTTGGCGCGGGGCGCGACAACGACGTGGACAGCGGTGGGGGCACGGAACTGTACGTTGTGAACGGACAAGCCCCACGGCATCTCGACCGCAACGTGACGTTACTGGGGCGCGTTGTTCAGGGGATGGAGTTGCTGTCATCCCTGCCCCGCGGAACGGGACCGATGGGCTTCTACGAGAATTCCGCGCAGCGAACAATCATCAAGTCTGTCCGTGTGGCCGCAGACCTTCCGGAGTCACAGCGAACGGAGCTCGAGGAGCTGCGCACGGACACGCCGACTTTCACTGCGTACGTGGAGACTCGACGCAACCGGCATGAGGAGTGGTTCAAGGTGCCGGCCGGGCGGGTCGATGTGTGCAATGTCGCATTGCCGGTGAGACCCAGGACTGCAGCGGCCGTGGGGCGGTAGCTGGCAGACATGTCCAACCCTCGCTAGGGTCCTCGACGCGGACGGGGGTGCTGACGGGGTAGAGCCCGCTGCTCTGGCATCTGCTCTTGCCGCTGCATGCGCTTCTGGCGCCGATCACGCAGGCTTTGGAGCATGTTCTGACGCTCGGCCGGCGTGGCGCTTTGCCACCGTTGGCGCAACGCCTGACGTTGCTCGGGAGGTAGAGCGCGGAACTTGTGGAAGTTCTCGCGAACGGTGGCTTGCTTATCCGGTGGCAGAGAGCGGAATCGCTCCCAACGATCCCGCAGCTGCTGACGCTGCTCGGGAGGCAAGGTCCTGAACTTCTGGAACCGCTTCGACGCCGATTCCTTTTGCTGCGGCGACATGCCGAGCCAGCGTTGACTGCCGTTGGCGAGGGCCTGCTGCCGGGACGAGGGCAGGGAATTCCATTTGTCCCCGAACTGCGAGAGCAACTGCTGTTGCCGCGGAGAAAGGCTCGACCACGGAACCGGCGCGGCCGGATTGGTGGCCGCAGTCGAGCCCTGCGGTGGGCCGGGTGGCGCAGGAGGCTGCTGCGCAAACGCCGGCGCCGCTGCCAGGAGCAGCAGCGCGAGCGCCAGCGAGTAGACCTTACCGACCATCTGGCTTCACCTTGGACGCCCCCTGTTTGGCATCGCTTCCCAACTTATCCGCTGGCGCCGGGTTCGGCTGATCGCTCGCCGGGGGCCGGCTGGCCGTGGGCGGCCGGTCGTCCCGCGCGGCGGGCCTGGCAACCTGGTTGGCGTCCTCGTCAACCTTCTGGCCAGGCGGGCTCGCCTTCTTCGAAGCCTTTTCGATATCCGCCTGCGCCAGGTATTCCATCCAGCTTCCATCGTCTGTCTCGGAGGCCGAGTCAACGGAGCCCAGGAACTCCAGAAACTCCGCATCCGGCTGTGGATCCGCCGGTTTGGCCGGGGGATCCGCGTAACCCGCACCCCATGTCAGCGCCGCTCCCAGCGCCAACGCTGGCAACACGCTACACCGCGTGCTCTTCATGATTCACATGTCCAGGGCACGCGTGCTCTTCATGATTCACATGGCCAGCGCACGCGTTCTCAAGTGCTCGTCTCGACGCCTGCTTCGGATTGTGCCGCCGCCCACTCATAAAACGAACCATCCGCGTCCTGCATCAGATCGAGCCCATCGCCGTCCGCGATCAGATCGAGATCTTCCGCCGACATCTGGCCCTCGGTACTTACCGGAAACGTCCCCTGCGGCTGATGGTGCCACAGCACCAGAGCCACGAGAGCCGCCGCGGCGGCAGCACCTGCTGTCGGCATCAGGAAAAAGCTGCCTAAAAACCACCTCCGCCGCTTGCCCGCCTCCGCAACCGCGGCCTGGCGCGCCTGATTGAGACGCGAGCGGATGCGGCCATCGATACGCGTGACGCTCTCGGTGAGCAG
>Ga0070681_10004602_pt1 | contig 13172 bp, 11 predicted proteins | sample KBSC83BmetaG_FD_65650 | JGI IMG/M metagenome (GOLD analysis project Ga0070681, IMG submission 65650) | Corn rhizosphere microbial communities from Kellogg Biological Station, Michigan, USA - KBS C8-3B metaG | ecosystem: Host-associated > Plants > Roots > Rhizosphere | place: USA: Michigan... | reverse complement strand
GATCCATCGTCTGCCTCGGCTCGGTCATCGCGAAGTTAGCGCGCGCGGCATCCGCGGCAAGCGAACGCCCTGCCGATCCGCGTGTACAATGGCCGACACTCGACCAACCCCTATGACAGGGGTCGGAACCCCAGTCGGCAGCGGTTCTGTGACGTGCGCCATTGCGGCGCGCTCGCTCGAGTTGAAAGATGCTCAGTGAGCGCTCGGCCGCCGTTTCACTCCAAACGTAGACGACGAACGATGGCATCCCTCCTCGAAGTCGCATCGGAGCTGAAGGAGCTCACCACGGCGGCCAGGTACTTTCATTCGGGCGCCTTCAATCACAGCCAGCTTCGCGCCGACTTCATGTCGGAGTTCGCGAAGGACCCCCACTTCAATGCGGCGAACCTCGATGCGCTCGAGTCGGTCGTCGCGCAGTTGGAGGCCGACGCGCGAATCAGCGACGTCCGATGGATGGCCTACATTCTGGCGACGAGCTACTGGGAGACATCGCACACGGAGGTTGTCGGCCGCGTCCAACGCATCAATAAGAAGACGCACAAGCCCGAGCTCGGAAAGGATCACAAACCGCTCATGCGCGATGTGAGAATCTGGAAGAACATGGTGCCCGTCGCGGAGGTGGGTCACGGCAAGGGCCGAGACTATTATCTCGCCGTGAAGGTCGCTCGCAACACGGATGGCACCGCGACGGTGACCGAGCACGATGGCGATCAATGGACGGTCACGCTCGACGGCGTCGCGAGGCCCGTCAACAAGGGCGCGAAGTTCGGAGCGGCGCCGGACGGCAAGGCCGCCAAGGCATACGTCGACGCCGCAGGATCCGAGCTGGCGTACTACGGCCGTGGGTACGTGCAACTCACCTGGTGGCAGAACTACGCGTCGACCGGCGCCGCGATTGGCGAGGGGCTCAAACTGCTCTTCGATCCGGAGCGCGCGCTCGACCCAAAGATCGCGTACGCGATCATGACGCATGGGATGATCACCGGAGCGGGCTTCGCCAACGGCCACAAGCTCTCCACGTATTTCCACGGCTCGCACAGGGACTACACGCATGCCCGCAACATGGTGAACGGATCCGACCACGCCGAGGACATCGCGGCGATCGCCGAGAAGTTCGAGTCGATGTTGCTGAACAACAAAGTCGGTCCGACGCAGGCGCCGCTGCGGTGACCGTTTTTCGCTTGCGACGCTGCCGAGTTCGAACGTGGATGGCCGCGTCCCTCGTCGTGCTGACGTCTGCGTGCGCGAGCGGCGCGCAGTCGATCTCCGGCACGTGGGACGTCATCAAGGTCGCAGTGAATCGTCGCGATCAGGCGCACTGGCTCTATGTCTCGGACGATCCTCGACTGCTCGGGCGCGAGCTCGTCATCGGTCCGACCATGCTGACATTCAACGACGGCTCGGATCCATGTCGCAAGCCGGCGTGGGAGAAGCGGAAGGCTAGAATGGGCGCGCTGATCGCGAGCAGCTTTCCGCTCGACGGAAGCGCCGTTGCATCCCCTCACGACTTCTCGCTCGACATCCAATCCGCTGAACGCGTGGTCGCCAACACCGTGCACTGCGCGGCAACGGATGACGGCCGCGACCCGCAGCCGTGGAGCCAGGCGTGGTTCGTCGCCAGCGCCAGCGCCCCCGATCGCCTGCTGATGCGGATGGGGACGTCTGCCATCCTCGTGCTGCAGCGCCGCTCTCCGCAGGCGTCGCCCCGGGCGTCGTACGCATGTCGGTCCGCGCAGGGCGACGCGGAGAAGACCATCTGCCGGTCAGTGGCGCTCGCCGGACTCGATCGAAGCGTGGCCGCCGCGCTCGCTCGGCGGCTTCGGACGGATGATAGCTCTGCCGTGAACGCTCAGCAGGCGGCATGGTTGAAGAAACGTGATGCTTGCGGCGCCAATGAGAGCTGCCTGGCGGACGCGATGCGCGCCAGAATTGACGAGCTGATGCAGAATTAAAGATCCGTCAAGAACATCGAGATCCGCCCCGCAGGGGAAACGTTACGACGGGCGACGGTGTACTCGGCGGTGTCCACCGTCCCTTCACAACGCGTTTCTCAAGCTATGACCTCATCTCATCATCTCGGACGAGGGCTCGCACTCGGCGCACTCATCGCGCTTCCGACTGCGGGCTTCGCGCAGAAGCAGCAGGGCGTCGCGCGCACCCTTGGCATCGATACCACCAACTTCGACCGGCGAATTCGCCCGCAGGACGACTTCTTCAAGTTCGTGAATGGCTCGTGGCTCGCGCGGACCGCGATTCCGGCTGACGCATCCTCGTGGGGCGCATTCAACGAGCTCACCGAGAAGAGTCGCGTCGCGATTCACGGAATTCTCGAAGACGCCGCGAAATCCAACGCGGCCGCCGGCTCGGAACAGCGCAAGATCGGCGACCTGTACACGAGCTTCATGGATTCCGCGCAGGTGGAGAAGCTCGGCATTGCACCGCTCAAGCCCGAGCTCGCCACGATCGCCAGGCTGAGCTCGACGAAGCAGCTCCCGGAGACATTCGCGCACTTCGCACGGCTCGGGATTCAGAATCCGTTCGCCGTCGGCGTCGGCGCGGATCCGAAGGCGTCGTCCGTCAACATCGTTCAGGTCGGTCAGTCGGGCCTCGGCCTGCCGGACCGCGACTATTATCTCCGGAACGACGCGACCATCGCGAAGACGCGCGATGCCTACGTCGCCTACATCACCAGGATGTTGACGGTCGCGAACCAGCCGGACCCTGCCGGCGCGGCCAAACGCATCCTCGCGCTCGAGACGTCGATCGCGACGCCGCAGTGGGATCGCGCGAAGAGCCGCGATCGCAATCTCTCGTACAACAAGATGACGGTCGCGCAACTTGCCGCCGAGACGCCGTCGTACGATTGGAATGCGTACCTGAAGGCGGCCAGCCTGGGCGCCGCGAAGGACGTGATCGTTCGCCAGCCGGACTACGTCAAGGCGATGAACGACGTCATCGCGAAGACGCCGGCGTCGACGTGGCGCGAGTATCTCACGTTCAAGCTGCTCGACCGGTACGCGAACGAGCTGCCCGCGGCGTACGTCGGCGCGCGTTTCGCGTTCCGTGATTCGACGTTGAGCGGCCAGCAGCAGATGTCACCGCGCTGGAAGCGTGCGTCGGCCGAGGTCGAGGGCGCGATGGGCGAAGCGGCAGGGAAGCTCTACGTGCAGAAGTATTTCCCGCCGGCGGCGAAGGCGCGCATGGATCAGTTGGTGAAGAACATTCTCGCCGCGTACAAGGTAGGCATCGATTCGCTGGAATGGATGAGCCCAGCGACGAAGACGGCCGCGCAGGACAAGCTCGCGCACTTCACCGTGAAGATCGCGTATCCGGATCACTGGCGCGACTATTCGAGATTGCTCATCAAGCGCGACGACCTCCTCGGCAACGCGATCCGCACGGCCGAGTTCCAGTACGACGATATGGCGAGCCAGTTGGGCAAGCCCGTCGACAAGACGCGCTGGGGCATGACGCCGCAGACGGTCAACGCGTACTACAACGCGTCGAACAACGAGATCGTGTTCCCGGCCGCGATTCTCCAGCCACCGTTCTTCGATCCGAACGCCGACGATGCCGTGAACTACGGCGCGATCGGGGCGGTCATCGGCCACGAGATCGGTCACGGCTTCGACGACCAGGGCTCGAAATCGGACGGCTTCGGCAATCTGCGCGACTGGTGGACGCCCGCCGACGCGGCCGCGTTCAAGCAGCGCACGCAGAAGCTCGGCGCCGAGTACGCGGCAATCAATCCGATCGATACGCTGCACATCAATCCGGGCCTCACGATGGGTGAGAACATCGGCGACAACTCCGGCCTCATGCAGGCGTATCGGGCGTATCGCATCTCGCTGCACGGCAAGGAAGCGCCGGTGATCGACGGGCTGACCGGCGATCAGCGGTTCTTCATGGGCTACGCGCAGATCTGGCGGACGAAGTTCCGCGACGCGGCGCTCCGGAACCAGCTCCTGACGAATCCGCATTCGCCGGGCATGGCCCGCGCCTTCGTGCCGCTCACGAACAACGACGCCTTCATGAAGGCGTTCGGCGTGAAGCCGGGCGACAAGATGTGGCGCGACCCGAAAGACCGCGTGAAGATCTGGTGATTCCCGACGACAACGGCCGCTGAGATCAGGGCCGTTGTCTTTTCCGCCGCGCTGACGCCGTCGGTTTCGGAGCCAATTCAGCGCATGACAGATCGCCTGCCACCGGAGTTCACGATGCACCGATCACGCGCCATTCTCGTTGCCGCTGCTGTCCTCGCTCCGCTCTCGCTGTCCGCCCAGGGCGTGACCGTTCAGAGCACCTCATCCGTACGCCTCTACGGCGCGCTCGGCACCTTCGCGCGCATGGCCGCGCGCCTGGGCGGCGGCCACATGGACGACGTCCAATCCACGGTCTACGTCGCCGGCCACAAGATGCGCAACAACTCGGAGGACCACGGCGTGATCATCGACGTGGATGCCGAGCGGCTCACGAACATCGACGACAAGCAGAAGACCTATTCGTCGATCACGTTCTCCGAGATGGCGGCGGCCATGCAGCAGGCCATGGATTCCGCGAAGCAGCAGGGTGCGCAACGGAGCCCACAGCATGCCGAGCAGCGGAAGAACAGCAATGGCAAGAGCGACGTCACGTTCAAGTACGACGTCAAGACGGATCGGCCGGGCCAGCACGAGAAAATCGCGGGCTATGACGCCGAGCGCATCTTCGTCACGATCAGCATCGAGGCCGACGCGATCGACACGACGAAGGCCAACGCACAGCCCGAGCAGGCAGGCACGCTCGTCCTGCTTCTCGACCAGTGGCGCTCGTCGAGCGCGCCGCAACTCGCGGCAATGCAGGAGTTCCAACGCGCGTATGCCGAGAAGACCAGCGAAGTCTTCCGTCCGCAGGTCGAGGGGCTAAAGTCGGCGTTCAACTTCGATCCGCGCATCAAGGAAGGCTTCGCCGTCGCGGCGAAAGAGATGGCGAAGATGTCCGGCGTCGTGATGCGGCAGACGATCTACGCGGCCGTCGTTCCACCCGGCATGAACTTCGACCGCACGCTCGTGCTCAACGATGGCGCAACGCCGGACACGGCAAAGAAAGAGGACGCGCCAAAGAAGGGTCGGTTCGGAGGACTCATGGGCGCGATCAAGTCCGCCGCAGAGCAGGCGAACAAGAATGCGTCGAACAAGTCGGACTCGAAAGCGGAGGCGAAACAGACGACGCTGCTGTCCGTCTCCGAGCAGGTCACCAACGTGACGTCCGGCACGCCCGCGGGCGTGTTCCAGCCCCCGGCGGGATATCAGGCGATTCAGTCGCGCATTCCGCGCTCCTGACCGCTCGCGTCGTCGGAAGCCCGCGCCCGCCAAGTAAGCAAAGAGTCTTTCCTCGCGACGACCGCGTCGGGTGTGCAGATTTCACTGCATGCCCGACGACGAAATCCGAAAGCTCGAAGCAATCCTCGGCGCAATCTCCAACATCACCTCCGAGCGCGAGGAAGCGCCGCTCGTCGGGGTGCGCTGCCCCAAGTGCGGATGGACCAGCTTCGCGAAGGTCGAGACGGTCTATGACGCGGCCGTCGAACGACTCGAGACTCCCGGAGCTGCGCCGTCCAGCCGCGATACCGCACTGACGGATCGCGAGATCATTCGCCGGCTGGCACCGCCCACCCGCCGATCGGCCACCATACCGACGGTCATTCTCGCAGTGGTGCTCGGCGCCGCGGCGGTGTACGTCTACAACCGCTTCGGCGATCTGGCCGGCGAGCTCTCCGGCATCGCGGCGTTCGTGATCGTCCTCGTCTTCTTCCTCACCCGTACGCGAGCGCTGAGCGACGCGTACTACGATGCCGCACGGAGCTGGCGTCACCGCTACATGTGCCGCAAGTGCGGAGAGCTCGTTGAATCCTGAGGTCCGGCTCGTCCCGGGCCGGATGCGACTCGTCGCACCGCCGGATCATACGCGTTCCTGACATGTGACCCCGCGGCGACGTCGGCGAGTATTCAGAGTATCATGAAAACTTTGCGAGGAGTCGACATGCGAGCTCGATGGTTCTGTGCGGTCGCTGCGCTGGTCCTCGTCGGATGCCACGCCGATCCCGTTGGGATGAGCGGCTCCGCGTCGAAGCCTGCCTCCGTCGAGTCGTTTGCCGGTACGTGGCGGTCGACCACGCCGTCACTCGAGTTCATCGGCCTCTCGGTCGTCTCGAAGTCGAGCGAGCAGGGCGCGCTCGGGGTGAGACTCACGCTCTCCGGGCTTGCCTGGGAGGGCAGTGGCCGCATCGATGGCGACTCGCTGGTCGCGCCGATGTTCGTGAGCGGCACGGCACAGTCGACGGGAACGCTCGTCATCCACGCGCCGGATCCGAAGACGCTGGCTGCCCACGTGGGAGGTGCGGCCGCCACGCCGCTCGATCTCACGTTCGTTCGACAGAATTAGCCCTTCCGCGCGTATCATCCTGCTGAACGCACAGTAGATCCTTCGCGGCGCTCCAGATGATAGCTACTCTTCGCGCGGCGACTCCGTCGGATTCGTCCGACGACCGACCGGCAGGCGGTCAGGCCCGCGACGGCGTCTGCGGTGGTGCGGTGTTCGCGGAGGTCAACGTCGCGGGAGGCTGATCGCGGCTCTGCCAGAAGCGCGGCGTCGGATTCGGGCGCGCGGCGTAGTCCGCGAGATTCTGGCGAACGGTCGGCGCCACCATGTCGGCGGGGTTGCCGTAGCGCTCGAGCACGGACTGGTGAACGTACTCCCACGTATAGCCGTCGAGCTCCGGATTCAGGTCCGGCGCGTGCGACGACGGGTGGTCGATTGGCCGCGACCCCTCGCCCAGCTTCTCGTAGAACTCGGTCATCGACTCGTAGAGCCGGCCATTGGCATCAGGACGCGTCATCTGCACGATGAGCGCATCGTCGAATTCGAGGGTGCTGCCGCTGCACCGCTCGGACACCTTCCGCTTCACGCGATCTACCATCCATGTGAACGCGATGTCGGAGAGCCCCGCCTGCGCATACCCGCCGCCGACGTTCGAGTGCACGCCGGAGAACCAGGCCTGCTCGAGCCAGTTCACGTCGTTGTCGTGATCGTCCTTCTGCTGCACCCAGAGGGTCGGCTCGAACGGTTTGCGCTTCTCGTCGATCGCGAGCGCATGAAATGCGCACTTCGTGTGGCTGCTCAACGACGTGTCGTGAAACGCGAAGCGGGAATGATTCAGGCGACTGAACAATCCCAGCGGGACGCCGAGGGCGCCGACCGTGTCCCACACGCCGATGCATTGGAGATCGACGTCTCGCGAGAACGCCTGTCGGAACGCGGCCGCGCTGTCGGACGTTGGCCCCTTCGACGGGTCGCGATCACGATACAGGCTGAACGCTTCGTCGATCATCCCCGCGTGCGCCTGTTGCAGCATGCCGGAGTTGCGAATCAACCCCGCGAGACTGCGCACCGTATACGCGCCTCGGCTGAAGCCGAAGAGATATATCTCGTCGCCGGGGGCGTAGTTGTTGACGAGAAACCGGTAGCAATCTTTGATGTTCGTGTCCAACCCTTCGCCGAACGCGCCGCCCGCGACTTTGTCGAGCACGTCGCTGCCGGTGCCGACGCCTTTGTGGTAGAAGACGATCTGCGAGACGCCGCGCGCATCGACCGATTTGATGGCCTGCTGCATCTTGGCGACGTTCGTTGGCGCGGGGACGCCGTGGTCGTCTTCGTTGGGCTGGTTCCAGGTTCCGTCGGCACAGACGACGAGGCGGCGCATGGCATGATCTCCGGGGGCGGGTTTGCGGGATCAAGAATGCGTTCGGGAGACCCGGAGGGCAACTGACGAAGACCGGATTGCAGCACTGCAACTGCTGAAGGACGCGGGCACAGACGGGCTGGCGCGGGCCCGAACGGGACTGCTCCGGCATCGAGTCTGCGGCGCCCGGCCGGCAGCCTCGCGTAATGAAAAGTCGAACCGTTGGTCGCGACAAAGAATTCAAGCACGTCGACACGAGAAAGCCGCCCAGTTCGCACGAAGCGCCCCGAGCGGCTTTCAAAAAAATCTCAAACTCTCAGTGCGAACGAAGACGCCCCACGAACGGGTAGCCAGCCCGATCAGCAGTCCCGTCTAAGACCCGTCAGCAGTTCCCGTCTGCTTCGATCAGGATCCCATCATGCCGACCGCAACGCCCCCAGCGGATCGATCCGACTCGCGCGGCCAGCCGGAATCCACACCGCCAGCAGCGCAATGATCGCGAGCAGCACCGGCACCCCGAAGAACACCAGCGGATCGCGAATCTCGACGCCGAACAACAGTGTCTTCATGTAGGTCGCGAGCCAGTACGCCGCTCCCAGGCCAATCAGCACACCCAGCGCCGCGAGACGCATGCCCTGCAGCACGACCATGCGTTGCACCGCAGCCGGCTCCGCACCGAGCGCGAGCCGCACGCCGATCTCGCGCGTGCGCTGCTGTACGACGTACGCCATCACGCCATAGATGCCGATCGCGGCGAGCGTCAGCGCGCTCAGCGCGAACGTCGTCATCAGCAGCGTATTGAAGGCCTCGCGTGACGTCGACCGCGATACGATCTGATCCATCGAGCGCACGTCGGCGACAGGCAGCGACGTCGCCTCGCGCAGCTTGCCCTGCACGGCCTGGCTCACCTGCATGGGCGGCACGCGCGTGCGAATCACCCAGGCCACCGGGATGATGCGACGATTCAGATCGTTGACCGCATCCGGGATCTGCGACTGCGGCACGAACATCTTCGGACCCGGGTCCTGATTGAGCCCGTTGTCCTTGCTGTCCGCCACGACCCCGATGATCTGACGCGCCGGCTCGCCGGCGAACTCGCGGACCGCGCCCTTGCCGATCACCAGGCGATCGTTGAGCGGATCGCCGTTCTTCCAGTACTGCTTCGCCATCGACTCGTTGATGATCGCGACCGGCGGCGATGACGCGTTGTCAGTTTCCTTGAATGTGCGCCCTCTAATTACCGGAATCTTGAAGACCTCGAAGTAGCCGGGCCACGCGGTCATCCACGCACCGCCGCCGTGAAACGGGCTGTTGTCCTCGAGCGGCCGGCCGACGATCTTGAACGGCAGACCGAAGCCGCCCTCGAGCGGTACGCAGCACGCGGCGCTCACGTCTTCCACGCCGGCGACGGTGCGTACCCGGCTGATGCCCTCACGCACGGCCTGGTCGACCGACGCCGTCGTCCCGAAACGGTCGCCCGTGAACGACATGCGCATCGTGAGAATGTTGCTGGCGTCGAACCCCGGCCGAACGGAGCGCAGCGCCAGCGAGGTCCGGATCAACAACCCCGATCCGATCACGAGCATCAGCGCGAGCGCGATCTCGAGGACCACCAAGCCCGAGCGCAGAGCATTGCTCCGGCCGCCGCCGCTCGCGCCCGTGCCGTCTCTGAGCGTGCCCGCCAGATTGGTCCGCGCGGAATGCAGCGCCGGCATCAGACCGAACAGCAGACCAGTCGCGATCGACACGCCGGCGGTGAACAGGCCAAGCCGCCAATCCAGATGCACCGCGCCGCCACTCTCGCCCACGCGCGGCAGCCCCGCCGTGTTGATCGACAGGAGCCAGCGAATGCCCACGAGGCCGAGCGCGAGACCGATCGCACCACCGATCACCGAGAGCAGCACGCTCTCCGTCATGAGCTGGCGAATGATCCGCTTCCGGTCCGCGCCCATCGCGGCGCGAATCGCCATCTCGCGCTTGCGCACCGTCGAACGAACGAGCAGCAGGTTCGCCACGTTCGCACACGCGATCAACAACACGCCCACGACCGCCGCGAGCAGCACACCGAGGAGGGACGTCGAGTTCCGGACGTAGACCTTCTGCATCGGCTCGACCGTGAAGCTTGCCTTGGGCCCGAGCGCCTGCGGGTACTTCTCGCGGAACGTGGTCGCCGCCTGCGCGAACTTCGCCTGTGCCTGCTCGAGCGTCACGCCCGGTTTGAGCCGCCCCGCCGATTGGAAGTAATGCCCCTGATCCGCCGTATTCGGATCGATCTGGAACGCGGTCCAGACGTCGGGCGGATTCAACATCTCCGACGGATCGAAATCCTTGTTGAGCACACCGATCACGGTGTACGCGTCGCCCGACAGCGAGATGTGCTTGCCCACGATGTTCGGGTCGGACGCGAAGCGACGGGTCCACCAGCCGTATGACAGCACCGCGACCTTCGGGCCGTTCGGCCGATCCTCGTCGGTCGAGAACGTCCGCCCCAGCAAGGTCTTCGCGCCGAGCAGGCGGAAGAAGTTCTCACTGACGTTGCCCGACTGGAGCTGCTCGGGCGTGTCGCCACCGGTGAAGTTCACCGTGACATTACGAAATGCTGATGGATCCTGGATGACGTCGGTCTGCCGCGCCCAATGCTCGAACTTCGCCGGCGACGCCCCCGGCCCCGACCCATTCGCCGTCTTGTTCATGAACAGCACGATCCGGTCGGGATCCGGGTACGGAAACGGCTTGAGGAGCACGGCGTTCACGACCGAGAACACCGCGGTCGTCGCGCCGATCCCGAGCGCGAGCGCGGCAACGGCGGCGAAGGTGAACGCGCGCTGCCGGCCAAGCATGCGCAGCGAATACTTCACGTCCTGAAGAAAGCGCTCCATGCAGTGCTCCCGAAGAAGATGTCCTGGACGTCCGGCGAGGCCGTGATCCTACCGCTGCAGCGCGACGCGGGCGACGCTCGAAGGGAACTCGGCATTGTTTGACAATCCGACCCCTCAATGGGTTCCCTGCCGGTGTTCGGTCGATGTCCAGCGTACGGCGAACGGGTCGCGGACGTTTCGCCAATTGGCTTGACAGCGTGCATGCACGCGCCGGACTTTCCAGGTAGACACCACGGCCCAGGAGCCACGCGTGAAAAAGGAAGAAGCGATCGACAGCGTCGAACGGGCGGGCAACACGATCCACGACCTCTACGCACGCGCCTGGTCGACCGCTCTCTACCCGACGGAGCACGGCTGGGGCCCCGCCATCGCTTCGATCGGCGCCATCCCGCTCCTGAGCATCGCATCGATCGGGCAGATGGTGGGCAAGGCCGTCGTCGAGCAGTTGCCCTCCGAGGTGTTCGACAAGATTCCGAACTTCGGAAAACCCGACAAAGACAAACCGTAGCCTCTCCACTCGGCAGCGTTCGCCGGGATGATCGCCGCTATGTGCTGACCGGATCGGGAGCGGAGCCGTTTGCCGGAAGCTCAAGCGTGAACGTCGTCCCTCGCCCGAGACGACATGTCCCTCGCCACGCGCGTTGAGGACGAGGCGCCCGCCGCGGCTCGTGAAGGGGAGAGAATTCACGATCATCCGCCAGAGGGGAGTTCGCCGCGTCGATCGCGTGCGCGTTGCATTCGACACCGAAGGCGGCCGTGCGGTTCGCGTTCTCTAATGACGTGCCGCGAGATGCGGCGTCGTGCGTCGTGCCCCTCGCCGGCTCGCGATCGAGCGCTGATCGGCAACCGAGGATGTCGCCGACGATGCGGCAAGTGCGCCATCACACGATTGGAGTAGACGCAGAACCACTCCTTGATGCGATGGTTGTGTGCCGCCGGCTCGAGTACTCTCAAGGTCGTGCCAGACGGTCCAGGTACGCATCTCGAGCCCCGGAGGATTCTCATGTTGATTCATCGTCTCATAATCACGTCGCTCGTTGCCCTCACTGCAGCTGCGACGTCGCCGCTCGCAGCGCAAAGCGCAGCGCAGGATACCAGCGGAACAACTGGCACAAGCGAGCGCGTCAGCTCGGTCACGCCGATTCCTTCGACGCCGTCGATCCAACTCGTGAATGCCCCAACGATGGATCGCGCTCAGTTCCTGGCGCCGGCACCCGCGGTCACGCAGCAAGATGCACGTCAGCTTGGTCAGACGACGGCCGCGCTGTCGCCAAGTGAGTCGACCGGAGGGCACAACGGGGCGTTGATGATCGTCGGAAGCGCGGGGTTGATCGTGGGCGCGCTGGTCGGCGGCAACGCCGGAACGGTCTTCATGGTCGGCGGTGGCATCGTCGCGCTCGTCGGCCTCTGGAACTACTTGAAATGATCAACCGGCTCGCGTAGCCGCGAGCCGCGGAGCTCCCGCCCGCGAGGCAACTCGCGGCCTTGGGGCTCGAGAGTCACGGAGTGAAGCTCAGCCAGTGTATCTTTGGTGTGCGAGTTCGCGCGCATCGACGGCTGTACGCTGCACACGGTGGCCAATGAGGTCGGTTTCTTCTCACGACGATCGCACGATCACGGTGGCGGTCATCGACGACAATCGACTGGTGCGCGAGGCATTGGCCAAGATGCTGAGCGGAGTTCCCGACCTGCTCGTCGTTGCCGCGGCCGTTGCCGATCCGGCATTCATGGAACACACGAGGCCGGATGTCGTCCTCCTCGACGTCGGACTGGCCGACGATGACAGCCTGACGGTAGCGACGGCGCTCGCGAAGCGCTTTCCAGCCGCGAGAATCATCGTCATGGATCTGCTGCCGGTGAGCGACGACATCGTGCAGTTCGTCAATGCCGGCGTATGCGGCTTCATGCTCAAGGACGCGACCTTCGACGAGTTCGTCGCTACGATCCGGTCGGTCGCCGCCGGCGACAAAGTGCTCCCGCCGCGCATGACCCAATCGCTCTTCGCTCAGATCGCCGCGCTCATCGACACTTCCTCACCCGCCCGGATCATCGAGGACGTACGCATGACCAAGCGCGAGCGCGAGGTCATCGAGTTGATTGGCGAGGGGCTGGGCAACAAGGAGATCGCCCAGCGCCTCAACATCGCGTCGCACACGGTGAAGAGCCACGTGCGCAATGTCATGGACAAGCTCGCGCTGCACACTCGCTTGCAGATCGCGGCCTACATCCGTCGAGACGGAGCGTGATTCCGTTCGGCCGTTGACGTCGACTCGCGCGACGCTGGCACGTCGCGGAGCGCAGCGCTAGTTGTCGAGCAGCTCGCCCACACGCGCGAGCGCCGGTACATAGTCGCACACGAGCCGCACGCAGACAGTGAACGGCACCGCGAGCACGGCGCCGGGAATTCCCCACATCCATCCGAAGAACAACAGACCGAGGAAGATCGCGACCGTGTTCAACGGAAGATGGCGTCCGAGCGCGAACGGCGTCACGATGTTGCTCTCCGTCAGGTGAATGGCGAGAAACACCGCCGGCGCGATGAGCGCATGGGGCAGCGAGTCGATGCTAGCCGT
>Ga0070681_10004599_pt1 | contig 13177 bp, 11 predicted proteins | sample KBSC83BmetaG_FD_65650 | JGI IMG/M metagenome (GOLD analysis project Ga0070681, IMG submission 65650) | Corn rhizosphere microbial communities from Kellogg Biological Station, Michigan, USA - KBS C8-3B metaG | ecosystem: Host-associated > Plants > Roots > Rhizosphere | place: USA: Michigan... | reverse complement strand
TCGCCGTCAGCTTGAGAACGAGGTCGCGGAACGTCGGCGGGTTGAGGAACATCAAGAGGCCCTCCTCGTGAGCGAACGCATAGCCCGGGCGGAAGCGGAGCGCGCGACGCGGCTGAAGGATGAATTCGTCGCCACACTGAGCCACGAGCTGCGCACACCGCTCAATGCCATCGTCGGCTGGGCAAGCATCCTCAAACGAGACAAGCGTCCGGGATCGGTGGCTCACGGGGTTGAAGTCATCGAACGCAACGCAAAGGTCCAGGCGCAGATGGTGGAGGACCTCCTGGACATGAGCCGGATTCTGTCCGGCAAGCTGCGGATCGATCTGCAGGTGACCGATCCCGCGGCCGTCGTCCAGGCAGCGATGGCTTCCGTCGAGCCCACAGCGCAGGCCAAGGGGATCGAGATCCTCTCCTCCCTCGAGTCCACCGGGCCGATCAATGCCGACGCCGGCAGGATGCAACAGGTCGTCTGGAATCTCCTGGCGAACGCCATCAAATTCACCCCCCAGGGCGGACGCGTGTACGTCACCCTCCGCTCTGTAGGAGGTAAGGCCGAGATTGAGGTCAAGGACACCGGCCAGGGCATCCGCGGCGAGTTCTTACCGTTCGTCTTCGACCGGTTCAGGCAAGCTGACGCCTCCACTACAAGGCGCCACGGCGGCCTCGGCCTCGGGCTCTCCATCGTGAAAAGCCTGGTGGAGATGCACGGGGGAACAGTGCAGGTCGATAGCGCGGGCGAAGGTCACGGGGCGACGCTCACCGTGCGCCTGCCACTGGTGATTGCCCATTCCTTCACTTCCTCCGCCTCCCGAGCTGAGCTTGCGCGAACATCCCACATTCCCAAGCTCGACGGTGTGCGCATCCTCATAGTGGACGATGAGCCGGACGCCAGGTCGCTCGCTCAACGGGTGCTGGAGGAACGGGGAGCAGACGTCGTTACGGCGGACTCCGCCCTCGAGGCGCTGAGGGTTGTCGATGGCGGCAACGATCTCAGTCTGGTGATCAGCGATATCGGGATGCCGGACCAGGACGGCTACGAGCTGATTCGGCAGCTGCGATCCCTTCCAGGGGAAGCCGGGCGCATTCCCGCAGTTGCGCTCACCGCTCTGGCCCGCAGCGAAGACCGCCATCGTGCGCTGATGGCGGGTTATCAGATACACCTCAGCAAACCGGTGGATCCCGCTCATCTCGTCGCGGTGGTGGCCAATATCACGGAACGCCACGAGCGCTTCGCGATAGAATCCCAACCTTCCTGACACTTCAAACGCGGGGATCGCAACGGATGTCGCGCTCGTCGATTCGAGTCCTGTTCACGTCAATTTGTGTTCTGTCCTGGGTAACGTATCTCGCGCCGGCCGCCGATGCTGCGGTGCCCGCCGCTGGCCAGCCGTCCACAGCCAGCACGCCGCCCCCCGCCGTCGCTCCCGGCGCCCCGATTCCCAAGCCGCCCGACGTGGCGGCGCGCGGCTACATCCTCGTGGATCATTTCAGCGGTCGCGTGCTCGCCCAGAGCCACGCCGACGAGCGGATGGAGCCGGCCAGCCTCACCAAGCTCATGACCTCCTATGTCATCTTCGCCGCACTCAAAGAGGGCCGGTTGAAGCTGACGGACCCCGTAACGATCAGCGAGCATGCCTGGCGGTCCGAAGGGTCGCGCACGTTCGTCCAGGTTGGCACCCGGATTCCGGCGGAAGTGTTGATCAAGGGCATGATCATTCAATCCGGGAACGATGCCACCATCGCGCTCGCCGAGAAGATCGGCGGCACCGAGCCCGCCTTCGTGCAGATGATGAACGACTACGCGAAGCGCCTGGGGATGAAGTCCACCCACTTCGTCAATAGTGATGGATTACCGGCAGTAGAGCATTACACGACGGCGCGGGACATGGCGACGCTGGCCAACGCTCTGGTGACGGATTTTCCGCAGTATTACCCGTGGTACAGCATTCACGAGTTCACCTGGAACAACATCAAACAGCAGAACCGCAACGGCCTGCTCGAGCGCGATCCGAGTGTCGATGGGATGAAGACGGGCCATACCGACAGCGCGGGTTACTGTCTGGTGACGGGCGCGAAGCGCGATGGCATGCGACTGATCTCCGTGGTGTTGGGATCGCCTTCCATCAAAGCCCGCGAAGATGCGAGCGAGGCTCTGCTCAACTATGGCTACAATTTCTTCGAGACCACGAAGATCAAGAGCGCGGGCGACCCTGTTCTGAAACCGCGCGTCTACAAGTCCTCCTCGCAGTTCGCGAGCATCGCCGTGCCCAACGACATTTACGTGACGGTCGCTCGCGGCCAGGTCGGCGCCATCAAGACCACCGCCAAGCTCGACAAGCAGCCGTTGATTGCTCCGCTGGCGGCGCGGCAACCGGTTGGCGAGCTGACGGTCACCGACGGCACGGGTCAAGTGATCGCGAAGTCCCCGCTCGAGCCCCTGACCGCGGTACCCACGGGCGGCTTGTGGACGCGTACGATGGATGGCATGGCGTTGTGGTTCAATTGAGCTAGAAGAGCCGCCGTCGCGGCGGCTCTGACAGCCCGCGCAGCGGCGCCTTTCTTTGGAGCCCGATTGGCTGAACCGTTCCCAATCTGCTACTTGAACGGCGAGTACCTTCCTCTCGAGGAAGCCCGCATCTCCCCGCTCGACCGCGGATTCCTGTACTCCGACGGTGTGTACGAGCTGATGCCGGTGTATTCCGGCCGCCCGTTTCGCTTCGAGCAGCATTGCGCGCGCCTCACGAGGAGCCTCGCCGAAATCCGCATGGAGGATCCGCACACGCGCGAGGAGTGGCGGGAAATCATCGGCGACCTCATAGGCCGCAACGGTTCCATGACCGACCAATACGTCTATTGGCAGGTCACCCGGGGCGCTGAGCGCGGCCGCACGCACGCGCCGCTACCCAAAATTCCACGCACGGTCTTTGCGTTCTGCGCGCCCTTTCCCGTAGTGAGCGCCGAGACACTTGCCAAAGGCCTGGAGTGTGTCACCGCTGAGGACACCCGTTGGGCGCGCTGCGACATCAAGTCGGTCTCGCTCCTCGCGAACATCCTGCTGCGCCAGCTTTCCGTAGATGCCAACGCAGCCGAAACGATCCTGCTGCGCGACGGCGACCTGGTTGAGGCCTCCGCCTCGGCCGTACACGTCGTCATCGTCGGCGAGCTGCGCTCGCCTCCGAACTCGCGCAGGCTGCTTCCGGGGACCACACGGAGCGTCATTGAGGAATTGGCCGAGCGCGCCGAGATTCCGTGTGTCTCCATTCCGGTCAGCGAGGCGGAACTGCGCAGCGCTCAGGAAATCTGCCTGACCGCGGCGACCCGCGAGATTCAGCCGGTGACCCGGCTCGACGGCAAGCCGGTGGGCACCGGCCAGCCCGGCCCGATCTGGAAACGGCTGCACGAACAGATGCAGCGCTTCAAGCGCGAGATTGCCAACCAGCCGTGGTGACCACCCCTCCCGGCCTGCAATTCCCGACCGACTATCCCATCAAGATCGTAGGCCGTCCCTCGGACGAGTTTCGCGCCCGTGTGCACGCGATCATGCTTCGCCACGCTCCGACACTCGATCCCGATCGCGTGACCGAGCGCCTCAGCGAAAACCGCAATTTCCTGTCGATTTCGTACGTCATTCGCGCGGAAAGCGCCGAACAGGTTGTCGCCCTCGCCACGGACCTGAAGGCCTGCGAAGGCGTCCTGATGCTCATCTGATCAACCCCGGCCCCCCTGCGGCGAATTCGTAACCCGTTTGTTACCTCTCTGTGACCGCGTAGGCACTGACTGCGCCACCCCGCGGCCGGTAGCATGGGCTCCTTTGTCCGGCCCGGCCGGGATTTGCCCGAAAACACCAACATGTCCATTACGCTCGATCAGGTCACCAAGCGGTATCAGGGAGTACCGGTCGTCAACGACGTCTCGCTGGACATCGGCGACGGCGAGTTCTTCGTGCTTCTTGGGCCCAGCGGCAGCGGCAAGAGCACGCTGCTGAGGGCGATCGCCGGCCTCTCCGGCGTGGACCACGGCCGGATCTCACTGCATGGCCGCGACGTCACCCACGTATCGGCTCGGCATCGTGGCGTGGGCCTCGTTTTTCAGAATTACGCACTGTTCCGTCACATGACGGTGGCGGAAAACATCGAGTTCGCCCTGCGCGTGCGCCGGGTCAAGGCGGCGGAGCGCAGGCAGCGGCGCCAGGAGCTGCTTCGGCTGGTTGCGCTGGAAGGAATGGACAACCGCCTTCCCGCACAGTTGTCCGGCGGTCAACAGCAACGTGTTGCCGTCGCGCGTGCACTCGCCCACAAACCGGAAGTGTTGCTTCTCGACGAGCCCTTCGGCGCCCTGGACGCGAAGATCCGCGAAGAGCTGCGCCGCACCATCCGTCAGGTACAACGCGAGCTCGGCATCACGACCGTTCTCGTCACGCATGATCAGGAAGAAGCCTTCGCGATGGCCGATCGCATCGGCGTGATGAATCTGGGCCGGTTGCTCGAGGTCGATCAGCCGCACGAGCTCTACACCCGTCCCGCAACTCGCTTCGTAGCCACCTTCCTGGGCGCCGCTAATCTACTGCTTGCCCACCAGACGAGAGACGGGATCCGATTCGGCAAGACTTCGGTAAAAGCTCCCGCGGCGCCCCATGGAAGCCGCGAGCACGAGGTAGTAGCCGTAGTGCGGCCTGAGGAGGTTGAGGTCGGCAATCACCGCGAGGCCTTGAAATCAAACTTCCTGGCCCATGGCGCAGTGGAGGAAATCCTGTTTACCGGCGCACTCGAGCGAATGCGCATCCGGATGGACGGCGGCGGCGATGTCGCGCCTCTTGCGAACAGCAATGGGTCGGGTGCCGCGCTCCTCGAAGTCACTCGCACACTGCACGAGCAAAGGGCCTTCCAGGTCGCACCAGGTCAGCAGGTGGCGGTAGGAGTCAGACGGATACACGTTCTTCCGACGCCGCTGTCGAGCTTTACGGCCTGTGCGCAGGCAGACGAGCAGGCGGAGACACTCAGCCATCATCCGCTGCTGGTGGAGTTGGCAACAAGGATGAAGACCCGCATCTCCGCGCGTGTGGAACCCAAGTTCGGAGTTCCCGGGGCCGCATGCGAGGCGGCCGCCGCTTTCGCCGGAACGACAGTCATTGCGTCCGAGCCGCAGGTCTCCCGTCACGCGGAGTGGCTTCTAGAGAGAGGCGCCGACGAAGTGCTGATCCTGCCGCCAAACGCGGTCGCCCCTCAGCGCGTACTCATTCATTGGGCCGACGAGGGAGTCCGCGGAGCGACGCTGGCTGTATCGGCGAGCATCCTGCGTCACGTCGCGGCAGAGGCAATGTATGTTGGCATCCTCCCGGAGCGAACACCGGACACTCAGCGGCCGCTTGGTGTACGGGCCCTCCTGGATGCCCGGTCCGAAGCTCAGGCAGTACACGGACTCGAGATGCGCACCGAGCTTCGCTTCGGCGACGTGGCGAGTGAGCTAGCCCGGCAGCTCGCGGAGTCAACCGGACAGATGCTGATCCTGGGTGTCTGCGCCATCAACGGACTCGCTGAGCGGTTCGGAACGCTGCTGGACGACGCACGCTGGCCCGTGTTGATCGTGCATCGCGAACCGGAAGGGGCGACTGCCTGACATGGCGACTGTTCGACAAGCGAGCGTCCTCCCTGGCTTCGGACTCACGTTCGGGTTTACGACGTTCTTCCTGTGCACGATCGTGCTCATCCCACTGGCCGCCCTGGTCCTCAAGACCGGGGGGATGCAGTGGCACGATTTTGTGCACGTCGTGCTGAGCCCGCGGGCCATTGGCTCGTATCGCCTGTCGTTCGGAGCCTCCTTCCTGGCGGCCACCATCAACCTCGTGTTCGGATTTATCATCGCCTGGACGCTGGTCCGCTACGACTTTCCCGGGCGGCGCTTGATCGATGCCCTGATCGACATGCCTTTCGCGCTGCCGACGGCCGTATCGGGTATCGCGCTCACCACGGTATTCGCCGATAACGGTTGGATCGGGCAATACCTCGAACCGTTTGGCATCAAGGTCGCCTACACCTGGATCGGTGTGACGCTTGCGCTCACTCTCATTAGCATGCCCTTCGCCGTCCGCTCCGTGCAACCTGCTTTGCTCGAAGTGCAGCGAGACCTGGAAGATGCCGCGGAAACTCTGGGAGCCGGTCGCTTCTACGTATTCAGGCGAATCATCCTGCCAACCGTGCTGCCCGCGCTGCTGACGGGCTTTACGCTGGCGTTTGCGCGGGCCGTGGGCGAGTACGGATCCGTGATCTTCATTGCCGGCAACCTGCCGATGAAGACCGAAATCACTCCCCTGCTCATCGTCATCCGTCTGGAAGAATATGACTACAAGGGCGCGGCCGCCCTGGGTTTCGTCATGCTCCTGATCTCGTTCGTCGTGCTGCTGACGATCAACCTCCTGCAGGCTTGGGGTCGGCGGCGACTCGTCAGGGTGGGACGCTGATGGCCGGTTCCGCTTCCGGAGCTCTGCAGGACGACCTCGCGTCGCGCCCGGGACGCGACACGCTGGTGAGCTCACTCATTCGCTGGGGTTTCATTGCGACCTCCCTTGTCTTCCTCGCCGCGCTACTCCTCGCGCCGCTGGTCACAGTGTTCGCGACCGCCCTGTCGCACGGCATCCGGCCCTATCTGGACAGCTTCGCGGACCCCGACACCGTCGCCGCAATCCGCCTGACGCTGACGACCGCGCTCATCGTCGTTCCGACCAACACCGTATTCGGGCTGTGTGCGGCCTGGGCCATCGCCAAATTCGAGTTTCACGGCAAGAGCTTCCTGATCACCCTGATCGACCTGCCGCTGGCGATCTCACCCGTGATCTCCGGAATGGTGTACGTGTTCGTGTTCGGCCTCCACGGGTGGTTCGGAGTCTGGCTGCAGGAACACGACATCAGCATCATCTTCGCCCTGCCGGGTATCGTTCTGGCCACGATGCTCGTGACCTTCCCGTACGTCGCGCGTGAGCTCATCCCTCTCATGCAGCAGTTGGGCAACGACGAAGAGGAGGCCGCCATTACCCTCGGCGCGGGCGGCTGGCTGACGTTCTTCCGTGTGACGCTTCCCAAGGTACGCTGGGGACTCGTGTATGGCGTCATTCTGTGTAACGCTCGGGCCATGGGCGAGTTTGGCGCGGTCTCGGTCGTCTCGGGTCATATCAACGGCTTGACGCTGACCATGCCCCTGCGCGTCGAGAACCTTTACCACGAGTACAACTTCGTCGGCGCCTTCGGCGTCGCCTCGCTCCTGACGCTGCTCGCCCTCCTCACCCTGATCGTCAAAACGCTCGTCGAGCGCACCGGTTACCGGCGGCGCTGATGCCTTTACTGGAGCGCATCCGAACTCTTTATCGCACGTTGCGGCCCGATCCGGCCAAGACGAGCCTCGGCTGGTGGCTGGTGACGGTTCACGTCGCCATCGTGCTGGTGGTCGGCGGGGGTATTTCCTACTCCGCGATCGGGATGCTCCATGACCAGGCGGACGAGCAGGGCAAGGCGCGAGTGCAACTCGCCAGTGCCATGGCCCGCGAAGAGCTTCGCCGCATGGGCGAAGATGAAGTCGCGGCACTGCGCTCGCTTGCGGATCGGCCAACCCTGCAGCGTCTGATCTCGCAAGGCCGGACGGATGCGATTCCTCCATTGCTGCGCCGGTCGTGCGACGCGGCTCATGTAGACGCCTGCGCGGTGGTTGCGGGTACGCAAATCGTTTCCAGGAGCGGGCCGGAGCTCGATTGGGAGTCGATCCTGACCGCCAGCACCGAGCAGGGCACGATGTTCCTTGCACTGCCCTCCAACGTCCGAACACCGGTTCTCGGAACTTACGCCTCGCTGGGAGATGCCGAAGGGACGCGCGTCTACTCCGTGCTGCAGTTGAACGACAAACTCGCGAAGAGCCTGAGCCAGCGCGTGGGGCTCGAAATCCGCCTCATCGACTACCGGTCGTTCACCAACGATCCGGTCAACCCGTATACCTCGCTCTACTCGGCGGCGTTGGCGGACGGGCGTTCGGCCGTCCAACGCATCAACTCGAAGGAGCAGTACGCGTCCGCAGTTCCGGTGTTCGCCTCCACTGGCGAGGCAATCGCGCTGCTCGAAGCATTGCTGCCGACGGACGCAATCGACAGCTCCGCGGGCCGCTTGATTCGAAAGCTGCTCGTCACGACGCTGATTCTCGCGGCGCTCGCGGTGTTTGGCGGAGTCATCCTCAGCGAGCTGATCGCCGGCCCCGTCAAGGCTCTGACAGATGCGGCTGTGCGCTTGGGGCAAGGCGATTTCTCGACCTCCATCCCTGTTGGCGGAGCGGCCGAAGTCGGCACTCTGGCGCGCACCATGGAAGACATGCGGCGCAACCTCGTCGAGCTGACAGGCGCGCTGCGTCGTAGTGAAGCTGAAGCGCAGGCCGTTCTCGGCGGGATCGTGGAGGGCGTGTACGCCGTCGACAAGACACGCACCATCCGCTACCTCAACCCGCAGGCCGCGCGGCTACTCGGTGTAAAGCCGGAGGAGGCTGTTGGCCGCTTCTGCGGCGATGTCCTCAAGCCGTGCCTCGAAGCCGACGGCAAGCGCCCGTGCGAAAGCAACTGCCCGATCCTGCAGGCGCGCGCGGACGGCAGCGCGAAGGCAGTCGAGCGACTGCAGCTGTCGGAATCCGAACCGCGCACGACCGTCATCACAAGCTCCGGGATGGTAGAAGGGCTGCAGGTGCAGGTCATCAGGGATGAGACTGAGCTGGAAGCCGTACGCCGGGCTCGCGATTCCGTGCTCGCCAACATCTCGCATGAGTTCCGCACCCCCTTGGCCGCGCAGCTCGCCTCTATAGAGCTGCTGCTGGAGGGACTGCCCGCGATGCAGTCCGCTCAACAGGCAGAGTTGTTGCGCTCGCTGGAGCGCGGCACCCTGCGCCTCACCCGCTTGATCGACAATCTTCTGGAGAGCGTGAGGATCGAGGCGGGGCAGTTGAGCATCCGCCGTCAGAGCGTGGACCTGTCGGAGGTCGTCGAGGACGCGCAAGCACTCATCGGCTCGCTGCTGACCATGCGCCATCAACAGTTCGAGGTGAGCATTCCCGAGGAGCTGCCGCTGATCGACGGCGATCTGCATCGGCTCACGCAGGTGTTCGTCAATCTGATTGCAAACGCCAACAAGTTTGCACCGGAGGGAAGCACGGTGCGCGTGGGCGCCGCAGCCTCCGGCGATACCGTAACCGCCTGGGTGGAGGATGAAGGTCCGGGGCCCTCCTCCGCCGACAGCGAGGCCATCTTTGCCCGATTCCGTCGCGGCGCTGGCGAGGAACCCGAGCCCGGCGGCCTCGGTCTCGGACTGTGGATAGTCAAATCCATCATCGACCGGCATTCGGGTACGATCGCTCTGACCCGGACGGAACAGGGCCGGACGCGCTTCGTCATGACCTTGCCGGCGGAGAAGGCGGGGTAAACACCCCGTCACTGAAGCAAAAAGCTCATGAAAATACTTGCGGCCGACGACGATCGCGACCTGCGCGAGCTGATCGGATTCACGCTCGCCCAGGCCGGCTATCTCGTGCTCAAGGCCGGGGACGGGCCTTCCGCGTTGAAGACCTTCGACGAGGAGTCACCGGACCTGGTGGTTCTGGACATCAACATGCCCGGGGCGAGCGGATTTCAGGTGTGCGAGGCCATTCGCAAGCGCTCGCGCGTGCCGGTGATCATGCTCACCGTTCGCGGGGAAGAGGAAGACCTCGTGCGCGCGCTCGAGCTGGGCGCGGATGACTACCTCACGAAGCCTTTTAGTCCGCGGACGCTGCTTGCTCGCATCAAGGCTCTGCTACGTCGTGCCGGGATGGAGAATGCGGCGCCACTCGCCGTCGGGCGAATCACACTCGACATCGAGGAGCACACGGTCCGCATCGGCTCCGCGGAACCGGTGCGGCTGACGAAGCTTGAGCTGCGCCTGCTACAGATGCTCCTCGCGAACGCGGGCCACACTGTCAGTTCGGACCGCCTGCTCATCCAGGTGTGGGGCCACCGTAATTCCGGCGATCGCCAGTTGCTCAAGCAGCTCGTGCACCGCCTGCGGCAGAAAATCGAAGCCGATCCGGCCGTACCCCAATTCCTGCAAACCGCCTCGGGCGCCGGGTACAAGCTCGTCGTCGACTGAACAGGCGCGGTCTCGCGATGCGCGCCCTCACCGATGGCTACGGCGCGTAAATCTGGTCGAACGTCCCGCCGTCGCTGAAGTGCTGAGCCTGGTTCTTCGCCCAGCCGCCGAGGTCTGCGATCGTAACGAGCTTGACCTTCGGGTACTGCGCTGCGTATTTCGCCGCTACATCCGCATCCCGGGGCCGGTAGTAATTCTTCGCGATGATCTCCTGACCTTCCTTGCTGTACAGATACTTCAGGTATTCCTGAGCCACATCGCGTGTTCCGCGGCGGAGCACCACTTTATCGACAACAGCCACCGGAGGCTCTGCAAGGATGCTGATCGTGGGCGTCACGATCTGCACCTTATCGCTGCCCACTTCCTTGATCGCGAGCAACGCTTCGTTTTCCCACGCGAGCAGAACATCGCCGATGTTCCGCTGTACGAACGTGGTGGTCGCAGCGCGAGCCCCGCTGTCCAACACCGGAACGTTCTTGTAGAGCTTGCGGACGAATTCCTTCGCCGTCGCCTCACTCCCCCCTGGCTGGCGTTCGGCCCACGCCCAGGCGGCAAGATAATTCCAGCGGGCGCCCCCGGAGGTCCGCGGATTGGGCGTCACCACGGAAATCCCCGGCTTGATGAGGTCGCCCCAATCCTTGATGCCCTTCGGGTTCCCCTTGCGAACGAGAAACACGATGGTCGAGGTGTACGGAGAGCTGTTCTCCGGAAGCCGGCTCGCCCAGTTGATCGGAAGAAGCTTGCCTTGCGATGCAACCGCATCGATGTCGGCGGCCAGACCGAGCGTCACGACGTCCGCGGAGAGCCCGTCGATCACCGACCTTGCCTGCTTGCCTGACCCGCCGTGCGATTGATTGATCTTGACGTCCTGGCCGGTCTTGCCCTTCCAGTACTTCTTGAACGCTGCGTTGTAGTCCAGGTACAGCTCGCGCGTGGGATCGTAAGACACGTTGAGCAGCGTGACGTCCGCCGCTCGAGCAACGTTCGCTCCCAATAACACCGCGGCCAGCAGGCCACCGGCTACGACCGCCGTCATGCGCGGCAGCCAACGGTTCGAGGTCATCCGCATTCTCCGTTCGATTTCGTCTTCAGGAGGCTTCCCACAAGGTAAGCCTGCCGGGTTACGCCGTCAGTCGGGAGCCGGTCACAGAACGGTTATAAAGAGCTGCGCAGACGCGTTAGCGCGCGTAGCCCAGTGCCCGCAGCAGATGCGGTTCGATCCCCGCCGCGGCCGCCTCGAGTGTGGCGGGGCCGCCGATGTCCGACAGGCGGGTCATTTCCAACCCTTCATAACCGCAGGGGTTGATGCGGCGAAAAGGTTCGAGGTCGAGGTTCACGTTCAAAGCGAGACCGTGGTAACTCGACCCGCGGCGCACACGGATTCCCAAGCTCGCAAGCTTCTTATCGCCGACGTAGACGCCCGGCGCATTGCGGCGCGCCTCAGCCACGACGCCGAAGCTTGCCGCGAAATCGATGACGCTCCGCTCTAACGCCGTAACGAAGTCGCGAATCCCAAACCCGGCCCGGCGCAGATCGATGAGCGGATACACCACCAGTTGACCCGGCCCGTGGTACGTCACCTGTCCGCCCCGATCGATCTGAACAACGGGAATGGCGCCCGGGGCCAACACGTGAACCGCGTTCGCCGCCATCCCCAGCGTGAAGACGGGCGGGTGTTCGAGAAACCAGATCTCGTCAGGAGTTGTAGCGTCGCGCTCGTCGGTGAAGCGCTGCATATTGCGCCACGTCGGCTCGTATTCAACACGGCCCAGTTGGCGGATGACAGGCTGCGGGATGTCCGCCGCGCGCTCTTTGCGCCGCGAGTTGGAAGGGACCTGGGCGTGCTCCGGCCCATCGACGTCAGCGGCAGCCACCGCGTTCGCCTCGGCGCTGGCACTCATGCCACGTGCGCCCGCTGCCCTTTCACTTGCTGGCGTGCTCACTGCTGCGGTTGACCAATCCCGCGTTGTTGCGGTTCAACGCCTGCTCCGCGCGATAGCTCGAACGTACGAGCGGACCCGACACACACTCGAGGAACCCTCGACGCAGTGCCGATTCCCTATACCGATCGAATTCCTCAGGCGTGACGAAACGCTCGATCGGCAGGTGATTCAAGGTGGGACGCAGATACTGCCCCAAGGTAACGATGTCCACTCCCGCCGCGCGCAAATCATCGAGCGTCTCCTCGATCTCCGCGTCGGTCTCTCCAAGCCCAAGCATGAGGCTGCTCTTGGTAAGCACGGTTGGCTTGTAACGCTTCGCGTGTTGGAGCACACGCAGCGTCTGTTCGTAACCTGCACGCGGGTCTCGCACCGGGTGTGTGAGCCGCCGCACCGTCTCCACGTTCTGCGCGAAGACCTCGATACCCGAGTCAACGACAGTCTCGACGTCCGCGAGCACGCCCTGAAAGTCAGGCGTCAACGCCTCGACCGCCGTCTCGGGACAACGCTCCTTGATCGCTCGGATGCAGGCTGCATAGTGACCCGCTCCGCCGTCCGGCAGGTCATCGCGATTTACGGAGGTCAGCACCACGTACTTGAGCTTCATCAGCTCAACCGTGCGCGCTGCGTTTTGCGGCTCCTCCACGTCCAGCCACGCGTGCGGATTCCCGGTATCGACCGAGCAGAAACGGCAGGCCCGGGTGCAGACAGCGCCCATGAGCATGATGGTCGCCGTCCCCGCGTTCCAGCACTCGCCGATGTTCGGGCACTTCGCTTCTTCGCAAACCGTGGCGAGCCGATGCTCGCTGACGAGTGCCTTGACAGCCTGGAACCCTGTGCCGGATGGCATCTTGGCTCGCAGCCAGGCGGGCTTTCGCGGGCTCGCTACCGGCGCGCCGGGCCCGCCAGCCCCGCCGCTGGCCGCCCGGGCCTTCACGCCATCACGTATGGCCGTAAACCCTTGAGGAGTAACGTATTTTTCGCCGCTGCGAGCCCGTGCCGGCTCGGCGACCAGGGGGATACCCTTCAGGTCTGACATGCTGCCTATTGTACGGGCAAACGCCCTCCGGGCCGAACTCGCCCGCCGTTATCC
>Ga0070681_10004598_pt1 | contig 13178 bp, 10 predicted proteins | sample KBSC83BmetaG_FD_65650 | JGI IMG/M metagenome (GOLD analysis project Ga0070681, IMG submission 65650) | Corn rhizosphere microbial communities from Kellogg Biological Station, Michigan, USA - KBS C8-3B metaG | ecosystem: Host-associated > Plants > Roots > Rhizosphere | place: USA: Michigan... | reverse complement strand
AGCCCGCCCCCTCCGGCGAATAAGCCGGGCTTGGTACGGGTGATTAGCTCAGTCGGTAGAGCAGCTGACTCTTAATCAGCGGGTCGTAGGTTCGATTCCTACATCACCCACCAACCAGTCCGCTAAAATGGACTATTTCCCGGATGCGGCGATTTCGGGCCACTTTCCCCCGCCAAGAGCAGCGCGTTGCGAAGGCAGCAACTCTCGCCGGTGGCAGGCCGCTGCTTCGAGGAGTGTGCAGCGCTACCTATCTCTGTCGCTCGCCCAATTTTTCCTGACCAACGCGTTGTTTCATGCAGGAGACCGGCTCGCACGACCCGGAGACGGGTTCAATTCTGTCAGTCGTGCTGACGAAGGCCCAGCATTTGGCGTTGTTCGATCCAACCTGGTGGCAGGTCGGTGAGACGGGTGGTGCCAATGCGGCGCGGAAGCGTTCCGTTAATTACAGCCTCCACGATGTCGGGAGCGAGGAACGCTAGCGATATCGTCATGTGAACGGATCGCTTGCTGCGTTTTTCTCGTACGGCTATCTCATCGGCATTCTTCACTTTGCCGTTCAACAATTCCTGCAACCACAGACGACCGAGAGCGACGGCGCGGACGAGCGATGCGCGAACCTCCGACCGTATAGGACGTTCATCGCCCGTCACGTAGGGTGCCGGTTCGAGAACTTCTCTCCTTGGTCTTCCGGGCTTGCGAGGCGTCCACGGGATTTCCAGAGTGGCACGCTCGCCGTCTGTTGCGTCGGTCAAATCGACCTTCAGACTCCCTTTCTGAATCACGATACGTCGTACGGATTGAAGTGCATCATGGATATCTTCGTTGGTGTCGTTCGTGTTTCCTCCATCGGCTAGCCGGGCTTTGAGCGCGCCAAGGACCAAGGCTTCAATCTGATCGGCCGATACACGAGGATGCGAACCGCATTCGCTCTTTCGACCTTCCAGCAAAGCCCGGCTGACATAATAGCGATGAATCAGCCCATGCTTTTTGGTGGTGGAAGGTGTCATCCGGTTGTCGGCATCATCGAAGAGCTTTCCCAATAGCAGGGCATTGGACGCCGCTCGCTTGGCGCGAAGCTTTTTGAGGTTCTCTGTTAGCTTGGCCTGAACTGCCTCGAACAAAGCACGATCGACGATCGCCTCCTGCTCACCCGGATGGCTTTGGCCCCTATGAGCGATCTCGCCGATGAAAGTTCGGTTCCGAAGAAGGTAAGTGACGGGGCCAGGTGTGAAGAAGATGCCGCCGGTCACTCGACCATTCGATAAGATACGGCGTCTTGTTCTGACGCCCCTACGCCGAAGTTCTTCCAAAAGTCTGAGGATCGAACCTTGCTCCAGATAGGATTCGAAGATCTGCCGGACTATTGCAGCTTCGTCCGGAACGACGATTAACTTGCGGTTCTGGACGCGATAACCCAGAGGCACATTCCCGCCCATCCACATGCCTTTCCTTTTGGAAGCAGCGACCTTGTCCCGGATGCGCTCACTAGTGACCTCGCGCTCAAACTGGGCGAATGACAGCAGCATGTTCAGCGTCAACCGCCCCATGCTGGTCGTGGTGTTGAAGGATTGGGTTACCGAAACAAACGAGACTCCATGGGCATCGAACAACTCGACCAACTTGGCAAAGTCAGCCAGGGAACGCGTCAGCCGGTCGACCTTATAAACGACGATCACGTCCACAAGGTTGTTGCGCACGTCGTCCAGCAATTTCTGCAAGGCAGGGCGGTCTATCGATCCGCCAGAGAATCCGCCGTCGTCATAGGCTGTTCGGATAAGTGACCAGCCTTCATGCACCTGGCTTTTGATATAGGCCTCCGATGCTTCTCGCTGGGCGTCGAGGGAGTTGAAGTCCTGCTCCAGCCCTGTGTCGGTCGAGACACGGGTATAGATCGCGCAACGAGTACTGGCTTTCTTCATGGCCGCTTCTCCCGTAGGCCGAAGAAGCGCGGGCCGTTCCATTTGGTCCCAGTGATCGCATAGGCCACCCTACTTAGGCTGGGATAGGTTTTGCCGCTCCAGGCAAAGCCGTCCGGCACCACCATCACATGGTGGCGTTTGCCTTCGTGCTCTCGAATCAAAACAGTTCCTGAGCGCAATCCGCCGGCGGAAGACGCTGGCGAAATGCCGTCTGTATTCGTCTTTCGTGCAGCTCCCTCGAGGATTTGGATCGTGGAACGGGACAGGTCACCGAACGATTCTGCCTGAAGGCGATAGGCGAGAATCCGAAGCAGAATATGCTTGGAAAGGTGCGCTGCTGCCGTTCTGCCAAACATTGCCCGCCAGGCCAGACGAAGACCATCGAGGTCGAGACCGCGCAGTCGCGCAATCTCGACCTCGATATCTTTACGCTTGTCGCGTGGCACGATCTCAGCTCGAAGCGATGGCGTAGCGGCGCTCGCCGTTCGGAGATTTGCTGGAATTGAGCTTGAGCCCAAGACGTTTCTTGACGGTTCCTGATAGGTAGCCGCGCACGCTATGCGCCTGCCAGCCGGAGACTTTCTGTATCTCTTCCACCGATGCCCCTTGCTTGCGACGCAGAAGGACTAGAACCTGGTCGCTCTTGGATGCTTTGCGCTGCGAGGTGCTTGGCGATTCTGTGTTGTTCGTTTTTGTTCGTGAACGTGGCGCACGCTTCGCGATGATAGGCTTCTTGGCTTTCGACATAACTGCCTCCGTGACCGGCGCCGAACAATTCGGCGCCCTCACCAGGCAAAGCCCGAAGGGTAATTCGGGCTCGATACTCGGCCTATTCGGGTTGAGCACCCAGATACACGCTCTGTTGCAGCCCGAAGTCGAGCGCAATCTGAGAAATCATCGGACAATGATACCCCGCCGCAAGCAATCTTATTATCGCGAGATCTTGGGAAAGTCCGCTTTTTACCAAGACGGCATTCTTTGTTGGTCAACCTCGTCTGAGTATAAATTTGATAAAATGTACTATCCTAAATTCGGTGGCTATTGTAGTTCCGGCTTGTTGTCGAATGTAACTCATTAAAAGCCGTGAGCGCGTATCGCGCCTCATTGCAGTGAGTGACGGAAATGAATGCGCTTCTTGATCTCTTTAAAGCCAAGAATGTTCTACTGGTCCATTTCGCAGGCGCTGAGGGCGGCGAGCCTGAACATAAGAGATATCCGAAGAATCTTCAGCATCTGCGCGATCATCGCTGCGACATCTGCTGCTGCACAGTATCTCCATCCAAGCTCAGCCCCTGGGGGACTTGCGGGCTGATAATTCTCCCATCATCAATCGCATGTCTTAAGGGCGTTTCTGATCACGATATGGGATCATGTAGGAGCGAAGACTGCCTCATAGAGGTACCAAGTGAATTCAGAGACGTAACAATTCAAAAGTGTGAAGAAACGATAGATACGAAATCTGATATGAATGAGTGGGTGGTGTCGGGCAACTATCATGTTGCGGGATTATTTATTGCGGATACGGTCGCGCACCGGCTTCAGCCGGGTGATATAGCCACGTTGCAAGGGCAGTTTCCGGGTCTCAAAATCTTCACGTCGAACACCGACACTTTTAGTCGGATCGAAAACATATGGCTCCCAATATCTGCCGCTGATGTCTATCAGACAGGCATTTAGCGTCTGATAAACACTGATATTCTACTGGGTGCGCGAGGTTTTGCAGTTTCCTCGACCTCCCGACCTCGAAACATTAACATACGTTGCTAAATATAGAAGCGATAAGAAGGTTTCGGTGTGGCGTTGTCCGAAAATTCGCACATAAGCTCGCCAACCCGGCGCGCAAACATTATTGTAACAGGATGACGCGATATCCCGTCGCTCGAATTCCAGTTCATCTTTGTAAGTGTAAGAATTTCTTTTGATCGATCTTTCATGTTCGTGGGCGTTGCCGCACCGATCTCGATAGGGGCCGGGATATGCATGCCCGGATATTCGTTCCACCAAGGCACATAGCCTCCCGTGAAAAGATACGATTGGTCCTTGAGCGTGCACAAAGTGCCCCGCCAAGGCTCTTCCAACCCCTTGCGCACCATTCGGAAGGCCGTTGACCGCATCCATATGAAATCCACGGTCGCAACCCGGTTCTTCGCCGCAGCCCTAAAACCCTCGATCTCCACCGGCTGATAGGTCGTAGTTTTATGAATAACGACGCGATCCGGCATTACCCCCGCACGTTCTAGGTACTGATCCAGAACGTCGTCGAGCAGGCTCTTTGCCTGTGTCACGTTCAGATAAGGCTGCCTTTCAATCCGTTGCTCATGATCAATACTGGCACCTTTCAAAGCGAATGGCTCGACATCGGTTGAATAGGCCTGCGCTACGCTGGCATATACAAGGTGGCCGCTCCTTTTCTTCATGTGATGAAAAGAAATGCCGACGAAACAAACGTTTTTCGGCAGATCAGTTGGACGCCACGGAACGCCTCTAGCCTTGTAGTAGATCGACGTCGCGACATTCCACGCCCTTGTTGCGTAGCTCTGCCCCTTGTCATCAGGGCGGTCCATCACATCACGTCGCAAAATCTGTATCGGCACCGCATCATCATGCATCATCGCGCGCGCTTTAACGGCACGATAAAAGGTTCGGAAGAGAAGGTCGTCCGCCATTGTATAGAGGGCCTCTGCCGCACGCAGCTCATCAGGCGAAGGCTGGAATAGCGCGAGCTGATCGCTCTCCTCCTCCGCCCGCAGAACTTCCAGAGCGCGTCTTTCCTCCTGCGAAAGGCCGGGGTTCGCCACCCGTAAATCACCAAGCTCGGGCTTAATGCAAACGACGACGCAGTCGGGGCTCTCGTCGCCAAAAAGGCTGTTGATCCGACCGTCAAAAAGATCGACGAGTTCGTCAAATGTTTTTCCGCTCACGGCGTCTTTAAGCCACGTAATATAAACGCCTGTCTCGATCGTCCGAATAAACCGATCCTCGATCACGAAGTTGCAATCGAACGCTTTTTCCAAGCCCGGCCAATCGGGAAATCTATTGGAATTTCCCTCGAATGCGGGCTGGTATTGCTTCAACCGGGCGAACCAAGCCTTTGTCGCTTCGATGTCTTCGGCAAGCCCCACAAGACCCAATCGAACCGTCCGCAGACCACGATCATCACTGGGACCATGTGCACCGAGACCCCGACGTGGATCGACATCGCGCGCCGCGTTAGCGAACTCTAGCTCGGGTTCAGGCAGTACGTCGATTTTCAGTGTCAGTGACATCGATCAAACCTCCCTCCTGAACATCAACGGTGAAGAAGCTGCCCTGGAGCAGAAGGTCGTCAACATTACGGCCGCCGATGTTGATCATCTGCGCGCCCTGCGCGAGGAAGCGACCCCAAAACACCAAATCACTCTCAACGTTGGCATTGCGATCGAATTTGATACGTCTCGTCGATTTGCTCGTGCGCATATAGTTCGGCAATGGCGTGACACCGTCACGCCTTGCGAACATGTAGAACGGTTTGATGCGCACGCCCCAAGTGCCCGCTTGTTGCACGACCTCGTAGCCGAAGCCCTCGCATTCGAACCAGGGCAACTTTCCCTCTATGCCTCGCCGTTTAACAACGTCCCTTCGGTTATTTTTCTTCAAGGGGCTGTCATAGACTATCGTTCGATTATTTTCCTTAAGCGCCGTGAAATACGCACGCCGCGCTGGGCGTCCGCGTTTGTCTTTCTCTATGATCAGACCGCGATCTTCAAAGGTGGACAGGTAGCGTTCGAAATGGCGGCGGGCGAGCCAAGAGAACTTCGCGCGAAATACTGGATCGCCCTCAATTTCTCTGAGCGGTATTGATCTCGCGTTTCCTTTGGCAACAGGCCCAAACAACGTGCCGATGAGCGCCGCCGGCGCAAAGCTCCACAGATCACCAGTTTTGGATTCGAAAAGGAAAGTGCCAGCTTCATCTAGCGGCACTTTTTCTTCAAGTTGTCTCCAACCCGCGGCGTCAAGCGCAAGATGCGTCATCGACTCTGGGATTGATACAAAAGGTAGCAAATTCAAAACATATGTTCCGACGGGTCGCATGTCGCGCGCGATCGTCGACGATCCTGCCGATGCTTCCAGCCTGTAAATTTCTGCCGCAAATGATTCTTCACCAGGTGGAAATGCGAATGTCGCGCCACCGCCCTGAAGCTTGGCCAGTTCGCGCGTGTCAGTGAGGCCTGTGCCAGCACGTTCCATAGCGCTTATTCCGAAGAACACATCGCACAATGCCCGATTGCGCAGGTCACTAAACTGCGCAACAGGTTCAAAGCTGCCATCAGCCTGCAGTTTCAGATGTGCAGAGGCTTCGCGCGATTTAGCACCAGGATTTTCAAATCGTATCGAAAGGTTGGGCGTAACCCTGATCTTCGATGGCTTAGCGATAGCATAATCTCGGTGAACAATCATGTTCACTAGTAATTCGACGAGCGCACGCTCGGGATAGGCGCGACGCTCCTCGTGTTGGGTGCGCCCCTTTACCTTGATAATGGGATTGATTTTTTCCTCGCCAATCCATTCAAGGACATGGTTGCGCTGTGCAATCAGATTGCCGACGAAAACCCTTCGTTTTTTCCCCGCGATGGTCGCAGCGATTACGCAGTGCGGGAAGAATCGCTCAGGCTGGCGGCCAAAAAGAAGCACGCATGCAACACTTGGCTTCTCCCCTCCGGCAGTTGGGACTAACAATCCGAGTTCGCGCATCAGCGGCTTCAATTGCTGTGAATCGATCGCGCCACGGTCAAGCTTGTTACAATAGCGCCGCAACGTCGTCAGTGCGAGATCGCCATCGATATCACCCCATGTTGCACGTTCGACCGGCTCATCGTCGAATTGCTTAGTAGCCGTTTCGTTTTGAGGCGCAAAACGCTGAATGCCGGCCAAATCACGATTTAAATCGGTGAATAGTTCGTCAAAGCTATCGATTTCCAAGTAGCGGAAGTTCCCACCGAGCCGCTGTGCAAGGGCATTTACATTGGGGTGCGGCCGTTCTCCAGACCGAAGACACCAATAAATACCATGCCGAAATTCCAAGCCGACCTCGGCTCCGAGAAGTGACTCCATGACAGATGCTTCTGCACCGCGATACCCGACAACCACCAAAGGCGTAGCCTCCAACAGCGGCCGCAGCTTTTGCAAAAGTTTTCCGTCAAGCGACGTCGTCTCTCCGATCTTGTTACGGTCAGTGTATTGCTCTGTCTTGCCGTGCAACCAAACAATTTGCGCACGCGCGAATAGGCTGAATTCACTGAAATCGTCCTTCCCGCGATTAACCTCGGCAACGTTTCGAATATGCGGCTGCTTATCGTTAAGCGCCTTCGGAAGGCCGACATCAAAATTGGTTGTCAGAATTGTTCCCGCAAGTCCCCGCAACACCAACTCTGCGGTTGCGCGATAACCCGCGCCGATTTCCTGACGCAACGCTATGAGATCCATCAATGCGCGCCGCCGATAGGCCTCTGGCATCAGCAGGTTTTCAACAACCAACGGAAAATTATCGGCCAGCCTGTCATCGCCGCGGACGAACCATTTCTGACCTTGCAACCACGCCGTCCACTCGGAGGCCTTAATTTGATCGGGCGGGGTCTTTCCGCCGAGCTGAAAATCTGAATATGCCTGCTTCGCTAGACGCTTAACGCTCTCGGCCGCTAGCGGAATTCCCGACGAAAATGACGCTCCGGCACCAAAAAGAAAGGTCGGCCGTTCGTCGTTGTCGGGCTTCATGAGCGAACAAAGAAGGGCGACGCTGTCCTTGTGGGCCATGCTTTAACGCTGCCCGATTCGCCAGAACGAAACAAGCACGACGATAGCAGGTTCTCATGGATAGTTGTGGAAGAGTTGGCGTTAAGAGAGCCGCCCTTGCGTACAAGAGCATGCCGGATGTCATTCGGTTTGTTCGGCCTCTGAACTGGGACTGGCGTTGGGCCCAATGCGCCGTCGCGGTGCCGAAACCGCCAATGCTGCGAGCGCCTCAAGATATGGCGTCAAGTGAGGCCGTTTTGAAAGACGCGCAGCAATATGTTCGCGCAAGCCATCCAATGACCCATCGTAGCTATCGACATCCAATCCGCCCGTAACGAGCATGAAACGAAGAAATATGAGATAGGTGACGAAGATGTCTGTGTCACAATACATGGCGACCTCTTCTAGCCGCCCCTCAGCGACCATCGCCTCTACCTGCGAACCGTCGATACCACCAATTTTTGCTGGTATTCCAGAGAGCGCGGCGAGTTCGGCAAGCGATGGTCGGGCGCTGGCGCCGAAGCCGCTTATCACATCGCAAATATCGAGATGGTCGCGCCCGAAGCGATACCAATAGTCGCGCCCGTTTCCTCCGTGGATCGCTTGCGCAGGTATCGCCATCGCGAATGCGCGATACCTCAACACAGGAAGGTCAAAGGCGGAGCTATTGAATCCCACCAGTTGCGGCGACGGCGTTTCGCTCAGACTTTCGATAAACGATTGAACCAAATCGCGCTCGGGCCTCTGCGCGATGTGCACGACGCCCGAGCGTGTAACCGTCCATGGACCGCGATCTTCTCGTTCGGCATAGATCGCACCGACACAGACAATTTTCTGAAGCGGTGTCTTCACAAACGCGAGGCTGGGATCCTCACCCGTGCGCGCATATCGCTCCCCAAGCGTCCGACGAACTTGTTCGTCCGTGACATCGGGCGCAGCCTGGACCAATTCGCGACCCGTTGTCAGATCAGGAACGGTCTCAAGATCAAAAACAGCGACTCGCTGGCGGCTCATAGAAACTCCTGAATTTGCATCAGGAAGGGCGAAGGTTTGCTCGACCAGATATCACCCCAAGGCATCGTGCGCTGCTTTGCATATGAGAAATACAACAGGCGTCGAGACCGCGTGACGGCGACGAAGGCGTTTCGCTTTTCCTCTGCCATCTCCTTTGGCTTGTTCTGCGAGCGATAGTCGGGAAACACACCTTCCGCCATGCCAACGATAAAGACCACGTCGAACTCCAAGCCTTTCGAAGAATGGACGGTCAGTAGGGCGGTTCCATCTGATTTGATTTGCTGAGATGTGCCGAGCGCCATGCTGCTAAGAAAGCCGGGGAGCGCTCGCGTCTTCGATGCGGCGGTTCGCAGATATTGGTCCCACTCGTTGAGCATGACCGTCGTGTCGTCGTAAACCGCACCGCGTTCGTTCGGTGCCAAGGTGTCCGCGTGCTTACGCAGCACATCCACAGCGGGTTTGATATCCAGTCGGTTAGTCTGCTTTGCAATGACGCCAATAGCGTCAGCTATGGCCTGACAACGCGCTTCACCTGACATCTTCGCGCAATCAACCATGAGCGTTACGACCTGTGCGGGCTCAGAGATCACTCCGTTTAGCGTCAGGTTCCAGCGTTTTAGGAGCGCTGACATATGCAACTGGTCGCGGGGGTTGGCGAGTGTGCGCAAAGCAAGCTGGAAATCGTCCGCGAGCTTTGACTCGTTTTCGTGCAGGGAGGTTACGCGGCGATAGAACGGGATGTCTCGCACCCCCAATTCTTTCTCAACTGCGAGGAGCGTGTATCGGGTGCGGCCCAGCACGGCGCAACTCGCTGGCGTTATCGGCCCCTCGATGTCGGGATATCCCGTCTTACAGAGCCGCTGGATTTCATCCGCGACGAGCTTTGCCTCGCCTTCCTCGTCGCCGCCGATAAGAACCTTCGCAGCCCCCTTTATCGGAAGCTGGCCTTTTACCGAATAGCTCGGCTCAAGAGCATGGGCGATATCCACTACGACTTTCGATGATCTAAAGTTCTCGTCCAATGCGATCTTCGTTGCATCGAATTCGTGTTGGAAATCGCTCATGTATTGCGGGCTTGAGGTAGTGAAGCCATAGATGGACTGGTTCGGATCTCCAACCATCATAACGTTATTGAATTCCGAACCGCACAGCGCCCTGACCACGGCGTATTGCGCCTCGTTGAGGTCTTGCGCCTCGTCGATACAGACATAGCGGTAGAGGCGCCGATAGAAGGCCGCAATCTTCTCATTCTCAGTCAGGAGACGATAAGCAAGGAGAAGAAGGTCGTCGAAGTCAAACGCGCCGCTCGCTTCGAGCCCAGCGTTGTAAGCGTCGAAAATCCTCTGCTCTAACGGTTCCTCTATCTCGGTAATTGTCATGGGATGATTTTTGATATTGGAGATCGCTCGCAACCAATCATCCAGCTTGCGCGTCCGTGCCTTGGTGTCGCCCGCCATCATGAGTTCGTGATTCAGCAAAGGGTCCGCAGCGACGGCTTCGGCTAACACCTGCCTACGGTCGGAGAATTGTTCAAAGATTTGCGGCGTAGAATTAACGCCCACGGGCTTTCCGCGATCCGAAAGCATATCGAGACAGAAGCCGTGGAGCGTCCCAATAAAAGTTCGTGTGCCGAGCTCGCCCAGATCGTCGAGCCGTTCTTCCATCTCTCGCGCCGCCTTGTTCGTGAAGGTCAGCGCGAGCACGCGGAAATGTTCCTTCTGGATCGAGAGCAAGCGCCGCACGCGCTCGGTGAGAACGCGCGTCTTGCCCGTGCCGGGACCAGCGACAACAAGCAAAGGCCCGTCGCCGAACTCGACAACCCGTCGCTGGGTGTCGGAAAGCCTAATCTTGGGAATAGTCGTAGCCATCACTCGTCTTTTAGGTCCTCGGCTATCTTATCAAAAAGCTTGCGGATGGCAGGCGGAATTCGCCGGGGCACGTCGGCTAACGAAACGATTGCGGTAGCGAGTGGGGCGGCAAAGCGCGTCTTGTTATTTCGCTCTGACAGGAGGTCCTTTGCGGCGCGCTTTCTACCCTCTGCGCCCTTGTAGTCTCGTGTGGTCGGTTGGCCCGCGACCGTCTTGCCGGGCTTGCCGTCGTAGTCGGTGATGTATTTTGAAAACTTGCCTGCGCCAAGGATCGATTCAAAGGACGCTTCGATAGCGTCCATATAGCTCTCAACAAGATGACCCTCGTAATCAGTCTTGCCGCCGATGATGGAGATGTTGGGCAACGTATCCGCGTTACCCAGGCCAATCTTCTTGAGTTGAGCGTTGAGGCCGTTGACAGTGGCATCTTCGCCATCGGAGAGAATATACCAGCGCATTCCGAAGTTTTCGGCGAGCCAGACGAACGGGAAGTAGTTTTGACCGCCACAGCTTACGAAGCTGAATCCCTTCTCGTGCGCTGTCGCGCCCCAATAGTTTTCAGCATAGATCGGCAACGCCTGTTCCTCAGTCTCCCCCTCAAACAGGATCAGCGCGCGAGAGAACAGCAGATCGCCCCGGCTCGCCATCACCTCGCGGTCAAGCTTCCTGCGCTCGTCCGCGTTCAACTTGGAGAGGTCTAATTGCGAGACCTTCGTGTCGGACTTGTTCTTGACCAAGAGTCGGAGGTCTTCCAACCGCGATTGCGCCACGAAATATGGCGAGTGAGTGCTGACAATGCGTTGCCCCGGAATGTCGCGTATCTGAGCGAACAGCGCTTTCTGGGCGTGAGGATGCAGGTGGGATTCCGGCTCCTCAACAGCAAGCAGAGTATGGACTTCGTCGCCGCCTTCTTCGGCCTTGCTCTGACGCCACGATGCGAAGGCACGAAAGACCAAGAGCGATGCCAGGCTCCGCGTGCCCATGCCGTGGCGTGTTAAAGGAAATGCTGATCCGCCGCCCGAGTTGAGTGAAACATCAACACCGCGCGAGAGATCACGCAGATGCCGTGGCACTGGCGCTATGTCGATGCCCGCTTTCTCGAACGCGATCACCTTTTGCAGTTCTGTCAGGTTTTCGCGCAGGTGTTTCAGCACCTCGCTTTTATCGACAAGGGTCTTGTTGATCTCGGAAAGCGCCGCTTCAAGCTCCTCAACGTCTTCTTCGGTGAGGCCCAGATCATCTGTGAGCCGCCGCCAGAACGAGCCGCGCGTGCGGAGATCGTCTTCGAGATCGCGCTTCGCGTCGATGTAGTGGAGCGCGATGGGCTCGATCTGTGCAGCGCTCACAGTGTCGCCGTCTTCCGTATCCTGCCAATCGGCGAACGGCTTCCACTCCTTGAGGAACTTGCGGGTCGTGCGATAGTCGCCATGAACATCGCTCCATTCGAGAACCGAACGCATTCCAACCATGTCGTCCTGTTCGTCGTCCTGCGCGATGCCGGTGCCCCAAAGGTTGGTCCAATAGCTGCCGCTGGGAAATGACTCGATGGTCTTGCCGTCAGGCCCAATGGGTCGGAGCAAGATATCAACGACGGCGCGCCGATCCTTCGGCACGTCGGCTTCGTCCTGCCCGAGCCGGATGTCCTCCTTCCCAAGGAGACGGCGGTTCGCGCCGATCGCGAATTGAAAAGCATCGAGGAAGCTAGTCTTGCCCGCGTTGTTCGCACCGACCAGGACAGTCAGGTCGTGAAGCAGGACCTCGATATTGGTGAGCGACCTAAAGTCAGTGACTCTGATCGCGACAACTTTCACGCCGCTAGACTTGGGAGACGCGACCGTTGGCTTAGGCGTCACGACAGGTTTGGCGAGATCGGCGAGCGTTACTGTTTTGGGACCGGGCTTTTTCTTTTGAGGTGGCATGTCGCCCGTGGCCTTTTAGTGAATCGTCGCAGAATTTCGCCCAGCTCTCAATTGCCACGCTACGACGGCTCGCTCGGACTGCACGGATTTTGCACGGATTTGGGCGTGCAGCAGCTCGTTTAGCTTCCGCTAAATTCCCTTTTGTTCGCAAATCGAACACAGCGGGAACAGCTAAGCTATTGATTTCATTGGGGTCGATGGTGGGCGCGACAGGGATTGAACCTGTGACCCCTCCCGTGTGAAGGGAGCGCCTTCGGCCAATAAGCTGAGTTCGAACGCACAAGGAATCGATAGTCGGGCAGAGCTGCTGGGCCATTTCTACCCCAAAGCGAACGTTTCGATCAGAACCCCTCGCTATTTCCGAGGGCGAGCGCGATTCCGTAACAGAACGTGTCGAGAAGATCGTCTTCGCGATCGCTGGTCTTATCACCTATCCGGAAGCTTTCGACCTGATCGATGAGATGATTCATTAGGCGGCGTTTGTAGGTAACGGTCTTGTCGAAAGCGTAGCCCGTGTACTTGACGCGCCCCTGATGCACGTAGCCCGACACCGAAATCGCCCGCTCGTCCTTTCCCATTGCGGTGAGTTTGGATTCGATCGGGATTGCCGCTAGGCCACGGCGACTGGCCTGCTGCAGCAGGATCGTGCCGGAATTCTTATCCTCGATGAACGCGCCGGGCGTCCCTCT
>Ga0070681_10004596_pt1 | contig 13180 bp, 8 predicted proteins | sample KBSC83BmetaG_FD_65650 | JGI IMG/M metagenome (GOLD analysis project Ga0070681, IMG submission 65650) | Corn rhizosphere microbial communities from Kellogg Biological Station, Michigan, USA - KBS C8-3B metaG | ecosystem: Host-associated > Plants > Roots > Rhizosphere | place: USA: Michigan... | reverse complement strand
TGTCGATGGTGTACTTCAGCCGCGCATGCTTGCGCTCGTCGCGGTCGCCCCAGTCGCGCTGCACGCCGATGATGGTTTCGGCCAGCCGGATGATCTGCTCCGGCGGCACGAAACCGATCACGTCGGCCAGCCGCGGATAGGTGGCGGGGTCGCCATGGGTGGCGCCCATGCCGCCGCCGATACCCACGTTGAAACCGGCCAGCTCACCGTTCTCGATGATGGCGATCAGGGCCAGGTCCTGGGCGAATACGTCGATGTCGTTGAGCGGCGGGATCGCCAGCCCGATCTTGAACTTGCGCGGCAGGTAGGTGGGGCCGTACAGCGGCTCCTGCTCGTTCGCAGCGGCCTCGCCCACCAGCTTTTCGCCGTCGAGCCAGAACTCGTGATAGGCACGGGTTTTCGGCTTGAGGTGTTCGGACAGGCGCACCGCCCACGCATACGCCGCCTCGTGCGCCTGCGATTCGATCGGGTTGGTGTTGCACACCACGTTGCGGTTGACGTCGCCGCAGGCGGCGATGGTGCTGGCCATGGCCGTGTTGATTGCCGCGATGGTCGGCTTGAGATCGCGCTTGATGATGCCGTGCCACTGGAAGGTCTGCCGCGTGGTGATGCGCAGGCCGCTGGAGGCGTAGTCGCCGGCGATCCTGTCGAAGGCCAGCCACTGCGCCGGCGTCATCACGCCACCAGGTAGGCGCGCGCGCACCATGAAGGCGTAGGCCGGTTCCAGCTTCTGGCGGCGGCGCTCGTCGCGGATGTCGCGATCGTCCTGCATGTAACTGCCATGGAACTTCAGCAGCTTGGTATCGCTTTCGGCGATCGCGCCGGTCACGGCATCGGCCAACCCTTCGGCGATGGTGCCGCGCAGGAAGCGGCTTTCGGTCTTGATTTTTTCGAGATGGGAGGGCATGGGAGGGTTCTTTTCTGAAAAGTACGGCCATGGATGGCCGCTTCTTGAATCCCGCGTTCACGGACGAACGCATGAAACGTCAATACACGTCGCGGGCGTAACGCCCCTGTTGCAGCAGCTCGGCCAGCCAGGCCCGCGCATCCTCAGCGGACAGGCCACCGTGGGTGGCGATGATTTCCAGCAGCGCCTCGTTGACGTCCTTGGCCATGTGGGCGGAGTCACCGCAGACATACAGGTGCGCGCCTTCGCGCAGCCAGGCGTACAGCTCGCGACCGTTTTCGCGCAGGCGCTGCTGCACGTAGTGTTTCTGCGCCTGGTCGCGGGAGAAGGCCAGGTCGAGGCGATCCAGCGCACCGCGGCGCAAGGCGTCCTGCCACTCCACCTGATAGAGAAAGTCCCGGGCGAAATGGCGGTTGCCGAAGAACAGCCAGTTGCGACCACTCGCCGCGGTCGCCTCGCGCTCCTGCACGAAGGCGCGGAATGGGGCAATGCCGGTGCCCGGGCCGATCATGATCACATCGCGGCTGCCATCGGCAGGCAGGCGGAAGCGTTCGTTCAACTCGATGAATACCGGCAGCCTCGCATCGTCGCCCGCCCCCGCGAGGAAGGTCGACGCCGCACCGACATGGGCGCTTCCATGCGCGGTGTACGCCACAACGGCGACCGTCAGATGCACCTCGTCCGGCCCCACCGCCTTCGGGCTGGAGGCGATCGAATACAACCGCGGCGTCAGGGGGCGCAGCGCGGCCACCAGTTGCGTGGCATCCCACGCCGCCGGGAACTCGCGCAGCAGATCGATCGGCTGATGGCTTTCCAGCAAGGCCGCGAAATCAGCCCGCCGTTCCGGCTCCAGCACGCGTTGCAGTTCGGCATGCTTCGCCGCCGCAGCCTGCGCCACGACCAGCGGCCGGGTGAGCCGGGTGAGCTCGCGCTCATGGCTCAGCCAGCGCGCCAATGGCAAACGCTTGCCATCGTGCTCGATCTCGCTGGCGCCATCCAGTTTCAGCGCCGATAGCCACTGCTCGACCAACGCCGGCGGGTTCTGCGGCCAGACACCGATGGCGTCGCCTGCCTCGTAGCGCAGGCCGGAGCCTTCCAGCGACAACTCGAGATGGCGCACGTCGCGGTCGCTGTCACGCGACACGATGCGCTGGTTTTCCAGCACAGTGGCGGCAAACGGGTTGTCGCGCGAATGCAACGGCGTGGTGTTGACCGCGTGCAAGGGGCTGGCCGCACGCTGAGCAACAGCCGGCACACTCAGCGCCTCGCGCACGGTTTCCAGTGCACGGGCCGACCATGTGGCGGCAGCGCCCTCGAAGTCCACGTCCGCCTCGCCCAGTTCGGCGAAGCGCTGGCCGCCCAGTTCGGCCAGTCGGGCATCCAGGTTCTGGCTGACCGCGCAGTATTTCGGGTAGCTCGAATCGCCCAGGCCCAGCACGGCGAACTTCAGCTGCGGCAGTTTGGGAGCACGCTTGCCGGCGATGAACTCGACGAAGCCGATCGCGTCGTCCGGCGGGTCGCCGTCGCCCTGGCTGCTGATCACCACGCTCAGGTAGCGCTCCTGCGCCAGCTCGCGCAGCGGGTAGGCGCCGGCCCGCAGCAGACGCACCGGCAAGCCGGCGGCCTCGGCCTTGCCGGCCAGTTGCTCGGCCACGCGGCGGGAGTTGCCGGTCTGGCTGCCGTACACCACGGTCAGCCGTTCGCCGGCGGCGGCCGGCGATTCGCCCACCACCGCCAGGCCGGCTTGCGACGGCCAGCGTGCGGCGGCGGCAGCGCTGTACGCCGCAATCCAGTACAGGTCGGCCGGCGCCAGCCCCTGGGTCAACCGGGCCAGCAGGGCCAGCTTGTCCGGGTCGAGCGTCGGGGCGGGCGGCAACGATTTCAGCGCGGCGTTCACGGCATGTCCTTTTGGACGTCTTTACGTCCGTACGACGGATGGTATTCACCCGCGCCTCGGCGGGGAAAACACATGTCGGCATGTCGTTATGTCGGCGTCTCATTTCCGCGGCCTGCAGGGACAGGCCCTATACTGCGCACCCCACCCGATCCGGTTGCCGATCCGTTTGAGCGAGCTGTTTGCATTCATGGTCGTCGGTGCGCTCGCCCAACTGGTCGACGGCGCGCTGGGCATGGCCTTCGGGGTGACCTCATCCGGCCTGCTGCTGGCGCTGGGCGTACCGCCGGTGGCGGCCAGCGCCAGCGTGCATTACGCGGAGACCTTCACCTGCGGCGCCTCCGGCATCAGCCACCTGCTGGCCGGCAATGTGCGGCGCGCACTGTTTCTGGCGCTGGTCATTCCGGGCGTGCTCGGCGCGCTGATCGGCGTGTGGATCGCCATTCACGTGCCGCCGTCCTGGCTGCGCATGCTGCTGGCGCCCTACCTGCTCGGCATGGGCGCGTTCCTGCTGTTTCGCAGCCGTTGGCCGGCCGGCCAACGGCTCGACGTGCCGCGCGGCACCCGGGCGACCGGCTGGGTGGCCGGCCTGGTCGATGCGCTCGGCGGCGGCGGCTGGAGCGCGATCACGGTGACCATGCTGCTGGCCCGCGGCCTGCAACCGCGCGCGGTGATCGGCAGCGTGCACCTGGCCAAGTGCGTGGTGAGCATCGCCGCCAGCGTGAGCTTCCTGCTCACCATCGGCGTCAGCCACGCCTCGGCGGTGGCGGGCCTGATCATCGGCGGCGCCCTGGCCGCTCCGTTCGGCGCGATCTTCGTGCGACGCGTGCCGGCGCGCGTGGCCACGGCGTTGGCCGGGCTGGCGGTGCTGGCGCTGGGGCTCAACAACACGGCTCGCCTGTTCACCTGAAGCCACCATTACAATGACCGGATGAACGCCATCCCGTCCTTTCCGATCGAAGTGCGTGGCAGCGCCAACCGCCCGCTAGGCATGAGTCCGGCCCGCTTCCTGCGCGACTACTGGCAGAAACGCCCCCTGCTGATCCGCAACGCCTTCCCGGATTTCCAACCGCCACTGCAGCCGGACGACCTGGCCGGGCTGGCCTGCGAGCCCGCCGCGCTGGCGCGGCTGATCGTGCACGACGAGCGGCGCGACCGCTGGCAGGTCAAGTCGAGCCCGCTCGACGAGGCTGATTTCGCCCGCACTCCCGACGCCAACTGGACGCTGCTGGTGCAGGACGTCGACAAGTGGGACGCCGACGTGGCCACCCTGCTGCAGCACTTCCGCTTCCTGCCGAGCTGGCGCGTGGACGACGTGATGGTCTCCTACGCCGAGCCCGGCGGCGGCGTCGGTGCCCACGTCGACCAGTACGACGTGTTCCTGTTGCAGGGGCTGGGGCAACGGCACTGGGCGATCAGCGACGATCCGCTGGCGCCCAGGGCGTTTCGTCCCGAGCTGGAGCTGAAACAGCTGGTGCAGTTCGAACCGACCCACGAGTGGCTGCTGCAACCGGGCGACATGCTGTACCTGCCGCCCGGCGTGCCGCACGACGGCGTGGCCTTCGGCGGCCCGTGCATGACGTTTTCGATCGGCATGCGCGCGCCCTCGCTGGCCGAGCTGACCGGCGACCTCGCCGACTACATCGCCGAGCAACTGCCGGACGAACTTCGCTACGCCGATCCCGACCTGAAACCGGCCAGGGCCACCGGCGAGATCGATCGCACGGCACTGGAGCGCGTGAAGCAGGCGCTGCCGTTTGCCGCCGCCCTGCGCGAGGATCTGCTGCGCGACTGGTTCGGCCGCTTCATCACCCGCTATCGCAATGCGCAGGCGCCGGCGCCGCCGGACAAGCCGCTGGGCGCGGAGCAGTTCGCCACCCGGCTGGCCGCCGGTGCGCGGCTGCTGCGCCATCCGTGGTCGCGCATGGCGTGGGCGCGCGGCAGGCACGACTGCACGCTGTACGTCTGCGGCCAGGCCCATGCGGCGACGCCGGCGCTGGCGCAGCGCCTGTGCGAGGAACGCGAGCTGGTCGTCGACCGGCCACTGGACGCCACCGAGCGGAATCTGCTGCTGGCGCTGGTCAACGACGGCCACCTGCTGCTGCGCAAGGCGCGCCGCCGTCGATGAAGCTGCAGAACTTCCACGTCGAGATCGCCGACTGGGCGCGCGAGGATCAGCGCGGCGCCCTGCTCGACCTGCGCGACATCGTATTCATCCAGGAACAGGGCGTGCCCGAACAGCGCGAGCGCGACGGCCTCGACGCGGACTGCTGGCACATACTGGCGCGCGACGAAGCCGGTCGCGCGATCGGCTGCGGCCGGCTCACCCCGTCGCACAAGATCGGCCGCATGGCGGTGCTGCCGGACTGGCGCGGCCACGGCGTGGGCGCGGCCATGCTGCGCGAACTGGTGGGCCGCGCCCGCGCGCTGGGCTGGCCCGAGGTGGCGCTGGACGCCCAGGTCGGCGCGATCGGCTTCTACGAGCGCGCCGGCTTCGTGGCGCATGGCGAGGAATTCGAGGACGCCGGGCTGGCGCATCGGGCCATGCGCATGGCGTTTCCCGACGCCGACGGGAGCGCGCAGCCACCACCGCGCGACGTCGGCAAGTTACCCGCCAACACCGGCGGCGAATGCGCCGACGCGCGCCTGCAGCTGCTGCGCGACACGCGCCACCAGTTGGCGATCCGTCTGCCCGTGCTGGGCGGCGACGTCTGCGCCAGCGTCGAAGAACTGGCCGAACTGCGACGCATCGCCACTTCCGGCCGCAGCGCGCAGATCCGCATCCTGCTGCACGATCCGGAAGCCGCCCTGCGCAACGACCACCCGCTGATCGGCCTGGCCCAGCGCCTGTCCAGCGCATTCCAGATCCGCCAGCCGGTGGACGACGTCGACCTGGGCTGGGGCTCCGCCTGCCTGCTCAACGACGTCGGCGGCTACCTGTTCCTGCCGGTGGCGGAGCGCCCGCAAGGACGCTCCGCGCGCCACGACCGCGCCCAGGCCGCGCCGCTGCAGCAGCATTTCGACGAAGTGTGGAACCGTTCGGAACGGGCCGTCACGCTGCAGACGCTGGATATCTGACCGTCGCGCCCGCGCAGAATGAACCGAAGCTGGCCCGCGGTTCCCTTCCCGAATGAGCCGCGATCGCCGGCAAACCCATGAGCGGCACCATGCGCGATGCCCGCGAAGCCGCGCCGCGGCCCGCTTGCGGCCTGCCCATGGGTTGCCGTGTCGTAGCGGGCAAAGGGTATAATTCGCGGGATTATCCCCAGTCATCCGCAGGAGCGGCCGGTCGGACTTGAAAACCGGCCGGAAGTCGCGACGTTCTGCTCACATGGATGGCTGCAAGCCTCTCTTCCCTGCCGGTGGTGACGTGAGTACAAACCTGATCCGCGAGTTTTTCGAATCCTCTCAACTCGCTGGCGGCAACGCCGACTACGTGGAATCGCTGTACGACGCCTGGCTGGCCGACGCCGCCGCTGTTCCCGCCGAATGGGCGGGCTATTTCGAGACATTCAAGGGACGCGAGTCGGGCGACGTGCCGCACGGCACCGCCATCGCGCGCATCGAGGCGGCACAGAAGCAGCGCCACAACGGGTCCGTCGCCGTCCCGATGAGCGACGAGTACGCCCGCAAGCAGGCCGGCGTGCTGCGCCTGCTCACCGCCTACCGCTCGCGCGGCCACCTGGCCGCCGACCTCGACCCGCTCGGTCTCGCCGAGAAGATGCCGGCGCCGGATCTCGGCCTGGCCTTCCATGGGCTTTCCGACGCCGACCTCGACACCGAATTCGACACCGGCAACTACGCCGGCGGCGGCCAGCGCCTGAAGCTGCGCGACCTGCTGTCCCGTCTGCAGAAGACCTACGCCAGCACGATCGGCGCGGAGTTCATGCACATCAGCAACCACGAACAGCGCAACTGGATCTACAGCCGGCTCGAGCAGGCCGCCGGCCAGGCAGGCCTGGACAAAGCAGGCCAGCAGCGCGTGCTGGACGGGCTGACCGGCGCCGAGGGCCTGGAGCGCTACCTGCACACGAAATACGTGGGCCAGAAGCGCTTCTCGCTGGAAGGCGGCGACAGCCTGATCCCGCTGCTCGACGACGTGGTGCGCGCGGCCGGCGACAACGGCATCAAGGAGCTGGTGATCGGCATGGCCCATCGCGGCCGCCTCAACGTGCTGGTCAACATCCTCGGCAAGCCGCCGAAGACCCTGTTCGACGAGTTCGAGGGCAAGTTCGAACACCCGGACGACCCGGCCCACTCGGGCGACGTGAAGTACCACATGGGCTTCTCCGCCGACGTCAAGACGCCCCGGGGCGGCGTGCACGTGGCGCTGGCGTTCAACCCCTCGCACCTGGAGATCGTCAACCCGGTGGTGTGCGGCTCGGTGCATGCGCGGCAGACCCGCCGCCGCGATACCAGCAAGACGCAGTCGATGGCCGTGCTGATCCACGGCGACGCCGCGTTCGCCGGCCAGGGCGTGAACATGGAACTGTTCAACATGTCGCAGGCGCGCGGCTTCAAGATCGGCGGCAGCCTGCATGTGGTGGTCAATAACCAGGTGGGTTTCACCATCTCCAACCCGCAGGACGCACGCTCGACCATGTACTGCACCGACTTGGCCAAGATGGTCAACGCGCCGGTGCTGCACGTGAACGGCGACGACCCCGAGGCGGTGATCCTGGTGACCCGGCTCGCCTACGATTTCCGCAAGCGGTTCCGCCGCGACGTGGTGATCGACCTGGTCTGCTACCGCCGCCACGGCCACAACGAGGCCGACGAACCGGCCGCCACCCAGCCGGTGATGTACCAGATCATCCGCAAGCGCCCGACCGCGCGCGACCTCTACCAGCAGCAGCTGGTTAAGCAGGGCGTGCTGGCCGAGGGCGAGGCGGCGAAGCAGTTCGAGGCCTATCGGGATCGGCTGGAAGCCGGCGCGCCGATGACCGAGCTGGATCCGGCGCCGGTGCGCGACGGCCACGTCGACTGGGCGCGTTTCCTCGGCGGCAAGCTCTCCCTTCCGGTCGACACCACGGTACCGAAGAAGAAACTGCTGGAGCTGGCGGACAGGATCCTCAGCGTGCCCGACGACCTCACCCTGCAGGCGCGCGTGGCGAAGATCTACGACGACCGGCGCAAGATGGCCGGCGGCGAACTTCCGGCCGACTGGGGTTTCGCCGAAAACCTGGCCTATGCCACCCTGATCGACGAAGGCTTCGACATGCGCCTGGTCGGCCAGGACACCAGTCGCGGCACGTTCTTCCATCGCCACGCGGTGCTGCACGACCAGAAGGATGGCCACACCTACATGCCACTGGCCAACCTGCGCGCGACCGCCGACGTCGAAGTGATCGATTCGCTGCTCAGCGAAGAGGCGGTGATGGCGTTCGAGTACGGCCATTCCACCACCGACCCGGACACGCTCAACATCTGGGAGGCGCAATTCGGCGACTTCGCCAACGGCGCGCAGGTGGTGATCGACCAGTTCATCAGCTCCGGCGAATCGAAGTGGAACCGCCTGTGCGGCCTGGTGCTGCTGCTGCCGCACGGCTACGAGGGCCAGGGCCCGGAGCACTCCTCCGCCCGCCTCGAGCGCTTCCTGCAACTGTGCGCAATGGACAACATGCAGGTCTGCGCGCCGACCACGCCGGCGCAGGATTTCCACATGATCCGCCGGCAGATGCTGCGCGCCGCGCGCAAGCCGCTGATCGTGATGACGCCGAAGTCGCTGCTGCGCCACAAGCTGGCGGTGTCCTCGCTGGACGATCTGGCCAGCGGCAGCTTCCAGTTGGTGATCGGCGAGCATCGCAAGCTGGCGGCGAAGAAAGTCAAGCGCGTGGTGCTGTGCTCGGGCAAGGTCTACTACGACCTGCTGGAGGAAGCCGAGAAGCGCGACCTGCAGGACGTGGCGATCGTGCGCGTCGAGCAGCTGTATCCGTTCCCGCGCACCGAGGTCAGCGCCGAACTGGACAAGTATCCGTCGGCGAAGGAAGTGATCTGGTGCCAGGAGGAGCCGATGAACCAGGGCGCCTGGTTCCAGATCCGCCACCACCTGCAGGCCTGCACCGGCAGCAAGCACAGCCTCTCGTACGCCGGCCGCGCGCGTTCGCCAGCGCCGGCCGCCGGCCACCACAACACCCACGTCGCCGAACAGGCTGCACTCGTCGAGCAGGCGCTCGTCGTACCGGTCGGCACCGACCACTCCGCAGAATAAAGAGCCAAGGATCATCCATGTCCATCGAACTCAAAGTCCCCGTCCTGCCCGAGTCGGTCTCCGACGCCACCATCGCCAGTTGGCACAAGAAAGCCGGCGACGCGGTGAAGCGCGACGAGAACCTGGTCGATCTCGAAACCGACAAGGTGGTGCTGGAAGTGCCTTCGCCCGTCGACGGCGTGCTGAAGGAGATCCGCCACGACGTCGGTGACACGGTGAACGGCGAGCAGGTCATCGCGATCATCGAGGAAGGCGCCGCGGCCGTTGCACCGGCTCCGGCCGCAGCCGCGCCGGCTCCCGCCGCCGCAGCCCCCGCCCCGGCCGCACCGAAGTCCGCCGCCGCGCTTTCGCCCGCCGCGCAGCGCGTCGCCACCGAGAACAAGGTGGACACCTCCGCCATCGCCGGCACCGGCCGCGACGGTCGCATCATCAAGGAAGACGTTATGCAGGCTGGCGCAAAAAATGCGGCGGCCGCTTCTCCGAGTCCCGAGTCCCGAGTCCCGAGTCCCGGTCCTCAAGGCTCCCGTCCGGAAGAGCGCGTGCCGATGACCCGCATGCGTGCGCGCATCGCCGAGCGCCTGATGCAGTCGAAGAACTCGATCGCCATGCTCACCTCGTTCAACGAAGTGAACCTGGCCGAAGTGGTCAAGATGCGCAAGGCACTGGGCGAGGCGTTCCAGAAGGAACACGGCATCAAGCTCGGCTTCATGAGTTTCTTCGTCAAGGCCGCCGCCAAGGCGCTGAAGCGCTACCCGTTCGTCAACGCCTCGGTCGACGGCAACGACGTGATCTACCACGGTTACCAGGACATCTCGATCGCGGTGTCCACCGACCGGGGCCTGGTCACGCCGGTGCTGCGCGACGTGCAGGACATGAGTTTCGCCGACGTCGAGAAAGCCATCGCCGACTACGCCACCAAGGCACGCACGAACAAGCTCACGCTGGACGACTTGCAGGGCGGCACCTTCACCATCACCAACGGCGGCACCTTCGGCTCGCTGCTGTCCACCCCGATCGTCAACCCGCCGCAGAGCGCCATCCTGGGCATGCACACGATCAAGGAACGCGCGATCGTCGAGAACGGCCAGATCATCGCCGCTCCGATGATGTACATCGCGATCAGCTACGACCACCGCATCATCGACGGCAAGGACGCGGTGCTGTTCCTGGTCGACATCAAGAACCAGCTGGAGAATCCGCAGCGGATGTTGCTCGGCCTGTAGGGCCGAGCAACATCCGGGATTCGGGATTGGGGATTCGGGATTCGGAAAAGCGCGCACCTGGTGCCCTTTCGAATCCCCACCCCGCCCGGGTTCCGCGCAACATTCAGGACTCGCCTCGGCGCCGCACTCGTTTGCTCTTACGAATCCCGAATCCCCAATCCCGAATCCCGTGAGTGAATGCAATGAGCGAACAATCAAAATACGATGTCATCGTCATCGGCGGCGGTCCGGCCGGCTATCACGCGGCGATTCGTGCCGCGCAGCTTGGCCTGAAGACCGCCGTGGTGGATGCGTTTGCCGGCAAGGCCGGCAAGGCGACGCTGGGTGGCACCTGCCTCAATGTGGGCTGCATTCCGTCGAAGGCACTGCTCGATTCGTCCAAGCAGTTCTACAACTTGGCGCACAATCTGCCCACGCATGGCATCAGCGTGGAGAACGCCAAGGTCGACATGGCGACCTTCATCGGCCGCAAGGACAAGATCGTCAAGCAGTTCACCGGCGGCGTCGACCAGCTGTTCAAGGCCAACAAGATCACCAGCTTCTTCGGCAAGGGCAAGCTCCTCAAGGGCAATGAAGTCGAGATCACCGGCAACGACGGGAAGAAGCAGACCCTCTCCGCCACCAACGTGATCCTGGCCTCCGGTTCGGTGCCGATCGAGCTGCCGTTCGCCAAATTCGACGGCAAGAACATCATCGACAATGCCGGCGCACTGGACATCGACAAGGTACCGAAAACGCTGGGCGTGATCGGCGCCGGCGTAATCGGCCTGGAACTGGGCAGCGTGTGGAACCGGCTCGGCGCAAAGGTCACGATCCTCGAAGCGCTGCCCGATTTCCTTGGAACCGCCGATGCGGACATCGCCAAGGTCGCCCAGCGCGAGTTCAAGAAGCAGGGCCTGGACATCAAGCTCGGTGCCAAGCTCGGCAAGGCTGAGGTGAAGAAGGACGGCGTCCATCTCACCTACTCCGACAAGGATGGCGAGCAGAAGCTCGTGGTCGACAAGCTGCTGGTCGCCGTGGGCCGCCGTGCGTATACCGACGGCCTGCTGGCTGACGACACCGGCGTGAAGCTGGACGAACGCGGCCGCATCGCGGTCGACGAGCATTGCCACACCGGCGTGGACGGCGTGTGGGCGGTCGGCGACGCGGTGCGCGGCCCGATGCTGGCGCACAAGGGTTTCGAGGAAGGCATGGCGGTCGCCGAGTGGATCGCGGGCAAGGCCGGCCATGTCAGTTACGACACGATCCCGTGGGTGATCTACACCGAGCCGGAAATCGCCTGGGCCGGCAAGACCGAGCAGCAGCTGAAGGACGAAGGCGTGCCGTACAAGGTCGGCAGCTTCCCGTTCGCCGCGATCGGCCGCGCCGTCGCGATGAACGAAGCGATCGGCCAGGTGAAGATGATCGCCCACGCCGAAACCGACCGCATCCTCGGCGTGCACATGGTCGGCCCCGGCGTCTCCGAGCTGATCGCCGAGTGCGTGGTGGCGATGGAGTTCAAGGGCTCGTCGGAGGATCTGGCGCGCATCGTCCACGCCCATCCGACGCTGTCGGAAGCCGTGCACGAGGCCGCGCTGTCGGTCGACAAGCGCGCCATCCACAAGGGCAATTGAAGTCAGGATGACTTCATCCCGTGCAGCACATGGACGTGCGATGACACGGGACCCATCTTGGAAATGGATGACTTCATCCCGTGCAGCACCTGGATGTGCGATGACACGGGATCCACTCCCAGAAATGGATGACCTCATCCCGGACAGCACAGGGATGTGCGCCGATCCGGGATCTCGGATCCGCTCGTTGCCTCCATGCCGTCATTCCCGCGAAGGCGGGAATCCATCTTGATCTGTCGCGCAACACAATGGATTCCCGCCTTCGCGGGAATGACGACCGATGATGTTTCCGCGCTATCACCGAAGCTACCCATGCCCCAACCCACCGCCATCTGCGTCTACTGCGGCTCCAGCACCGGCAGGCATCCCGAATACACCGAGCAGGCCGCCGCCTTCGGGGCCGAGATGGCTCGCCGTGGCATCACCCTGGTCTACGGCGGCGGCAAGGTCGGCCTGATGGGCGTGGTAGCCGACGCGGTGCTCGCTGGCGGCGGCAAGGCGACCGGCGTGATCCCGCGCCAGCTGGTGGAACTGGAGGTGGCGCATCCAGGCCTGAGCGAACTGGTGGTGGTCGAGACCATGCACCAGCGCAAGACGCGCATGTACGAACTGTCCGACGCCTTCGTCGCCCTGCCCGGCGGCTTCGGCACGATGGACGAGATGTTCGAGATGCTGACCTGGGCCCAGCTCGGCCTGCATCAGTATCCGTGTGCCTTCCTCGACGTGCGTGGCTACTACCGCGACCTGCGCCAGATGGTGAAGCACATGGTCAACGAACGCTTCGTGCGCGGCGAGCAACTCGACGGCATCTGGTTCGGTGACACCATCGGTGCGCTGTTCGACTGGATACAGGCCTTCGAAGGCAGCCATGTGCCGAAGTGGATCGACACGCGCAGCGTCGACGCCTGACATCGTTTCCGGGACATCGCCATGACCTCCTTTCGCGCCTTCCGCATCCACCATGACGACAACGGCCACCGCGCCGGCATCGAAGAGATGACCGCGGATGCCCTGTCGCCCGGCGAGGTGCTGGTCAAGGTCGCGTACTCGTCGGTCAACTACAAGGATGCGCTGGCCGGCACCGGCAAGGGCCGCATCCTACGCCAGTACCCGCTCAACGGCGGCATCGACGTGGCCGGCCGCGTGGTCGCCTCCAGCGACTCCGCGTTCCGCGAGGGCGACGCGGTGCTGTGCACCGGCAGCGGGCTGTCCGAAACCCGTGACGGCGGCTACGGCGAATACGCACGGCTGGACGCGCGCTGGACGATCCCGCTGCCAGCCGGGCTCAGCCTGCGCGAGAGCATGATTCTGGGCACCGCCGGCTTCACCGCG
>Ga0070681_10004589_pt1 | contig 13186 bp, 17 predicted proteins | sample KBSC83BmetaG_FD_65650 | JGI IMG/M metagenome (GOLD analysis project Ga0070681, IMG submission 65650) | Corn rhizosphere microbial communities from Kellogg Biological Station, Michigan, USA - KBS C8-3B metaG | ecosystem: Host-associated > Plants > Roots > Rhizosphere | place: USA: Michigan... | reverse complement strand
CGACCATGAACTTGTAGTTCAAGTTCCGTCGCGGGTGGACCAGGATATTCTGTAAAGCGTTCTCGACTCGAAGGACCACGCCAAGCCGCTCGAAGGTCTCCTGACCTCTTGGTGATCGCTGGTCTCCGCAAATTAGGTGTGAAAGAAGCCGTTCCCATGCCTCATGAAAGCTGCTGCCCGTGATTGCCAAGACCATTGTACGATGCCAACCTTATCTTGCGGAGCATGTCCACGTAGGTGTTTTTCTCACTGCTCCGGAAACGTTTCCAATAAGCCGGGTGTGGCATCAGGACACCAGCTGTGCTATTCTCGCCGGTGTTGAAGTGCCGCCGTGATTCTTGACCAAGGAACACTGGAATTGGCTGACCCAGGGTTTCCCAAACCTCACTAGGCCGCCATGACTTACCGTCGATTCTGACGGCGTTCATCATCGCGAACTCGCGCTCGAGATAGCCAGCTTCTTCGATGCAACCGTTCAGATAGCTACTGCTCGCGTTCAAAGCCATGAACGGGAGGTCGATAAGCGTCGAGTTGGCCCGCTCACCGATGAAAAGAAATGCTGGAGACGTCGACCCGATCACCCCGGGAGGCAGAGCTTTCCTGTCGCAGAATGACGACATGAGAACGTCGACTGCCATGTCTAGCGGCATCTTGGTGTAGTCGTACTTGCCCGTTACTCCGAAATCGAGCATGTCGGACAATTTCCGATACTCGGAGTAAATGGCCTCGAATGGAACTTCATCGGCGACATACTCGGTTGCATGCCTTGATTTCCAGTTTGCGAGACAAACTTCGTAAGGTGGCAAGCACGCGACGACGCTTGCTCCGTAGCCGTTCAGGATGCGGGTCAGGAGTTTGACACCCTGGGTGCCGAGGCGGTCCTGACCGCGGTAAATCTTCCCGTAAGTTGCCTCGCCCATATGAAGTCTGTCGATGACGACGTTCTTCTTCGAGTCGCGGGCGTTGATGAGAACCGTGACGTAGGTCTCGAACAGGTCCTCTGACGTCGACGGAACACCCAGGTGGACGTACTCGAAACCGTAGCGCTTGACAAACTCCTGGGCGAGCGTTGTTTTGCCGGAGCCGTCGGGTCCCTCAAGAACGATGATTTTGGCCATTTTCTGCGAATAGCTCCCATGTTCGAGGAAACGTCTGAGCGATGAAGTCTCCGACGGCGTTTGCATATTGGCGAATCTCCCACTGAGCTGCCGTGTCCATTCGTAATGTTAGGAACGCCAACCAATTACGTAGATTCGCGCTCGCCCGCATTCGAGAATACTGCGTTGTTGGAAGCACCCTGCAGGCCAGTTCTCTTGAGATGCCAGCTTTTAGCAACCGCTGATATCGAGCCCAAGAGTCCCGATAGTTGTCCTCGAACTCGTGTTTGAGGATAAGGTACATCTCATCGGTGAGCGGCTGGTATTCACTACTCTGTTTGTTCTTCGTTGCCTGGAATCCGTGCTCGAGTCGCTCACGCGACGGCACGTACGAAAGTTCAGGAAGTTCGACATACCGGCCGCTCATCTCGTTGTATGATTGCGTTCGGTGCCGGTGCCACTCCCTGAACACGAAAATCGGCGCTTGAATCTCGATGGTCATGCCGGCCATTTCGAACGGGGTGGCGTGCCTGTGCTCATAGAGGTAGCGAAGCAGCTTCTCGTCACCGAGAACCCTGCCAGTGTTCTCACACTTGTTGCAGCCTCTTCCCCAAACAAGTTCACCAGCGCTGCAATGCGGGCAGGGCTTGGGGCCCCACCCGAGGAATCCCTTGCTTGTTGACATCCTGGCGGCTTCGATGATCGCTTCATCGGAGCCCCAGGACTCAATGTGCTTGGTGTAGCCGTGGTCGAGAAGTTTAGTTTCCATCGGTCGAGCCGGAATCGCTCACTTCCGACGAAGGAGAAGAGTCGTTACTCCCAGCGCTATCAGCGCTAGCAGAAAGATTCTCAGATTCTGCAGCGCTCGACCCTGGAACGACACTGTCATCGCTATCGCCAAAATCTGCACCGCCACCCCCTCCGCCCGACTCACCGCCGGCAAAGGCCGTCGAGTCTTGAGCCTGAATCACCGGCTCTTCTTCCTCGACATCGGTCGCGGTGTCAACGACGAGCGGGTCAAGAACTACGGTCTGAGCCGGCGGCGGGGCGAAACGGGTCACTTCGCTGTAGTCCGCATCGGCACGGTTCTGGAAGTGATCCCTGATCTTTGCCGCGTGCGGCGTACAGAGCAGGATCGTTCCGTCGGGACCATCATACTGGTACAGCGCGCGCAGATGGCAAGTAGGAAACGATGAATGGAGCCCGTGATGCTGGCATCCCGCTGGCTCGCCTTTGTATTCGGTCAACATATCAAATTTCTCCGTTCCGTCTTCATTGAGACACTTCGAGCAACCGTCAAAATCCCGCCACCACCAGACCTTAGAGTTGCAGCGAGGACAAGGCCGATTACCCAACTTAGCGACGACTTCTAGACTGATGGTATCTGCTCAGTGTTTCAACGATCTGAGCCCTTTTTCTTTCCGATAGCCAAGGCCACAAAAGACACGAAATAAACTGAACATCTTGAAAATGTCCAGTTCTCCACATGTAACCTTGTCCGTTACCCATCACATATATCGAACCTGCGCCACCAACGGCAAGCTGAAATTTCTCAAGTATGCCACGGTATTTTTGGTTAACACCGCAACTTACTTGTTCGCTTCGACCTCCGCCACTAACAACTTTACTGTGAAACCCTGTGCAACCTTCGCCATCATAGAATCCTGCCGCCCAAGCGAGTAGCTCACGATTCCATGGGCTTTTGCAGAACCCAGAGATTGTTCCTCGACGCGTCCGGATAGAGAGCGGCAATAAAGGTGGCCATGACGTCTCCGCCGAACCAGTCTTCAAGTCTGTCGTAGACATCAAGCCCCGCTTTGTCATTGGCCTCGATCATCGCCCGTCGAATTGCAGGCTTGGATGCGAATGTGCCGATACGCTTTTCGATCTCGAATCCGGCGAGTTTGACAGCTTCAGCGAGTTCGGGAATTGTCCACTCGTGGATGTGGTTGGCTGCGGCGAGTCCATCGAACACTGGAGTCGAGAGGTACAGAAGACCACCTGGTCGGAGAGCGTAGAACAGGTTGTCGAGCAACTTTGCCCCGTCATCCGGCGCCATGTGCTCGATTACTTCGAAGCAAACGGCTTTATCGAATGGAGTGTAACGGGCATCGACCAGAGCCTTCCCGTTGGTGACGAAGTCGAAGTTGTCGTGGATGTCGGCCCAGCGGGTGTTGGTCTTCTTGGGGATGTTGTTGAGATCGACGCCGACATATAGGTCAGGAACAGTCTGGATTCGATTTCCCAGTACGTACAGGAGGGGAAGGTCCTGTCCGCAGCCGATGTCGAGAATCGACTCGCCCTGTTTGACTTGCCGTGAAACCCAGCCCCATCGAAAGAAGTGCGATGCATAGTCTCTGTTCACGATTCTCCCGTGTCCGCTTGCATGTAACTGAGTTTTGTCGAATCTGCGGTCCTCTCTTACTCGTTTTGACCGGGTGGCTTGGCGATCCAATACTGCATTCCTTTCAGGGGATTCTTAGAATCTTTTCCCCGTTCTATCTCACCGTTATGCCACATACGGTTGAGTGTGGAAGAGAGGCTGGCAGGTTGAAGGTCAAGGAGCTTGGCAAGTTCGTAGCATGTCTGCGGCGATTTCTTGCGCAGCGCGGCTAAAACCAGTTCCCTTGCGGTCAGCTGCATTATGAAGTAATTCTATCACGGTGGGAAATTGTTGTACACAACAATTTAATGCGAAATGCAACTTTACGAGGTAAAAATGCTGCCAGACGGTCGCGGCGGTTCCATCCGTATCATCGCTTCGCGACCTGAGGCCGCTCGCTCTCCGGAAACCCCTCTCACGGAGATTCCTATGAATACCGAACCGAAGTTCGTGTATCGGTTTTCTCCGCTTCCGCCTTAGGGTCATCACCCGTCTGGCAACTCCTGCGAACACAGGACTTGGTGGAGGTGGGGGGAATCGAACCCCCGTCCGAAAATCCTTCATCGCATGCATCTACGTGCGTGACCTTTCGCAGACCCTCTGCCCGCGGTCAACGGGTATTACTGTCGCGTCCGCGAGTTGTCTCGCCATGCCGGTCCCCTCGGACTCTGTTCTCCCAGCATTAGCCAGCCGAAATTATGACTGACGGTCCGCCGTATCGGCGTCGGCGGTGTCAGCGCGCGGGTGTTAGGCCGCGCGAGCGAATTCGGGTTCCGCGTTTAGCAGAATCGCCCTCAGATTAACGAGTTAAGAGCTTGCTCGGCACGCACACACGATTCACGATCCCCGTCGAAACCAGGACACCCCCAAGCTGAAAAAAGTTGAGTTCGTTGAAGTCTGCACCCGTCAATGTAACGACTGCAGGTTCCTCAGCCACCTAGCCCGTCGGGTCATTACGCCGGCGGATTCAGTGATTTGACTATTTTTCTCGTGCCACGAACTCGCAGGCACATCCAGACCTTTTCGCGCTCTCGGAGGCTCTCAGCTCGACGCTGAGCCGGATTGTAAGCCTTACCGGCGACTTCGAAGAGAACGGCGCCCGCATCTTGCGATGTAGGTTTTTCCCTCAACCATCGTATCGGAATCAGCTTAAACTTTCCGTGTCCCTCTGCTCTTACTGGCTGGCGTCTGGTGCCGTCGTTGGGGAGGTCCCCAATCTTGCATTACTTAGTCCGACCATGAAAGCAGCGACCGCTGGCGGTACAGGCTCCCGTACGGGTATGCCCGACCTTGCCTTTGATCTGCTTCTTGTTCACCGTCTCAAACTTGACGGCAAGCGCTTTCTTCTTCGCCATGAAGCATCACCACCTTTCGTTGGCTTACTTCATGGCGCCTCCTTTGAGATTCATGGTACTCTCCTTGAAAACTTGGCGCCGGTCAGGAGGTCCTGAACGCCGCTAAATCTTCAAAGCGGTAGGGCGGGGAACTCGCTCCCCGCCCCGTCTCCTTGGCGAAGCTTTACGCCTGGGGCGCGTCGGTCGATGCCGGGGTCTCCGACACCTTGACGAACCCTTCCTTCTTGAACTGCGACAGGTAGAAGCCCGCGACGCGCTCCTTGTCCTGACGCGTTCCCGCGAACACGCAACGATCCGCGACTTCCTTCGCCGTAAGCGGCGTGCCGCCGGCCGCGTTCAGAGCGTCCATGACTTCCTTGCCCTGTCCACGCATCTCCTTCGTCGGGGTCTTGTCCGTGCGGACGTAACCCTGAGCCGCCCGAACCGGGGCCGGACGAGTTGTCGCCGGTGCCGTCTGCTCCGTCTCCGCCACTGCGCCTTCCTTGCGAGCCATGCCAATTCTCCTTCTGAGCTGGATTGGGTCCAGCCTTGTTTTGTCCACCAAGTCGACAACCGAGTTCGGCGAAAATACCGAATTTCTCAGGTGCCGGTTAACAATCTTGGTGACACCTTTACGTGTCGTTATGGGCGTCGGATGGGCAGAAAGATGAAAACAATAAGCTCCTGAATGGCTTACCGTGTCCACATACCACACATCGCCGGTGACCGTCCGGAAGATGTCTCCCGGCTCTAACCGTCCACCCGCCGTCACATTCGACCTAAAAGAGATTGTATCATGCCTTTTGCCTCAAGTACACACAAAAATGTCCCGAAAAGCAATTCACGGGGCACCCTGTTGTTACCTATACCAAACACACAGGAAGCCTGGCATTGACCGAAAGCGATCGTCTGGGGCCGCATAGTAGCGACCATCGTCAGTCCGACCGATGCTACCGGCGTAAACTCCGGTTGAGGCCCACAGGTATTCTTTGCCGTCGAGGTAACCATGGAGCCGCCAAACTCCCCTGAACGAGCTGTTCTCTGTAGGACCAACGGGGGTTCCGATGATCTCGATGTCAACCGCGATGTCTTTGGAAAGAAGTTCGTTCTGCACGTCAGTAAGTACCAACCGTTTCTCCGTTTACGTGGAGGTCTTTGGGTTCGCCTAGCAAGTAGGCAACATGTCTCTGGTGGGCTTGGGTGATTGTTTGAAACGCTTTCTTGAAGTTCGCCTCCTGGGTCCTGACGTGTCCGCGAGGCTTGAGCGCGGGCTCATCCGAAAGCTGTAGCAGTTGGTAAAGCGCAGCCTTTCGCTCATCAGCTCTATTTTCAAGCATATGAGAATTATACACCATCCGAGAACCATTGTACACTACAGTTTACTCTGAAGGTGACACTTGCGAGATGTTGATGTCAACATCGCCGTTCCCTAGAATCCGCCAATCATGCTCCCAAGGCGTGTGTCCGAATTCCTCCCCACATTGAATGCAGTAATAGAAGATGAACGGCTGCTGTTCAACTATTGCTGTTGCCCGCACAATTTTGACACCCAGCCCGACGTCCAGGTGAACGTGACCCTTACATCGCGCGCAGGTCAAATCAGTGCAGGTCTCAGATTGCATAGTTCATACTTTCAGACGGAAGCAACGTTAGCAACTCCTGCTTTGCCCGAGTCACAGCCACGTACCAGCATCTGTGCTCATCGTCGGGTTCTGCAAGGTAGGACTCGTAGGTCTTGCGGGCCATCTCGAGGTCCAGCACAACGGTGTGTGCTTCGCGTCCTTTAGACTGATGAATCGACATCAGGTTTATCGACGGCGCGAGCATCTTCTTGAGACCGTACTGCTTCGCCGCACGAGTCAGGTAGGCGAGCCTTGGAAGCCGTGGCAGCACGTGATACAGTTCTCGGTCAAAAGCTGCTGGTAGGAAAAGTGAAGTTGCCGAAATCTCCCCTGTTTTACCCTCAAGTTTAGACTTGATATCCGGCTGTAAGAAGATTGGGTTCCCGTTTGAAACAATTGCCCGGGCAGCGTCCATGGAAATCGGTTGATTCTCCTGAACGCAGTGCCAGCCGCTCAGCGCTAGAATCACATCGGGGTTGCTGAGCGTGGCGTTCGCTCCCTGAAACGGTACGCCGAGATTCTCTAACTGTGCCGCCAGAGAAATGCCTCGATGGAAGTTTCGATACAGCACGAGAGTTGTTGGATTTGAAACGTGCTGAACGTCCAGTTGGCCAATCGGCTTGTACGAACCTTCCTCATTTCGCGGTCTAAACTCCTTTTCAAAGCGAGTCTTGACTCGGTGGATAATCTTCTGGGAAACTTCGTGGACGATTCGAGGGAGACGGTAACTTTGAGGTAAGACAACGGTTTCGTCTGTAGGCTCGCAATTGAACATACTGGCGGACGCACCGGCCCACGTGAAAATGGCCTGATCATCGTCACCAGCAATGTAGAGTCGTTGACACTTACTTGCAAGCTTGTGAACGACTTGCCACTGTAACCAGGAGAGGTCTTGGGCCTCATCGACGAATAGCACGTCGAGATCAAGAGGTTCTCCACCTGCAAGGTAATCGGAGAGGAGATCCGTGTAATCAAGTTTCCCATTGGCGGTCTTCCAATCCCGATACGCTTGTGTAAACCACTTCGCGTACCGGAAATCAATTTCGGGGGGTGCGTCCTTTAGAGTTTCGCGAAGCTTCAGTCCACGATGTCGGCCAAGGTGATTGATTTGCAGGAGTCGGTCTGCCTTGGTTGGTTGGGGGTACTTGTCAGTGACAGCTTCGAGGTTGAAGAGATCCGGAGTATAGCCAGAGAGGTGCACTCCGATAGAGGCGCCAAACGTCCGTAAATCACGCCCGAGGACGAGCTGATTTTGATCAATGGCGAGAACTTTGTAACAGATGGCGTGGAGAGTTTTGACATACGGCAACTCTTCTTCCGTCATGCCAGTTCGACCAAGAGCTTCCAGTCGACCCGCACGGGTAAATGTCATGAAGCCGATACGGTTCGGCTTGATTGTTTTTAGTTCCTTCTCGAAGTACTTCAACAGTGTAAACGTCTTGCCAGTACCCGGACAACCGTATAACTTAAGCGTTCGCACTATACCTCGTTGAAGTCTTTTTCGAAGTTTGGCACTTTGAAATCTTCAGTCTGTTCCTTGATGTTCTTGATCGGATACGTCCAGACTTCTATTTCTCGGCCATTGACGACAAGGTCCTGATGTTTGACACCCTGACTTGAAAGAGCGAGAAAGAAGTCTGCGCCTTCGACCTTGTCAAGTTTCGCGCCCTGTAGGTAGTGCTTGAAGTCGGTCATCCTGAACATCACAAGACCGCCAACCTGGATTGGCAGACCTCGGAGAATGTCTTCCTTCTCAGTCGCTCGCTCGCGCAGTACAAGAAATTCCTGGAACTTTTCAATGACAAGTCCCATGGTCGATGCGCCGACAGGAGCAACGATGTCAACTTTAGTCGCTAGCAAATCCTTAACTGTCTGTTCCCAAGAAGCCTGTTTGATTGAAGCGATGATAAGATTCGCCTCTTTCCCGACCTTGCTCTTAAATCGCTGAAAGGTGAACAAGTCCTCCCAATCCATTGTGATGTCTTTGCCATTGACTTCCAGGATGTACTTGGGCGGGTTCGTGAGTAACTTCCGCAAATTCTGCGCAGAGAGATCGTCGTAAGATCCATGCTCTTGCCATGGCATGTGCCCGACGCCGAATGGCAATGTGATACACGTTTTACGGTCGCAGAGGCTAACTAGCGGTTCTTGGTCACACGAGTACTGATACCGAGCTCGTGACACTGAGTCAACGACGCCGCTTACTTCCCTGTATTCCAACGGCGGGTTAAAGTACTGGGAATTCTGAGTCGCAACCTTAGTTTCCCAATTTTCAGGGCTCGACTTGCGATAGAACACGGCGTAGTTGAACAAGGCCGAGTTCCTGTACCCAGCGACTACCCCGTCCTTTTCCATCCTGGCGAGGCATGGTGGTAGCTCAGGACCGTCGTTTGGGAGGACCGTCTTCTCAGGAACTTTGGGGTCGAAATAAACGACGCCGTTCAGGAACTCGGCGAGGCTCAGCGAGCCATCTGGACCAACGCAGTACCTTGTTGTAGTATCTCCGCCGAAGTATGGCAGATTGATCCAAGACCCATGGTTCTCCTTGGTTGTCTTGTTCTGTTTCGGGAAGATCTCCGCAGTTGGGTAGCCGAGAATTGCAGCCCAACGGCCTAAAATTTGCCGTACTTGTGAAGCTTGAATTGCAGTTTTGACAAAGAGAAAAAGGTGCGCGCCGCCCGACTTACTTCTGCAAACGTTAAGAGCGAAAGATTTCTGAGCTACGTTCTTATAAAGCAGGGCATGGTCAATCGTGTCGATGTCGATGTCGATTGCACCGAACCGACTCATGCCCTCCGAATTTACCGGGACGATACCAAGTCCCGTGACCCCCTTCAGATGGTCTTGATACTGCTTATCCGAAGGTTTGGAATGTTTTGTCGATGCTGGTGGGTCTCTATCAGGGACCCACTCGCCATACGCCGTAAGTGACCCCGTGAAAAGGTCTCGAAATTGCTGCCAGGGTTCCATTTCTCTCCATGCTCAGTTGGAGATACGGGCAGCCACACACCGTGACTGCCCGTAAAACCCTAGACCTCTGAATCGTGAGCTGCGAATGCGTCGATGGAATCGTCGTCGGCGTCGACCGTAATGGTACCGGACTTGAGGCCTTCGAAAACGATCTTGTACATCTTCTCTGCTTTCGCGAGAAGTACGGGGTCTGTCCACGGCGGGTTGCCGTTCCTGACTCGCCATGTGTAGTAGTCGTTGCCGGCGGGGTTTTTGTCAGCGTAGGAACTCAGCTCGTAGATGCCTGCGAACGTGTCCGCGTTTCGCATCCGAATCATCGAGTTGAGGTTACGGCCGGCCTCGAGGCCCGTCGTCTTGAGGCTGACGATGATGAGGTCGTTTGTCTGTTCCCCAGGTCCCTTGTACACAAGACTTGGGTAATTGAAGAACTCGTTGCACTCTGGTGGTTCGCCCTTGGGTCCCCACATGGAGTGCAGGCAAGGACCGCCGTTGTTCAACTGGCATTTCTTGCCATCCGGCGCCTGGCAAATGATGCCGCCACCCTCGTTCATGTCGCGGAACATGATGCGACTGTGGTAGAAGAACAGCGGAACGATCTGAACCTTCTCGCCGTAAATCTCCCCGGTCAGTGTGTTGAACAGCTGCCCTTCTTCGAGTCCCTTGATGTACTTCTCGTTGTTCTTGTTCCGGGCTCGGGAGTTCGTCTGACAAAGTCCCAAACGCGGGAGAACCATGTCGCGAAGCGAAACTTCTTCCTGACCCCGGCTTCCTTCCTTGATGTAGTCAGGCCTCGCCGCAAGAACCTGCTCGTTGGTCAGCGCCAACGCTTCCGAATTGTTCGGTGCTTCTTCGTTTTTCTTTGCCATTGGGTCAGCCTCTCGACTGTCGACGTGTGATTGATTGTTTCAGGAAGACTTTGATTCCGGGTGGTGGATTCTCGCCGCTCTGCAGAAGTCCCTTGACGATCGAGGACATCGTCATGTAGTTCACGGTCAGGAGATCTTCCTGCGAGGTCTCCTTAATCCACTGAAGGAACTTCGTGCGATCTTCAACGCTGACGTACGGCTCGTCCTTGATGGAGAGCGTATCGCCAGAGTCCAGTCGAAACAGGTTCATGCCATCCTGTTCCAGCTCCTTGATCGTCAGCTGCACGAGAGCCTCGAGCTTGAGGTTGATCTCGGAAATCAAAGCCTCGAGTCGGTCTTTCTCGTCGCGGAGTTTGCAGTACTCCTTGCCTTTGTCGGTTTTGCTGAGGGTTGCATAAGGTGGGAGCGGTTCGTCTTCAGTTCCACGAACTGCCACCTTCATGGCTTCTACCCTGTTTTGGTACTTTTCTTCCACCGGGGCGAGCGGAACTTGTCCCTTCAGGCCCGACCATTTGCCGATATGGCTACCCTCGAATCTTTCAAAATTAGCGCTTGGGGGAAGTCCCCATTATATCACGGTAGTTAGCCCAAGTACACTTCTATTTTTACCTCCTTACGCTAAAACATGGCCACTTGAACGGCTTTCTTCTTCACGGGTCTTGGAACAACCTTCACCATGTAACCGTGAAGTGGAACCCCTGTGTTCTTGAGCATCAGGAGGTCCCACCCGTCCACCGCGCCGCGTTTTCTTGTGAATCTTAGGTTGAGCCGTAAGTCGAGCACGTTTAAGAGACTCAGCTCCCGAGTCTTAATCAGGAGCTCAACTGCTTCGGCGTACTCGTCGACCGTCACGCGAACGAAACTTCTTCCGCCCGAGGTCCACGGTCGCTCTCGGCTTCCGTGAACTCGACCTCGCTGCCGCGCTGCAGGTCTTCGAACTTGGTTCCCTGCATAGCCGAACGATGGAAGAAGTACTCCGTTCCGTTCTCGCCGCGAATGAACCCGAAGCCTTTGTCGGTGTTCACGTTCTTGATTCGACCTTTCATAACCGCCTCATTTCGACTGTGCCTATTGTACCACGTGTTAGCCCCGATGTACACTACATTTTATCGCGTTAAATGTACCTCCGTTCTCTGCTTGCTTCCGTGTTGTTCACAATAGTGCGAATCTCGTGTTCGCACACAAAGCAGCATTCGACGTAACGGCCGTCTTCCGAAATTCCCGTAAAGGTCGTTCTCATTCGATCGCACTCGAGACAAAATTTCTGGGGTGACAGCCCATGTGTAGTTGTCCCAACTCGAGCCACAGAGCCACGATCCATTTGATTATCCGCCTATTCTTCTAAGAGGGCTGCACGCCAAAACGCCGTCGTGTTCGTCGCAAACTCGTCTTTCTTCATCAGCGTCCGTCGAACAGCATGGTCAATCGTTCGCTGTCCGTTCGGTCCAGTCGCCAACAGGTCGATGTAGTTCACCGAACTCCTAAGCTGTCCCGAACGGTGAATACGATCTTCCGACTGCAGTCGATTCTTGAGCGAGTAATCGTTACTGACATACACCGCCCAATTGCACTTGTGTTGAAGATTCGTTCCGATTCCACCAGCGAGTACCTGCCCAATCAGGGATACTGGATCGCTGATAAGTGAGGAGTTGAACATGCTGATCGTCTCTTCGCGGTCTGTCTTCTTTTGACCGCCCATGATGTGCAGAACTCGAGGAGCTTTCTTAAGCGCCTGGAGTTTCGCCGCCAGCAACTCCTGCTCTTTCCTGAACCGTGTCCAAAAGATTACTCTGAACTCCGGGTCATCCTGGATTCGTTCGCCGTTCCACTCTGCGGCCCAGTCATGCTTCTCACTTGAGATAACACGAATATCTTCCTGGTTCAGGATTTCATCGAGGGCTTCCTCGTTATTGGGAACATTCTGGAACAGCGTGTCGTCAGCCAAGCCAAGCGACTTGACAAGCTCGAGACTCCGCTTCATCCCACCAATCATGCCGGACGTAACCTGGCTCAGGCGAACAATCTTGACGATGGCCGCAACGGTCATGATCGGGGTTGCAGAGTCTAACCACGTGATGGTTTCATCGCGTAGCTGCTTGTAGATGCGCCACGTTTCGTTCTCCAGCGGTACTTCGACGGCGTTGTACAGCTTTGGCGGAAGGTCCAGGCAGTCGGCCTTCAACCGACGAAGAATGTAAGGCTTCAGCTTTCGCTGCAGTTCTTCAACGTTGCGGTAACCGATAATTTGCTTGTTCTGGAAACCGCCAAGGACGCAGTAACGGTTCCTGAACGCGTACCAATTCTGTACGCCGATAATCTTCTTATTGAGCACTCCAAATGGCGTGTAGAGGTCAATAAGGTTGTTGTTGATGGGGGTGCCGTTCGCCAGATATGCCCGTGAGCAATACTGGCGAAGGTCTCGGGAGGCTTTTGATTGCGCGGCTTTGTGGGAGGTGATGTATGAGGATTCGTCGAAAACGATCATGACCTTACGGCCACGAATCTGACTTACTAGCCCGTCGTAACGATTTTTGTTTCGAATGAATTCGTAGTTAGTAACGATGTAGTGTAGAAGTCCTGGGTAGAATCGAAGTCTGGTGTTCCGAGTCGAATACTGCTGGACGTAGTCTTGAATCCAGGAGTGGAGAATGATTTCGCCGTTTTCTCGCCCCGCCCAGGTGGAGATAACACCGCCTGGGCAGACGATCAGGAGCGTGTCGATGAGACCGGCTTCATAGAGAACGCAGGCGACGTTGATGAAGTGGTAGCTCTTGCCCGAACCCATCTCGTCGAACAGCGCGGCTTCAGGTTTTTCGACAAGGAACTCCACCCCAATTTTCTGATGCTTGAAGGGCGGAGTCTTGAACGCTGAGAAGTCGATCGCCGGGGTCGTCAATCGAGTTTACCCGGCGAC
>Ga0070681_10004588_pt1 | contig 13187 bp, 10 predicted proteins | sample KBSC83BmetaG_FD_65650 | JGI IMG/M metagenome (GOLD analysis project Ga0070681, IMG submission 65650) | Corn rhizosphere microbial communities from Kellogg Biological Station, Michigan, USA - KBS C8-3B metaG | ecosystem: Host-associated > Plants > Roots > Rhizosphere | place: USA: Michigan... | reverse complement strand
CGCCTCGACCTGACAGGCAACCAGCTCTCAGGCCTACCGGACCGGATAGGCGACCTGACAGCGCTGACTCGCCTCGACCTGACAGGCAACCAGCTCTCAGGCCTACCGGACCGGATAGGCGACCTGACAGCGCTGACCCGCCTCGACCTGGCACGTAACGAACTTAGTGTCCTGCCAAGCCGTCTAGGGGACCTCACGATGCTGACAAATCTCAACCTAGACGACAACCAACTAGACGTGTTGCCAGCGCAAATTGGTCATCTGTTGTCGCTAGATAGTCTTTCATGCGCGAGGAACCACTTGGCAACTCTTCCAGAGGAGATCGGTGATCTCATTGCCTTGACTGACCTTGACGTCTCTGGAAACCAACTCCTCAGCCTTCCAGCGCGCATAGGAAGTCTGTCACAGCTCACTTATCTCAATCTGGCGGATAACCGGCTGGCTAGCCTACCAGACGAAGTCACTCTTTTGAATAATATGACAAGTATGCATTTGGCCAATAACGAGCTGGCGAGCCTTCCCGAAATGATAGGCAATCTAGTGCACCTTCGGCAGTTCGATGTGGGTTGCAATCAGCTGACTAGTGTACCCCTCTCGCTTGGCAACCTGGGAGAAGCAGAGGTAATTCTCTCAGGTAACCCAATGGCGCCAGAATTGCAAGCGGCATACGATGAAAGTGCAAACGAATTCAAAAGCTTTCTGAACCTTCTTCAGGCTGATGGCCAATTTATTCATGAGGCGAAGTTGATTCTCGTCGGCGAAGGCGAAGTCGGCAAGAGTTGCCTCCTCGCTGCCATGCGGGGCGAGGCATGGGACGAACACCGACCGACGACGCATGGAATAGAGATCAAGCCTCTGACGGTTACGCATCAAGATACAAGCATCACGCTTAACGGGTGGGATTTCGGCGGACAACGGGTTTACAGACCTACCCACCAGCTTTTCTTCAGCGCTCCCGCTATTTACCTTGTAGTCTGGAATCCTCGTGTAGGACCCGAGAGGAATTTTGTCGATTATTGGATCGACCTAATTAAGCACCGTGCGGGAAGCGGTGCTCGGATCCTGGTAGTTGCTACGCACGGAGGGCCGGGAGAACGAAACGCGTATCTAGACGAGGCGGCGATTCGGAGTCGCTACGGGGAGATGATAGTTGGCTTCTACCATGTAGACAGCAAGAATGGCACCGGAATAGAGCAAATTGTGGATGCGGTAGCGGCGGCCGCCCACTCGTTGTCGTACGTTGCTAGATGGTACCCGGCGACATGGCGACGCCTGCGTGAAGCGATAGACCTCCGTGGGAGCGCGTATCTCACCTATAAGGATTACGAGGCAGTCGCGGCTGACCACCACCTAAGTCCCACGTCTGCAAAGTCACTCATCCGCATCTCCAACGCACTCGGTCATTGGATCTGCCATGCAGAAGATCCCGCATCGTCAGATCTTGTTATCTTCAAGCCTGACTGGCTGAGTACGGCGATAAGCTTCGTACTTGACGACATTGACACAATAAAGGCTAATGGCCTCTTGCCCCATAATCGACTACCGCAACTATGGAACAATCCTAATCGGCCAAGTGAAAATCGATATCCACCTGAGGTTTACCCTGTATTCCTGCAGCTGATGGAGCGGTTCGATATCTCATATCGTCTGACGGACCAGGCGTCTGACGATGAGCCTCACATCAGCCTCGTTGCCCAGCTTGTACCGGCTGGCAGTCCTCAACTTTCTGCATGGGATGCTTACCATCCCGAGCTTGAAACAAGAACTCAGATATGTGAAATCGTTGATGCCGTCACCGGCGAGCCTGTCGAGCCCGAAGGACTGATGTATCAGCTCATTGTCAGGTTTCACCGCTTTTCGCTAGGCCGCCGCGATTATAGGAGCAGCATTCATTGGCAATCTGGGCTGGTATTGGACGACAACTATAATGGGCGTGCAGTTATCACAGTAGATCGCAACCGGGTTTTCGTTCAAGTACGTGCAGCCTACCCTCAGTTTTTTCTTCGCAGACTTACTGAGGATATCCAGGATCAGGTACATACGTTTTGGAAGGGCCTGCATGCTAGGATCATGGTCCCATGCTACGGAGAATGCTCGGGTTACGGCCTATTCGACATAGCAAAGCTGACGTTGAGCCGTCAAGCGGGTCGGGCAGAATATCCTTGCCCGGAGTGCCCGAGATGGCTAAATATTGACAGCCTGCTCCTCGGAACATCTGTAGCCGATAAAACGAATCAAAACCAGCTCCTTGAAGTCGTACGGGACGCAACTGCGCCGGCGATCGCACAGGTTATAGAGGTTATCGAAGCTCAAGGCAAGCTCGTCCTCGAATCCGTGACTCAACAGAGCAAAAGCATTCAGGGAGCGCTGAGTCAAGCAGAAGAGCGGTACAGAAACCTCATCCTTGCGTTGGATGACGAAGCAAGAGATGGACCAAGGCTGTTCACCGTGAGCCGGTTGAAGCCATCGGTATTCCGTCCCGGCATCACTAACCAGAGAATTGAAGTATCGCTCTGGTGTGAACACTCACGGCTTCCTCTTTACCTGCTCGATGGGCCAAAATCATCTCGGGGAGTTTACCATATAGACGTTCCCCGAGTTTGGCTTGTTAAGGCAGCGCCGTGGATTCGAGCCGTGTCTATAATCGTCCGCAGCCTTCTGCCTGTAAGCCTAGCCGGAGTAGAAATGGGTCCTTCGGATGCTCAACTGAAGTCGCTAGCTCAGCAGTTGAAACTTGCCGAAGCGAGCGTGGAGGCGCTAGCAAATTTTGGCGGGGAGGTGTCACTGGATTCGGACGACGCCCTTAGGGCATTGCGAGCAGCGGGCGATACTGATGATCTTCACGTAGACGGATCGCTCCTGCGAGCGTTGCATTCATTCCTGCGAGAGACCGATCCAACGTTCGGCGGACTGGAGCGAGTACGGGACCGCAATAGATACAAGTGGGTCTACCCGAGCTTTGTACAGCTCTACCAGCCACCGCCACCATCAGTACCACTTGAGCAGTAATAAAGGCTCTGGTTCTAGGCCAGCAGGAACATGCGGACGATGATTCTGATTCCGCTGGTGAGCCCTCTCCAGAATCGCTTCCTAGATATCCATTGGGTATCGTCATATACACGGGGGATTGCAGCCTCCGGAAAGTGGAGGTCGGCTCGGTGAGGAAGCCCTGGGTGCCGTTGACGAATCCAGCCTGGACCAGCACTCTACGCCGCGGGTAGCGGTTAGCTGCGCGAAGGCGGATCTAGAGGTCCCCATGTGGTCAGCAGCTAGGTCGAGGGTGATCCCGGCCCGCAGTTCGATAGACTAGGGCCTCCCAAGTGTCGGCCTGGTGGTTGGCCAGGCTTACAGCAGGGGATGCAATTCCGAAGATCTTTCTTCAATGTTGGCGCCGCCTGGAGCTACCCGAGTGGGCGATCGCGATGGTGGCGTCCACGCCGATCACCTCCAGGCCCCCGTCACTGTCGACTGCTACCGCCCATCAATGCTGAGCACGTTCCGGGCGACTTCCCGGCAGACCTGGCCCGCAGTGCCAGACGTCAGGTCACGGAAGCGTACCCTATTTGCCTGTAACTCGTCGTAATCAAATTCTTGGATTTGACGACTAACGCGTTCACTGAAGAAACACTGAGAAATTAGATCCCTGTGCCCGGAGAATTCATCGTCTAGTTCGATCGTTGAATCTGTGATCGCGAAGGCGCCAAGCGATTGCAAGAACTTGAACTGCGTGGGAAACGCTTCTATCGGGTCGATACCGAAGAGATCGGAGAACCACGTACGGTCGAGTCGCCCAACGTTGAGCACGACCGCTTTGCGCATGCGCTCGTCAGAAGACATAGTAAATCGGTCAGTTGCCGGTATCTCTCCTTGGCTAATGCTGGACATATAACGCTGCAGAGTGGCGTTCCGGGAGCGTATAGAGTATCCGTTGCGCAAGTCGCTATGCCACAGGTAACTGCGCGCACCAGCGCCGACGCCGAGAACGTTTTGCAGGCTCCAATGGTTAACTTTCTGTCGATAGCCACCTTGATCCCTAACCCATCGAACATGTGTCTCTCGACGGTATCCAGCTGAGCAGAGAATATCGTTTGCCAGATGATATCGTTCGTGGAGTGTCGTACCGTCGACGTGTTGATAGCCTCGCTTGTGATACCCGGTAAGAGGCCTCAGAGTAAGCGCATAGGCACATATGGTGGGAGGGCCTATTTTCACAACCTGGGACAGAGATTCGATCCAGCTTTGATGCGTCTGCCCCTGCAGGCCGTAGATTAGGTCGACACAAACGTTGTCGAATCCAACGTTGAGCGCGTCTTCGAGAAGGCCTAGGCCCGCGGTACCTGGACGCTTGCGCCCTATCCGAGTTACCTCCAGATCCATCATTGACTGGTAACCTAGATTGATGCGGTTAATTCCCGCGTTGCGAAGATCGCGGAGCTTTATGTCGTCGACCGTAGCTGGGTCCACCTCAAGGGCGGTCTCTGCGGGAATTGCGTTGGGCGTACGGGAGAGGGCCTCAAGAATCGAGACTATCATTCTTTCAATTAGGGATGCATCCAGCAGTGAAGGTGTCCCACCGCCTATGTACAGAGTGTTGATGATCTTTCGGTCCATCAAAGGCTCATACAGATTCATCTCCTTTAGAACCGATTCAACATACTCTTCGTCAATGTTTCGACCTGAAGAATGGACGGTTGCGTAGAGATTGCAAAAGCTGCAAATTTGATGGCAGAATGGAACATGCACGTAGACATTTAGATCGTCGGACCGGCCAAGGGACGATTGGATATCTTCACGCAACGAGTTGCGGTCATCATTGCTTAGCCTACGATAGGCTTGCCTCGGGGGATAGCTGTACACGTAGTCAGCACGCACATTGGCGCTTAGGAGTTCTGGCACCTCGCGTAGATCGCCTGAATTAACGTGTATCTGCACTTTTCCTCACCTATCGGAGAGAGCCTGATAGCTTACAGTGAGACGCGTCCGGCAGCTAGTTGATCGAGGAAGTTACACACATTCGCCGACAGTTCCGAATGGATCTGCTGAAGTTCAGTAATACTAAAGTACTCGCATTTATCGTGCATCTGTGGGTCTTGGACTTCCGGATCTCCATCGATGATTTCGGCGAGAAACCACGTGTAGTTCAAGGTATGTCCATCTTCATTGAAGGGAGCCGTACCCAACTCGCGAATAATTTCGACCTCTACGCCTGTCTCTTCCCGGACTTCACGCACGGCGGCCTTGAACGCATCCTCCTCGGGATCAAGCTTGCCTCCTGGTATCTCCCATTGTTGCCTCTTCTTGGTATTGCGATGGATTAGGAGAATTCTTTGATCGCTGCCCGGAATTATGCAACCGGCGAGCTGAAGAGCGCTCATCGCGGTCCTCTCTATTGTTGGTATGCGTACCCAAGTACGGCTGCTTAATACTGTGCCACGCTTCGCCACCGTGCGCTAGCCTTCTGCTGCACCTGCAGACCTCAGCGTGTCGCGCGCTTCCAGTCGGTGCGAGCTGAGGTAGCGGTGCGGTTGGAGCGACATGGGTGGAGTGTCAGCTTGTGGGGTAGTTGGCTAGGATTGGACTACAGTACAAGGTAAACGAGTACGTGCTCGATGCCTGTTGCGGTGAAGCCTGGTGCAGTTGGTGTGATCACGCAACGAGCTCTGCAGGCTAGGCTGGTTGTGCGGGACCGCCTGTGTGGTGGGGTAGGGGAGCGGCTTTACGTCGGTGTAAAGGGCGGCTGTGGCCAGCATCAAGAGAGGTTGCCACCTGGAGCACCTCTTCAGAGGCCACGACCCTCGTGGTGAGTGAAAGATAAGGAGTGAACAACAAATTGGAATCGCGACCGCCACTGTTTGTTATATCTGGCCCAAGCGGCGCTGGAAAAGGAACAGCGCTGGATCGAATAGCTGGCTCTGGCCTCGCGCGTCGTGTGCCTACATACACGACAAGACTGCCTCGCCCGTCGGAGAGAGATGGCATCGAATACAACTTCGTTAGTGACGACGAGTTTGCGAAACTGCGTCGCGATGGACAACTTATCGAGTACACTCGCACCTACGCTGAGAGCTACTATGGGTCGCCACGCGAATTGCTTCGCGCTGATGAGTTGACACCTCTGGTAACCGAACTTGAGCCGACAGGCTACGTTAAAGTTCGTCAATTGTCCATGCGTCGTGTTATTGGTATCTTTGTGACTACCAGAACCGAGGGCGAACTTAGGGCAAGGTTGGCCGAGCGCGACCGCGGGTCAGATGCGGAAAGCCGCATTCGCACTAGAAGATTTCAGCAGACATGGGCATGGGTCTATGACTACATCCTTGTCAATCAGGACAGAGAGAAATTCCTCGCTGAGATTGACATCGTGCTCAGAGCTGAGCTAGTCAAATCACGAGGAATGGATTATATTGCGGAGTTGCAGAAAGCAGACTCCGTCCGACCTTATGAAGATGAGAATTGACTGGCCTATTCGGCCGTCCTCGAGTCGCGTCGCTAGGAATCCAAACGAGAGACGTCGGCGAAGTAGTCGGCATCGGGATTATTTTTGAGTCGGTCGAGCATGCAGACGCATTTCTCGATCACATGCTTGACTATTTCGAAACTCCGTCGGACGTCTCGCGTAGATTCATAGTATTCTTTCGTGACCGCGGATTGCACTGCGATTTGGCTATCGATGTGCAGGCGAGGTCTTCGACGAGGAGTGTGGTGATATCGGACGCCGACCATCGTGTTCTGGACAATTTGGTCAGCACCCTCAAGCAAAGACCCTACTACTTCATCATCGCATGTGTTTCTGATAACCAAGTTGGGGTTCTGCCCTACAAAGCGGACCAATCGATCCTGTTCCAAAGTAGGTTGTATCTAGATGGGAAGGAGGTGTCAGGTAATAGAGCTGGAAGCTGGACAAGAGAGAAGCTGTTCACTGAATAGCAATTAGATCTGAGTGGACGGTCAAATTAACCTGTCGTGTACAGCCATCGAGTAGGAACTAAGGATCGGGAGTTCATGAGCCAGATGGTTGCGACCGGAAGGCAGGGCAGGGACACGGCAAAGTCGCATTCATGAAGCCTGAAGCAGCTTGAGCGTGCGTTGCGGGTCGCGGGCGTGGTGGCGGTTGGCGGCGGCGATGTTGGCGTGGCCGTTCAGGCGCAGCAGGCTGATGGCCAGGTTGCGGAGCGACGCCATCACGCGGGGCGCGTTCCCGGTTCTGACCAGGGACTTGTCTTCCTGGTAGGTGACGTCGCGGACCCAGTGGAGCTTGTTTTCTATCTCCCGGTGGCCGCGGACCCAGGCGGCCAGCGTGGCCGGGTCGGCCCGGCGGTCGCTGGTGATCAGGTAGACGACCCCGGCGGTCTTCTTTCCCTTCTTCGTGACGGTGCGGCGGACCTGCGCGACCTGGGCGGCGCCGGCGAACCCGGTCCAGGCCGGGGCCAGGACGACCTTGACCGTGCGGCGCGCTCGGCGGCCGTGGTCCTTCGTCACGGACGAGGCGGAGGGAATGCGGGCCCAGGGCAGCTTCTTGAGCTGCCGGAACAGGGTGGGCATGTTGGCCTTGACGGTCATGACGTAGTCCGCCTTCCGGTCGAGGACGGCCTGGGCGGTGTCGTGCCGGGTGTGCAGGGCGCCGGTCGTGACGACGGCACCCGTCAGGTCGGCGAAGGCCTTCAGCAGTTCCCGGACGGCGGGGATCTCGTTGGACTTCGCGTCCACGGCGGCCTGCCCGAGGACCGTCCCGGTGCCGTGCGCCAGGGCCGCGACCAGGTGCGGGGCCTTCCCGGTCTTGCCCCTCGCGCCGCGTACCGCCTTGCCGCCGGCCGCGATGACCAGCCGGCCGCCTGCCCGCACGGCCCGGGTGTGCAGCCAGGCGCCGAGGACCCGGTCGAGCACGTCCGGGGCTGACCAGGGCGAACGCGCGCCGGAACGTGGACTCCTCCGCCGGTCCGCGGTCCGCTCCGAGCGCGGCCAGTACCTCTGTCCCTGCGTCGGCGGCCCACTGCCCGACCGCGGCGAACGACCTCGAGCCCGCGATCACCGCCGCGACCCCGACAGCGAGCAGCCCGGCCAGCGAGTGGCGGCGTCCGCGCTTCTTGCGCGGGTCAGGGACCTGGGCCAGGAGGTCAAGCAGGTACCGGCTGCGAGCGGCAGCCGTCATAGAGGAAGATGTCATGAGCGGGCGGGAGTCCCTCGGGGCAGACGACGGCGAGCGTAGGAACTTCCATCGTTCCGCCCGGGCCCCGCCCGCCACCCGCAGACACGCCGGGCGCACCATCCCCAATCGTGACACCGCAGGTCACAGCCTCACTTCACGACTTTGCCGTGTCCCTGTGATCGGCACCAAGATGTACACCAACATGCAGATGATCGGCCCGAACCTAGATCGTGATACCAGCCTGCCGGCAGAGTTCCCTGCGGCCAGCCCAGTCTTGTGAGCTGTACTCGGAAACGTCCACCCAGGTAACCATCGGAACAGGTATGGCCGCCTGCGTATCTGAGCTTTCAAGTTCGGCTATGCGCGCCCTGAGTTCCGTAGCCCGTTCCCATCCGTCGTCGGTTGCCGGGTTACAACGTGACAGTTCCTTACGCAGTCGCGTCAGTTCGTCGTGCTGCGGGGTCGGCGTGACCGGCGCGCGTTCTACATTGGTCACCATGATGTGACCGGTCATCTTGCCGGCTACGAACTGGACAAGCTTGTCTCTGCGCATGCCGTGCCCGCACCTGCACTCGTACCGTTCGTAGTACCTGCCGTTGATCTTCTTGTTCCGCAGGTACATCTTGTGGCCGCACTTGACGCACGTAACCGCGCCTTCGAGTTCGAGGATCGTATCGTCGCGGTCGTAGTTCTCACGTGTGCGGCGCTCGTTCTTCGATGCCTGTGCTGCGTCGAACAGTTCCCTGCTGATCAGCGCCGCGTGCTCGTGCGTCCATGTACGCCGTTTGCTCTCGACTACGTTCCCGTCCCTGTCTTTCGGCGTGCTGGTGAGTTCGGTCTGTCCTGTGGCGTACGCCTCGCGGTCCAGGATCTTGCGTATCTGCGCGCCAGTCGGCTTCCACGGTCGTTCTGACTTCACGCCTCGCGGTGTGGGCCTGACGTAGCCCAGTGATGCCGCCCACCTTTCAAGTCCACGCAGTGTCCCGCCGTCGGCGCAGCGCTTGAACATCTCGACCACGATCCGGGCTTCGTCCTCGCTGGGCACGAGCTGCGCGTTCAACGTGCCGTTGCTGACCACCGTGTAGCCGAACGGAGGAACGCCCATCCACGCCTTGTGGTCCGCGATCACCATGTGGTTGTCCGTGGCACGGTCTGACTTGACCTTGGATTCCTTGTACGCCCCGTAGAACAGCGCGCTCATGAGCATGTCGTCGGCTTCGATGGCGTCGTCACCCATGTCCGCGAGGAACACTTTCACGCCTGCGGTGCGGAACCTGTGCATCATGTCCAGGCCGTGGCGGATTCCCTGCCGTGAGAGCCTGTCCGCGCGCCGCAGGACGATGCCGTCAGGTTTGGCGTTCGTGGCCTCTTCGAGCAGTTCAGCCAGCTTGGAGGGCTTGTACGCGGACGCCTTCAGTTCGACCGTGCGCGTGATCGTGTGCCCGTTGGCGTCTGCCCAGCGCTGGTTAGCCGGCACCTGCCCTTCAGTGTCCTGCCCGGTTGAGCTAACCCTTGCGATGCTCCAGAGCTTCATGCGTTCCGCCTAGCGATGTGACCTAGCGACGTGAGCAGCATGTCAGCGATCTTGCCCGCGTCCTCTTCCGTGAGCGAAGGAGCTAGCTCCATCAGGGTCACGTACGAACATCTGGTGTGCGTCTTCGGCGTTGCGCATGGTCACAGCTTACCAACCGAGTGTCTTCCTGAGTCCGCATCGCCTCGGCCAATTCCATGCGGAACCCCTTCGTTTATCCGTGCGGCAGCAGGCGCATGGAGATCCGTCCCCAGACGCCGCCGGTCCCGTCCCTAGCCGCCTCGACGGTACCGGATGGCGGATTCCCCGTCCCGCTGGGTATTACGCGGTGCGAGGATGGAGCCGGCGTCTCATGGAGGGCTGATCATGCGCGCGATATGGACCACTGGGACGAACGGCCCCGACTCGCTCGAAGTCCGCGAGACCGAAGACCCCGAACCGGGGCCTGGCCGGGTCAGGATCCGGGTTCGCGCGGCGGGCCTGTGCTTCGCCGAGGTGATGGCCGCGCAGGGCCTCTACCCGGACGCGCCGAAGGTCCCCGCCGTGCTCGGTTACGAGGCCGCGGGCGTGATCGACAAGGTCGGCGACGGCGTCGACCAGCGCCGGGTGGGCAGCCACGTGATCGCCATGGCCCGTTTCGGCGCGCACTCCGACGTGGTCTGCGTCCCCGACAGCCAGGCGTTCACCATCCCGCGGCGCAAGGACTTCACCGAGGCGGCGGCGATCCCGGTGAACTACCTGACCGCCTTCCACATCCTGTTCCGTGTCGCCACGGTCCGCCCCGGCGAGCGCGTGCTCGTGCACATGGCCGCGGGCGGCCTCGGCACGGCGGCGCTCCAGCTGTGCCGCACGGTCGACGGCGTGGAGACGTTCGGCACCGCGTCCGCCGCCAAGCACGCCGTGCTGCGCGAAGAGGGCTGCACGCACCCCATCGACTACCACACCACGGACTACGCCAGGGAAATCAGGCTGCTGACCAACGGCGCGGGCGTCGACGTGGTCCTCGACCCGCTGGGCGGCGCGGACTCGCGCAAGGGCCTGAAGCTGCTCCGCCGGGGCGGCCGCCTCGTCACCTACGGCTTCGCCAACCTGGCCAGCGGCCGCCGCCGCAACCCGGCGCGGGTGCTCAGGCAGCTGGCGTCGATGCCGCTGCTGACCCCCGTTCAGCTGATGAACGCCAACAAGACCGTCGCCGGCGTGCACATCGGCCGCCTGTGGGACCGGATGGACCTGCTCTCCCAGGAACTCACCGAGGTGCTCGCCCTCTGGGCGGCGGGCACCGTCAACCCGCGCATCGACGGCACCTACCCGTTCACCAAGGCGCCCGAGGCCCACCGCCGCATCCTGTCCCACGGCAACACCGGCAAGATCGTCCTCATCCCTGACTGATAACAGCAAGAAGCGCGCGAACGCCATGGCGAGCCGGAGGAGAGTGCACGCTACGCTGCCCCCATCCCTTGATAACAGCAAGATGCGCGAGGCGAGGTGCCGAGATCGTGGAAACTTGTCGTCCGATGGAAATAAAACACGTGCCAGACGTGCGAAGTTTCCAAGTTACGAAACGTTTCCACCTTAATCGCCCCGCCCGCGCTCCTCATCGGATAACAGCAACAAGCACCGTGCTGCTCTAAGCAGAGCTGAGGGCTGGCGGGCCACGGGTCGTGCGAGCATGGCGACATGATCGAGACCGTCGCGGTCCTGGCCGACATCCACGGCGTGCTGCCCGTGCTCGACGCGGTCCTCGCCGAACCCGACATCCAGGCCGCCGAGCGGATCGTGGTGTGCGGCGATCACGCCGCCGGGCCGCAGCCCGTGCCGGTCCTCGACCGGCTGACCGCGCTGGACAACGTGGTGCTCGTGCGCGGTAATGCCGACCGCGACCTGGTTGCCCTCGCCCGCGGCGATTACCCGGCAGGGGAGGAGCCCTATCCAGTCGACGCCTGGGCTGCCGCCCAACTCGCGCCCGCGCACCTGGAACTGCTCGCGGGCCTGCCGCACCCGGTCACGCTCGACGTGCGGGGCTTCGGCCGGGTGGTCTTCTGCCATGGCACCCCGCGCGACGACAACGAAGTGGTGCTGGTCGACACCCGCCTCGAGCGCTGGGCCGAGGCGTTCGCCGGCCTGCCCGGCGACGTGCGGACCGTGGTCTGCGGGCACACCCACATGCCGTTCACTCGCCTCGTCGACCGCCGCCTCGTCGTCAATCCGGGCAGCGTCGGCATGCCGTACGGCCGCCCCGGCGGCCACTGGGCCCTGCTCAAGAACGGCAACGTCAGCCTGCGCCGGGTTGAGATCGACGTCGACGCCGCCATCGCCGCCGTGGTGGCGGATTCCACGTACCCGGACCGGGCCGCCTGGGCCGACGACTACCTCAGGGCCCAGGCCAGTGACGCCGACGCGATCGCGGCCTTCGGCCCCCGCGACGGCCGCGGCTAGCCGACGACTCCCGGAGGCCCAAGGCAGCGTGACAAGGGATGACGGCTCCCGGGTGGGCGGGACGATCCGTTAGGTGGTACCAGCGGTGGTCACCGCCGCTCGCCTGCGCGCTGCTCGCCTGGGACGGCCCGGACCTGGCCGGGATGCCGCCTACTCCTTCCTGCGGCCCGCGGCCGGACTGACCGCCAGCCTGTACCTGAAGGAGCTGTACGTCGCCGCGGCGTACCGGCGTACCGGCGCGCCGGGGTCGGCCGGCTGCTCATGGACGAGCTCAACAAGATCGCCGCCCGCCGGGGCCTGTCGCGGATGGAATGGACGGTCCGCACTCGGCTCAGCGGTGCGCGGCCGTCACGTCGGCCGTCCTGCTCAGCCTGGTCGCCGAACTCCAGGACTTCGGGGTCCGGCCCGACCCCGCTCACCTCCTCCTTCGGCCGCGCCCTGGTCGATCCCGCGCTGACGGCATGGCGCGGCGACCCGGAGCGCGTGCGCGGCGGCCAGCGGACGCTGGCTAACCGGATGGCGTGCAACCTGACCGCGCTGCGCGGCGGCTACCGGCCTGCCGACGCGAAGAGTTATGCGCTGGCGTAGCTGGTTGGCTAGCCGGCCGCCCGGCTCCGGGCGGTCCGGCCATGAGGGGCAAGCTCACCCGGACCGCACCGGGACGGTCGCCGTCACGGTCGTGCCGATCCCCGGCCGTGAGGTGACCGTGAGCTTGCCGCCGATCACCTCCGCGCGCTCGGTCATGCTGCGCAGGCCGTACGAGGACTCGCTGCCGGGCTGCGCGCCCGGGTCGAACCCCCGCCCGTCGTCCGTTACTCGCAGCCGGGCACTGGTGGCGTCACACCGCAACTCGACCTCTGCCTGGGTGGCCTGGGCGTGCTTGACGACGTTCTGCAGCGCCTCCTGGGCGATGCGGTACAGCGCGATCATGACATGCTCCGGCAGCTGGCATTCGCTGCCGACGACCCTGACCTGGACCTGGGCGATCGAGCGGGCCAGGCTGGCCAGCCCGTCGGCCAGCCCGAGGTCGTCAAGCACCGGAGGCCGCAGGCCCGCGATCGCGGCATGGGCCTC
>Ga0070681_10004584_pt1 | contig 13188 bp, 8 predicted proteins | sample KBSC83BmetaG_FD_65650 | JGI IMG/M metagenome (GOLD analysis project Ga0070681, IMG submission 65650) | Corn rhizosphere microbial communities from Kellogg Biological Station, Michigan, USA - KBS C8-3B metaG | ecosystem: Host-associated > Plants > Roots > Rhizosphere | place: USA: Michigan... | reverse complement strand
TCGCGTCGAGCACCGATAGATACTCTCCCGGGGGGAGCGCCGGTTTGACGCCTGATACACCAAGCAGGAGCGACGACACCGCGAATAGAGGCACTCCATAACCGACCGCCAATCCCTTCGCCACCGAGCCCGCGATGCGAAGACTCGTAAAGCTTCCCGGCCCCGCACCGCAAACGATCCGCGCGATCTCGTCGCCGCCCCGCTCCAGCCCCGCCTCGGCAAAACACTCGGCGATCGCCGGCATCAGTCTCTCACCACGACCGACGCGAGAAGCGCCGCCGTCGTCTCCCGATAGCGTCCGCTCGCACACGACGTCCGGCCCGCGCAGCAGCGCGACACTTCCGCGATACGTCGCTCCCTCGATCGCCAGCGTGTATGGCGGTTCACCGTGCGTCACGTCCTCAGCCCTGCAGCGTAGTCAAGCTCCAAACTTATCCCGCCAGCAGAATCCGGCGACCCGGATCGTCGGGGACGTAGTCGAGGTCGATGGGCAGATGATCCTCGGGCAAGCGCTCGCCCGCCCGCTCGGGCCATTCGACCAGCACCAGCGCTCGCGACGACACAATCTCGTCCCAGCCGAGGTTGGTGAGCTGGTCGGGTGAATCGAGGCGATAAAGATCGATGTGATAGACCGGAGAGCGTGCCGCGCGGTACTCGTGCACCAGCGCGTAGGTGGGACTGGTGACGTCTTCGCTGACACCGTAACCGCGGCAAATTGCGCGAGCCAGGGTTGTCTTCCCCACCCCGAGCTCGCCCGTGAGCGTCACCACCAATGGAGCCGTGGACGCCCGACCCAGCTCTTCACCCCAGCCACGCAGCTCGCTTTCTGTCAGCTTGAGATGGCCCTTGGCGGCCCGGGGCGGAACTACGTGCCGGTGCGCCGACATCAGCGGCCGTGCAGACCGGCCAGCGATCCTCTGCCTTCCTTGCGGCCGGCCTTCGCCTTCACCTCGAACAGCTGATCACGCAGCTGAGCCGCGGTCTCGAAGTCGAGATTGGTTGCCGCTTCCCGCATCTGCGCCTCGAGGTCGGCGATCAGCGCGGGAAGATTGTCGGTGCCGTACTGCGCACCGGACTCGGCCACCCGACGACCCTTCTCCCGCTCGCGCTCCTCGCGCTCGGTCCGCGCGTCGGCGACGCGGGTGATGAAGCGGACCTGATCGACGCTCTTGGTGACGCTTACCGGCGTGATCCCGTGCTCCCGATTGTACGCCCGCTGGAGCTCGCGGCGCCGACCGGTCTCCTCCATGCAGCGCTGCATCGATCCGGTGATCCTGTCGGCGTAGAAGATCGCGCGCCCGCTCAGATGTCGCGCCGCGCGCCCAACCGTCTGAATGAGCGAGCGGTCGCTGCGCAGGAATCCTTCCTGATCGGCGTCGAGAATCGCGACCAGCGACACTTCCGGCAGGTCGAGTCCCTCACGCAACAGGTTGATTCCGATCAGCACGTCGAACTCGCCGAGCCTGAGGCCGCGGACGATTTCCATGCGCTCGATTGCATCGATGTCGGCGTGCATGTAGCGAACCCGCACTCCCATCTGCTGCAGATAGTCGGCGAGATCCTCGGCCATCCGCTTCGTGAGAGTAGTAACCAGCACTCGCTCGCCACGTCGCTCGCGGATGCGAATCTCGTTCAACAGATCGTCCACCTGCCCCCGTACCGGGCGCACGTCGATCTCCGGATCGACAAGACCGGTCGGGCGGATGATCTGCTCGACGACCGCGCCTTCGGACAGCCGCAGCTCGATCTCTGCGGGTGTCGCGCTCACGTTGAGCGCGCGCGGCGTCAGAGACAGAAACTCGTCGAACATCAGCGGCCTGTTGTCGAGTGCGCTCGGCAGGCGGAAGCCGTAGTCGACGAGTGTCAGCTTGCGGGCGCGGTCGCCGTTGAACATGCCGCCAATCTGCGGCAGGGTGACGTGCGACTCATCGACGACGACGAGGAAATCCTCGGGGAAATAATCGAACAGGCACGCCGGACGCTCGCCCTCGGCACGCCCCGACAAATGGCGGGAATAGTTCTCGATTCCAGCGCAGGTGCCTATCTCCAGCATCATCTCGATGTCGAAGTTGGTGCGCGATTCCAGCCGCTGTGCCTCGAGCAGCTTGCCCGCCGCGCGCAGCTCGGTGAGGCGCTGCGCCAGCTCGTCGCGAATCAGCGCTACCGCGCGCTCGATGGTCGGCCGCGACGTCACGAAATGTTTGGCCGGATAGATCGCCGACTTCTCCAACGTCGCGATGGTATCGCCGGTGAGCGGATTGATCTTGGTGATGCGCTCGATCTCGTCGCCCCACATCTCGACCCGCACTCCCTGCTCCTCGTAGGCGGGCAGAATCTCGACGGTGTCGCCACGGACGCGGAAAGTCCCGCGCTCGAGTCCCATATCGTTACGCGAGTACTGGATCTTCACCAGCGAGCGCAGGATGTCGTCGCGGGGAATCTTCTGCCCGCGGGTCAGCATCACCATCTGCTCGCGGTAGCTGCGCGGATCGCCCAATCCGTAGATCGCCGACACCGTGGCGACGATCACCACGTCACTCCGCTCCATGAGGCTCGACGTCGCGCGCAGGCGCAATCGGTCGATGTCCTCGTTGATGGATGCGTCCTTCTCGATGTAGGTGTCCGTCGTCGGGACGTACGCTTCGGGCTGGTAGTAGTCGTAGTACGAGATGAAGTACTCGACCGCGTTGTGCGGAAAAAAACTCTTCAGCTCTCCGTACAGCTGCGCCGCCAGGGTTTTGTTGTGCGAGAGCACCAGCGTCGGCTTTCCGTAGTTCTTGATGACGTTTGCGACAGTCATCGTCTTTCCGGATCCGGTCACGCCGAGCAGGGTCTGAAAGCGGTCGCCCCGCTCCAGGCCCCTCGTCAGCTCCGCGATTGCTTTCGGTTGATCACCCGCTGGCGCGAACGGCGCCTGCAGATCAAATGCTGCCTTGGTCATTCTTTATGTCGCTCGACAACCGCTCGCGACGCGCGACTTCCGTCACGCCTTTCACTCGCCTGGCTGCCTTGATGATTTTTTGAAGATGGGCGAGGTTGCCGACCTCCACTGCGAGCTCGCCGATCACGTGACCGTCAGAGCTGTGCAGCTCGAAGCTCCTGATGTCGGTGCCCGTCGATGAGACCGCCGTCGCGAGATCCGCGTAGAGTCCGCGGCGATCGGTCGCCTCGAGGGCCAGACGCACCATGAACTTTTCGCCCTCCAGCTCCTTCCAGTCGATCTCCAGTCTTCGTTCCGGCTCCTGGATCAGCATCAGAAGGTTCGGGCAATCCGACCGGTGAATGCTGACGCCACGGCCCCTCGTTACATACCCCACAACCGGGTCGCCGGGCACAGGCTGACAACATTGGGCGTAGCGAACCATCATCCCGTCGACGCCCTGGATCCTGACACCCTTGGTAGTGCCGCGAACCTTGTCGACGAGCCAGTCCAGCGGGCCGGACTTGGGCGCCTCTGCTACACCATCCGTCTCGGGATAGAGCTCCTTCAGAACCTGCGACACGTTCACGTCGCCCTGGCCGATCGACGCGACGAGGTGATTCACGTCCATCAGGTGCAGGGTTCTCGCCACCTTGAGCAGCTCGGGATCTTCGGGCTTGGTCAGCCGCCGGCGCTTGATCTCCCGATCGAGAATCTCGCGACCGAGCTTGACCGAAGTCGTGTGCTCCTCGATGCGGAGCCGTTGCCGGATCTTGTGTCGCGCCCTTCCCGTCCGCACGTGGGCCAACCAGTCCCGGCTCGGCTTGGCAGAAGGCGATGTGATGATCTCGACCGTTTCGGAATTCTTGAGCTCACGCGCGAGACTCGCGATCCGGCCGTTGATGCGCGCTCCCTGGCAATGGAGGCCGACTTCGGTGTGAACCGCGAACGCGAAATCGATCGGCGTCGCGCCCTTCGGTAGCTGGATCACATCGCCAGTCGGAGTGAACACGAAAATCTCGTCCTGATACAGATCGAGCTTGAGGAACTCGAGGAATTCGTCGGGCGTCTTTGCGTCGAGCTGGAGCTCGAGAACCTGCCGGAACCACTGCAGCGCCCGGTCGAGCTCGTCGGCGCTCTTGCCCGAATCCTCCTTGAACCGCCAGTGCGCCGCGATTCCGTACTCGGCGGTGCGGTGCATCTCACGCGTGCGGATCTGGATCTCGAAGAGCTGCCTGCCCGGCCCAAACACCGTCGTGTGGAGCGACTGATATCCGTTCGACTTCGGCTGCGCGATGTAGTCCTTGATGCGCTCCTGCAACGGCGTGAACTGGTCGTGGATGACACCGAGCGCGTGATAGCAATCCGGCACGCCGTTGACGAGGACTCTGATGGCGAGCAGGTCGTAGATCTCCTCGTAGGGCTTGTCCCACTTCTTCATCTTCTTGTAAATCGACCAGAGGTGCTTCGGCCTCCCCGTGACTTCGACATCGGCGATGGCCGCCTTTCGCAGGTGTGACTCGAGCGGCTCCTTGAGCTGGGCGATCGACTTTTCGCGCTCGACACGTCTCGTTGCTACCTTCTTCGCCAGCGCCTTGTATTCCGACGGCTCTAGATGCTTGAAGGCGAGGTCCTCGAGCTCCCACCGAACCCGCGCCATTCCGAATCGGTGCGCGAGCGGCGCATAGAGATCGCGGGTCTCGGTTGCGATTCTCTTCTGACGCTCCGGCGGCAGAAACTCCAGCGTGCGCATGTTGTGCAGCCGGTCGGCGAGCTTGATGAGGATGACCCGTGCATCCTTGGCAATCGAGAGCAGCAGCTTGCGATAGTTCTCGACCTGGCGTTCCTGCGAGGAATTGAGCGGCAGGTGTCCGATCTTGGTGAGTCCATCGACGATTCCCGCGACCTCTTTTCCGAACTCCGTCTCGATGTCGTCGATGGTGATGGCGGTATCTTCGACGACATCGTGAATCAGCCCGCTGGCAACCGTGATCGAGTCCAGCTGCAGATCGACCAGGATCTTGGCGACTTCGACACAATGGGAGACGTACTTGTCGCCGGAGAGCCGCTTCTGACCCTCGTGCGCCTTCTCACTGAAACGATAGGCGCGCGCGAGCAGCTCCCGGTCCAGACGTTCCGGAAGTCCCTCCTGCATCCACGAGGGAAGAGTCTCGTTTTCTCTGACTGCGCCAGCCGTCAAAGCAGTCCCGCCTCCGCGAAGCTGATGTAGCGTCCCCTACCGATAATAACGTGATCCTGCACGGGGATGTCGAGTACTTTGCCCGCCTGCACGAGCTGTTCTGTTACTACCCTGTCGTCCGGTGATGGTGTCGGATCACCGCTCGGATGATTGTGAACGAGAATGATTGCCGCCGCTCTTTCCGCGATCGCTTCCCTGAATACCTCACGCGGATGTACGAGCGACGAGTTGAGAAGACCGCGCGTTACGGTGATGTCCCGCTCCAGCCGGTGCTGGGAGTCGAGCACTGCGACGTGAAACTCCTCGACCGGCAGATCCTCCAGCCGCTGCGCGAATATCTCGTAGACATCGCGCGGCCAGCGAACCGGCGCCCCCTCCTGGCGTTCTTCCGCCGCCATGCGCCGCCCCAGCTCCAACGCCGCGTGGATACCAACAGCACGAGCCGTTCCCACGCCCCGTACGCTGGTGAGGGTCGCGACCGGCTGCGTCGCCAGCAATCGCAGCGACCCGCGACAGGTCGATAGGATCTCCTGTCCAATTCCGAGCGCGGACCGCCCCTCCGATCCCGATCCCAGCAAGATTGCCAGCAGCTCGCTCGAGCTCAGCGCGTGAGCGCCGTGACTTCTCAATCGTTCGCGCGGACGTTCGGCAACCGGCAGTTCCTTTATTGCGAGCGACACTCATCCTCCTTGTGGTGGAATCCGGAGTGTGTCGCGATCAGCGCGAGGCAATGACACCCCGGGCAGGCGGACATCATCAAGCCGTCGCCTTAGCTGAAGGACCGAGCACCAATGCAGACGCTTGAGGAATACCGCGGCCTGCTGACAGCTGGTCCTCGATCCTCAATTAATCAGCAATCAGCAATGCCGTTGGTCCCCAGCCCTCGATCAGGTCCCAGTCCTCAGTCCTAGAGATTCGCCCCGTGGCACTTCTTGAACTTCTTTCCTGACCCGCACGGACACGGATCGTTGCGGCCGACATTGGACCAGTCCGTCGGCCCGCTGGCGCCCGGAACCCCTGGAATGCCCGCCATCGCCCCGCCGGCCATCGCTTTGCTGAGCGACGAGCTCTTGCTGCCGACGTGCACCGTCGGCTCCGGCCGCACCGCCGCGCCGAGTTGTGGCGGCTCTTCCGGTCCGATGTCGAGAGTCTCGTCGGTTCCTTCGCCGTCGCCGTCGCCCGGCGGGATGTCTTCCAGAATGCCGAGGGCGTTGTAGCGCCGGGTCGGCGCGGGAGGGCGTCGCGGACCGCTGCCGTTCGGCCGTCCACCGTCGCCGCCCATGTCCGGCGGCGGCCCCGCCTCGAAGGTGATCTGCGCGCGCAGGAACCGCTCGGTGAAGGTGTTGTGGATGTCCTCCATCAGATCCACGAACATCGTGTACGCCTCGTGCTTGTACTCGATTAGCGGATCCTTCTGCCCCCACGACCGATAGCCGATTGCGTTGCGCAGCTGATCGAGATCGTAGAGATGGTCCTTCCACTTCTCGTCGAGGACGTGGAGCATCACCAGCGACAGCAGCTGATCGGAGTACTCGGCAAGGCTCGCCATCTTGTCCGCAAACGCCTTCCTGCCGGCGTCGACGGCGCGCTGCAGCGCCTCCGATTCGCTCGTCGGTAGCGAGCCATCCTCGAATCCGGGTACCGTCAGCATGTAGTGCATCAGCAGGTCCTGACGCACCAGCGCGAAGTCCCATTCCTCCTGCGTGTCGAACTCGCCGAGCATGTTCTCGACGCGCTTCGACACACCCTTCTCGATCATCTTCTCTGCTTCGGCCTTGAGCTCCTCGCCACCTTCCAGCGCAAACGACCGCAGCGAGTAGATGACCTCGCGCTGCTGGTTCATGACGTCGTCGTACTCCAGCAGCCGCTTGCGGGACTGGAAGTTCTGAAGCTCGACGCGCTTTTGCGCCTGCTCGATGGAGCGCGTGATCAGCGAGTGCGTCAACATCTCGCCTTCTTCCGCGCCCATGCGGTCCATCAGCTTGGCGATTCGGTCGGAGCCAAACAGGCGCATCAAATCATCTTCGAGCGACAGGAAGAACTGCGACGCCCCCGGATCTCCCTGACGGCCGGCGCGGCCGCGCAGCTGCCGGTCGATGCGCCGTGACTCGTGCCTCTCGGAGCCGATGATGTGGAGGCCGCCGCACTCGATCATGTCCTCGATCTGATTCTCGGCGTTCTTCCGCTGCGATGGCTTGGACTCGGTCACGCCGGGCCCGAGCTTAATGTCGGTTCCACGGCCGGCCATGTTGGTGGCGATGGTGACCGCGCCGGGCTGGCCGGCGCCCGCCACGATCTCGGCCTCGCGCTGGTGGTACTTGGCGTTGAGGACGTTGTGCGGAATCCCGGCGCGCTTGAACATCCGCGACAGCGTCTCCGACACATCGACGTTCACCGTTCCGACCAGGACCGGGAACTGCAGCTCGTGAAGCCGCTGGGTTTCCTCGAGAATCGCGTTGTACTTCTCGCGACGGGTCTTGTAGACGAGATCCTGGCGATCGTCGCGAATCACCGGACGGTTGGTCGGAACGACCGACACACCGAGCTTGTAGATCTCGTGGAACTCGGTCTCTTCCGTTTCAGCGGTGCCGGTCATGCCGGCCAGCTTGTCGTAAAGCCGGAAATAATTCTGGATGGTGATGGTGGCGAGGGTCTGGGTCTCGCCCTTCACCTGCACGCCTTCCTTCGCCTCGACCGCCTGGTGCAATCCCTCCGACCAGCGACGACCGTGCATGGTGCGACCGGTGAACTCGTCGACGATGAGCACCTGACCTTCCTGCACCACGTAATTCACGTCGCGCTCGAACAGCGCGTGCGCGCGCAACAGTTGGTGGACGATGTTCAGTCGCTCACTCTTGGCCGCGTACTCACGATTGATGGTGTTGCGCGCTTCGAGCTTCTCGGCCGGCGTCATGTCCGGATCGTGATCGATGACGTGCACCTGCTGCGACAGATCCGGAAGAACGAATTCGTCGTGGGCGTCGGGCGACATGAAATCGATGCCCGCGTCGGTGAGGTGGACCGAGTGTCCCTTTTCGTCGAGCACGAAAAGCAAGTCGTCCTCGATGTCCCGATATTCCTGCTTGCTGGCGGGCAGCCTTCGATCCGCGATGTGCTGAAGCTCCATCTTCTGCACGAGCTGCTTGACGCCAGTCTCCTGCAGCACCTTCAACAGCCGCTTGTTCTTGGGGCCGCCGAGCTGGGCCTTGTAGAAGGCGAGCGCCGCAGCGTCGCTGTCCTCGGCCTCGAGCGCCTTTTCCCCCGCCGCCACCAGCGCGTTGACCAGATCGGTCTGCCGCCTCACCAGTCTCGCCACCGCCGCGTTGTGCAGCGCGTACTCGGCGTCGCTCTCGTTTCCGACGGGGCCCGAGATGATGAGCGGCGTCCGCGCTTCGTCGATCAATACAGAATCGACTTCGTCGACGATCGCGTAGGCGTGCACCCGCTGCACCCGGTGCTCCAGCGACTGCACCATGTTGTCGCGCAGGTAGTCGAAGCCGTACTCGTTATTGGTGCCGTAGGTGATGTCGCACTCGTACGCAGCGCGGCGCTGCATCGTCCCGGGCTCGGTGTCGTCGATGCAACCGACGGTGAGGCCGAGGTACTTGTAGAGATGCCCCATCCACTCCGAGTCGCGACGGGCGAGGTAGGAGTTGACGGTGATCAGGTGCGCCCCCTTTCCGGGAAGCGCGTTGAGATACAGAGGCAGCGTCGCGACGAGGGTCTTTCCTTCACCGGTCGCCATCTCCGCGATGCGGCCATGGTGGAGCTGGATGCCGCCCATCAGCTGGACGTCGTAGGGCACCATGTTCCAGTCCATCTCCTGACCGGTGACCATCACTTTGCTGCCGACCAGTCGGCGGGCCGCTTCTCGCGCGGTAGCGAAGGCTTCCGGAAGAAGCTCGTCGAGCACGTCGGCGATCGCTTCACGGAGCTCGGCCTCGGCCCCGCCACGGCCGTCCACGCCGCTCAGCTGGTTGTCGATTTGCTCCCGCGCCGAAGGATCGGCGGTTACTCGCTTCTGCTCCCTGAGCGAGGCGATGCGGCCTTCGATCTCGCCGGTGCGCTCGCGAATGCGGGCGCGAAATTTTTCGGTCTGGCCTCGAAGCTCTTCTTCGGAAACGCCCTGCAGGCGCTCATAAATCTCGTTGATCTCGTCGACGATCGGCTGGATGCGTTTCCGCTCCCGCTCGTGACGAGTTCCGAACACACCGCTCAGCAGCCCTGTCAAAGCCATTTACGAAATTTCCCCAGACGGACGCAGCCGTCTCAACGATACAGGCCTCGAGCCTCGATGAACCGCTCGACGCCCTCGGGCACGAATCCCTTGATGGACTTCCCTGCCCGCAATCGCCCCCGAATCTCGGTCGAGGACACATCCACACGCCGGGTCGATACTTCAATTACACCGCTTGGAACCGGTTTGACTCCTGTCGCTGATCCGCCGTCACGTCGCATTACTGCCAGCGTCGCGAGCTCTCGAATCCGGTCCGGCTCGCGCCACTGATCGAACGAGGCGAGCGCATCCTCACCGAGTAGCAGAAAGAGCTTTCCGGAGGCGTGCCGCTTCGACAAATGCTCCAGTGTGTCAACCGTGTAAGATAACCCCTTCCGCTCGATTTCCGCGTCGTCAACGGTGTAATTGGCGTCGTCAGCGACGGCGAGTCTGACCATCTCGAGGCGGTCTCGCGCGGACGCGACGGCCGGGTTGTTCACCTTGAGTGGCTGCGCCCCCGCCGGAATGAATATCAGGCGGTCGAGGTTCAGGGCCTCACGCGCGTCGGACGCGACGAGGAGATGGCCAACGTGGGGTGGATCGAACGTGCCGCCGAAGACCCCGATCCTCACCCTAAGTCGCCGGTTTCGCCGGAGCCGGCCCGCAATCCTCTCGAACGTCGCCGTCGTTCGGGTACGCCGTACGCATGGCATCGCACAGGTCACGGGCGTCCTCGGTGTACTTGATCGCGCGGTAGGCCTCGAGGAGTCTGAGGTACGCCTCCCGCGTCTTCGCCGCGTGGGGATGCAGCCTGATCACGTCCTTGAAGTAGATGATCGCCGAATCAAATGCTTTGCGCTTCAGATACAGGTAACCCGTATCGTAGTCCTTCTCGGCGAACCACTCGTCCAGCTTGGTCAGCTCCTTCTGGGCCTGGGCCGCGTAGGGCGAATCCGGATAGGCGGACGTGATTGCTTCGTAGGCTGCCTGAGCTGATTTGCCATACGTCGCATCCAGCTGGGGAGCACGCCACTCGTGCTGGTACGCGCGGCCCGACAGATAAAACGCGTCGTCGACGAGGGTGTCCTGCGGAAACGCGTCGATCAACCGGTTGTAGGTGCCGGCCGCGAGGAGGTACTCGCCGTTTTTCGTCTGCGACTGCGCCAGATAGTAGAACGCGAGCGGCAGCCGCGGATCGCGCGCCGGAAGGTCCAGCGTCAGCTTCTCGAACGCCTTCGCGGCGTTCTCATAGCGGTGCGCCTTGTACTCGGCCATCGCGACGTCGTACAGCTTCGCGGGGTCGGTGTAGATCTTCGGATCGAATGGGGGCTTGCACGCCAGCGGTGCTGCGACCAGCAGAGCCAGCAGTATCGTTTTTACCTTGGACATCCGGATGATATTACCCTCGGCCGTCGAGCATGTTCACGCTGAGGGGCGCCCGATGGAATGGTATCGCACGCCCAGGTCCCGCATCTTCTCGACGTCGTAAAGATTTCTGCCATCGACGATGACCGGCTGCTTGAGCGTGCGCTTCACCCGTTCGAAATCCGGGTTGCGATACTCGTTCCAGTCAGTGACCACTACCAGCGCGTCCGCTCCGGGAAGCGCCTCATAGTTAGTCTCTGCGTAATCTATTCGGTTGCCGAGCAAAGCTCTGGCTTGCTCCATCGCGGCAGGGTCGTGCGCGCAAACAGACGCTCCGGTCGCGAGGAGCGCCTCGATGAGCGTCAGCGCTGGAGACTCGCGCATGTCGTCAGTGCCGGCCTTGAAGGCCAGCCCCCAAACCGCCACGCGCTTACCGGACAAATCCTCACCGAGCGCGCGGCGCAGCTTCTCGATCAGCAGCCGCTTCTGCCTGTCGTTGGTTGATTCCACCGCCTTCAGGACATCCAGCGGCACTCCGCAGTCCTTCCCCATGCTCACCAGCGCTTTCACGTCCTTTGGGAAGCACGATCCCCCGTAACCCGGGCCCGGGAACAGGAACGACGGACCGATCCGCGAATCGCTGCCGATGCCGCGACGCACGAAATCGACATTCGCGCCGACCTCGTCGCACAGGTTGGCAATCTCGTTCATGAAGGAGATGCGGGTCGCGAGCATTCCGTTGGCGGCATACTTGGTCATCTCCGCCGAGGCAATGTCCATCAGCAGCACCGGCTTGCCGGTGCGGACGAATGGTCCATAGAGCTCTGTCATGACGCGACGCGCATGCGCCGAGTCGACGCCGAGCACCACTCGATCGGGTCGCATGAAGTCCTTGACCGCATCGCCCTCCTTCAGGAATTCCGGATTGCTGCAGATGTGGAATGGAAACTTCGCTTCCGCGGCAACCGCCTTTGCAACTTTCGCCGCGCTGCCCACCGGAACCGTCGATTTGGTGACCACCACCATCTCCCGCGCCATATGCCTGCCGACGAGTCCCGCAACCTCGAGGACGTGCTGGAGATCTGCCGAACCATCTTCGCCCGGCGGCGTTCCGACGGCAATGAATGCAACCTCGGAGAATGCGATGGCTTCCGCGAGATCGGTGGTGAACGAGAGGCGCTGCTCGCGAATGTTGCGCGCGACGATCGGGTCGAGCCCCGGCTCGTAGATCGGCACTTCGCCCTGCCGCAGCCGCGCGATCTTCTCCTTGTCGATGTCGGCGCAGCGAACGTTGTTGCCCGTCTCAGCCAGACAGGCGCCGACTACGAGGCCAACGTAGCCGGTGCCGATTACCGAAATGTTCACGCTTAGGAGTTATGCCGTTGCGAAGGAGCTAGCCGAAGCCAGCGACACGATCCGGCCCTTCCCCTTCGCCAGCTTGGCGGTCGCGTTTCTCGAGTCGACCACGACTCTCGCCAGATGCACGACGCGCTGATAGTCGACCTTCGAGTGGTCGGTCACGATGACGACCGCATCGGCCCGGGTGAGCTCGTCGTCGGTGAGCGGCACGCTGGCGTGCTCGTGGCCGTCTTCGCGGAATTTCGTCACGAAAGGATCGTGATATACGACTTCCGCCCCGAGCTGCTCGAGCAGGCGAATGACATCGAGCGCCGGACTCTCGCGCATGTCGTCGATGTCCTTCTTGTACGCGACGCCGAGGACGAGAATGCGGCTGCCGTTGACGGCCTTCTTCTCCTCGTTGAGCGCCTGCGCGACTTTTCTCACGACTACAGCCGGCATCTCGCTGTTGATCTCACTGGCCAGATCGATGAAGCGCGTCTTGTAGTTGAGCGTCCGCATCTTCCACGCGAGATAGTGCGGGTCTAGCGGGATGCAGTGTCCGCCGATGCCCGGGCCAGGGGTGAACTTCATGAAACCGAACGGCTTGGTCGCGGCCGCCTCGATCACTTCCCAGATGTTGACGCCGAGCTTGTCGCACACGATCGCCATCTCGTTGACCAACCCGATATTGACCGAGCGAAAGGTGTTCTCGAGCAGCTTCACCAGCTCCGCCGTCTCCGTGCTGGAGACCGGCACCAGCGTGTCGAGGCAAGTCGCATAGAGGGCGGTCGCCACTTCGGTGCAGGCTGGCGTGATGCCGCCGACGATCTTGGGGGTGTTCTTGGTATTCCAGGTCGGATTGCCGGGATCGACGCGCTCGGGGCTGAAGGCGAGGAAGACATCCTCCCCGACAGTGAGACCGGCCGCCTCGAGCTTGGGCTGCAACAGCTCGCGGGTGGTGCCCGGATAGGTCGTGCTCTCGAGGACCACGACCACCCCGGGACGGCAGTTCCGGCCGATCGCGTCCGCCGCCGCCAGTACGTAGCCCATGTCCGGATCGCGGGTTTTCGCCAACGGAGTTGGGACTGCGATCGAGATCGCATCCATCTCCTGCATCCGTGCTTCGTCGGTCGTCGCCTCGAACTT
>Ga0070681_10004581_pt1 | contig 13192 bp, 8 predicted proteins | sample KBSC83BmetaG_FD_65650 | JGI IMG/M metagenome (GOLD analysis project Ga0070681, IMG submission 65650) | Corn rhizosphere microbial communities from Kellogg Biological Station, Michigan, USA - KBS C8-3B metaG | ecosystem: Host-associated > Plants > Roots > Rhizosphere | place: USA: Michigan... | reverse complement strand
CATGGAGATCCTGCGGGTGCACGGCGGCAAGCCGAAGTACTATCACCACCTTATCGGCGGCAATTTCCGCATCGATGAGCTGCAGGCGGCGGTGCTCAATGTGAAACTGCCGCACCTGGACGGCTGGACCACGGGCAGGCAGCGCAACGCCGCGTACTACGATTCGGCCTTCGAGCGTGCGCAGCTCGGCGAAGCGGTACGCACACCGCACTCCTCGCTCGGTGTGCGGCACATCTATAACCAGTACGTGCTGCGCGTCCGGGACCGCGATGCCTTACGGCAGCATCTGAGCACGCGCGGCGTCGGCACCGAGATCTACTATCCGGTGCCGCTGCACCTTCAGCAGTGCTTTGCCTACCTTGGCGGTAAAGCCGGCGACTTCCTGCAGGCCGAACGCGCCGCAGCCGAAGTGCTTGCGCTGCCGATCTATCCCGAACTCACCGAAGCGCAATTACAATACGTGGCCGATTCGGTTGCGGCTTTCTACCGCGCCTGAAGCGCTACGGTTCGCACCAGCGGCCGCTCGCCCCAGCCCCGAGGATATGACAGGGTTGCCCTCGCTGTGTATAGACTGGAGAAGCAGCCAAGCGAATTGAGCGGGTGCGATATATGTGTAGGCTGAATTTCAGACGGTCACCGCATCTGTTCAGTACGCACCGCGTTCCTGTGAGGCCCATATGACAGCCACGATACGTCCTGGCCCGCGCACGCCGCTGTGGTCGGAGCTGCAGGCGCACGCAGCGCGCCTGCAGGCGGTGCCGGTGAGCGAGCTGTTCGAGCGCGACCCACGCCGCTTCGAGCGCTTCTCGCGCGAGCAGGCGGGGCTACTGATGGATCTCTCACGCCAGCGACTTGATGAGATCGCGCTGGGGAAGCTGCTGGCACTGGCCGACGCCGTCGGCCTGAGGGCGCGCATCGACGCCATGTGGCGCGGCGAGCACATTAACGTCACCGAGGATCGCGCGGTGCTGCACGTGGCATTGCGCCAGCCCGCGGGAGCCGGCATTGGCGGGGCGGACATCGAACGCACGGTCATGACCGAGCGTTCTCGCATGCTGGCCTTCGCTGAAGACGTGCGCGCTGGCATCATCACAGGCAGCACGGGCGCAGCATTCCGGCTGGTGGTCAACATTGGCATCGGCGGCTCGGACCTGGGACCGGCGATGGCGGTGCTGGCACTGCGGGCCTATACCGGCGGCGCGCCGCGCTGCGAGTTCGTTTCTAACGTCGACGGCTGCCATCTCGCGGAGGTGCTGGAGTCCGCCGACCCGGCCACGACCCTGTTCATCGTATCGTCCAAGACCTTCACCACGCTCGAGACTCTCGCTAACGCGCACACCGCGCGCACCTGGCTGGTCGACAAACTCGGCGCGCACGCGGTGCGGGGGCACTTTGCTGCGGTGTCGGTGAACAGCGCCGCGATGAACGAGTTCGGCGTGCACCCTGAATACCGATTTCAGATGTGGGACTGGGTCGGGGGACGCTATTCGGTGTGGTCCTCGATTGGCGTATCGCTCGCGATCGCTGTCGGCGAGCGCCATTTCCTCGACTTCCTCGCCGGCGGTCACGAGGTCGACGAGCACTTCCGCGCCGCTCCCTGGGCTGAGAATCTGCCGGTGCTGATGGGACTCATCGGCGTGTGGAATGTCAACTTTATGCGACTGCCGACGCTTGCGGTGCTGCCCTACGACGACTCGCTACGGCGCTTCCCCGCTTACCTGCAGCAGCTGGAGATGGAGAGTAACGGTAAGTCTGTGATGCAGGGCGGGGAGCCAGTGGAGTGCGAGACGGCTGCGGTGATTTGGGGCGAGGCGGGCAACAATGGCCAGCACTCCTTCTACCAGCTGCTGCATCAGGGGACCATGCGTGCAGCTCTGGACTTTTTGCTGCCGGCGCGCTCCTCGTGCGGCAACCAGGAACAGCAGAATCTCGCAATCGCCAGCTGCCTCGCCCAAGCGCAGGCACTCACCGACGGAGAATCCGCCGATACGGTGCGCGCGGAGCTGGAGCGCGCCGGGCTGCCCGCGGCACGCATCGCGGCCGTCACTCCTCACAAGGTCGATCCCGGCAGTCGTCCGAGCACAATCGTGCTGTTCCCGCGGCTCGATCCGGCCACCCTCGGGCGGCTCATCGCACTCTACGAACACAGCGTACTCACGCAAAGCGTCGTATGGGGCATCAACGCCTTCGATCAATGGGGTGTGGAACTCGGCAAGAAGCTGTGCGCCCAGCTAGTCCCCGCGGTGCAAGATCCGGGTGGCGGCCATCCCGCGGCCGTACCCATAGCCAAGCTGCTGTCGACCGTGGCGAAGTGGCGCGGGGTCCCATGAATCGACGTACGTTTTCGGCCGCCATAGGTGGCGGTGGGGCGGCCCGCAGTGTAGGGCAGTCATGGACCTTCGAAGGATGCACCTTCGAGGGGCTGGCGTCCGGCGCGGCCGGGCGCACTGTTATCGGGGATGCGGCCGGGGCATTCAACGCTCTCGCGATTGTGGGTTGTTGGTTCGGCGATGCTTCGGCCGGGGGCACCTGGATCGACGTATACGGTAACGGCATGCATGCGAGCGGAAACTACAACGGCTTGCGTGTCGCGGCTTAGCCCCCGCGGGTTTCGAGGTCACGCTTCGGGGCGGGCCGAAGGTTCGGCGCTGTATGGCAGCCCGTGGGCGGGTAGCGAGCGAGGGGCGCGCTCAGACGCTCAGAAGTGAGCGCTGAGCGAGAGCACGCCGCCCCAGATGGTGTAGAAACTATCGCGGCGATTGGTGTGCGGGTCACTCGTTAACAGACGGTCACGCGCGATGTTGTCGTAGTAACGCGCTTCGGCGCCCAAATCTACGTGCGGCAGAATGTCGCGCCACTGAAGACCGGCTCCGTAGTAGAAGCCATAGGCGGGCGTCGCCAGGTCGTAACGCGCGGCGCCCAGAAAGCCGGTCGCTGCCAGTGGGCCGGTAAATCGGTACCGGTAGTCGATAATCCGCACTCCGAGCAGGTTGTGGGCGTCGGCGGTGTCGGACTCCAGGCGCGCGCCGAGATCACTGTGCTCTGACACCGCGCGTCGCACGCCTAGTGCGAAGTGCCCATTGGTGGTGCCGGGTACCTGAGTGATCGGCGTCAGCTCGGTGAGGTCAATGCGCGTGCGCAGGAAACTCGCCCCGGTCTCGACGAACAACTGCGAGCTGCTGGTCTCCGCGGCCGAGATTTGGTCGAAATCAGGCACTGTCGCCAGAGAATCCGGATGAGCATCGTCGTAGCGTACGAACCCTGCGAGGCGGCTGAAGCTGCGGCCAAACACATCGCGGCCGCTGTTGAGCTCGGCGCCCACGATGACCCCCTTCCACGGCCGCGAGTAGCCTAGCGTCGCCTCGTAGTAGGTGTGATAGTTCATCACGGGGAAAGGCCCCACCGAATAGTCTTGGTTCTGCAGCCTGCGATAGCGCAATTCGAGCCGTCCGCCGAATGAGGCGTCCCACGCGAGCCGTGCCATGCCGCTGCGTCCGCCCACCGCATCGTTGAACACGCGCTGATCGCCGAACCAGTTGCTTACCACCAGACCGTAGTTGGTCATCCCGTCTTGCCAGATCGGGTGCGCATACCAGTTGTCCTGCCACTCGGAAGCCTCGAAGGTGAAGTCGAACCCCCCGGGCAGGCGCGGAAAGTGAATGCCCCAGGACAGGCCGGTATCGCCCAGCAGGTAGTTGCGGCCATGCGAAGTGTCCTCGCCGGCGTACTCCGCGTAGACCACGAACGGCAGCCGTGCGGGCACCACCAGGCTGCTGGTCACCGAGGCTTCCTGATTGGCGGCCTTCTGGTCGATGCTCAGGTTGGGATTGAGATTTGAGTACTTGGACGGATTCACGATCGCGCGCAGCAGGTCCGTCAGCGAGCCGCCGCCGCGCGCACCGCCGCCGAACTGCACCAGCCGATTCAGGCCGAGCGACCAGCCGCTGGCCGGTTCCATGGTGATCTGGATGCCGCCGAGGTGCGGATAGCCGCGCGTGATCCCGCCGGGCGCCGCCGTGTACACGATGTCGTTTGAGTACGACATGCGCGCGTCGAATACTTCGTAGGTCAGGCCGAGGCGCGTGAGTGGCTCGTAGTTGGAGACGCTCACCGACGGCATGGTGGGTGCCTCCGTGCTCATGAGCATGCTGCTGTCGGTAAAGGGCGAGAACCAGTGCGGCTTGTAACCAATATCGAGCTGGAGCTTGCTGAAACCCGCGCTGAGGTAGGAACCGGTGAAGCTTTGGCGCCCGTCGTAGGCGACGCCGCCTATGTTTATCAGAAGGTAGTCGCTCGGCTGCAGGTACCCCGCCAAAGAAGCATCCCACTCACTGCGGTTTGGCAGGCCGTAGCGGTTGGGCAGCGGGTCGTCGGCGCCGTGCGTCGCTGCGCCCTCGAGACTTGCATGCGTAAGCGCCGAGGTGTGGGTATAGCGTGCCAGGTAGCGTCCGACCTGCGTGCACAGAGCCTGATCCACCGCGCAGGCCTTGGGCAGGGCATCCAGCACCGACGCCGCGGCGATGGGGCGGCGCATCACCGGTCGGCCTGCGAGGAGCAGTACGCGCTCGACCTGCGCCTCGATTTCCGGTTCCAGATTCAGGGGCAGGTAAGGGGAAACCCCGCGTGCAAAGCCCACTGCATGAAAGGCCAGCAGCATCCATGCAGCGATCGATCCGCCTCGGTTCATGATTCCACACGCAGCGCCGCGGCAGCCTCGGCATTCCGCGCAGTATCGCACGACGTGTGCGCAGGCGCGTCCAAGTAGCCAATCCGCCGCCAGGCAGCACACCATCACTTACGCGCACTGAGCTACACGCTTGAGCACGCTTGAGTACAATTGGGCATTCGTGCCGTGCGGGGGACGGTCGCGAGCGTTCCTGTGTGCGCCCCCGAAGAACCCAGAAAAAGGTCCAGGATGAATCTGTTGAAGCGCGTTTCCGGGCTGTTTGCCGCTGCGGCGTGCTGCTGGTTGTGCCTGGCGGTGCGAGCCGATGCCCAGGGGGTGACGCCAACCCCGGAAATGCTGCAGATTTTTCAGGGGCTCAGCCCGGAGCAGCAGCAGGCAATCCTTGACGCGGTAACTGGCGGCGCTAGCGGTGGGGGTGGCGGTGGCGGTGGCGGTGGCCTGAGCACTTTGTTTGGCGGGGCCGGTGGAACCGGCGATCGGTCCAAGGAGCAGCAGGCTCTGCAGGCGGACCGTCGCCAGCAAAAGCAGCAGGCGGGGCAAGTCACCCGTCCCAGCGGAAGTGACGAGGAGGAAGCCGAGGCGGCGACCCCTCAGCTGAGGGCCCAGGATTGGGTCATTGTCGAAATCGACTACCCGAGCGCGCGGTCCAACGCGCCTGCAGGCGCACTGGCAAATCAGCTCCAGTCGCTGAACACCGCACACAATGCGACGACACAGGCCGCGCAGGCCGCGGTGCTGGCCGCCGCTGGCAGCCCGCCTCCGTCGATGGCCATTAGCCCTGTAGGCAGCGCTACAAATGGAGCCGCAAGCCGTGGTGCTCAGTATGAGTTGTCCGATGAAGAGCGGGCGCGTCTCGACGCCCTCATGACGCTGGTGCGCTCCCGGAATCCTTACCAGCTAACGCGGGAGGGCGCACTGCTGCTGCCAGGCTTCCCGCCCATTGCACTTATGGGGTTGACGGAGGAGCAGGCCACTATGCGCCTCAAGGTTGAGCCCGCCTTTTTTGACCTACAGGTGAAGTTGACGCGGCTGCCGCTGAAGAAGACTGGAGTCGAGGGGCTCAGGCCGTTCGGATACGATCTGTTCGACAACGCGCCTTCGACATTCGCGCCGGTCACCAACGTACCGGTCCCCTCGGACTACATCGTGGGCGCGGGCGACGAGCTGGCCGTGCAACTGTATGGCACTCGCTCCCGTGAACTCAAGCTCACCGTGGAGCGCGACGGCAGTCTGAACTTTCCCGAGCTGGGACCGATCCATGTCGCCGGGCAGACCTTCTCCGCGGCGAAAGCCAACATCGAGGCGCGCGTACAGCGGCAGATGAATGGCGTGCGAGCCAACGTCACTATGCGCGACACTCGTTCCATACGCGTGTTCGTGCTGGGCGAAGCGAGATATCCGGGCTCGTACACCATCAGCGGTCTTGGAACGATCACATCGGCACTCTTCGCAGCTGGAGGCGTCCGAAGAGTCGGGTCACTGCGCAATATCGAGCTGAAGCGTGGTGGGCACCTGGTGCGTCGGCTTGATCTGTATGATCTGCTGATCCGCGGCGATACGGCCGACGATACTAAGCTGCTGCAGGGCGACGTGGTGTTCATCCCTCCTGTCGGTGCTACTGTCAGTGTCTACGGCGAAGTGCGACGCCCGGCGATCTACGAAGTCCAGGCACAATCCACCGTGGCAGACGTGCTGCAGCTGGCCGGCGGCCTGACACCGGATGCGGACATCGCGAAGGCCATGTTGACGCGCATCGGGGCCGACGAGCACCGTGTGGTCTTGCCAATCGACTTGGCCGCCGGCGCCCAGGCAGAGTCGTTGCGCAACGGCGATATCGTTCGTGTCATGCGTCTGCGGCCGACGTTGGATTCCGGCATTCTCGTACAGGGCCATATTTATGCTCCCGGGACCTTCGCCTGGCGGCAGGGACTGCGTCTGTCCGACGTCGTACACTCGATCGACGATCTACGTCCCGGAGCCGACATCCACTACTTGCTTATCCGCCGGGAAGATCCGGCCAATCGGCAAGTCAGCGTGTTGTCGGCCGACCTCGCCGCCGCACTAAGCTTACCCGGGTCGGCCGCCGACGTGTCACTGATGCCGCGCGATCGGATTACCGTATTTGATCTCGCCTCGGGTCGCGATCGTGTGATTCAACCGGTGCTCGACGAGCTGCAGCTGCAAGGAACCTCGGGGCGCCCGTCGGCGGTAGTGCACGTGGACGGGCGGGTGCGAGTGCCGGGACAGTACCCGCTTGAGGCCGGCATGAAGGTCAGCGATCTGATCCGTGCGGGCGGCGGTACGGTTGACTCGGCGTACGGACGTGCCGCCGAGCTGACACGCTACAGCGTCGTCAACGGAGAATCGCGGCAGACAGAGTTGATTCGCGTGGATCTAAGTGCCGCAATGGCCGGCGATGCGTCTGCCGATCTCGCGCTGGAGCCCTTCGACACGCTGAGCGTGCGCGAGGTGCCCATGTGGGATGAACTGGAAAGCGTCACCCTCAGGGGGGAGGTACGATTCCCGGGCGGCTACAGCATACGGCGCGGCGAGACTCTCAAGTCGGTGATCGCCAGAGCCGGAGGCCTCACCAAGTTCGCCTTCCCCGAGGGCAGCGTCTTCACCCGCGAATCGCTGCGCAAGCGTGAACAAGAACAGGTGGATATGCTCGCGGACCGCATGCAGCGCGACCTCACGATCCTCGCCTTGCAATACAGCGCCGCCAGTCAGGGGGGCGGCGGTGTCGGAGCGCTGTCCGTCGGGCAGGCCCTTCTGGGTCAGCTGCGTACCACCAAGGCAGTAGGCAGACTAGTGATTGACCTGCCGCTTCTCATGCGGTCGTCGCCAAACTCTTCCGCGGACGTGATTCTGCGCGACGGCGACCAACTGATTGTTCCGCGCTTCCAGCAGCAGGTGACGGTGATCGGTGAAGTGCAGAACGCCACTTCCCATCTCTATGACCCGCATCTGTCGCGCGATGACTACATTTCCATGAGCGGCGGCATGACGCGCCGGGCCGACGGTGGACGGATCTATGTAGTGCGGGCCAACGGCAGCGTATTCGCCCAGGAAGGCAGCCGCTGGTTCCAGTCGCGATCGGTCGCCATCAAACCGGGCGATACGATCGTCGTGCCGCTCAATGCGGAAAAGATGCCGCCGCTGCCGTTCTGGCAGGCCGTGACGCAAATTCTCTACAACGTGGCAATCGCGGTTGCCGCGGTACACTCGCTCTAGCACATGGACCGGCCCGTAGAATCCGCGGCGAACACGCGCCTGACTATCGCAGGCCTGCTGCACCAGATCCGATCCACGCCAAGGACCTTTGTCGCGGTGGTAGTTCTTACCGTCGCGGCAGTGATCTCTTATGCCTACCTGGCTACGCCGGTGTACCGCGGCACCGTGAAGATGGTACCGCGGGAGAACGACGCCCCGGGAGGCGGCCTGCAGGGTATTCTCGGCCAGTTCGGTGGCCTGGCTGCCTTGGCCGGCATCTCTCTTGGGTCGGTGGACGAGCAGGAGTCGATTGCTTGGCTAAAAAGCCGGGCACTCTTTACGCTGTTCGCAAACGAGCAGAACCTGCTGCCGATTCTGTTCAGTAATCAGTGGGATGCGGCGGCAGGACGCTGGCGCAGCGATCTAAAGCGCCCGCCGACCATGGACGACGCCTGGGCGATGTTCGACAGCCTCCGCCGCGTCAACGATGATCCCAAGACGCGGGTGATCACGCTCGAGTTCACCTGGAAGGATCGTCATCAGGCTGCTGAATGGGCCAACGAGCTGGTGAGACTTGCCAACGAGGAGTTACGTAAGCGCGCGCTGCGAGAATCGGACGCAAGTATTGCCTCTCTCCAGGAGCAGCTGGCCCACACGGATGCGGTCGAGTTTCGACAGTCGATTTACAAGCTCATGGAAGTACAAGTGAACCGCAGCGTGCTGGCCAGGTCGCGCGCCGAGTATGCCCTCACGGTCTTGGATCCTGCGGTGGTACCCGATGCACGCCGTTTCGTGGCGCCGCGCCGCTTTCTGCTCCTGGTAATCTCAATACCGCTGGGCTTGTTCGTGGGTGCCTGCGCAGTCATGGCGTCGCGGTTCCTCGCGGAGCTTGCCGCACAAATTCGCCATCCGCGCAGCTGAAGGCAGAACGGCGCGAGCGCCGACAGTGACCATGGAGCCTATTCCGCGATCCTCACCTGCCATCCGCCCGTGGCAATCGCAACCGGCGGCAGTATTGGTGTGGGGCTTTCTGGTCACAATCATCGCCGCCTACGCGCTGGGCACTGATCGCACGTTCCTGATCGATCAGCCCAACTATCTCGACAATTTCGCCCAGGCTCCGGCCCTGGAATGGCTGCATGCACTCTTTCAACAGGGGGTGCAGGGGGCAATCGTTCGTGTATTCACCGACGAGCTTCTATGGCAGGCGTGGGCTGCCGCGTTGGGCTCGGTGCTGAGTCCAGCAGTCGCAGTGCTGGTCACAGTAGGCGCGCTGAACCTCCTTGTCGTGCTGGCGGTTACCCGTTTGAAGAACCCAGTTCTGGCGGTGGTCGTCTGGCTGGTGGTGCCGGTGGGATTCGTTGTGACCGGAATGCTGCAACTTCGCCAGGGATTCGCATTCGCAGTCATGTTGTACGTGGCACTGAGTTTGAACCGGCCCGTATTGGGCACGCTCATCGCGGCGATGATTCACACGACGTTTGTTCTGGCGCTGCCGTTCTCGATTGTCGCCTGGTTGTGTAGCCACAAGCGCTTGCTGGGTCTACTGACTGCGATCACGCTGGCATTCATTGCGGCCTACCTCGGCGGCGTTCTGTTCCAGACCTTCGGGGGACGCCGCCTGCAGACATACAGCGTCAATGAAACCGAAGCCAATTCCATCCTCTACGTGCTCGGCGGCCTGCTGTGTGGCCTGCCTTCACTGCAGCGGCTGTTGGCGGCGCCGGTGCCGGAGGAGTCGGCCGTGCAGGATCGTACTCTGGCAAATCTGGCCGTCATGCATGTGGGCGTCATTGCATTCACTGCGGCCAGCTTTTTCGTCTTCCCTCTCGGGGCAGGGCGTGTCGGGTATCTCACCATGTTGCTGTTGATCCCGATCCTGCCCACTATGAGCCCGCGCCGCAGTGCGACGCGCGCGCTGCTGTTCAGCCTGCTGCTCCTTTATCTCGTCTATGTTGCCGTCAAGGCCTACCTCGAGGGGACCTACGATATTTATTTTGCAACGTAGGGCGGCGGCCTGATATGCGCCTTCTATTGATGATCCCGAGCCTCGGGCCAGGGGGCGCCGAGCGGGTGATGACTCTTCTTGCCGGAGGTTTGGCAGCCCGCGATCACGAGGTGTGGCTGGTTACACTCGCGCAGGCCGGTGGCGAGTTTTTTGCAATTGACCCACGGGTCAGACGGCTTGGATTGGACCTGCTGGGAGACTCGCGCACGATGCCGCAGGCGGTGCGGGCCAATCTGCGCCGATTGCGGGCGCTGCGACGCGCGCTGGCAAGAATCGCTCCTGACGCGGTTCTATCGTTTATGACCAGCATGAATGTGCTAGCGGCGTTCGCGTGTCAGGGTCTACGGGTACGCTTGGTGGTATCCGAGCGGGTCGATCCCGGCAGTCACCGCGGTGAGCGTTGGTGGGCCCTGTTGCGCTTGTTCGCATATCATCGCGCCGAGTCCGTCGTGGTCCAAACCGATATCGCTGCCGGTTGGTTCCGCCGACAGCTGGGCAGACACTCCGGGGTCACTGTGATTCCCAATCCCGTCGATCCGGCGGAGGACGGCGAGTCATGCACCGTCGCAGTTCCCAGGCCATTCATGTTAGCTGCCGGACGCTTGGTTCATCAGAAGGGCTTCGACATTCTGATCCGCGCATTCGCGAGCGTCGCCGGAGAATGCGGCCAGCTACAGCTCGCGATCGCGGGCGAAGGACCTGAGGAGCAGGCGCTGCGGGGTCTAGCCGCGCAGTTCAACCTCACCGACCGCGTGCACTTTTTGGGACAGGTCCGCGGGCTGCGAATGCTGATGCAACAGGCTATGGCGTTCATTCTGTCCTCGCGCTACGAGGGGTTCCCCAACGTGGTTCTGGAGGCGCTTGTAAGCGGCCTGCCCGTCATCGCCACCGACTGCCCTGGCGGTCCGCGGCTGATCCTGGGCGATGGGGATTACGGCGTGCTGGTGCCGTGCGAAGATCCACTCGCGCTCGCGGGTGCGTTGCGCCGCGTTGCGACCGATCCGGCGCTGCGCAAGCGCCTGTCCGAGCTCGGGGCACGAGCCACGGAACCGTACCGCGTTGACCGAGTGGTCGGCGCTTGGGAAGCGGTGCTCGCGGCAAAGCGGGCCGGCTGGTAGTCAGCATGACGGTTCTGAAGAAGGCGATCAATTCGGCCTTTGCGCTGTTTGATCTGGAAGTGCGCCGAAAACTCGAGAAGCCTGGCGCGCCGTTTCCGATCGAAATGTCTCGCGCCGAGAAGGATCTGTTCAACTACGTCCGCCGCAACCAGTTGACGATGGTTTCTGATGAAAGGTTGTTCGCGACCATCCTCGCCTGCAAATATGTAATTGCCAATGAGGTCAACGGAGACTTTGTCGAGTGCGGCGTTTGGCGCGGTGGCAATGCCTTGCTGGCCGCCGGCATCTTCAAGCTGCATGGCGCGGACCGAAAGGTCTTGCTGTTCGATACTTTCGCGGGCATGACCGCGCCGACACAGGTCGACACGGTGGCGGCAACCGGCGAGGCCGCCCGGACGACGCACATCAGTCATCAACGAGAGACGCACAACGAATGGTGTTTCGCTCAGCTGGACGACGTGAAACAGGCGTTTCGCGGCGCTGATCTGCTTACCGCCAATGTTGTTTTTGTCCAGGGGGACGTTCTGCAGACACTCGCTGTCCCGGAAAACGTCCCGCAAGAAATTTCGGTCCTGCGTCTGGATACCGATTGGTATGAATCTACCAAGCTTGAACTGCTGACCTTATATCCGCGCTTGAGCGTGGGCGGGGTGATCATGGTCGATGACTACGGATATTGGGCGGGGGCCCGCAAGGCCGTTGATGAGTACTTCGCGCGCGGAAACTGTCCTTTCTTCCAGTACACCGACGAGGGCGGTCGCGCAGGAGTAAAGATACGATGAGCGCCGCTACGCGCGCGCGGCACTGCAGGCATCGCCCGCCACCACCGAGACATGGCAACGGGCGCGCTGTATCGCTTTGCGCAGGTAGCAATCGCGCGACATGTTAGCGGCTGCTCGCACCGTCGTCGCGTTCGGGCTGATTCTACAGGCTGCTGGGTTTTGCAAACTCTTGCTGATCGCCGACTACTTTGGCGCAGGCCCGCTGCTTGATGCCTACTATCTCGGCCTGGTGATTCCCACCCTTCTCACGGGAGTCTCGGCCGGAATCCTGCAGACCGCTTTCGTGCCGACGTATGTCGGGACCAAAGCCCGCGGCGATGAGGCAAGTGCGCGCATGCTCGCTAGTGCCATGCTTAGCTGGACTGCCGTGATACTGGGCGCCGTCGCGGCGCTGCTTGCGGCCCTGCGCGGCGTGGCGCTGCCCCTGCTGTCACTGCACATCGGGCCGGATACTCGGGACGCCTTGCGCTCGGCGTTCGTGCTACTCGTGTGGACTGCGCCACTGAACGCGCTCGCAGACGCCGGCGCGTTGCTGCTGAACGCCGAGGGGCGCTTTGCGGTCGCCGCCGCCGCCCCGCTGTTGAATGTGTTCGTGGGAGCCATCGTGCTGGTGGTGTGGCATGGCGGGGTCGTCGACGCCCTGGTGTGGAGTTTGTTTGCGGGCCTGCTTGTGCAGGTTCTGGTGATCCTCGTCGCCATCCGCACGGCGGGCATTCGGCTGCGGCTGCAGTTCACATTGCCACCAACGGTGCCGCGCATGCTGAGGTCCGTCGCACTGCCGGTGCTACTGAGCATGCTGCTGGGCAACCTGATACCGGCATTCATTCAGATGATGTCCGTACGTGCCGGTACTGGCGCGATCTCGGCGATGGGTTACGCATCGCGACTGCACAACTCGTTGGTGCAGGCTGTGGTGCTGTCAATTTCTGTGGTGCTTTTGCCGCATTTCGCGCGCCTGATTGCGGAGGGGAGAAACACGGAATTGCGCGCGATACTCGAGCGGGTGTTCGTCGCCACGCTGCTGTTTGCGGCTGCGACGGGGGTCCTGGTTGCCGCCGCCGGGCCGCTGCTGGTCCAGGTGCTGCTGGAGCGCGGGCACTTCACCGCCGCGGACACGCACTTGGTGGCAAGGGTATGGTTGGCGCTGACCTCAGGTCTCCTGGGTGCGACATGGGGAATTTTTCTGGCACGCCTGTTCCAGGCGCAACAGCGCGTATGGTTAATCTTCACGCTGGGCTGCATCTCGGTGGTAGCCAATGTTGGGCTCGCCTTCGCATTGCTGCCCGTATACGGCGTGGTCGGGGTGGCGCTCGCGAATTCGATCGCTTATACGCTGATCATGTGGTCGTGCCACCGGCACGCTGACCGGACAGTCGGGCGCTTA
>Ga0070681_10004579_pt1 | contig 13194 bp, 14 predicted proteins | sample KBSC83BmetaG_FD_65650 | JGI IMG/M metagenome (GOLD analysis project Ga0070681, IMG submission 65650) | Corn rhizosphere microbial communities from Kellogg Biological Station, Michigan, USA - KBS C8-3B metaG | ecosystem: Host-associated > Plants > Roots > Rhizosphere | place: USA: Michigan... | reverse complement strand
ACGGCGTTCCTGCACTCCGTGATGATCCAAGAGCGGAAGGGAATGCTGAAGGTCTGGAACATGGTGCTCGTCGCACTTGCGTTCGAGCTTTCGATCTTTGGCACGTTCCTGACGCGCTCCGGCGTCGTCAACTCGATCCACTCGTTCGCGAAGAGCCCGATCGGTTCGTGGTTCCTCGCGTTCGTCGTCATCTCGACGTTGTTCTCGGTCGGTTTGATTCTTTGGCGGCTGCCGCTGTTGAAGGCGCGCACGAAGCTCGAGTCGGCGCTCTCGCGCGAGGCTGCGTTCCTCTACAACAACCTGCTGCTGGTCGCGCTCTGTCTGACCGTCCTCTGGGGCGTTCTGTTCCCGATCATCACGGAGCTCGTGAAGGGCGAGACGCGCACGATCGGCCGCCCGTACTACGACTTCTTCCTGCGCGCATTCGGGCTGCCGCTGCTCCTGCTGATGGGCATCGGGCCGTTGATCGCGTGGCGGAAGACGAGCGTCCGCGCGCTCGCCAAGACGCTCGCATGGCCCGGCGCCGTGACGGTCGTCTGCGGGCTCGTGCTCGTCGCCCTCGGTGCGGGCTCATCGCACCCGGGGCTGATCGCCTACACCTTCTCCGCGTTCGTGCTCTCGACGATCGTGCTCGAGCTGGTGCGGGGGACGCGTGCGACGGGGTCGCTCGTCACGCTCGTTTCGCGCAACCGCCGTCGCTACGGCGGCTACGTCGTGCACGCAGCGATCGTTCTGCTCGCGATCGGCATCGCAGGCTCGAGTGCGTACGGGAGCTCCACGATTCGGAAGCTCACTCCAGGGCAGAGCATGACGCTCTCGGGCTACACGCTGACGCTGCAGGACGTCGTACGCCGACAGGTGCCGAATGCGACCGAGACACGCGCGATTCTCGACGTCAAGGGCCGCTGGAGCGGCACGATCTCCTCGGGCGACAACCAGTACGTCAATCCGCCGGAGCCCTCGCGCGAGGTCGGCCTGAAAACGAACTGGCTTCGCGCGGAAGATCTCTACGTGATTGCCGACAGCGTGAACCTGAGGACGAAGACGGTCTACGTGAAGGTGCTCGTCAAGCCGCTCGTCAACCTGATCTGGGTCGCGGGCTTCGTCTTCGTGCTCGGCTCGCTGATCGCGCTGTGGCCGGACGCACGTGAGCAGCGACGGCTCGTCACGCGACTCGCGCCTGCGCGGGCGTAGGCTTGACGGAGCCGCGAGAAATACTGTGACGATTGTTGCGATCGTGCTGGGCGTCGCTGTCGCGGCAGGCGCCGTGCTGCTCGTCGCCTGGCCATTTCTGCGTGAGCCCGTGGCGGTCGACGACCGCCTGGACGCGCCGAGCGCGGGGGAGGCGCGCTGGTTGGAGCTCCTGGACGAGCGCGACCGCGTGCTCGGCGCCTTGAAGGAGCTCGAATTCGACCACCGCACCGGCAAGATCGGTGACGACGACTACCGGTCCCAGATCGGGCCGTTACGGCGCTCCGCTGCCGCTGCGCTTCGGTCGATTGACGGCTACCGTTCTGGAATGAACGCTTTCGAAGTTCCGGACGTGCCGTCCGAGCCGGCGCCCCCACCCGACGAGGGAACGCCACCGGCGCCCGCACCCGTGCCCGAGCCGTATCCGCCGCCCGACGAAGCGGACATCCCGGCCGTCGCACCTCAGGAGCAACGGCCGCAGGAGTAACCGGCTCACGCGGCGAATCGTCTGCTCATGCGGCGTGTAGCGCTCGCGTTTCTCGTTGTGCTCGTGGTCGCCACGCCGGCGTTCGGCGACGATGCGGCGAAGAAACAGCAAATCGACTCTCAGATCTCCTCGCTGCAGGGAAAGCTCGCTGCGCAGAAGCAGGAAGAGCACCGGCTTCGGAACGAGGTCGCGGACTTCACCTCGAGGATCCGGACGCTCGAGGGCAAGGTCGGGGACGTCTCGCTCAGACTCTCGACGATGGAAGCTGATCTCGCGCTGCACCAACGCCGGTTGAACGCCCTGAACGCGCTCTTCCGCGTGCAGACGCAGAAGTTCGTGTTCCTCAAGGAACAGTACGCCGAGTCGGTCAAGGTACTGAACACGAGGCTCGTCGACATCTATGAGTCGGACGAGACCTCGACGATCGACGTGTTCCTCGGCTCGAGCAGCCTCCAGGACGCCGTCGACAAGGTGCAGTACCTGAACGAGATCGGTGACCAGGACCGGCGCATCGCGAACCAGGTGGCCGCGGCGAAGGCGGAGATCAAGGTGCAGCGAGCGAAGACGAAAAAGCTGCGCGGGACGGTGCAGAGCGAGACCGCGGTCATCTCTGCGCGAACCGCGCAGACCCGCGACGTCCGCAACGAGCTCGTCGGTGCCAAGAACGATCTCTCCTCGACGAAGCAGCAGAAGCTGCAGGACCTCTCGACGCTGACGGCTGCGCAGCAAGCCGAAGCAGGAGAGATCGACGCGTTGCAGGCCGCGAGCGACTCACTGACCGCACGCATCCAGGCGGCGCAGGCGAACCGCCAGGCCGGTGGGCCGACCTCGACACCGTCCTCGGCGGGCTTGATCTGGCCGGTCAACGGCCCGGTGACGAGCCCGTTCGGCTGGCGCTGGGGGCGCATGCATCAGGGGATCGACATCGGAGTCGGCATGGGCACGCCGATCAAGGCCGCGGCGGCGGGCACGATCATCTACTGCGGCTGGGAGTCAGGCTACGGCAACCTCGTGGTGATCGACCACGGCGGAAACCTCGCAACCGCCTACGGCCATCAAAGCTCGATCGCCGTCGCGTGCGGGCAGCAGGTCGCCCAGGGCGACGTGATCGGCTACGTCGGCTGCACCGGCCACTGCACCGGTCCGCACCTGCACTTCGAGGTTCGGATCAACGGTGAGCCCGTCGACCCGCTCGGCTACCTCTAAGTCTCGAGCTACCAGCGGTACCAGCGCGCGCCTTCGACGCCGCGCACGAAAAAGCCGATCAACCAGATGATCAGCAGGATCACGGCGATCCACAGCAAGAACTTGACGACGGCGAACCCGAGGATGGCGAGGATCACGATCAGCAGCAGGATGGCAAGCAGTGGGGCCACGGAGTTGCTCCCTTCGTTGAGGGTGTAAGGGCGGTTGAAGAGCTTTCTTGCCCTCCGCCGGTCACGCGTAACCACATCGACAGCGCGGTCGTTTCTTTCGTGTGACCCAACACGGCGTCCCGGGAACGCCGTGCCGAACGAGTCGTCTCCCGACGAGCGGGCGCCTCCTCCGGGGCGCCCGTTTTACGCCAGGCCGGCGGTCTGCAGGAGCAGGAAGATGTTCAAGCCGATGATCACCGCTGCGATCACGGAGGCGGCGACGGTCGTGATGCGCCGGTTGACGAGCGGCCCCATGATCCGGCGCTTCGCCGTGAACACGACCAGCGGCACCAGCGCGAACGGGATGCCGAACGAGAGCACCACCTGCGAGAGCACGAGTGTGCGCGACGGGTCGACGCCGATCGCGATCACGATGAAGGCAGGCAGCATCGTGACCAGGCGGCGCACCGTGACCGGGATCCTCCGCCGGATGAAGCCCTGCATCACGACCTGTCCTGCGAGCGTCCCCACGGCGGAGCTCGAGAGCCCCGATGCGATCAGCGCGAGCGCGAACAGCGCGCTCGACGCGCCGCCGAGGATCGGCTCGAGCGTCTTGTGCGCCCCTTCGAGCGAGTCGACGTGCAGCAGGCCCTTGTTGAAGAACGTCGAGGCCGCCATCACGAGCATCGCAACGTTGATCAGTCCGGCGATCGACATCGCGATGATCACGTCGACCCGCGTGTAGCGAAGCAGCGTCTGTGCGTCCTCGTCCGTTTCCGGGACGAGACGATCCTGAGTCAGCGCCGAGTGGAGATAGATGACGTGCGGCATCACGGTCGCGCCGAGGATCCCGACCGAGAGCAGCACCGCTTCGCTGCTGCCGAACTGCGGCGTGACCGCGTGCTTCAGCACCTGGTCCCAGGCCGGGTTGGAGAACAGGAGCTCGTAGACGTAGCAGGCGCCGATCACGCCGACGAGCACAGCGATCACCGCCTCGAAGGGCCGGAAGCCGTAGCGCTGCAGACCGAGGATCGCGAAGGCGCAGATGCCCGAGAGCACTGCCGAGGGGAAGAGCCCCCAGCCGAACAGCAGGTGGAACCCGATCGCGGCGCCGAGGAACTCGGCGAGGTCGGTCGCCATCGCGATTGCCTCGGCCTGCAGCCACAGCAGGATCGACGCACGGCGCGGGAACTCGTCACGGCAGACCTCCGGGAGGTTCCGGCCGGTCGCGATCCCGAGCTTGGCCGAGAGCGTCTGGATCAGCATCGCGAGGAGGTTCGCCGCGACGATCACCCAGACGAGCCGGTAGCCGAAGCGCGAGCCGCCGGCGATATTGGTCGCGAAGTTGCCGGGATCGATGTAAGCGACGCAGGCGATGAACGCCGGCCCGAGGAACGGGAGGATGCGGAACCGAGTGCGGTGAAGGGCCTCGTCGACGGTGCGGAGGCCCTCGGGGAGCGAGTCCCGGGATTCGATCACGGCCGAAGTTTAGCCGGACCTAAAACCTTAGCGGGTGACGAGGCGCAGGTCGGGCAGGTTGCGGTACCGCTCGTCGAGCTCGAAGCCGTACCCGACGAAGAACTCGTCGGGGATCGTGAAGCCGACGTAGCGCACCGGCAGGTCGTCCACGAGCCGGCGGTACGGCCGGTCGAAGAGGGTGGCGATCCGGAGCGAGGCCGGCCCGCGGAGCGCCATCGAGCGGACGAGGTAGTGCATCGTCATCCCGGTATCGATCACGGCGTCGACGAGGACGACCTCGCGGCCCTCGATCTCCGCGTCGAGGTCCTTGAGGAACCGAATGCTCTCTTCCTCGACGCCGTAGCCCGTGAGCTCGATGAAGTCGAGGTTGTGGTGGATCGGGATCGAGCGTGAGAGGTCGCAGACGAACGGCACACATGCCTTCAGCGAGCCGACGAGGAGCGGCTCCGTCCCCGCGTAGTCACGGGTCAGCTCTGCGCCGAGCTGGCGAACGCGTGTGACGATCTCGTCAGCGTCGAGGAAGACCTCGCCGATGCGGCGGTCGAGCTCGACCAGCGCGCTCAGGAAGCCTTCCGCAACCCGTACCGGGTGGCGAGCCGTTCGAAGTCGCGCTCGTAGAAGAGCTTGACCTTCACGTCGGGATAGAGCTCACGGATCTTCCGCAGCTTTCGGTTCTTACGGGTGACGAGCGACTGCTTCATCACCGTCACCTCCAGGTAGAGATCCTGGTCCGGGAGGTAGAAGTCGGGAGTGAAGGCCTCGGTGACGCGACCCTCTTCGTCCCGGGCGAGGACGAATGTGGTCGGCTCGTACTGCCACGGGATTCCGTGCCAATCGAGCACCTTTGCGTATTCGAGCTCCGCGGCGTTCTGAAAACGCGGGGGCTCGGACCCGCAATATGCCTGGAAAACAGGTGTTTCCGGCACCACTCGAGTCAGGGTAGCAATAGCCTCGGATGCTCTAGAGTCTTTGCCTTGGGGCCGTTGACGATCGCTCAGCTCTCGGACCTCCATTGCGGATCGCCGCACTTCGTGCCTGACTTGATGGAAAGGGCGATAGCCGAGATCAACGATCTGAAACCCGACATCGTGGTCTGTTCAGGCGATTTGACGACGTTCGGGTTCAAAGAGGAGTATGCGGCGGCCCGGCGCTACCTCGACCGCATCCAGTGCGAGGCGCTCGTCGTGATCCCCGGGAACCACGATTCGAGGAACGTCGGCTATGTCCATTTCGAGGAACTTTTCGGTAACCGCAACTCGGTGCTGCGCAAGGGCGGTGTGACCGTGGTGGCGGTCGACTCGACGGAGCCGGATCTCGATCACGGTCAGATCGGGCGCGGCCGCTACGGCTGGATCGAGGAGCAGTTTGCTGCCGAGCCGGCCGACCTCAGGGTCTTCGTGCTGCATCACCACCTGCTGCCGATTCCCGGCACGGGCCGCGAGCGCAATGTGGTCTACGACGCGGGGGATGCGATCGAGTGCCTGCAGCGGGCGGCGGTGCACCTCGTGCTCTCCGGGCACAAACACGTGCCGTACGCCTGGAAGCTCGAGAACCTCTTCGTCGTCAACACCGGCACGGTCTCGACCCTGCGCTTGAGAGGTCACACGCGACCCTGTTACAACGTGGTCGAGGTGTCGGGCACGCACGTCGACGTCTGGCGCCGTTATCCCTTCCACGGACAGGAGCGGATCATCCAGTTCGACCTCGCGACCGGCGAATACGAGAAGTACACGGGACGCATCGAGCGCGAGGTTTCCGCGAAGCGGTGATGCGCGCAGTCGCTCTGATCGACGGCGAGCATTACGCGCCCGTCGTGCGCGATGCACTTCGGGCGCTGCCGTACGAGTGGGTGGGAGCGATCCTGGTCGGCGGGACGGAAAAGCTGCGTCCCGGAGCCGACTACGGCGTCCCGCTGATCGACGGGTTCGCCGACGCGGAGGCAGTCGTCGATCTCTCCGACGAGCCGGTGCTCGGCCCCGCCGAGCGGATGCACTGGGCCTCGCGCGCGCTCGCCGCCGGCCTGCCGTACATCGGCGCCGACTTCCGTTTCGACCCGCCGGTGTTCGAGCCGTTCGAGTTGCCCTCGATCGCCGTCATCGGCACGGGCAAGCGCGTCGGGAAGACGGCTGTGACCGCGCACCTCGCGCGCTTGCTCGCGCGCGACCGCGATGTCGTCGTGGTCGCCATGGGGCGAGGCGGGCCGCCGGAGCCCGAGCTCGTCGCGACCCCGCCGACCCTCGACGAGCTGATCGCGCTCTCGCGCGCCGGTCGTCATGCGGCCTCGGATCACCTGGAGATCGCAGCGTTGTCGGGTGTGCCCACGATCGGCTGCCGGCGTGCCGGCGGGGGGCTCGCAGGCGCCGTGTTCACGTCGAACGTGGCTGCGGGAGCGCGGCTCGCCGCAGAGCGAAAGCCCGACGTCGTGATCTTCGACGGCAGCGGCGCGGCGATCCCGCCGATCGACGTCGATCGGCGTGTGCTGATCGTCGGCCGAGACCAGCACGGGGACCAGTACCTCAACACGTATCGGCGCCTGATCTCCGACGTCGTGATCGAGCGGGCAGAACTGCGGCTCCGCCCGACCGAGCCGCTCGAGGGCAGGGTCGCCGTCTTCACGGCGGGCGCCACGGACGTCTCACACCTCGATGCCGACGTGGTGCGCGTATCGGCCAACCTCGCCGATCGCGAGCTGTTGCGTCACGACCTCGTGGATGCCGACACGTACCTCGTCGAGCTGAAGGCCGCCGCGATCGACGTCGTCGCCGAGCATGCGCTTGCCCATGGGATCCGCGTCGTGCTCGCAGCCAACGATCTGGTCGGCGATTTCGACGAGCAGCTGCTCGCACTGGCGCCGGTGCCCGCATGAGCCAACGCCGCCACGGTGAGCCGCTGCCGCTCGGCGACGCCGAGTTCCCGTACTCGAAGGGGCTGATGGCGCGGGCGCTGATCGCGGTCGGCGTGCCCGCCGACCGCGCCTACCTGCTTGCGCGGCGGATCGAGCTCGACCTTGCCGAGCGGGGGGAGCGGTCGATCGATGTCGAGCGGCTGCACGTGCTGGCGCGCGAGGTGCTCGGCGACGAGGAAGGTGAGCGGGCGGTCAACCGCCTGCGCAGGCTCTCCGACCTGCAGTCGCTCGACGTGCCGATCATCGTGCTGATCGGGGGCTCGACCGGGACGGGCAAGTCGACGGTCGCGGCGGAGGTCGCCTACCGGCTGGGGATCACCCGCGTCGCCTCGACCGATTTCATTCGCCAGACGATGCGTGCCTTCTTCTCGCCGGAGTTCATGCCGACGATTCACTTCTCAAGCTTCGAGGCGGGTCAGGCGCTCGACGACGAGGTGACGGGCGACCCGACCGTCGTGGGCTTCGTCGACCAGTGCCGCCACGTGTGCGTCGGTGTGGAGGCAGCGCTTCGCCGTGCGCTGACGGAGGGCTGGTCGATGGTGCTCGAGGGAGTACACCTCGTGCCGGGCATGCTTCCGACGGAGCTCGAGGGTGCGGTGCTCGTTCACGTGGTGATCGAGATCGGCGACGAAGCGGTTCATCGCACGCACTTCCATATCCGCGACGCGACGACCGGTGGCATCCGCGCGATGGACAAGTACCTCGACCACATCGACGACATCCGCCGCGTGCAGACCTACATCGCGAGCCGTGCTCGACGGGAGAACGTCTCTGTAGTCGAGAATGCGAACGTGGAACGAACAATCGATCACGTGATCGAGCTCGTGATGCAGTCGGCCGAGCGGGCGCGATCGACAGCGTGACGACGCCGGAGCAGGCGCCCGAAGACACCGCTCGCGCTCCATGTCAGTGTGAGTCGTTTGCGCGTGTGACCGAGCGGGCGGCCCTCGCGGGCGCTCGCTGGCTCGGCCGCGCTGACAAGGAGGCGGCTGAGGAGGCCGCGTTCTCCGGCGCGCGGATCGCGCTCGAGCGGATGCCGATCATCGGCCAGGTCGTGATCGGTGCGCACGAAGGCGCCGAGCAGCTCGGCGCAGGTGCCCTGATCGGCCTCGGCGGCGAAGAGTATGACCTGGCGCTGGACCCTCTCGAGGGACGCGCCGTCGTAGCGCGAGGCGGCACGAACGCGATTTCGATGATCGCTGCGGCACCGCGTGACTCGTTGCCTTCGCTCCCCGACATGTACATGCGCAAGATGGCCGTCGGGCCGCGGGCTCGCGGCATGGTCTCGCTCGAACGCCCGGTGGGCGACAACGTGCGCTCGATCGCCGATGCGTTCGGGCGCATGGTGAACGACGTGACCGCCATCGTGCTCGATCGGCCGAGGCACCACGATCTGATCGAAGAGATTCGTGCGTCGGGCGCCCGCATCAAGCTGATTCAGGACGGCGACGTGACGGCATCGATCAGCGCCTCGGTTCGTGGAACGAACGACCACTTGGCGATCGGCATTGGCGGGACACGCCAGGCGGTTCTCGCTGCCGCGGCCCTCCGCTGCCTCGGGGGCGAGTTGCAGGCTCAGCTCTGGCCGACCCGACGCGCCGAGATCGAACAGGCGCAGGAGCACGGGATCGAGGACATCGACCAGATCTTCACGATCGACGACCTCGTGCCGCAGGAGGTGATCGTGGTCGCGACGGGCGTCTCGAACGGCGATTTGCTGCGTGGCGTCCGCTTCCTGGGCGATTCGGCGCGGACGCACTCCCTCGTCATGTGCACGCGCTGCAACTGGGTGCGATTCGTCGACGGGATCCACTTCTTCGCGCGAGACCGTCGCGAAGAGGTCCGGCTCAACTAGCGATCGCACGAGGACGGTGCCAGGCACCGACACGAGTGCGTGACGATTCGTCCACAGGGCCTTGGGCGCGCGGATTGCCTGCAATGCTGGCCTCGCGGGTGGGATGCCCGCCTCATCGCGGTTGCGGGCCCGTTCGCTCGGCGCCGCCCCATCGACCGGCACCCTCGGTGAGGGCGTCGCGGCGTGCGTGCGATCGACTACCCTCGGAGCATGCCGTCCAAGGAAGAAGTCGTCGAGGCGCTCCGCCAGGTCGAGGATCCCGAGCTCGGGATGGACATCGTCGAGCTTGGCCTCTTCTACGACGCGGAGATCGAGGGCGAGAACGTCAAGGTGCAGTACACGCTGACGTCGATGGGCTGCCCCGCCGGCCAGATGATCCAGGAGGACATCGAGCGCGTCGTGCGGGAGATCCCCGGTGTCGGTGAGGTCACGAGCGACCTGACGTTCGAGCCGCCGTGGACGCCCGACAAGATGTCGGACGACGCCAAGTTCATTCTCGGCTTCGGCTGAGCGGGATCTGCGTCGGTACGTCCTTGACTCTCGCGGTCGTCGAGTGGGACTCCGCGGGCACGAGGACGGCGCAGCGCCGAGGGTCGCTGGGAAGAGGCGACGGCGCGAAGCGCTCGACCGCGAACGCCTCGCCGTCCAGCTCCCAGGGCTCGCCGAGGGTGGGCGGGGGCTCGTCGTGCTCCTCGAACGCATAACCCGAGGCCCGGCACACGAGACGCACGTGCGTCGTTGCGGACCTGATCGCGGCATTGTCGATGCCCTCCATCGCCTCGATCGCCGCGAGTTTTCGTTCGGCGCGCCGGAGTCGCTCTGCGACCTCCCTGAGCTCGACCCGTACGGCGTCGAGCTCTTCATCCGCGCGCTGATCCGCGTCGGGACCGGTTCCGGCGAGGAGGGTCAGCTGGAGTCGCGGACGGACGCGACCAGGGTCGCGCCTGATGTCCTCGGACCGCATCAATCCTTGTTCGCTCCTCACGCGCCGGCCCCTGTTTCGGCTCGGGTTAAAGAAGTTGGGGAGCAGAGCCGATAAGGAGACCGAGGTCAGAGTCTCTCTCGATCCCCGCGAGCCGCATGCGGGGTAAGGGCTTCTCTCCCGGCCTCGGGTGGTAAGGAATTCACCCGGCCCATGCCCGCCCGCATGGACGGGGTCTTTCTCGGCCGCCGAACACATCAGAGAACGGGTCGCGAGCCTGTGGTTCGCGGCTCGTTCCTGCCTGCGTCGCAGCCCGTATTTGCGCGCGGAAAAAGCGCTTTCGGCGCGGAGATCCGCTGCACACCTCGTTTTGCGCTTCCACCCGACTTCATACCGGGGTTGACCCGACCTTCCCACCGGGCGCGCCGATAGTGGGTTTGTCAAGCACGAACATCCCCTGGAAGAGGAGCAAGAAATGAAGCGGATCGTCATCACACTCGGAATTGCGGTTCTCGCCCTCACGGCGGCGACCGCGGCACTGGCCAACACCTTCACGGCGACGGCGACGGTTTCCGGCACGGCCGGCATCGGCCTGACGCTGCCGGCGAGCGCCTCGATCACCGACACGCTCGACGGCACCGACCAGACCGCGACCTACGCCCCGGTTCTCGGGGTCGTCGATGCCCGCGGCACCGGCGCCGGCTGGAACCTCCAGATCTCGGCGACCACCTTCTCGGACGGCGCGAGCCACACGCTGGCCCAGGGCACGGTCGCCTCGGTCAGCCAGGCCTGCAAGGCCGGCAGCACCTGCACCGTTGCCACCTCGTCGGGCATCACCTACCCGCTGACGATCGGCACTACCGCAGCGAAGGTCTTCAACGCGGCCGTCAACACCGGGCTCGGGAAGATCGACGTCACGCCCACGATCGATGTCGCGATCCCCGGTAACGCCTACGCCGGCACGTACACCTCGACGGTGACGATCGCCGCGACGACCGGCCCGTAAGCACCCCTCCTCTTCCAGAAGCTCCTCCGAAGCAGTGTTGCCTCAAAAGCGCCCCGGCCGTCGCCGGGGCGCTTCTTCGTTCAAGATGCGTCATGGGATCGAGAGCACGATCTTTCCGAGCTGCTCTCCCGCCTCGAGCCGCTCGTGCGCGGCGCGTGCGTCGGCAAGCGGGAACACCCGGTCGACGACCGGCCTCGCCTTCCCGGCGTCGATCAAATCCCAGACTGCCTGGAAATCGTCGGGGGAGCCCATGGACGAGCCGAGGATCGAGAGCTGCTTCCACCAGATGCGGTGCAGCGCCGCCGGCGGGTTCGGCCCGCTCGTCGCACCGCAGACGACGATGCGGCCCTCGGGGCGCGCGGCATCGAGCGTGCGCTTCCACGTTGCCTCCCCGACGCTTTCGACGACGACGTGCGCGCCGCCGCCCGTCGCATCCTTGACGATCGCGACTACATCGTCCGTCTCGTGGTTGACGGCGACGTCGGCGCCGAGGGCCTTCGCCTGCTCCAGCTTCGCGTCGTTCGACGATGTGACGACGACCTGCGCGCCGAGTGCCTTCGCGAGCGACAGTGCGGCGGTCGCAACGCCGCCACCGATTCCCCAGATCAGCACCCACTCGCCTTCCTGCAGGCGCGCGCGGGGGACGAGCATGCGATACGCCGTCTCGAACGTGAGCGGGAACGCGGCCGCCTCCTCGAACGTCAGGTCGCCGGGGATGGGGTGCACGTAATCGCGTGGGATGGCGATCAGCTCCGCATGCGTGCCGTCCATCGTCTCCCCGACGATGTGCGTCTTTCCGTCCGTCATGATCCCCGGGTTGATCACCACGCGCTCATCAGTTCCCGCGATCACGCCTGCGCCGTCCGCGCCGAGGATGCGTGGCTTCGGAACCGAGGGCAAGCCTTTGCGGATCCAGACGTCGAGGTGGTTCAGCGACGCGGCGCGCAACTCGACGAGAGTCTCTCCGTCGCGCGGCTCCGGAGCAGGAACGTCTTCGTAACGGAGCACCTCAGGGCCGCCGTCCTCATGGATCCTGATCGCTTTCACCGGGCAATCCTCGCATGACGCCGGACGACGTCCTCCGGTTGGGCGCAGAGCTCGGGATCGACGCGCTCGGCGTGACGCGCGCGGAGGCGTACGTGCAAACGGAACGGCACATCATCGACCGCCGCGAGCGTGGCCTCTTCGCCGGCATGAAGTTCACGATGGCGCGCCCGGAGCAGTCCTGCCATCCCGAGTCGCTGCTTCCCGGAGCGCGCAGCGTGATCTCCGCCGCGGCGTGCTACTGGGCGCCCGAGTCTCCGCTCGAAGCGGGGGAGGGAAGGCTTGCGCGCTACACGTGGGCAGACGCCTACGACGCGCTGCGCGAGCAGCTCGACGAGCTCGGGCGCCGGCTCGGCGGCAACTACCGCGTGCTCGTCGACGCCAACCAGCACGTCGACCGTGAGGCGGCAGCCCGCAGCGGAGTCGGCTTCTACGGAAAGAACACGATGCTGATCACGCGCCGGCATGGATCGTGGGTCGTCCTCGGCACGCTCGTGACCGATGTCAAGCTCGATTCGACGCCGCCGCTGACGACCGACTGCGGTGAGTGCCGCCTGTGCATCGATGCGTGCCCGACAGCGGCGCTCGACGAGCCCGGGACGCTCGACGCGACGAAGTGCCTCTCGTACTGGACGCAGGCGCCGGAGTCGATCCCCGAGGGCTACCGAGCGGCGCTCGGCGCGCAGGTCTACGGCTGCGACATCTGCCAGGACGTCTGTCCGTGGAATCGCGGCGTCGAGAAACGCCGCAGCGATCTGCCCGAGCACGACGCGCACGTCGACCTCGTCGCCTGGCTCGAGCAGGACGGCGAGGCGCTCGTCGACGAGTACGCCCGGCTCTTCGTGCCGCGGAACGATCCACGCTGGCTGCGCCGCAACGCCCTCGTCGCCCTCGGCAACACGGGCGGGCCAGAGCATGTTGCAGTGCTCGCGCGGTACGCAGCCGACGAC
>Ga0070681_10004575_pt1 | contig 13199 bp, 11 predicted proteins | sample KBSC83BmetaG_FD_65650 | JGI IMG/M metagenome (GOLD analysis project Ga0070681, IMG submission 65650) | Corn rhizosphere microbial communities from Kellogg Biological Station, Michigan, USA - KBS C8-3B metaG | ecosystem: Host-associated > Plants > Roots > Rhizosphere | place: USA: Michigan... | reverse complement strand
AGCAACGTGACCGCGCCCATCACCATGACCGGCGCGGCGAACCGCTCGCTCGCGAGCACCACGATGAGCCCGACGACGACGGCGAGCGTCCACCAGGCGTCGATGCTCACCGGGGGAGGGTAGCGACAGTCATTCGCTGACGACGCCCGACGAGGCGGCGGTTCGGTGACCCGTCCTGCACCTGCCCGTTGTCGGGCACCACAGCTAGGTCGCCGTGGTCGACGGCAGCGCCGGACGCATCAGCGCGAGATAGGCGTCTCCGACGGCCTTCCATGAGTAGTGCTGGGCTGCGTATGCACGGGTGCGCAGGCGCAGGCTCGTCAACTCCTCGCAGCCGAGAGCGGCCACGCGACGCAGACATTCGATCAGTTCATCTTCGTCCGCGAACATCCACGCGACCTCGCCGGCCACTTCTCGATTTTCGGGGGTGTCGAGCACAAGGCAGAGGTTCCCTGCCCCCATCGCCTCGATCAGCGCTGGATGAGTACCACCGACTTCGGTCGCATGGATGTAGGCGAGAGCGTTGCTCTGAAGGCCAAGGTAGCCGTCGCCGTAGATCGCGCCGGGCAACAACGTGTGATCGCTTGCAGCCGACCGGACGGCGCGATCGAGCTCATCGTCATACGTCGCTCGGCCGAGCATGACCAGTGGGATCGCCACATCTGATGCATGGTGCGCCCGAGCAACCAAGACGGGGTTGTTCTCGGGTTCCCACCTCGAAACGTAGAGCAGAAAGTTGTCTGGTCGCACGTGCACCTCGTCGGGCAGGGGCAATCCGCGTGGTGGCGTATCCGCACCGTAGGGGATCATCACCGAGTCGGTGTCGTGACGGATGCGGTAGTAGGTGCGGACCTCATTGGCGTCGGTGACGAGCACGGATGCGAACCGCACCGACATCCACTCACCGAGCCGGTACCACGACCGGCCCGCGATGCCCCACTTGCCGCGGCGCCACTCCAGCCCGTCCACGTTCATCACCACGCGGCATCCGACGAGACGCAGAAGCGGCAGCACCGGCGCGTTGGCCGCGTTGCAGAGGACGACATCGCGGACGCGAGAGGTCAGGACCAGATGTAGTGCCGACAGCGCGGTGTGGGCGGGCGTGTCCAGGTGCTTGCTGCGGATGGTCGGCAGGGTGACGAGATGTACGCCGTGCCACTGCTTCTCACCCGTGGCGTAGTGGCTGCGGCAGTAGACGGTGACGGCGATCTCGCTGTTGGCGAGGTGCAGTGCGAGGCGCTCGGCGAAGGTCTCGAATCCGCCGTAGTTGGCAGGGATCCCCCGCGTCCCCAGGATTGCCACGCCCCTGCTGAGATCCCTGTGTGCAGGTTGCCGCGCCGCGCGCCGCCTCGGGCTCACACCGGCCACCCGCAGCAGCGGCACGCCGTGGAACGTGGTCAGGCTCGCCACCCGCAGGTCCAGCTGGCCGAGCCCCGGCGCGAGCAGGACCTCGATCCCGAGGCCGGAGAGGTGTCCAGCCAGTCGGCCCACGTCGGTCGGCTCATGACCGGCCGGGACGATCAGCCCGTCCAACCGGGCGTTCATGGCACGTCGGGCGATCTCGTCAGGGGGCAGCTGGTCGCTGATCAGCTCCGTGATGACGAACGGCGCGCCCGGAGCCCGGGTCAGGTCGGCCTGTAGCCGGCGGGCGGCCGCGTCGTCGCCGTAGATGGCGTAGCGCTCGAGAGCGATCCCGAACGGGACGAGCATCCGCCGGGTGCGCTGCAGCACGACTCGCGCGGCGACGCCGATCAGCAACAGCCCGAGCACCACGAGCGCGATCCACGCGCGGGAGACCTTCCCGCCGAGTCCGACGGCGTTGACGAGGTAGAGAACGACCCCCGCCGCGATCGATGCTTCGAACGCCGCCTCGACCACGCTTTCGCCGGGCCGCAGCACCGCGCGCCGGTACAGACCGAACGTCCGCCCTGCCACTACCCACACCGGGGCGAGGCCGATGGTCAGGATCTCGTAGCGCGCCAGGTAGTGGTGCGGGATGGTCTCGCCTTCGAAGCGAAGGACGAAGGCGACGTACGCCGTCAGCAGCGCAACCGCCACGTCGACCACGGCCAGCACGAAGTCGGCACGTCGGCGGAACCGCAGGCGGGTCACGGGGCGACGATAATGGGCGGGATCCCTCTCCTACTGCTGCCGCACCGGGTGACGGCTACGTTGCAGCGCCAGCGGGACGCCCCGCCGCAGATGCCGCCTGACGAGGCGTCGATGACGCCACCAGATGCGCAGCCGCAGCGCCCGTCGTTGCGCCAGGCCGAGGCGGTTGCGCGTCACGCCATGCCGACGCCAGGCGTAGAGCTCCTCGTCGACGAGGACGCCCTCGTAGCCCGCGTCGAGAAACCGCAACCACAGGTCCCAGTCCTCCCAAGCCGGAAGGTCCGCCAGGCCACCGACCTCGAGGAAGACAGCGCGGCGCATGAGCGCGCCGGCGCACACGAAGTTGCCCTCGAAGACCAGCGCCGCGGCGTCGAAGGCGCGCACGTGGTAGCGCCCTGTCGCCTCCCCGAACATGACCATCGCTGGATAGGCGTAACCGGCGGCCGGATTCTCGGCGAGGGCGGCAGCCAACATCTGGAGGAATCGACGGTCGACGCGGTCGTCCGCGTCCACTCGCACCACGAGGGGCATCCCTGTCTCGGCCACACCGCGATTGACCGCCGCAGCGACGCCGAGAGGTCCCTGCCGGATGACCCGAACGTCGAATGGCAGCCGTGGGTGCGCCGCCGTCCACTCCACCACCACGTCGGCAGAACCGTCCGTGCTGCCGTCGTCGACGACGAGCACCTCGCGAGGCGCCAAATGCTGGTCGGCGAGCGAGTCGAGGGCCTCCGCCACCCACGGCGCGGCGTTGCGACAGGGCACAACGACCGCGATCTCCGCGCTCACAGGCACATGCTGCTCGCTCACGTACGCTCCCTTCGTGTCTCGGAGGCTGGACGGCGGATCCCTTCGGGTCATCCTGGTCAACTATCGATGCCTCGACGGCATCGCCGAGCACCTGAGGTCACCGGTATTCCACGACTGCGACGTGATCCTCGTCGACAACGCCAGCGATCCGCAGCAGGTTGCCGAGCTGGCCCGATCGACGGGGGCGCGGGCGCTCTACATGGACCGGAACGTCGGCTTCGCCGCGGCCGTCAACGCTGCAGCGCGATTACCCGCGCGCGAGGGATCGGCCCATTCGGCGACCCTCCTGCTCAACCCTGACGTCGAGATCGACGAGCAACAGCTGGCCGCGCTGCTACGCCACCTACAGCAGTCGGATGCCGACGCCGTGGGCCCTGTCCTCGTCGACGAGCACGGCAGGGTCTGGGTCAGCTCCGCTGGCGGGCCGATCACGCTGCGCAGCGTCGCCTGGTACTTCCTTTTCCTCAGCCACTTGGTCCCCCGCCTCTCCGGGTTCTTTTGGACGAGACGCCAGGTGACCCGGGGACCGGTCGAGGTGCCGCGCTGGCTGTGCGGCGCCTGCCTGCTGGTGCGGGCCGACGCATTCGAACGATTCGGCTACCTGCCGACCGACGAGATCGTGTACGGCGAGGACGTCGGCTGGGGGGTGGCCGCGACCGCCCGTGGAGCACGCCTCGTGCTGGCGCGCGACGTCGTCGTGCGGCACGTCGGCGGCCAGTCCGGCGGCTCCGACGCGTGGGTCGACGCCACCATCAGGACCATGCGCCGCCATCTCGGACCGGTCCGGGGACCGGTGGCCTCACTCGTCGTGCGAGCCGGACTCGGCCTTCGCCGGATCGCCCACCGGGTGCGCGGTTGAGGCGGTTGAGGGTCGTCGTTGTGGCCCCGTGGGTGCCCTCCCTCCCGTCGCCGCACGCCGGCGGCGAGCACGTCTACCGGCACCTCGAGGCGCTGGCGGGCCACCACGACGTCACGCTGCTGGCACCGTCGAGCGATCCCACTGTGGCGGCCCCGCCCGGCGTCGAGACCGTCATCATTCCGTTCCGCCCCGCGGCCGGACCGGTCCAGCGCGTCGGCGACTACCTTCGCTGGCTGCTGGCCGGAGTCGGCTGGGAGCCGCGCGCTGAGACCGCTGCTCGTCGCTCGTTGGCCGAAGGACGGCACGACCGGGTCCTGGCCGGCGCTCACGTCGTCGAGGCGCAGTACGTCGAGTCGCTGCGCCTGGCGCAGAGGGTCGCCGAGCGCGCGGCGGCGCCGGTCGTCCTGTGGAGCCACGACATCGTGACCGCGGAGCTGCGCCGCCAGGTGCGCGCGGCCGACTCGTTCCGCAGACGCGCGGAAGGCATCGCCCGGATGCCCGGCGCGTGGGCAGCGGAGCGTCGCCGCGTCCGCCACGTCCGCGGGATCGTCGTCTTCAACCCCCGCGAGTCCGTTCGCTGGCGTCAGCGACTGGACGTCGAGGTCAAGGTCGTATCGCCGGCGTCAGCAGCGGCCATCACCGAGCCGGTGAGCGAGCTGGGCACCAACGCGCTGCTGGTGGGGTCGTTCCGGCGTCCGGCCAACCGAGAGGGGCTCGATTGGCTGGCCCACCGGGTGTGGCCTCTGGTCCGGGCCCGCGTGCCGACCGCACGCCTGCTGCTCGTCGGGTCAGGTGCACCACAGCTGACCGATGAGGGAGTGGAGACCGTCGGGTTCGTGCCCGACCTGGCGCCCTACTACGGCAGGGCCCGGGTCGCCGTCGTGCCCATCTTCGCCGGCGCCGGACTGAAGTTCCGGGTTGCGCAGGCGCTGGCGTCCGGGGTGCCCGTCGTCGCCACGCACAACGCCGCTGACGGCTACGCCGCACCAGCGGGCAGTGGCTTCGCCGCCGTCACCGACTCCCCGGTCGAGTTCGCCGATGCGGTGGTCCGGATGCTGACTTCGCCGGACGAGGCTGCAGGCATCGGTCGACGGGGGCTGCGCTGGTGGCAGGACTACGTGAGCCAAACCAGCAGCGAGCACGAGCTCGCGCAGTGGTACGAGTCACTTGCCGACGGTAAGCAGGTCTGAGGCGTCGACCAGGCGCCGCTGCACCTCTTGCCGCTGGTCGGCCGTCAGGATCGAGTCGAACTTCGCCAGCCCGGAGTCGCCGATGGCATCCGACACGTTCGCCTTCCACGGCTCCCGGTCAGCCACGATCCGTCCCACCGCGACCTGCCTCTCGGTCAGCATCTCGCGCCCATAGGGCAAGCCGATGAAGGCCGCCAGTCGTCGCGCGACCCGCTCGGGGTCCTCGACCACCTCCGGATAGCCGACAACGAGGTGAGACGGGTGGCCGCGACGACTCCGCGTGACCTCGATGGCGCGGTTCCACGCCCCGATGCACCGCTCGAGGTCCCAGGGGCCGTGCCAGACGTCGGGGTGCGCGTGCGTGACCTCGTACAGCGACGCGACCACGGCCCGGCCGTCCCGGACCACGTGCACGAACCGTGCGCCAGGCGCCTGCCGGGTGATGGCATCGATGACCAGGAGGTGGTCCGGGGTCTTCTCGACCCAGTGCTGCCGACCCTGGTACGCCGCGGTCTCGTCCATCGCTCGGATGAACGCCGCCGCAGCAGCGGCAGGCGAACGAAATGGCGGCCGGGCGAGCCGGCGGCTCGGGGCTCCGATGGTGACCAGGGTGTCACGAAGGAGCGTCGTAGCAGCTCGCCGACGGTGGCGGCGACCGAGGTGCCGCACGTGGTCCAGACGCGTGAAGAAGTGCGTCTCGGGAGGCGACCACACGTCCGGATGCGCCGCGAGTAGCGACTGCACCAGCGTGGTGCCCGACCGCGGGCAGCCGACCACGAAGCACCGACCGACTCTGGGCTTCTCAGTCATGTTCTGCGATCCGCAGGAGATCACCTTCGAGCGCCGCACCAATGCTCTGCCAGTCGTAACTGCACGACACGAGATCGCGTCCGCTACGGATCATTCGCCTGCGGAGCGCAACGTCCCCCAGCACCGTGTCGAGAGCTGCCGCGAAGCTCGGTGGGTCGTCCGCGACGAGCACCGGCGGATCGCTTCCGAGCTCGATGCCGGCGACTCCCATCGTCGTGCTGACGGTCGGCAGCCCGACGGCGAGAGCCTCGAGGGCCTTGAGACGGGTGCCGCCACCGCTGTGCACCGGCACGACAAACGCGTCCGCCGCCGCCAGGTAGGGCCGTACGTCCGGCACGCGACCGGTGACCACCACACCGGCGGAAGGGTCGTGCAGGGCCAGCACCTCAGCGGTCGGCTCGATTCCCACGAGCGTCACCGTGGTCTCCGGCCGCCTGCGCTTCAACAGGGGCAAGACCTGGTGCACGAACCAGACCGCTCCCCGGGCGTTGGGCGCGTAGCCGAAGTGCCCGGTCATGACCAAACGGTCGCCGGCAGGAGCCTCGTGCTGCTGAAGGGAGAAGTAAGCAAGGTCGACGCCGTTGGGGCGAACGCTGACCGTGGCCTGAGCCACCTCCCGCCTGACCTCTGCCGCGTCGTCCTCCGATACCGTCACCACCCGGGCGGCGTGGGCGAACAGCCATCGTTCCTCCCGCCGCATGTGCGCAGTGTCGAGCCAGCGGGTCATTGCGGACAGCCCCTGACCGGTGCTACCCACGGAGGCGGTGATCGCGGTCTCCACGTTGTGAGCGTCGAGCACCCATGGCACCCGGCCGTGCAGCGCCCGCGCGTACGTGGCAAGCGCGGACTGGCTGACGACGGCGACGTCGTAGTCAGCCGACGCCGAGCGCACCGCACGGAGGGCGTGAAACGAAAACAGGTAGAGATTCCAGCGTGGCGCCCACGGCACCCGCCTCACGACCCGGTCCACGACCGCCGGATGCGGCCGATACAGGGTCCGAAGGCTAGTGCCGGGCGGCCCGTCGGCCCCCGACGGCAACGGCTCGCCCACTGCCCACACATCGACGGTGTGACCGCGCTCGGCAAGTACGCGAATGAGGTTGGCATTTCTGATCCGACCTCCGCTGTGTGCAGGCCACACGGCGTAGGGCGAGAGCCAGAGCACCCTCATGCTGCCGGCCTTAGCGCGACACGCCCATGCGCCAGCATCTCTGACACCGCCGGCCGGTCCACCAGGGTGAGCACGCCCACGTAGCCGACCGTGAGGGTGACCAGGCCCAGGGCAAGGCCGAGTCGTGCAGGCAGGAGCACGACCGGCACAACCGTCGCTCCTGCGGCGATCGCCGCGGCCAGCAACGCGCGCCACCACTGCTGCAGCCACGTGGTGACGTCCAGGTCGAACGTTCGTCGGCCGGCCCACAGGTACAGCGGCGCGAGCAGGTAGCCACGACACACGTAGGCGACCGCTACGGCGACGTAGCCCCAGTGGACGGCGATCACGAATGCGATGACGTTGCCGATGGCGTTGACCGCAGTCAGCCGGACGGTGATGCCGGGCCGGCCCATACCGTTGAAGACCGGGTTGAACTGGTAGAGCACGGCGTGCAGCAAGCCGATGAACATCAACACGCGTATCACCGAGACCGCCGGCGTCCATGTGCTGCCATAGAGGACGGAGACGGCTGGCTGCGCGATGACCACCAGCGCCAGGAAGCCGGGGAATCCCACGACCGCCACCGCTCTCGTCGCACGGTAGAAGGCAGACCGGACCTTGCTGAGATCCTCCTGGATCTCCGCGATCACGGGCATGGCAACCGACGAGACTGTTCCGACGAGCAGGTCGGTCAGCAGGAGCAGCAGGCGGTACGCGAGGCTGTAATAGCCCAGGGCCACCGGACCCAGGACGATGCCGACCAAGAGGTCGTCGAGTCGACGGTTGGCGAAGTTCAGCACGTCGAGAGCAAGCATGCTGACGCCGAAGCCGATGAGCTCACGAAAGTGCCGGGTCGAGACGCGCCAGGCCGGTCGATAGTCCGACACGATCCAGAGCAGCAGTGTGGAGGTCGCCGAGGCGGTCAGCGCCTGCGCCACCAGGGCCCAGACACCGAAACCATTCAGAGCGAGCCCTATCGACAGGCCTGAAGCGGTCAAGGTTGCGATGACGCTGACGACCGTCAAGGTCTGAATACGCAACGACTTCTGCAGCAGCGCCGCGGGCACGGCCCCGACTGCAGTGATGACGAGAGACAGGCTCAGCGCCCGCAAGACGCCGGCGAGCTGCGGTTCGTGCAGAGGTCCCGCGAGCCACGGAGCGGTCACCACCACGACGGCGGCGAGACCGGTCGAGACGAGAGTGCCGACCCAGAACGCCGAGTCGAGGTGCTCACGCTGCAAATCGCGACGCTGCACGATCGCGAGGCTCAGCCCCTGCTCCTGGAAGATGGACACGAAGCTCAGGAACACCGTGGCATAAGCAACGACACCGAAGTCGGCCGGTCGCAGAACCTGAGCCAGCACGGCGAGGGTCGCCAGTGCGGAGATGCGGGTGCCCGCTGTCTGAATCAAGGACCATAGAACGCCCTTGGTCGCACGTACCTGCAGAGAGACCGCGGAGCCGAACTCAGGCGGCTCCTGCTCACGCACTGGGCTCATCCTCGTTGCTCTCGGCCGGCCCGGGCAGCATAAGACCAACCGACCTCGGCCGAGGCCAGCCACGCCGCCCCGGCCCGCCGACGCAGGCGTCCACTGCCTCCAGCACCAGGGGCGTCGTGATGAGGATGAACGCTCCTGGCATTCAGCCAACAACCCTGGAGACCAAGACGACGACTCTCCTGCCACACAAGGGGATACTCGTTCTCCGGCACGCCAACAACCGAAGAGCATTGGTGGATCAGGGTGCAGCCGCTTGCGGGACTAACGTGGCAGGGTCACGCCTACGGTCAGTACGCCCCCCGGCCCTTGGCTACGGCAAACAGTGTCTTCCAGATCACCATGGCGTCGAGCGCGAGCGACCAGTTCTCCACGTAGTAGAGGTCTAGACGCACCGACTCCTCCCACGACAGGTCGGACCGACCCGATACCTGCCAGAGGCCGGTGAGCCCTGGCTTTACCAGGAGCCGGCGGCGTACGTCATGCTCGTAGTGGCCGACCTCGGTCGGCAGCGGCGGCCGCGGTCCCACCAAGGCCATGTCGCCGCGGACCACGTTCCAGAGCTGGGGAAGTTCGTCGAGCGAGAAGCGGCGCAGCAACCGACCCAGCGCGGTGATGCGGGGGTCCCTGCGCATCTTGAACAGCGGCCCGTCGCACTCGTTGTGCGCGAGCAAGGATGTCAGCAACGCTTCTGCGTCGGCGTACATGGTGCGGAACTTGTAGACGGTGAACTCCCGGCCGTACCGTCCGACCCTGCGTTGTGAGAAGAGCGCCGGCCCGCGGCTGCCAAGGCTGATCGCCACCGCGAAAATCACCAGCAAGGGGAGCAGCATTACGAGCGCACCGAGGGCCAAGCTACGCTCCACACAGTCTTTGAGCACTTGGCGACCGCCGGACAGTTCCGGCTCCTCGACATGAAGCAACGGCAGGCCGGCGACCGGGCGGATCGACAGGCGCGGGCCGGCCACGTCGGTGAGTCCGGGCGCGACCACGAGTGAGATGCCCGTCCCCTCCAGGGACCAGGCAAGCCGGCGCAACGCATCACGATCGGTGGAGCCGGCCACTGCGATCGTGTCCGCCGCCAGCGCGTCAGCCGCCAGCAGCACGACAAGGGGATCGAACACACCATCTCCCGCGGCGTCACTGCGGCAGGAACCGGCGACGTGGAACCCGGCGAACGAGTCGCGACGCACCAGTGCCGTGAACTCGGCGATGTCACGACCGCCCCCGATGACCAGGACCCGGTGAGACCATCGGCCGTCCCGCCGCCGCCGGTGCAACGCTTTGCGAGCCGTGTAGCGCCCGACGAGCAGGAAGACGGTGCCTGCGGGCAGCGCAATGGCGATGTAGCCGCGGGCCACCTCGAGCTTCAAGGCGTAGGAAGCGAACGCCACCACCGCCACGAGGTAGAGGGACGCGTGGAAGACCCGCCGGAACTCCTCGGAGCCGGTGCCGAGGAACCGTGACTCGTATGCGCGACTGGCGGCGAGCACGAACAGCCACACGCCCGCGAGGACGGCCCCTACCTCGTAATAGGACAATCCGAGCAGGCGGCCGGGCGAGTCGCCGAAGCGGAGTCGGGTAGCGAGTAGCAGCGCCGCCACGACGGCGAGTAGATCAGTGCCTCGCAGCACGCGGCCGTACGAGCGCAGCCAACCGGGCGTCGGCACGTGGATGTCAGGCCGAGCCCGCGCCGTGGCATTCGTCCTCGCGGACGGTGTCATGGCGACCATGCGAGCCCCCTTTGTGCCTTTCATTGACTCGATGGAGCGACCGCTGCCCTGCAGATCGGTTGTCTGGTCGATCAATCGACTCATCCGATCGGAGGCTTGAGCGCCAGAGGGCTACGTCTGAGTTTCAGCAGCGGGGCGATCTTCTCGGTGCCGGTCTGATGATCGCGTGACTGCTCGGCGGCGCCGGCTGCCCCGGCCTGCAGCTGCGCACGTCGACGGATCTCGGCGCCAAGTCCGGTCAGGCGGCCAGGCGTTCCGCGCCGACCGCCGCGACCGACTCCGCCGTGCCGCATTCCAGGTGCGAGGCGATCGCCTCGGCGCGGGGGCCCTACCGGTGGCCGGCGAGCACCCTGAGGATCGCGTCGACCGGGCCGGCGACGGCGTCCGCGCAGACGGCGAAGACCTCGCGGGAGCGGCCGTAGGGGTCTTTCACGTCGTCGTCGTCCGGGGTCTGCGGTCGCACCAGACCACGCTTGGCGGCGGCGGCGCTGACGAGGGCGGGGAAACGTTCGGCGAGCGGGGCCGGCAGGGCGGCCGGGTCGACGGCGGCGGCCAGCCGGGCGAACTCCGGCAGCGTGAACGTCCACGCCGAGGCCCGCGGCACCATCGTGACGGCGGCGGCCCGGTGGTCGCGGGTGGCTCCGAGCACCAGCCCGGCGTCTTCGACGTGGTGCTCGCGCAGCTCGCGGGCCGCGAACCCGGTCGGGTCGCCGCCGCGCTCGATGACCGCGTCGGCGGCGTAGTCCTCCATCGGCGCACCGTCGCGGCCCCACGTGCCGGCGCTGCGGACGTCGATGGCTCTGGCCTCGTCGCCGAAGTGCTTGCGCAGGCCGGCGGCGAGCAGCCGCTCGCCCATGGGGGAGCGGCAGATGTTGCCCGTGCACACGAACAGCACGCCGAACTGCGCCTCACCCATGCCATCCAGCCTGCCACGTGGCCGGCCGTCACCGCTTCGGATCGCCCTCAGTGCGGCCGTGACCATCAAGGTGCGGGGGTGAGCGAGGGACAGGGCGCACGACGGATCTGTGGATCGCGTCGCGTGTCTACAACGGTGGGGCGACGCGGACGATCGTTCTCTTGGTGATCTCCTGCCGGCGCCGGAACCGCTTGCCGGCCTCGGCCTGCTCGCCGCTCTCGGCGGCGATCGCGTGGCGCGAGCGCTCCCACTCGGCCGGCGACGCGTAGCGGGTGGCGAGCAGCGCCCGGGCCACGTCCGTGTCGGGGGCGCGGAAGAGCCCGACGCCCAGCAGCTCGAGCCAGGGCTTCAGCGTGCCCAACTCATCGACCGCGGTGAGGAGGCGGTCACGGGACGAGCGCAGCACTCCGAACTCGAACTGATTGTTCATGGCCCGAGATTCTCTGCTCACAACCTTGGGGCGCCATAAGGGCTTGGGGACGGGGCGTCGTAGCCCCGCCCCGAAGCCGCGCGCTTACTGACCGAGATAGGTGATCGTGTAGCTGAGAGATCCGGTGTTGTCCTCGTACCAGCTCGGGACCGGGACGGACGCACCCGGACCATTGGAGTCGCCATCGAAGACGCGCAGGTTGATCGAGGAGTCGCTCGTCGCGAGGTCGTAGGAGTACTCGTGGACGGAACTGTAGGCGCCCCAGTCGACGAACTGCCCATCGACCTGCACGTCGCCGAAGCCCTCGCCGAGGTCGTACGGCGCTACGTCGTAGCCGTTGACATAGTCCGTCCAGTTGTCCAGGCTCACGTACTCCGCGTCGGCGACGTTCTTGGAGCCGTTGGCGTAGGTCCCCACAACGTCGATGCGGTAGTGGCCACGTAGCCCTTGAGGAAGTGTCGCCGTGGCTCCGCCAGGGGCGTTGGCCTCAATTGACCCAGAAGCGACCTGAGGGTTCACGAGGTAGACGCAGACGTTGTAGTGATTGCCGCCGAAGTACTCGGTGAGAGCGGAATCTCCGTTCGTCCAGTCCCGGTTGTAGTCGATCACGAGGCCGTCCGGGTCGCATGCCGGATTGGGCGTGCCGTCAACAGGACGGAACTGCAGGTAGACATCGGCACCGACCCACGGGTTCTGCGCGGACAGCCCCGAGCAGTCGCGGTTCGTCTCGTTGACGATCCCCGAGGCCGAGCGTACGAACGTCGCCGCACAGGCGCCGTTCTGGAACGTGATGGTCTGTGCGGGCAATGCGGTCGACTTGGCGCTGGCCACACCTGCAAAAGCCCCAGAAGCGAGGATGGCGCCTACGAGAACAGCACCTGCCTTGGTTGCACCGCGCACGAGCGATCCCCCGATCTGTTGACGGTCGAACGCCGGTTTCGCCACTCGCTCCCCGTCAGGCCCGTGCTCGGCGACCATCTGCGCTGCCGGATCGAAGCTCGCTCGCGATGTGCAGTTGCACGTCGTGCCCTGACGCAATCACAAAGCGGGTGCCTTGTCAGCAGATTCCCGATGTAGGCGGTAGCAGGCCTTGCAGACCGCCGCAACATGGGTGACCGGCTGGAGGCCTGAAAGTTCTTAGCGGTTGCGGTCGCATCGGGTGACAAGTACAGATTCAGTGGGGCCTTTGAACTGATGTGAAGGCTTAGAGTCAGCGAAGAACCTTGGAGGCCAAGACGACGACTCGCCTGCCGCACAAGGGAATTCTCGTCTCCGGCACGCCAGCAACCCAAAGTCATCGGTGGATCAGGCGGCCGCTTGTGGGTAACGTGGCGGGGTCACGCAGCACGCCGAACTGCGCCTCACCCATGCCATCCAGCCTGCCACGTGGCCGGCCGTCACCGCTTTGGGTCGCCCTCAGTGCGGCAGAGCGGCGAGGGCGCCGAACGCGGCGCCGGCGATGGTGGCAAACCCGCCTACCATCGTGATCATCAAGGTCCGAGTCTGCCGGGCGAGGCCTTGGTAGAGCTCGCTACGTAGACCCTCGATTTGGCCGCCGAGTTCCCCGCGGCTCTGCCCGAAATCGCCGCGGAGTTGCGCGAACTCCACGCGCATCTCGGCGAGCTCCCGGTCGAACTTCAGGTTCAGCATCTCGCCGAGGTGCTGAAGATCCGCCTTGGTGGCGACATCG
>Ga0070681_10004572_pt1 | contig 13204 bp, 16 predicted proteins | sample KBSC83BmetaG_FD_65650 | JGI IMG/M metagenome (GOLD analysis project Ga0070681, IMG submission 65650) | Corn rhizosphere microbial communities from Kellogg Biological Station, Michigan, USA - KBS C8-3B metaG | ecosystem: Host-associated > Plants > Roots > Rhizosphere | place: USA: Michigan... | reverse complement strand
TCGATCCCGCCGATTACGCGGCGGCGGAAAAGATCGCCGCCAAGATCGCCAAAGCCCCGCCGGCCCTCGCCCACGAGGCCAAGGACGTCATGGAATAGGCGCTCGCAGCCGCACACCCATACCCTTCGTCATGCCCGGGCTTGACCCGGGCATCCACGGAAAGCGCGCGAAGCAGGTGGTTCGCTTCCCGCTTGAAAGACGTGGATGGCCGGGTCAAGCCCGGCCATGACGCGTTAGAGAGTATCTAGTCGCGGATGTCCTGCAGGAACCAGTCGGTCGGGATCTCGCGGCCCTTCTTGGTCTTCACCGCCTGCTGGTAGACCCAGCCGCCGACGGCGGAGAATTGCAGGCCCTGATTGCCGACATTCCGGTAGAAGGTGATCTGGTCGCGTGCGGTGCGGCCCTTGCATTTGCCGGTGATGAGATCGGCGAAATCCGGCTTGTCGCCGCCCTTGCCGCGATCGGTGAATTCCGGTGAATCGCCGCCGAAGCCGGGCTGCTCGTTCTTGGCCGGAATGCGCTTCATCTCCTCGACCGTGCCGCCGATATAGGCGGCGGGCGACAGGCCGCGCTCGGCCTGGAAGCGCTCGGTCTGGCGCATCTGGACGCCGGCCGTGCCCTGGCGCACCACGAGATCGAGATGGTCGGCCATGGCGTCCGGCGTCTCGCGGCGGCCGAGATTGGTGATGTGCATGCCCTTCTCGATCCACTCGGCATCATAGACGGGCTGCATCGAATCGGTGGCGCTGGTCAATATGTCGACGCCGCGCACCGCCTCGCGCGCATTGTCGACGGCGCGCACCTCGATATTGAGGCGCTTCGACATCTCCTCGGCATACTGCTCGCGATGCTCGGGATTGGGGCTGTAGATCTTGCACAGCCTGATGTCGCGCACGCATTTGAAGGCTTCGAGGAAGGTGCGCGCCATGCCGCCCGAGCCCAGCATGCCGATGGTATGCGAATCCTCGCGGCTGAGATATTTCACGCCGATGCCGGCGCCGCCGCCGACCCGCATATGCTGCAGCACCCCGTCATTGATGAAGGCGAGCGGCTCGGCATTGCGCGTCGAGATGAGATATATCAGCCCGCAATAGGTGCCCGGCTCGCGGCAATATTTCTCCTCGGTCCAGTTGCCGTTCTCGTCCTTGGGCCAGGTGATGATGTCGCTCTTCATGCGGATGGCGAAGAAGCCGTCATTGGCGCCTTCCATCGAGCCCCAGCGGAAATAGCCCTCGTCGCTGTCGCAGGGCATGTACATGTCGATGCGCGGCCGGTGCATGGCGCCCCCGGTCGGCAGCTTCTTGAAGGCCTCCTCCTGGACCCGGATGCAATCCTCCATGGTCAGGAGCTCTGAAACGACGTCGTTACCGATGATCAGCATAGCGAACTGTGTTCTCCAATCTTACTGGGCGGCTTTCTTGTAGTAGCTCACATCGAGATATTTGTCGGGATTGTCGAGGCGCTTCTTGGGCTCGGCATATTTCTCGCGGAGCTTCAGCATGTTGATCAGCCCCTCGCGCTTGACCTCGGGCGTGCGGTTGAGCGCGCCCTTCTCGACCATGGTCTTGTAGAAACCCTCGGCCTGCTCCGGCGTCAGCGCCTTCATGTGCGCCCGCAGCAGCGCGATCGAATCCGCCTTGTTGGCGAAGACGAACGCATGCGCCTGCTTCATGGCGCGGGCGAAGCCGACGGCTTCCGCCTCGTGCGCCTTCAGCCAGCCGCGCCGCGCGGCATAGGCCCCTTGCGAGGCGCCGAGCGCGCCGGCGGCGTCGCCCAGCAGATGATAGCCGAGCCGCTCGGCCTCGATATCGTTGGGCGCGCCGAGAATGGCGGCGACGCCCTTGCCGTCCTGCATCGCCTGGTAGCGCGCCGGCCCGCCGCCCACCGCGACGATGCTGTAATCCTTGTCGCGCGTGAGGCCGTTATTCTCGAGCAGCTGATAGAGCACGAAGGCATAGCCGCTGCCCTTGGCATCGACCACCACGGCATGGCTCTTGATGTCCTGGTAGGTCTTGATCTCCGGCCGCGTCACCACCTGGTTCTGGCCGGCATTGCCGCCGAGGAAGGCGACGACGTCATAGCCCGGGATCGGCACGTCGCTCTGCCCCTCGGTATAGGCGATGACATTGTCGAGCGAGGTCGAGGCGATCTGATACTTGTCCGCCATCATGTCGCGCATCTGGTCGGTCGAGCTGCGCGTCTGGGCGAACAGGACCGTCAAGCCCTGCCCCTTGAAGTAGCCTTTGTCCTGCGCCACCCAGAACGGCAGGTTGGTGATGCCGCCGAACGAGGTCATGCCGATCGTGCTCTCGGCGCGCGCCGCGGCCGGCAGCAGCAGAAGAGCGGCGGCAATGAGGCTGAGTTTTTTCATACGGTCACTCTCCAAAAATCGTCATGCCCGGGCATGACGACGGGGTGGGCGACTAAGCCGCCCATTCCTCGAAGCTCTTGATGAAGCGGTCGTCGAGCAGCTTCGCCGTCGGCCAGGGCTCCTTCACCGAGCCGCCCTGCTCCTCGATCTTCCAGAACACGTCCATATAGCGCGGCTCGGGCAGATGGCCGCGCTCGTCATAGGAGGGCAGCACCTCCTGATAGGCGCGCTTGGCGTAGCCTGGCTCCCATTTCAGCCGGTCGATCAGCACCTTCACGGCGAAGTCGGGGTCGCGCTTGGCGAGCCGCAGCCCTTCGACATGGCCGCGCAGAAAATGCTTCAGCGTGTTGGGATTCTGCTCGATGAACTTTTTCTTGGCGATATAGACATGCTTCGGCCATTGCGGCGCGATGTCTTCGGCCTGGCTGCCGAGCCGCGTATAGCCCGCCTCCTCGGCCATCCATTTGAAGGGCGGCGACAGGATGGCGAGGCCGAGCCGATTGGCTTTCAGCGCCTGCAGGATGCTGGCGGTGCCGCCGGCCTGGATGATCGAGACGTCCTTCTCGGGCTCGAGCCCGTGCCGGCGCAGCACATAGCGCGTCAGCTGGTCGGTGAGCGAGCCGAAGGTGGAGATGCCGGCGCCCGAGCCCTTGAGCTGCGCCCAATCCTTGGTCGTCGGTTGCGCGCACCAGGCGAAATCGGCTTGGTTGCAGCCGGCATAGAAGCCGATCGCCTCCTGCCCGGCATTGATCAGGTTGATCAGCCCGTCGGTCGATTGCAGGGTGATGTCGAGCGAATCGCCGGCCAGCGCCTGGCTCACCTCGGCATCGCCGCGGAAGCTGGTGAGCTCGACATCGAGCCCCTGCTCCTTCCAGCTGCGGGCGACGCCGATGAAGGCCGGCATGAAGCTCGCGGCATCGACCGAGATGCCGACGGTGAGCGTGGTCCGTTCGGGTTTGGGCAGCGGCGCGGCGAAGCCGGCCGGTGCCGCCAGGCTCGCAGCCGTGGCGGCACCCGCCTGCAGCAGGCGGCGGCGGCTCAGGATCGGGCTGGTCATGGCAGATCTCCTCCCGGGAGCTTCTTATTTACGCGATAGCATGCCGGCGCCGCCCCTGTCATCTCAGCGGCGGCGCCGTCAGCCAGCCGCCCTTGCCGGCGGACGCGTTGGGGCCGCGCGCGAGCCCGGCCGGGCCGCCGAGATTGCGCTGGAAGATCTCGCCGTAATTGCCGACCTCGCGCAGGATCGCCCGGCTCCATCCGGGTGCAAATCCCGGCGCCTCCACCGGGTTGAGGAACGCCCTGACATCGGGATCGGCGCTCTTTTCCGCCTGCGCCAGGCTGCGGCTGGAGAGGCCGAGCTGTTGGGCATCGATGAGGGCGAAGATCGCCCAGCGCACGACATCGAAGAACGCCTCGTCGCCGCGGCGCAGCAGCGGCGCCAGCGGCTCGTCGGTAAGCCGCTCGGCCAGGATGCGATAGGCGAGCGGGTCCTTGGCGCGGCCGAGTTGCGCCGCCGCCAGCTCGAACCCGTCGCTCGAATAGGCGGCGCAACGCCCGGCGAAGAACGCCCGCAACGCGCCCTCCGCATCCTCGAACAGGACCGCCTCGAGTGGCAGATGATGGCGGCTGAAATAGCGCGCCAGTGCCGCCAGCGGCCCACCCTTCTGCACGCAGATGCGCCGGCCGACGAGATCGCGGGCGTGGAGGAGTCCGAGCCGCTTCGGCACCAACAGCTGCTGCGCGTCATGGAAGACGATCGGTCCGAAGCGCAGCCCCCGCGCGGCCTCGCGCCCATAGGTCCAGGTCAGGCCGCGCAGGGCGAGATCGATCTCCTCGGAGGCCTGGAACTGCTCGACCGACTCGATGCCGACGAAGCGCACCTTCTCCGCCGTGCCGAACAAGGCGGCGGCGATGGCGCGGCAGATATCCGTATCGAATCCCCGCCAGCGCCCGTCCTTGCCTTCGATCGAGAATCCCGCGATTCCGGGATTGACGCCGCAGGTGAGCTGCCCTTGCGCGCGAACATGGTCGAGGGTCGGGCCGGCTTGGGCGGCCGGCGGCGGAAAGACCAATGCAAGCGCCAGAATTGCTACACTACGCAAAGCCGTTCACTCGGATTTCGGACGAGAGGACCCGTCCTGAGCGGAAGAGGAACTATCGTCATCATCCTGCGGACCCGGTCGCGACGCAATCGGCCCGAAACGCCCGCAAGCCGCAGCAATCGGCCTTTTTGACCGCACCGGAGGTTGGTGATATCATAATCCGAAATGATATCAAATTTGGAGTTCTCCGCACCATGGTTCGCACCGTGATCAGCCTCGACGCAGACGACAAGGCTTGGCTCGATCGCAAGGCCAAGCAGGAGCGCATGCCGATGACCCGCTTGGTGCGGCGTGCCATCAAGCGCATGCGCAAGGAATCCGAAGGCAACCCGTCGCGTTTCGATCGGCTGCTGCAAGAAACCGTGGGAATGCGCAAGCTCGGCGACGGGCTCCGCTATCAGCGCAAGCTCCGGCGCGAATGGGACCGCAAGTGAAATTGCTGCTCGATTCGGTAATCTTGATCGACCATTTCAACGGCATAGCAGCCGCGACCAGCTATCTTTCGCGTCACCATCCGGACGCCGCCATATCGGTCATCACGCGCGCCGAGGTGCTCACGGGATTCGAGCGGCGTGCGAGCAAGAAGGCCGCGGATTTTCTCGATTGCTTTCCGACGCTGCCGATCGACCAGACGATTGCCGATCTCGCTGCGGCGCTGCGCCGGGATCATGGCTGGAAGCTGCCGGACGCCTTTCAGGCGGCGCTCGCCCGGCATCATCGGCTGCGCCTGGTCACCCGCAACCGCCGCGATTTTCCGCCGCAACGGCACCGCTTCGTCGTGATTCCTTACCAGCTCTGAACCAGGCGTTCTTTAAGACGAGGCAAGCCCGATCAGGCTGATCGCCGACGCGCCAAGCATATAGGCGACCCTCATCCTTGCTTGCCCGCGCCGATCAGGTAATCGAATAGCTTCCTGAACGGCCGACTGGGCCGGCCCCTCCTCGGCGCCGCTTCGCTCGGCCGCGGCACGGTCCGGCGCTGGGCCCGCGATCCGTTTGCGCGGGTGCGCTTGCCGGCTTCGTCCCGGGCCGGACGCGCCGTCCTACCCCTGCTGGCGCGGCCGGAAGGACGCATCCAGTGCGCCGGCGAGCACACCGATTCCTCGACCGGCCGGATCGAGGAGCGGTCCGCTGCGGCCAGCCGTGTTGCGGCGGAAATCCCGGCGCGCTAGCCTAGCCGTGCGGCCCATGACACCATAGCGGCGCCGGCGGCCAGGCCAAAAAACTTCAAAGGGGAGAGGCGGGATGTTCTCCGACAACGTCGCCATCTTTCTGCTCATCACGCACGGCATCGTCGCGGTCTTCACGCTCGGCGCCCTGACCCACCAGGTCATCAGCCTCACCTGGGCTCCCAAGGGCGCCGGCCAGGCGGGCTTCGTCACCAGCCTGCGTGCCGTGCGGGCGGCGCATTACACCAATGCCATCATCGTGCTGTATGTGATTACCGCGATCCTCGGCGGCCTCATCTACGTGAATTACCGCATCGAGGTGCGGCAGTTCTATCTCGACCAGTACAAGATGTACAAATCCAACGGCCTGTTCGAGATGAAGGAGCACCTGATCGCCATGGGCCTCGGGCTGCTGCCCGCCTATTGGTATTATTGGAAGCAGGAGCTGAAGCCGGAGATCGCCAAGGTGCGCACCGTGCTCAGCGCCTATCTCGCCTTCGCCGTCTGGTTCAGCTTCCTGGTCGGCCATTGGCTGAACAACATCCAGGGGTTCGGCAAATGAGAAGCATGGCCCGCGTCTTCCCGGTCTTCGGCGTCGCCTATGTCCTGTCCTACGCGCTGTTCTTCGTGGCGCAGGACCGGGCCTTGTTCTCCCATAACGCGCTGTTCGCCTACTACCCGGCGCTCGGCGAGTTCGATTGGGACCTGCTCAAGGCGCCGCTGGCGAAGACCGGGCCGGTCATGCTGTGGTACGGCTGGATCGCCAATTCGGTGATCGTCGGGGCGGTTGCCGCCGGCATCGCCCTGCTCTTGCCGGCCGGCCGCAGCGCCAAGCTGTGGTCGGTGCTCGTCTGGGCCGCCCCGATCCTGTCCTTCCTGGTGCTGTGCTATTTCGAGAGGCTCTGGTTTATCCGCTAGCGCTCCCCTATATTTTGGGCATTCTTCAGGCCAAACTGGAGGAATCGAGACCATGAAAGTCACATTCGGACGCGCGGCGCTGGCGGCGGTGGTGGCGCTCGGTGTGATGGCCGCCGCGCCGACCGCAAGCTGGGCCAATGGCGGCGGCTTCTTCAGCGACGACGAGGACGACGATGCCGATCTCGGCCCCGCCTTCTTCGGCTTCGTGAAGGACAGCAAGGGCAAGTTCGTCTCCGACGTCGAGATCACCGCGACGATCAAGAGCCAGAACTCGACCTACGTCCTGCATACCGACATCACCGGCCATTACCGCATCCCCGGCTTCAGCAAGGCGATCGACGTCAAGGACATCGAGATCACCGCGACCAAGGCCGGCTACAAGGTCACCAATCAGATGCGGCGCGGCGACAACAAGCCCGACCAGCCGGTCGAGACCGATTTCACCGTCGCGCAGGAGTAGCGACCAGCTTGCTCGTCTGCGGGTGCCGACCGATTCGGGAGACATGAGGCCGAGCAGCGGAGGAACCGGCTGGCTCGGCCTTTTTCTCGTCTTTCTCAAGCTCGGCTCGACCAGCTTCGGCGGGCCCGTCGCGCATCTGGGATATTTCCGCGCCGAGTTCGTCGAACGCCGCCAATGGCTCGACGAGCGCAGCTATGCCGACATCGTCGCGCTGTGCCAGTTCCTGCCCGGCCCGGCGAGCAGCCAGACCGGCATCGCCATCGGCATGCTGCGCGGCGGGCTGGCCGGCGGTGTCGCCGCCTGGCTCGGCTTCACCCTGCCCTCGGCCGCGGCGATGATCGCCTTCGCCTATGGAATGGCACGACTCGGCGCCATCGGCGAGGCGCCCTGGCTGCATGGGCTGCAGATCGTCGCCGTCGCGGTCGTCGCGCAGGCCGTGTGGGGCATGGCGCGCACGCTGGCACCCGACCGTGCCCGTGCCAGCCTCGCCGTCGCCGCCGCATTGCTGATGCTGTTCCTGCCCGGCGCGCTCGGCCAGATCGGCGCCATCGCCGCCGGCGCCCTCATCGGCTGGCGGCTGCTGCCGGCCGGCGAGACGGCGCCCCCCGCGGCGCTCGGCATCGCCCTCGATCGGCGGCTGTCCTTCGCCATGCTCGCTGTGTTCGTGCTGCTGCTGGCCGGCCTGCCGGTGCTCGCGGCCGCCAGCGGCGATCACGCGCTCGAGCTGCTGGCGCGCTTCTACCGCACCGGCGCGCTGGTGTTCGGCGGCGGCCATGTCGTGCTGCCCTTGCTCGCCAGCGCGGTCGTGCAGCCGGGTTGGATCAGCCAGGACGTCTTCCTCGCCGGCTATGGCGCGGCGCAGGCCATGCCGGGCCCGCTCTTCACCTTCGCCGCCTTTCTCGGAACCGCCATGCAGCCGCCGCCGAACGGCTGGCAGGGCGGGCTGCTCTGCCTGTCGGCGATCTATCTGCCGTCCTTCCTGCTGCTGGTCGGCATCCTGCCCTTCTGGGACGGGCTGCGGCGACGACCGTCCGTGCAATCGGCGCTGAAGGGCGTGAATGCCGCGGTGGTCGGGCTGCTGCTCGCGGCGCTCTATACGCCGATCTGGGTGACGACCATCCGCGCGCCGCGCGATTTCGCGCTGGGCCTCGTCGCCTTCCTGCTGTTGGCGATATGGCGCGTGCAGCCCTGGATCGTGGTGCTGCTGGGCGCGTTCGGTGCCGCGGCGCTCGCGGCGTTCTAGGTGATTGGCTGAAATAAATTCGGCCTGAGCCCGAGAAAATCGCGTTTGCGGCAATGGCGCCGCCGCCTCATTTTCGCCGATGTCACCGCCTGTTGCCCCGGCTAGTGACAGCCTTTTGGCTGGGTCGATCGATAATCGCGTCGCGATGAGCTTCGCAAAGATTGGCGGCGTTTACGCCATGCCACAACTTTCCGGAGGTCACGATGAAGCTCCATACACTCATACTCGCCCTGGCGGCCATGATCGCCGCTTCCTCGGTTCACGCGGCCGACATGGATTGGTCCCCGGTCGACAAGGCCTTCGGCAAGAAAGGCGCCGCGCAAGCCGGCGGGGTCTATCGCGTGACCTTCCCGCGCACGGACCTGCAGGTGTCGCTCGACGGCGTCGCGCTCAAACCGGGCTTTGCGCTCGGCACGCATGTCGAGTTCATGCCGATGGGCAATCAGGCCATGGTCATGGGCGATCTCGTGCTCACCGAACCCGAGATCAACCCGGTCATGCAGAAGCTGATCGCCGGCGGCGTCGAGATCAGCGCCATCCACAATCATCTTCTGCGCGAGCAGCCGAAGGTCATGTACATGCATATCGGCGGCACCGGCGATCCCGGCAAGCTCGCGGCGACGATCAAATCCGCGCTCGAGCAAAGCAAGACACCGCTCGCCGCAGCGCCAGCCGCGGGACAACCGCCGGCCATCGATTTCGACACCGCCGCCGTCGATGCCGCACTCGGCGCTAAGGGCAGCAACAACAACGGCATCTATCAGTTCGGCGTGCCGCGCACCGATCCGATCATGGATCAGGGCATGGCCATTCCGCCCTCGATGGGCGTCGCCATCTCGATCAATTTCCAGCCTCTCGGCGGCGGCAAGGCGGCGATCACCGGCGATTTCGTGCTGGCGGCGAAAGAGGTCAACCCGGTGCTGCAGGCGCTGCGGGCCAACGGCATCGAGGTGACGGCGCTGCACAGCCACATGCTCGACGACCAGCCGCACATGCTGTTCATGCATTTCTGGGCCCACGAGGATGCGGTGAAGCTGGCCAAGGGACTGGCCCAGGCCCTCGCCAAGGCGAATGTGAAGCGAAGCTGACCAGGGCCATGCGTGCGGAGCGCCAGGGATGACGGATTTCTTGTCAGAAAACAGAAATGACGGCACGCCCTGGCGCTCCTGGCGCTCCTGGCTCGCTGCGACGCTCCTCGGCTGCGTCACCGCCATCGCTACCGGATGCGCGGCGCACAGCCAGGCCGACGTTGCTCCCGAGCTTGGGCCGCTCTTCGTCCATGTCGCGGATGTCGGGCTCGGCAAGAGCATGAGCCGCATCGATTACCAGAGCGTCGATGCCAAGACCGGCCGGCTGTACATCGCCGGTATGGGTGCCGGAAAGCTCCTCGTGTTCGATATCGGCAAGCAGAGCCTCGCCGAGGAGCGCGAGGGGTTTCCCAAGACCACCGGAATCCTCGCCGTCCCGGCGCTCGGAAAGCTCTATGTCAGTGTACCGGGCAGCGGCCTCAAATCCGCCTTTTCGGTCGCGCTGGGATGGCTTGGGCTGACCCAAGGCGACGGAAAGCTCGCCATTCTCGCGCTCGATTCGCTGCGCGAGCTCGCCCGCCTGCCCGGCGGCGTGTTCCCGGATGGCATCGCTTACGATTCCGTCGATGCGCGCATCTTCGTCTCGGACGAGATGGGCGAGGCGGTCCAGGTGATCGATGCGCACAGCGACCAGCTGCTCGGGCGGATCGCCTTGGGCGGCGAGACGGGCAATGTTCAGTACGACCCGCTGACCGGCCGCCTCTATGTTCCGGTCCAGAGCAAGGACGAGCTCGCGATCATCGATCCGCGCGAAGGCCGGTCCGTGGCGCGCCTGGCGCTGACCGGCGGCCGCCATCCGCACGGCTTGGCGATCGCACCCGCTTCCTCGATCGGCTATGTCGCCTGCGATGGCGACGACCGGCTGCTGGTGGTCGACCTCAAAGCTCAGAAAGTGCTGACGGTCCTGCCGCTCGGCCGCGATCCCGACGTGCTGGCGCTCGATCCCGGCATGAACCGACTCTATGTCGCCTCCGAATCGGGCCAGCTCGCGAGCTTCGACATCAGCGCGCCTGAAGCGCCGCGCGCGCTCGGCATCGTGACCGTCGGACCGCGCGCCCATTCCGTCGCCGTCGACCCGGCGTCGCACCGGCTTTACCTGCCGCTCGCCGATCTGAACGGCACCACCGTGATGCGCGTGATCGCACCGCGGCAGAGTTGAGGAGGAAGTCGTGGATCGCACCGTGATGTGGGCTTTCATCGGTGTCGGCGCCCTGGCGGCCGCCTCGGTCGTTTTCCACGATCTGGGCGACATCACCGACCGGCGGCCGCTGTTTTCCGAGACCCAGCCGGTCGACGAGCAGCAGCTGCACGACCGTCTGATGGCGCAAGGCTATTCGACAGTGCAGATCACGGAAGATCAGGGACGCCTGATCGCGACCGCGCTCAAGAACGGCAAGAAGAGTCGTTTCGTCATCGACAGCAAGACCGGCCAGGACGATTCGCTGTTCTACGACGACGACGACTGAGCACGCCACCGCAAGAGGGTCGGTAATGCACCACTTGTCCCGCCGCGCTCTGATCGAGGGCGCCTTATCCCTGGGGGTAGCCATGACGACGACAGCGCGGCTCGACGCCGCCGAGGCGGAGATTCGTTATGATTTCACGCTGCCGCTGGAGGGCTGGCAGACAGTCACCGGCCGCTGGGCCATCGAGCGGATGTCCGACGCCGCCGAAGGCGTGGCGCTGCTGCAGCGTGCCACGAACAATCCCTTCAACGTCATCGTGGCACCGGCCGGGCCGTTCGGCGATGTCGATGTCTCGGTGCGGTTCAAGCCGATCTCGGGGCGCGAGGACGCCTCCGGCGGCATCGTCTTCCGCTTCGACGGCGGACGCTACTATGTCATCCGCGCCAATGCGCTCGAAGACAATTTCAATTTCTATTACTACGAGAACGGCCGGCGACAGATCGCCGGCGTCCGCATCAAGGCGCCGGCGCTCGGCCAATGGCACACGCTGCGCGTCGTCGCCGAGGGCGACCGCATGCGCGGCTGGCTGAACGATCAGCCGCTGCTCGATCACAAGGACGCGCGCTACCGGTCCGGCAAGATCGGCCTGTGGACCAAGGCCGATTCGGTCACCGCCTTCGATTCGCTGAGAATTCTCCGGCCCGCAGGCCGCGCGTCCGGAGACGGGGCATGAGCTTCGCCGTCAAGCCGCTTCCCTTCGATGCAACGCGCATCGCAGGCCTGTCGGAACACAGGCATTCTCTCGCCGACGGGCGGCCGATCCTGGCGCTCGACATATACGAGCACTCCTATCACCTGGATTACGGCGCCAAGGCCGCGGCCTATATCGATGCCTTCATGAAGGCCATCAGCTGGGACGGTGCCGGCCGGCGGCTGGCCGGTGAATCCACCGCTTCCCTGGCGCTAGCGGCCTCGTGACGGATCCGATCGAGAGCCCAGGCCGCACGCCGCCTGGACCGACTCCCGGTGCCTGACCCAATCCCGCCGCGCCTCTAAGGTCGGCGGGAGGCGCCCGGCCGAAGAGCTGTCGCCGCGCTTTCTCCTGGTCGCGGCACTGCTGCTGGCGGCCGGTCTCGCCCTGCTACTCGGGCTCGACTCCTGCGCCCTCAGCGGCCGGCGAGCCGCGCCTCGACGATGCGGGCGATCGCGGCCGGCGCCTGGTCGGGAATCGCAAACACCGAGCTGACATTGATCTCGCACAGCACATAGCTGTCCTCGCCCGTTGCGGTGCGCGGTCCGAGCAGGAAATCGGCGTCCCAGATGACCGGCAAAGACGCGCGCGCGATCCCGAGCAGCCGCATCATCTCAGGCGTCCATTCCTCTTCCATCTTACGCCGCAGGGTCTGGAAGGGCGGGTGATCGGCGCCGTGCATGAGACGCGGCCCGGACTGGGCGGGCGCCGGCGAGACGAGCGCGCGCACGATCTGATGGCCGTAGCCGACGACCCGGTCCTCGCCCATATAGCAGCGGACCATGCCTTCGGGCAGGCGCGGCTGGAAGCGCTGATCGATGATGCAGCCGCCCCAGCCGAAATACTCTTCGCAGCGCGTCAGAAACGCGGCGAGTGGCAGCTCCTCGGGCGCCGCTTCCACGGCATGCAGGACGCGCACCCGGTCGTCTGAGGCGTCTGCGGCCCGCTCGACCTTCCACACGCCCATGCCGGCATTGCCGCGATTCTGCTTGATCACGCGCGGCCCGCCGCTGGCGAGACTCGCCGCAAAGCCGGCGCGGAATTCTTCGGCGCTGCGATAGAGATGCGTGTCGGTGCCCCAGCCGAGCTCCCGGGTGCGATAGAGAACCTCCTTCACGCCCATCTTCAGGATCGTGTCGGGATGCGCGCTGACCCAGGGCCCGCGCGCCGCGACCTCGCGCAGCATCGCGTCGAGCGCTGCCCGTGTCTTGCCGTCCTGGATCGGGTTGACCCAGACGAGCACGCCGTCGGCACGCAACAGCTGGGTTCGGACCTCCTCGGCGAAGTCTTCGTCATAGACCGCCGGCTCCGCCGCGATGCCGAGCGCCGCCAGCTCGGCAAAGACGCGATGATAGCGGTTGTTCTCCGGCGTGGCGGCGCGCCGCGCTTCGCCGTCGCCGCGCCAGAGGATCGCAATCTTGCCGACCATGTCTGCCATCCGACCTCAGTCCTGGATCAGTGTACGGAGACGCGATGCTGTAGAACGGACGACGCGAATCTGTCGAGAAGGAAGAAGTTACCGAGGACCCAAAGAAATTGGGGGCGAGACTGAAAAAAGCTAATTTGTCTCCATGTGGGTCCAGGCGCACGGTCGCCGCGGATAATGGAGGCATGAGGTGTCCGAGAAAAGCAGCGCGGATGGCGGCAAGCACGGCGGAATAGGAGAACTCGCGGCGTATTTCCTCAAGCTCGGCACT
>Ga0070681_10004571_pt1 | contig 13204 bp, 12 predicted proteins | sample KBSC83BmetaG_FD_65650 | JGI IMG/M metagenome (GOLD analysis project Ga0070681, IMG submission 65650) | Corn rhizosphere microbial communities from Kellogg Biological Station, Michigan, USA - KBS C8-3B metaG | ecosystem: Host-associated > Plants > Roots > Rhizosphere | place: USA: Michigan... | reverse complement strand
TCGTTGCTCTCGCGCGCGGAATTCAACACCTCGAAGTGCACGTCGAGATGCTTGGCCGCCGCCCACATATTCAGCCAGTGGCCGACGAACTCGGGGTAGGAGAACGGCACGAAGTGGCCTTCGACGACGGTCGAGGAGCCGGCGAAGACGATGCGGATCGTCTTCGGTCCGCGTGGCACCGCGATCGGGCGGCCGCGCCAGCCGATCTGGTTGGTCACCAGCCGGTCGGGCAGCGTGACGCCGGGATAGAAGCGATAGCGCGGAACGGGTTGGCCGTCGGCTGGATCGTAGAGATAGAGCTGGCCGGGCGCGTTGCGCAGGAAGCGGTGCTGGCAGGGATCGCCCGCGAAGACGCTGTTCCAGACCTTGAAGACGTCATTGGGCTGGAAGTCGCTGGTGCCCGATGGATGGGCCTGCAGGTGGTTGAACAGCTCCTGCCAGCCCTTGGGCGGGTCGGCGCGATTGGGCAGCGGCGGCGGATCGCTGAAGTACCAGGCGCGGTCGACGCCGGCGGCGAGCGGGATCTTGTCCAGCTCGTCGGCCTTCACGCTCGCCGTGCCGATCGGATCGGGCAGCGGGAAGGCCAACAGCGGCTGTCCGTTCAGGAACCGCACGATGCCTTCGGTAAAGGCGATGCAGACCAGGATCGACACCATCACCAGCAGCGTGTCGGCCCACGGCGATGATCGCTTTTTGGCTCCGGCGGGCGCCATTCCGTCGATAGGCCTCAGCAGCCCTTGTTCTGCGTGCTGCAGAGCTTGTCGAGCATCGGCAGGAGCGGCGGCACGATGCCCTTTGCCATGGCGATGTCGGCGGTGCCGTTGGGATGCGGATCGGGCACGGTGACCCACAGCGTCGACGGCTTGAGGTTCTCGACCGTCGGCAGCAGGTCGACGAACTGGATGCCCTGGGCTTCGACGACGGCGCGGACCTTGGCCGTGACGTCGGCGAACGGATAGGGCTTCAGCTCGTGCAACTCGGGAACGTGGACCACGACCAGCTGGATGCCGGCGTCCTTGGCGACCTTGGCGAAGCCGGCGAGGGCTTTCTGTGTCTTGATCCAGCCCGGCGCGTTGTCCTTGTAGAGGTCGCGATAATATTTCTTCCAGTCGGGCACTTCGCCCGACGAGCGCATCAGCGCGTCGAAGCGATAGTTCATCACCACCCACGCCATCGAATGCTCCTCGAGCCAGTCGTTGTCGTGGTAGGTCGGCATCGGCTCGCCGTCGTTGATGAAGTAGATCAGCACGATGATGTCGGGCTTCATCTTTGCGCCGATGTCCTTGTAGGACGCGAGCTCCTGCCAGGTGTTGTAGTTGCCGACGCCGAGGTTGAAGCCGTCGACCTTGCGGCCCTGCGCCTTGAGCGCCGACAGGACCTGCATGGGAAGCGTGTCCTTCTCGGCGACGCCCCAGCCCATGGCGATCGAGTCGCCGGAAAAGGCGATGCGCGCGACACCCGGTGGCGCCTGGTCGGGAATCGGCGGGCTGCGGAAGCCATGGGAGTCGGTCTGCACGTCCTCGCCCATCAGCTCGGCATGCGCGTTGGCGCGATGGCGGTGGCCGATGTCGGGCCGGTGATCGCGCTCCTTCACGCGCGTGGCGTACTTCCACATCTCCAGTTCGTAGACCGATCCGTTGTCGACGAAGAGGCGGGTCAGGGGTTCGAGGGCGAGCAGGCAGACGAGCGTTACGCCGAGGACCAACAGGATGTTCTTCAACACGGACAGGTTCTCTGTTCTGGGAGGGGGCGGGAAAAAGCCGGACGGTTGTATCTCATCCCGCCCATGGGAAGCACCCCCAAGTAATGCTGTATCGAGCCCGCGAATTTGGCCAATCTCGTGAGTCTGGAGGCAGTTCTGGTGACGAAAAAAGGCGATCCACGGGCGATTGATGCGCCGCGCCACGGCAGTTCGGCCGTCGATGCCTTCGTGCGCGAGGTCGGAAGCCTGCCGGCGCGGCGTGCGGCCGGAAGCCGCGGACGGCTGCTTTTCGCCATGGATGCAACGGCCAGCCGCGAACCGACCTGGGATCATGCCTGCGCGATCCAGGGCGAGATGTTCGTCGCTGCCGACACCCTGGGCGGCCTCGACGTCCGCCTTGCCTTCTATCGCGGCTTCGAGGAGTTCAAGGTCAGCCGCTGGACGTCGGACGGTCGGGAGCTGGCGCGGCTCATGAGCTCGGTGCGCTGTCTCGCCGGGCGGACGCAGGTCGGCCGCCTGCTGCGCTACGCCGCCGACCAGCGGCGCGAGAGCCGGATCGACGCCGTGGTCTTCGTCGGCGACTGCTGCGAGGAGGACGTCGACCAGGTCGGCCACGAGGCGGGCCAGCTCGGATTGCTCGGCCTGCCGGTGTTCGTCTTCCAGGAAGGCAACGATCGCGCCGCGTCGCGTCTCTTTCCGCAGATCGCCAAGCTGACCCGCGGCGCCTACTGCAGGTTCGACCGCTCGAGCCCCGATCAGTTGAAGCGCCTGCTGGGGGCGGTCGCGGCCTATGCCGCTGGCGGCAGCGACGCCCTGTTGAAGTATGGCCGCGAGCGGGGCGGGGCTGCGACGCTGCTCACGAGCCAGATCAAATGACCGCCGATCGCGAGGCCGCCGTCCGCGCATTCTTCGACGCCGAGATCCTGCCGCGCCATCGCGAGTGGGTGGAGCATGTCGTGCGCCGGCGCGAGCCTGCGCCTTTCATGCCGGCCTTGCAGGCCAGGGCGCGCGCCGCCGGCCTGTGGAACCTGGCGCTGCCGGACCGGCTCGGCAACCGGGCCTTCGCGCCGCTCGCGGAGATCATGGGCCGGCTTGCGTGGGCGCCGGAGGTGTTCAACTGCCAGGCGCCCGACGTGCCCAACATGATCATGCTGCAGCACGCCGCGACGCCGGCCCAGAAGAGCGAGTGGCTCGAGCCACTGCTGGAGGGGCGTGTGCGCTCGGCCTTCGGCATGACCGAGCCCGACGTGGCGTCCTCCGATGCGACCAACATCGCCACGACCCTGCGGCGCGACAGCGATCATTGGGTGATCGATGGCCGCAAGTGGTACATCACCGGCGCGGCCCATCCTGCCTGCGCCTTCGTGATCGTCGTTGGCGTGTCGCGACCCACCGCGCCGCGCACCGGCCGCCATTCCTGCGTCATCGTGCCGATGCCGACTCCGGGCCTGCGCGTGGTGCGCGAGCTGCGTTTCATGGGATGGGAGGATCACGTCGCCCCCATCGCTGAGCTGGCGTTCGACAACGTGCGGGTTCCGGCCGGCAATTTGCTGGGTGAGGAGGGCGGAGGTTTCGCCACGGCCCAGGTGCGTCTCGGCCCGGCGCGGCTGCACCACTGCATGCGTGCGATCGGCGCGGCCGAGGTGCTGGTCGAGCTGATGATGGCGCGGGCGTCCGAGCGCACGGCCTTCGGCCGGCCGGTCATCGACTACGATGCCACCCAGCAGGCGATCGCCCGCTCGCGCATCGAGATCGAGCAGGCGCGGCTTCTCGTGCTGCGCACCGCCGAGCGGCTGGACCGCGACGGCCATCAGGCGACGTGGCGCGACGTGTCGATGGCCAAGGTCGCGGTGCCGGAAATGGCGCAGCGCGTGGCCGACCGGGCGCTGCAGATCTTCGGCGCCATGGGCGGCAGTGACGACGCGCCGATCCATCATGCCTTCGCCATGGCGCGACTGCTGCGGATTGCCGACGGCCCGGACGAGGTGCATCTCCGGCAGATCTTCCGCCAGGAGCCGCCCGCGCGCTGGCGCGTCGCCGACTCGCCGTACATCGTCCCGTCGAAAGACTAGGCGCCGAGCAGCTTCGCCGCCCAGCTGCCGGGCAGCAGCATGCCGAACCACACGGCGGCCTTGGTCGGGAGGGGAAAGGCGATGCGCGCCTTGTTGTGCGCCAGGCCGGCGCGGATGATCTTCGACGCACGCTCGGACGTCATCAGGAACGGCATCTTGAACGGCGCCTGCGCCGTCATCCGGCTGATCACGAAACCCGGGCAGATCACACTGACGCCGATGCCGCTTTTCTTCAGCACGTAGCGGATGCTCTCGCCCCACACGCGAACCGCCGCCTTGCTGGCGTTGTACGACGCCGAGTAGGGCAGGCCGATGTAGCCCGCGAGCGAGGACACGACGGCGATCTGGCCCCGTCGGCGGGCCATCATGCGGCCGACCAGCGGCTCGACGGTGTTGAGCACGCCGCCTACGTTCACGTCGAGCGTCCTGCGCACGATGGAGAAATCGTCGAGCGAGGAGTTGTCCTTGTCGATCGAGATGCCGGCATTGGCGATCACCAGATCCACTGGATGGGCGTCGTCGACCGTCGCCAGCCACTGGCCGAGGGCGGCGCGGTCGGCGACGTCGATCTGGCCGGCCTCCACCGCCGCTCCCTTGGCGCGGCACGCCGCGGCGACGGCCTGCAGCCGCGACGTGTCCCGCCCGGTCAGGGCGAGGGCGACGCCGGGGCCGGCATAGTCGAGGGCGAGCGCCTCGCCGATTCCGCTGGAGGCGCCCGTGATGACGATGCTGGTGAAGCTCTGCATGGGATAACCTCGCGGGGCGCCGCGTTGTGCGCGCTGGGGGCGGATATTAGAGTGCCCCGCCGTATCACGGCCAGTGGAGTGGGTATTTTGATTGCAAGCATGACCGGGTACGCCCGGGCGCAGGGATCGGATGGACTGAGACGTTGGGTCTGGGAGGCGCGCAGCGTCAACGGCCGCAACCTGGAGGTCCGCTGCCGGGTCCCGCAGGGCTTCGATCGCCTGGAGAACCCGTCGCGCAATTCGGTCGGTGGCCACATGAAGCGCGGCAACGTCTCGATCGGCCTCACGATCACCAGCGAACGGCAGGCCAAGCCCCTGCGCATCAACCGCGCGCTGCTGGCCGAGCTGGGCCTGCTGGTCGACGAAGTGCGCAAGAGCACCGGCGCCGCGGCACCATCAGCCGACGGACTGCTGCGCGTGCGCGGGGTCATCGAGGAAGAGGACGAAGGCGCGGGCGAGACCGAGGAACAGCTCGCCAAGCTCGACAAGGCGCTCACCGCGACGCTTGCCGAGGCGCTGAAGGGGTTGGCCTCCTCACGCGCCGGCGAGGGCAAGGCGCTCGACACGGTGATCGGCGGCCACGTCGAGGAGATCGACGGTCTGTGCAAGCGCGCCGCCGAACGCGCGCAGGCGCAAATCGGCCTGGTGCGCGCGAAGTTCGAGAACCAGCTCGCGGAGCTGCTGGAACGCGCGCCGCAGCTGTCGGAGGAACGCTTCGCGCAAGAAGCCGCCCTGCTGGTCGGCAAGGCCGACGTGCGCGAGGAACTCGACCGGCTGGCCGCCCATATCGCCCAGGCACGGTCGCTTCTCTCGGAGGCGCGGCCGGACAATCCGGTGGGCCGGAAGTTCGATTTCCTCTGCCAGGAGTTTAATCGCGAGGCCAATACGCTGTGCTCGAAGTCGGCGGACATCGAGCTGACGCGCATCGGCATCGATCTGAAGGGCGCCATCGAGCGCATGCGGGAGCAGGTCCAGAATGTCGAATGAAGCCGACGCGCCCGCGATCCAGCGGCGCGGCCTGATGCTGGTGCTGTCCTCGCCGTCCGGCGCGGGCAAGACCACCCTGTCGCGGCAGCTGCTGACCAACGACTCGCAGATCCAGCTCAGCGTCTCCTGCACGACGCGCGACAAGCGCCCCGGCGAAAAGGACGGGGTCGACTACAAGTTCATCGACACCGCGCTCTTCCGCAGCATGATCGACCGCGGCGAGTTCCTCGAGCACGCCCGCGTGTTCGATCACTACTACGGCACGCCGACGGCGCCGGTCGAGGCAGCGATCAGCGGCGGGCGGGACATGCTGTTCGATATCGACTGGCAGGGCACGCAGCAGCTCAAGGAGAAGGGGCGCGACGACCTGGTGACCGTGTTTATCCTGCCGCCGTCTACGCGCGATCTCGAGAAGCGGCTGATCACGCGCGCCCAGGATTCGCACGAAGTCGTGGCGCGGCGCATGGCCAAGGCCGCCGACGAGATGAGTCACTGGGCGGAGTACGACTACACGATCATCAACAAGGACATCGCGACCAGCCTGGTGCAGCTCAAGTCGATCCTGACGGCGGAGCGGCTGAAGCGCGAGCGGCAGTTCGGCCTGTCGGACTTCGTGAAGGCGCTACGCGAGGGCCGTTGATGCCGACCGACGCGCTCGCTTCCCATCGGGAGAAGTGGCGCGAGGCTCCGCGTGGCAGCGATACCGACGGCCGCATCTTCTCGACCGATCTGCTGGCCATGCCGGACGACACTTTCCTGGCGGCCTGGCAGGACATGGCGGCGCGCCGCTATGCCGGTGAGATCGGCTGGCTGGGGCCGCTTTACTTCGACACGTTCCGCGGCCGGCAGGTGGCCGAACTCGGTTCCGGGCTGGGTTTCGACGGCATCCGCTTCGCCGAGCAGGGCGCCCGGTGGACCTTTTGCGACATCGTCCCTGACAATCTTGCCGTCATTCGCCGGATCGCCGCCCTGAAGGGGCTGGGCGACCGCGTGCGCTTCCATCTCGTCGGCGACGACCTGTCTTTCGCCGCCTTGCCGGCGGACTATGACGCGATCTGGGTGTTCGGCTCGATTCACCACGTGCCGTTCGAGATCGCCCGGTGCGAGGCGCTCGACCTGCTGGCGCATCTCAAGCCGGGCGGACGATGGATGGAGCTGGCGTATCCGCGCGAGCGCTGGTTGCGCGAAGGAGCGCCGCCGTTCGAGCAGTGGGGCAAGCTGACCGACGGCGAGCGCACGCCGTGGGCCGAGTGGCATGACATCGAGAAAGTGCGGCGGCGACTGTTTCCCGCACCGCTGCGGACGCTGCTCGATTTCGCGTTCTGCGCGCACAATTATCGCTGGTTCGACCTGGTCTACACGGCCAGCCGGCCCTTTCGGCCGGACGATCACGACGTCGCGCTATTGTCGCGCCGCGCCAACCTCCTGGAGAGCCCGCCGGTCCGGGCCGCCGGTGCACGTCGGCAGTGGTTGGGGCGGAGCATCGTCTGCGCGGCCGGACTGTTCGCGCCGAGCGCGACGATCGATCTCGTCGCAGCCCTGCGGGCAGTGTCGGGCACGGCCGCGGATTTGCCGGGTGTCGCCGTGGATCTCGAGTGCCGCGTGACCCGGGGCGCCGTCGGTATCGGCCTGGTCGATGCAACCGGTGCCTACCTGCCGGGCGCCGAGGTCTCAGTCGAGGAAGGGCCGGACAGTCGCCTCGTCACGCTGAGGGCGGTCGGCACCGGCCGGCCGGCCCGACTGGTCGTGCGCAATCTTCGCGCGGCCGGCCGCAGCATCTTCGATCTCGTGACCGCGGAATTAAGGCCGGCGAACTAGGCGTCGAGCGCGGCCGCCAGCCGGACGAAGTCGGCGACGGCAAGTTCCTCGGCGCGCGCGGTCGGTGCCAGTCCCAGGCCTTCCAGCACCGCGACGGGATCGGCAAAGAGGCTGGACAGGGCGCCGCGCAGCATCTTGCGGCGCTGCCCGAAGGCGGCGGCCGTGACCCGTTCCAGGGGCGCGAGATCGGCCAGGCGATCGGCCGCCGGGCGCGGCGTGAGCTGGGCGACGGACGAGATTACCTTCGGGGGCGGCACGAAGGCCGACGGCGCCACGTCGAACAGCCGGCGCACTTCGCAGACATGCTGGGCGAGCACGGACAGGCGGCCGTAGTCCTTGGTGCGCGGCACGGCGGCCAGCCGGTCGACGACTTCCTTCTGGAACATCAGCACCATGTCGGCGACGTCCTCGGCGGCATGCAGCCAACGGATCAGCAAGGCCGTCGAAATGTTGTAGGGCAGATTGGCAACGATCCGGCGCGGGGCGGGGCCTAGGGTCGCGGGCGCGATGGCGAGCGCATCGCCGGCGATCACCTCGAGCCTGCCGTCCGAGGCCTCGCGCAGTTCGGCCAGCGCCTCGATGGCACGCGGATCGACCTCGATCGCCACGACGCGCGACGCGCCCTCGAGCAGGAGCGCGCGCGTCAGCCCGCCCGGACCCGGGCCGATTTCGATGGTCGTGCCCTCGGCCAGCGTGCCGGCGGCGCGCGCGATGCGGCGGGTCAGGTTGAGGTCGAGCAGGAAATGCTGGCCGAAGCGCTTGCGGGCGTCGAGGCCGTGGGTGGCGATGGTCTCGCGCAGCGGCGGCAGGCTGGCGACGCGCCCGTCGTTGTCGGTCACTGGTCAGGCCTTGCGGCGACGCGCCATGTCGTCGGCCATCGCCAGCGCGGCGATCAGGCTGGCCGGATCGGCGCGCCCGCTGCCGGCGATGTCGAGCGCGGTTCCATGATCGGGCGAGGTACGGACGAAGGGCAGGCCCAGCGTGACGTTGACGCCGCCCGAGAAGTCGATGGTCTTGATCGGGATCAGCGCCTGGTCGTGATACATGCAGAGCGCGGCATCGTAGGTCCCGCGCGCGGCGGGATGGAACAGCGTGTCCGCCGGAGCCGGGCCGCGCACGTCGATTCCCTCGGCCTTCAGGCGGGCGATGGCGGGCGCGATGATGCGGCTTTCCTCGTCGCCCATCGCGCCTTGCTCGCCAGCGTGCGGATTGAGACCGGCCACCGCCAGCCTCGGCCGGGCGATGCCGAACAGCGCCTTCAATCCCGCCGCCGCGATGCGGCCGACGCGCACGATGCTGTCGGTGTCGAGCGCGTGCACGGCCCGGGCGAGGGAGAGGTGGATCGTCACCGGCACGACCCGCAGTTCGGGGCAGGCGAGCATCATCGCCACGTCGATGCCGCCGGCCAGCTCGGCCAGGAACTCGGTGTGGCCGGGATGGCGGAAGCCCGCATCCTGCAGCGTCTTCTTCTGGATGGGGTTGGTGACCAGGCCGGCGATCGTGCCGGCCTGCGCCAGGGCCACGGCACGCTCGATGGCCTCGATCGTCGACGGCGCGTTCGACACGTCGGGATGGCCGGGCCGTACCGGCGCGCGCAGACGGATCGGCAGCACCGGAAGGGCGGTGGCGAACACGGCGCCGGCTTCGGCCGGGTCGGCGATCTCGCGCACCGGCACGTCGAGGCCGAAGCCGCGAGCGAGTGCCGAGAGGCGGGCGGGATCGTCGAGCACGAAGAACGGCCGTGCCGCCACGGTGCGTGCCAGCCACGCCTTGAGGCTCAACTCGCCGCCGACGCCCGCCGGCTCGCCCATCGTCACGGCGAGCGGCGCGGCGGCGGTCGTCATGGCTTGATGTCGATCGTCGCCGACCGGCGCAGATCGCGCATGTAGCGGCGGCCCGCCGCCTCGAGCTTCTGCAGCAGCAGCTGCTGGGAGATGCTGTCGCGGGTCGGCAGCCCGTCGGCGCCCTGCTTGCTGCACAGCGACACGACCTGCAGCCCTTCGGCGACGCGGAACGGACCGGCCACGCCGCCGGGCGGCAGCTTGGGAATCTCGTCGAACATCTGGCGATTGCTCGACAGGTCGCCGGCGCGGACGTTCGTCAGGTCGCCGGACGTCGCGCCCTTGAGCTGGCGGGCCTGGACATGAAGATCGGCACACTGGCGGATGCTACCCATCACCTTCTTCGCCTCGGCGGTCGCCTGGTCGACTTCCGCCGGCGAGGCATTCACCGGCAACGCCAGCGTCATCTGGACGAGGTTGAGGCGCGCGTCCTCGGGCCGCGCCGACGCGAACTGGCGGCGCTCGATGACGAAAAGAATGTGCCAGCCCGCGGTCGTTCGGATCGGCTCGGAGGCCTGGCGGACCGGAAGCTTGTCGATCACCGCGTCGAGCGCGGGATCGAGCGAGCCCGGCAGGACCCAGCCGAGGTCACCGCCGTTCTGGGCCGTCGCGCCCTGCGAGAACTGCTGGGCGAGAGCGGGGAACGGCGCGCCGCGGCGGACCTGCTCGATGATGCGCTCGGCGATGCGACGGCCCTCGTCGGCCTGGTCGGCGCGATCGATCGGAATGAAGATCTCCGCTGCGTGGGATTCGGTCTTGCCGATGTTGGCGCGCATGCGGGCCAGCGCGTCATCGACTTCGCCCTCGGAGACATCGACCTGTGGACGGATTCGCCGGCGCACCAGCTTCAGCCACGCGATCGTCGACTCGATCTGCTGGGTGGCGATCTCGTACGGCACGCCGATGCCCTTGAGGTAAAGCTTGAACTGCCCGGACGCGAGGCCGGCGGAGCGCTCGATGTCGGCCACGCGGCCGTTGATCTCGGCTTCCGACGCCTTCATGCCGAACTTCCGGGCGTCCTGGATCTGCAGATGCTCGTCGATCATCTGACGGAGGATCTGCGGGGCGAGGCGCTTGCGGAGGTCCGGGCTGTCGGTCTGGTTGGTGGTCCGGATCGCCAGGATGACACGCTCGTTGAGCTCGAAATCGGTGATGGCGGCATCGTTCACCCGCGCCACGACACGCAGGCCCTGCGCCGAAGCGAGGACCGGACAGAGGGCAAGGGTAACCGCCAGGAAGGCGCGAATGATCAGCGCGGACATTGAACCGTGGGCATTGAGAGAAGGGCCCGCATTATATTCGGCGGCATTGGCGCCGCAATGGACCGTAGGCCGCTGAGTTTGAGGCACAGGCAAGCTTGACGATGCCCTGCGGGTGGTTTAGCCGGGTCGGGCAAATGTTGGCCAATAATTCGCCGAGAGTTACAGCTCGTCGATCCTTCACCAGTTTCGGGGTACGGGGCCTGATCGCCTCGGGTGTCGGCTATCATCTGGACAATTTCGGTCGTTGGCTGATCGCCAAGGCTCCCCGCGCCGCCTCGCTCTATGCCGCGCTTCTGGCGCCGGCGGTGCCGAGCCTGCGGCCCCGACCAGGCTGGCGCTTTGCCGAGGAATACTACGACCGACGCTTGTGGCTGGCGTGCCGACGCGGCGCGCTGTGGGAAGCCGCCAAGAAGCGCGACCCGGCGATGCCGTTCCTCGTGTCATGGTACGACGGCACGACGGTCGATGTTTACCTCGGCAATGACAACAGCCTCTGTCTCTACGTCTGCGGATCTTTCGAGCCCAACGAATTCTCCTTTCTGCACGGCTTCCTGAAGCCCGGCATGGTGTTCGTCGATGTGGGCGCCAACGATGGCTACTATTCGCTGTTCGCGGCACGGCGGGTCGGCAAGGCCGGCAAGGTCGTTGCCGTTGAGCCCAGTACCCGCGAGCGCATCAATCTCCGGCGCAACCTCGTTCGCAACCACCTGGACAATGTCCACGTGGTGGCGGCGGCCCTGGGCGCGGTGGCCGGCGATGCCGACCTGAGGTTGGCACACGGTACGCACTCCGGGCACAACACGCTGGGCAAGTTCGCGCATGACGATGTCACTCCCGCCGATCTCGAGCGCGTGATCGTGAAGACGCTCGACGAAGTGGTTGCCGAGCTCGCGCTGAAGCGGGTCGACTTCGTCAAGATCGACGTCGAGGGGGCGGAAGCCAGCGTCGTCGCCGGCGCGCGCAATACGCTCATGTCGATACGGCCGGCGATGCTCCTGGAAATAAACGACGGCGTTCTGTGTGCGCCTGGCATGGGCGCCGAGGCCTTTCTCGCGAGCCTGCGCCGCGAGTTCGACTACGAAATCCTGGTGTTTTCGCCGTCGACCGGCCTTCTCGAGCCGTACGTCGATGGCGGCGTGCTCTCGGCCAATGTCGTCGCCTCTCCCCGGGAGCGCGTTTCCGAGCTTTTGAGTACGATCACCTGAGCGAAAAGACATCAGGATCGGGCCTGTTGCCCGCCGCGACGGACCGGCTTGCGGCGAACACGCAAAGGCTGCGTGAGTGGGCCATCGGCCAGGCGCTGCCCCTGTGGGCGGGCGCCGGCTTCAACCGCGCGCAGGGCCGCTTCGAGGAGCGCCTGTCGCTCGCGGGAGTCCCGATCGTGGACGCCCCCCAACGGCTCATCGTCCAGGCCCGCCAGATCTACTCCTACGGGCTGGCGACCCGCCGCGGCTGGCATCGGGGCCGCGACCTGGTCGAAGAAGCCTATGCCTCGATGATCCGCGACTTTCACCGCCCCGACGGGCGCGACGGCTGGGTGTTCTCGGTCGCGCGCGACGGCACGGTGACGGACGCCACCCGGGATCTCTATTCCCACGCCTTCGTCCTGCTGGGCATGGCCTCCTACGTGCAGGCGACCGGCAGTTCCCAGGCTCTCGCGATCGCCGACGAGACGCTCGCCTATATCGACAGTGCCTTGGGCGCGGCCAATGGCGGCTATTTCGACGCCTTGCCGCGGCCCGATGCGCTGCGCCGCCAGAATCCGCACATGCACATCCTGGAGGGCCTGCTGTCGCTTTGGACGGCGTCGGGCGAACGGCGTTATCTCGCGCGGGCGGAGAAGATATTCGAGCTCTTCGCGGCGCATTTCTTCCAGCCCGATCACGGCGTGCTGGGCGAGTACTACGATGACCGGCTCGAACGGGCGGCCGGCATCACGGGCGATATCGTCGAGCCTGGGCATCACTACGAATGGGTATGGCTGCTGCGCTGGCTGGGGCGCGAGAGCGGGCGTGCGGTCGGGCCGTACGCCGACGGCCTCTATCGCCATGCCGACGCGCACGGCTACAGCGCCGACGGCCTGATCATGGACGAGGTGCTGCGCGACGGCCGGGCCCACAAGCGCTCGCACCGCACCTGGCCAGTCACCGAGGCGGTCAAGGGCAACCTGGCGGAAGCGGGCGCCGGCCGGCCGGGTGCCATGGACAAGGCTGCAGCACTGGCCGATCGCCTGCACGAGCGGTTTCTCTCGTCGGTCGTGCCGGGGGGATGGATGGATCGCCTCGACGAGCACGGCCGGCCGGCGACCGACTTCATGCCAGCCAGCACGCTCTACCATGTGCTCTGCATGCTGGACGAACTCGAGGGCTTTGCGTCGCGGTTGCCGCGCTGAGCGGCGTCAGTCCGCGACGTGCGTGTAGCCGATCGGGGGCAGCGCGCCGCCCGGCAGGTCGGAGCGGTCGACCAGGCCGTTCAACGCCGCCGCGCTCCGCCACATCGCGATGGCGTCCTCCAGCCGCCCGCGCGCTTCGTAGCGCAACGCCAGCCGGGCATACATCCGGCCCTTGAGCCCGGCATCGGGGGCCGGCGGAAAGCGCAGCAGCGCCTTCACCCTGGCCCGTTCGGCCTCGTCGGCCGCTGCGGGCTTGCGCCACCGGGCGGACAGCCTGGCCCACAGGCCCGTCGCCGGCGGTGGCGGCCCGCGATTCTCGTTGTACGCGATGCCGTCGACCAGAGCCTTCGGCAAGCCGGCCAACGTCTGCTGGATCAGTCGGTA
>Ga0070681_10004568_pt1 | contig 13205 bp, 10 predicted proteins | sample KBSC83BmetaG_FD_65650 | JGI IMG/M metagenome (GOLD analysis project Ga0070681, IMG submission 65650) | Corn rhizosphere microbial communities from Kellogg Biological Station, Michigan, USA - KBS C8-3B metaG | ecosystem: Host-associated > Plants > Roots > Rhizosphere | place: USA: Michigan... | reverse complement strand
CGCTGCTGCGCGACAGCGGGCTCTTGACGCATGGCTCGCTCTACGACATCGCCAATATCAACCTCGTCCATCACGCCAACCAAGCGCTGCGCGCCCACAAGCTGTTCGCCCGCGACGTCGACTACATCGTCAAGGACGACAAGATCGTCATCATCGACGAGTTCACCGGCCGCATGATGGAAGGGCGGCGCTATTCGGAAGGGCTGCACCAGGCGCTCGAGGCCAAGGAGCATGTGACGATCCAGCAGGAAAATCAGACGCTGGCCTCGATCACTTTCCAGAACTATTTCCGGCTCTATCCGAAACTGTCGGGCATGACCGGCACGGCGGCGACCGAGGCGTCGGAGTTCGCCGAGATCTACAAGCTCGACGTCGCCGAGATCCCGACCAACATGCCGGTGGCGCGCGCCGACCAGGACGACGAGGTCTATCGCACCGCGCGCGAGAAATACGATGCCATCATCATGCTCATCGAGGACTGCTCGAAGCGCAAGCAGCCGGTGCTGGTCGGCACCGTGTCGATCGAGAAGTCGGAGCATCTCGCAGCGCTTCTCGAGAAGCGCAAGATCAAGCATCAAGTGCTGAACGCGCGCCATCACGAGCAGGAAGCCTACATCATCTCGCAGGCGGGGCGGCCGGGCGCGGTCACGATCGCGACCAACATGGCGGGCCGCGGCACCGACATCCAGCTCGGCGGCAATTTCGAGATGCGGGTCAAGGCCGACCTCGAGGGAATCCTCGACGAGGCCGAGCAGGCGACGCGCACCGAAGCGATCCGCGCCGAGATCGCCGCCGCGAAGCAGATCGTCGTCGAGGCGGGCGGCCTCTACGTCATCGGCACCGAGCGGCATGAGAGCCGCCGTATCGACAACCAGCTGCGCGGCCGCTCGGGCCGCCAGGGCGATCCCGGCAACTCGAAATTCTTCCTGTCGCTCGAAGACGACCTCATGCGCATCTTCGGCTCCGAGCGCATGGACGTGATGCTGCGGCGCCTGGGCCTCCAGGAAGGCGAGGCGATCGTCCATCGCTGGATCAACAAGGCGCTCGAGACCGCGCAGAAGAAGGTCGAGGCGCGCAATTTCGAGATCCGCAAGAATCTGCTGCGCTACGACGACGTGATGAACGATCAGCGCAAAGTCATCTACGAGCAGCGCCGCGAGATCATGAATGTCGAGGATGTCGCGCAGACCGTCGTCGACATGCGCCACGAGGTGATCAACGACCTCATCGCCGAAGCCATCCCCGCCAATGCCTATGCCGAGCAATGGAACGCGCCGAAGCTCGAGGAGGATGTGACGCGCGTCTTCGGCCTCGACCTGCCGGTCCAGGCCTGGGCCAAGGAGGAGGGCATCGCCGAGGCCGAGATCCTCGAGCGCCTGTCCGACGCGATCGACCGCAAGATGGCGGAGAAGGCCGCCAATCTCGGGCCGCAGCTCATGCGCATGGCCGAGAAGAGCCTGCTGCTGCAGATCCTCGATCAGAGCTGGAAGGACCATCTGCTGGCGCTCGACCATCTGCGCCAGGGCATCGGACTGCGCGCCTACGGCCAGCGCGACCCGCTCAACGAGTACAAGCGTGAGGCCTTCGAGCTGTTCGAAGGCATGCTCGATCATTTCCGCTTCCAGGTTGTGACGGTGCTGGCGAATCTCGAGCTGCGGCAGGCCGAGCCCGAGCCCGCCATGTTCGCGCCGCCACCGCAGCAGATGACCATGGTGCATGCCGATCCGGCGCTGATGGATGCGGGCGGCGATCCCGACGAAGGGCCGCTTCCCGCCGGCATGCAGCGCAGCCCCCGCCGCGGCGACGCTCCCGGTGGTCTGGTGCTGAACGAGGCCACCGGGCGCTATATCGACCCGGCCCAGCCCGACAGCTGGGGCCGCGTCGCGCGCAATGCGCCCTGCCCCTGCGGCTCGGGCAAGAAATACAAGCACTGCCACGGGCAGCAGGCCTGAGCCAACCGGCAAGACCCGCTATCCCATAGGCGTCATGGCCGCACTTGTTGCATTGGTGTCCGGTAAAGCGAATCCGGTGGCATCGCTATACGGAACGACCACTCTCGATCGTCATGCTCGCGCTCGTCGCGAGCTCTCGGCGAAGTAGTCGCGTCCTGCCGGACAGCAGTGGAAAAAGTCCGGCCATGACGCAAGGGGGAGTGTCGGCGCTCCTGGGTCGGCGCGCTAGACCGTCATGCGCGGCGGCGCCGGCCGTTGCGGCGGCGGCGCGGTGCCGATGGTGCGCGTGTTCAGGAGATTGTCGAAGAAGCGGCCCTGGAACAGCGTGATGCCGTGGCCGTGCGCGAATTTCACGGCCTCTTCGGTATCGACGCGCGACAGGATCACGCGGGCGCGGCCGGTCTGCTCGATCAGCTCGCGGAAGGAGACGAAGCCGCGCGCCGGCGGCTTCTCGTCATACATCTCGTTCGAGAAGACGAGCTTGATGAGATCGACGCCGAGCTTCTCGCGGTTGATGAAGGGGAAGGTAATGTAGTTGATCCCGTCGAGGCAGATCTTGTAGCGGCGCTCCTTCAGGAAGTCGCGCGCGAAGAAAAATGCGCCGAGATCGGCAAGGATGTCGATCTTCTGCAGCTCGATGACGATGCTGGAGCGCGCCGTTGTCTGGATCACCTTGTCGAAGGCGAGGAATTCCGGCGACAGGACCGTCGAGACGTTGAGATTGAGGGATATCGCGCTGTTGAGCGTCGAATCGTCGTTGCGGGTCATCAGCGCCAGCATGCGCCGGTCGAGCGTCTGGGTCAGGCGCTGGAACAGCCACTGGTCGGCGAACAGGTCGACGTCCGGCACCACTGTCTTCTGCAGATCGGCGATCGAGATATAGAGCTCGCGGAACAGCTGCTGCGGCGGCGAGCCCGGCGTCATGGCGCAGATCGATTGCCGGCGCATGAGGTTCGAGAGATCGGTGCGGGCGAGCAGCCCTTCGAGCTTGCCGAGCAGCAGCGGATTCAGCGGCGTGCGTACGCGCTGCGGCTGGCCGGGGGCGGCACCCGGCGCCGGCGCCTTGACGCCGCGCTTGCGCGCCTCGGCCTCGGCCGCCATCCGTTTGGCGGTGGCCAGGACCTCGTTGAACTTGTTGTCGAGCTCGTACCAGGTGGCGAAATGCGAATCCTCGTCGCCGCCCTCCTGGGCCAGCGGATCGTCGCTGAACAGCAGGCGGACACGCGTCACCACCGCATCGATGTCGGCGGCGCTGGCGCCCTTGCAGATGAAGACGATATCGGAATTGCTGAGCAGGAAGACCTTGCCGTCGACCTGCTTCAGCAGCCCGTCGAAAGCATCGACCGCGATGCGCATGTGATGCTCGCGGCGATTGTGCTCGCGCAGCTTGGAGAGATGGATATGGACGGCGCGGCGGCCTTCGCGGTGGCGCCCGACGAAATCGAGATACTCGACGAGCGCCAGTTCCTGACCCGCCTCGCTGGCCGGCCGCTGCCCCATCAGATCGGCGCCGGCGGCCACTGTCCTTGTCGGTTCCATTCCCTCACCCGTCCCGCTTTCGCGAACTATATCAGATCGTAAGGTGGAGATTATTAAAATACCGACAGGATCGGAGCGCGGCGGTCAATAGGCGTTGCGGTGCACGAAGCCGGAAAAGCCGGTCAGGAGCAGGATCTTGAGATCGAGCAGCAGCGACCAATTGTCGATATAGAACAGGTCGAACTGCACGCGCATCCGCATCTTCTCGGGCGTGTCGGTCTCGCCGCGGAGGCCATTGACCTGCGCCCAACCGGTGATGCCGGGCTTGACGCGATGGCGGCCGAGATAGCCGTCGATGATCTTGGCATATTGCTCGTTATGGGCGACCGCATGCGGGCGGGGCCCGACCAGCGACATGTCTCCCCTGAGCACATTGAAGAGCTGCGGCAGCTCGTCGAGGCTGGTCCGCCGGAGCAGCCCGCCGATCCGGGTCACCCTTGGATCGTTGCGCCTGGCCTGCGGCACCGTCGGATCGGGACTCCGATCATGGTGCATGGTCCTGAATTTGAAGACCGTGATCTCGTTGTTGTTGAATCCGTAGCGCTTCTGGCGAAACAGCACGGGGCCACGGCTGTCGAGCTTGATGAGCGCCGCCACCGCCGCCATCACCGGCAGCGAGATGGCGAGAATGAGCGAGCCGAGCACGCGGTCCTCGAGCCCCTTCCAGAAGCCGCCCCAACCGCCGAGCGGACGCTCGAAGACATGCAGCAGCGGCAGGCCGGCGAAGGAGGTGAAGCCGCGCACCGGGATGTTGAGGCGCAGCGAATGCGCGCACAGCTTGGTATTGATCGGCACCGGCCGCAGCTTCGCCAGCACCTCCTCGATCTCCTCGGGCGAGCGGTCGACCATGGCGAGGACGATCTCGTCGATGCGCTCGCGCCGGGTCAGCGCCACCAGATCGTCGACGCTGCCGCGGATCGGGCAGCCTTCGATCTCGGCATAGGGCGGCAGGTGATCGTCGAACACGCCGACAATGCGCACCAGGCCGCTGCGATCCTGCTTCAGCTGCTGCAGCGTCGCCCGGCCGAGCTCGCGGGCGCCGACCACGGCGATCTCGATGGTGAGCCTGCCCTCGCGCTTCAAGCGCCATTGCTGGATCGCGGCGCCGAAGCGCGCCAGCGCAAAGCCCAGCACCGACAGGAAGAACCACATCACCACCCAGGCGCGGTTGAACCAGTCCGAGGTCTGGGTGAAATAGGCGACCGCGAGCAGCGTCAGCATGACGCCGATCCAGGCGAGCACGGTGCGCACGAGCTGCAGCGAGATGCTGTTGAGCGTGTCGACGCGATAGGCGCCGATGATGTGCGTGTAGTTGAGCGTGAAGGCGGCGCCGAGCAGCACGGCCGCGACATAGTAGAACTGCATATCGAGCGTGCCCTGGCGCAGCCAATAGGCGAGCACGGCCGAGCAGGCGACGCTCGTCACGTCGGCGACGCGCAGGAATCCCGGCACCAGTGTCTGCAGGTCGCTCGGCAGGATGATGTTCTGCAGCTTGGCCATGCGCTCGCTCAGGCGGCGGCGCCCCACCGACGGCCCGAACGGCCGCCTGAGGTGCTCCGACAGGGACGGGGGCGAGGGCGACGGTGCGGCCGCTTGCGGACGGCAGGCAGTCGAACCAGCCCATTCCAGCCACTATATAATGCCGCTATGAGCGGGTCAGCAAAGGTCGCGTTGCCGCGGCCGCCTTGGCGTTGCTACGCCGTCGGCGACATCCATGGCCGCCTCGACCTGCTGGACCGGCTGCTCGCGCTCATCGCCCGCGACCATGCCAAGGCCGGCGGCGGTCCGGCCGAGCTGGTCTTTCTCGGCGATTATGTCGATCGCGGCCCCGCCTCGGCCGGGGTGGTCGAGCGGCTGGCGACCCTGGCGGCCGACCTGCCGCGGGCGCTGAAGCCGGTCTTCCTCAGGGGTAACCATGAGGCGCTCATGCTCGATTTTCTGGCCCACGGCCGGCGGGCCGAGGCCTGGCTCAACAATGGCGGCGGCGCCACCCTGGCAAGCTATGGCGTCGCCATTGACGAGGACGCCGACAAAGCGAGCCTGGCCGCGACCGCCCGGCGGTTCAGGGCCGTCCTGCCGGCCAGCCACCGTGCCTTCCTCGAGGGTCTCGCGCTGCATCACAGCGTCGGCCCTTACCTGTTCGTTCATGCCGGCCTGCGTCCCGGCCGTGCCCTCGCCGAGCAGGACGAGGAGGATCTCATCTGGATCCGCGGGCCTTTTCTCGACGCGAGCGAGCCCTTCGAGAAATTCGTCGTGCATGGCCACACCATCAGCGCCGCGCCGGATCTGAGAGCGAATCGGCTCGGGCTCGACACCGGCGCCTTCTGCACCGGCTGTCTCACCGCCGCGATCCTGGACAAGAAAGGCCTGCGCTTCCTCGATACCGGTTACGAGGCCGCAATTCCCTGGCTGCGGTAGGCTTCGAGAAGCGCCAGGGTGCGCTCGTGCAGCGCCAGCGCGGCGGCGCGATCCTGTGCCAGCGAATCCTGCACGCGGCGGCACAGAAGCGTGGCCAGCACATGCGTCAGCTGGCGGTCGGGTCCGCGCGGCCGGTAGCGCGTCGCCGGCTCGCACAACACCACCGATGTCGTGCCGGACATAGGCGTCGCTGCCGGCCCGCACCGCCGCGTCGGCGATGGTCAGCAGCGCCTCCTGCGCATTGCCGGTGTCCCAGTTCGCCGCCTCCCGGATGCAGCGGATGGCGGCGGCATGCCGGCCCTCGGCAAGATGGATGGTGCCGATATTGTAGTGCAGGAAGCCGAAGCGCCTCAGGACATCGATATCGGCCAAGCGCCCTCCCCCGGCGGCGCAGCAAGCCGGCTTGCTCGCGAGCCGGCCCGCGACGCTCGAACCATATCGGATTGCTGAAGCGGCGCGAGGGCGCTATCTAAGCCTCCGCCGCCGCCGACCGGCCGGCTTCTCCGGAAAGTGACCCTCATGATCTCTCGTAAGCGTATCCTGGTGACGGGCGGTGCCGGCTTTCTCGGCTCGCATTTGTGCGAGCGCCTGCTCGGGCTCGGCCATGACGTGCTATGCGTCGACAACTACTTCACCGGCACCAAGGACAACATCCTGGCGATGTTGAGCAATCCGCATTTCGAGATGCTGCGCCACGACGTGACCTTCCCCCTCTATATCGAGGTCGACGAGATCTACAATCTGGCCTGTCCGGCCTCGCCGATCCATTACCAGTTCGACCCGGTCCAGACGACCAAGACCTCGGTGCACGGCGCCATCAACATGCTGGGGCTCGCCAAGCGGGTCCGCGCCAAGATCTTCCAGGCCTCCACCTCCGAGGTCTATGGCGATCCGACCGAGCATCCGCAGCGCGAGAGCTATCGCGGCAGCGTCAACCCGATCGGGCCGCGCGCCTGCTACGACGAAGGCAAGCGCTGCGCCGAAACGCTGTTCTTCGACTACTATCGCCAGCACAAGGTGCGCATCAAGGTGGCGCGCATCTTCAACACCTACGGCCCGCGCATGCACCCCAATGACGGGCGGGTGGTGTCGAATTTCGTGATCCAGGCGCTCAAGGGCGAGCCGATCACGCTCTATGGCGACGGCAGCCAGACCCGCGCCTTCTGCTTCGTCGACGATCTCGTCAGCGGCTTCATCTCCCTCATGGAGACCGGCGACGAGGTGACCGGACCGGTCAATCTCGGCAATCCCGCGGAAATGACGGTGCGCGAGCTCGCCGAGCGCGTGCTGGCCTTGGCCGGATCCAAATCGAAGATCGAATACCGGCCCTTGCCGGTCGACGATCCGAAGCAGCGTTGCCCCGACATTTCGCTGGCCAAGAGCCTGCTCGATTGGCAGCCGCGCGTCGTCCTCGACGAGGGCCTCGGCAAGACGATCGCCTATTTCCGCAAGCTGATGAACTAGGCAATCACGGCCGCAAAGCGGCCGGGATCGCCTAGCCGGGCGCGAAGCGCCCGGGATCGCCTAGGCGAAAGCGCCGCTCCCGCCCGCTCAGGCATAACCTTCCGGCCGCACGATCGGACCGCGGGCATGAGGGGCCAAGTTCTCCTCGAGCATGCGGTCGAGCAGCGCGCCGAGATCGGCGCGATAGCGGTCCCAGGTGAAATCGTAGGAGCGCCAGCGCGCATTCTCGCCGAGCTCGGCGCGGCGCGTCGGATCGTCGCGCAGCGCGGCGATGCAACTCGCCAGCGCGTCGGGATCGCGGATCGGCACGATATGGCCCTCCTGGCCCTCGCGCACCATCGACCCCGAATTGCGCGTCGTCACCACCGGCAGGCCGGTCGCCATCGCCTCGAAGATGGCGTTCGCCGAGCCTTCATGCAGCGACGGATAGACGAACAGGTCGGCTTGCTGGAACAGGCGCTGCACCTCGTGATGCGGCACGTTCGGCACATGCCGGAACCAGCCTTCATAGGGCTTCAGGCCGGCACCCGATCCGACCATGCCGCCGACCAGCGTCAGCTCGATCGAAGGATCGTCGAGCCGCCGCACCGCCTCGAGCAGATATTTCAGCCCTTTGCGCTGGCTGATCTGGCCGACATAGAGCAGCCGCAGCTTGCCGTCGCTGCGCTTCGGCGTCTCGGGCGGCCGGAAGCGGTCGAGCCGCACGCCGAACGGCAGGATGTGCACCCGTTCGGGCGCGACGCCAATCTCGATCAGCGTGTCTTTCACATAGTCCGAAGGCGCCAGGATGTGGTCGGCCTCGAGCGCCTCGCTCTGGCATTGCTCGATGAGCCAGGTGGGGGCGCCGGCATGCAGGGAATCCGCCCATTCGGGATGGCGCTCGGCTTCCTCGCGCAAAATGCGGTCGCCGATCACGATATGGCCGATGACCTGGTTCAGCACCGCCACGGCGCCGAGCGAGCGCGCCGTCCGGATGGTGACGACGCCGCTCGTGTCATGCGCCACGACCAGCTTCGGCCGATGTCGCGCGAACAGGATGCGCTTGGCGACGACCAGGTCGAAATAGCGGTTGCGGCGATAGAGCATGCGCTCGGCCAGCTGCGGCCGGTGCGGAAACAGCCGCGCCGTCGCGACATAGGCGAGCTCGCGCCGCGCATGCTGCTGGATGAAGCGTTCGTCGAGATCGGGAAATTGCCGGCGCTTCAGCTGACGCTCGATGCGCTCGCGCCAGCTCCTCGGCAGGAGCCATAGCAGATCGGAGAGCACGCCCTTGTCGCTGTAGTAATAACCGGTCTCGAACAGGCTGGCGAAACCGAGGCGCTGCACGGCCGCCACCAGCTCGTAGATGAAATGCGCCGCGCCCGGGTGCGATATGAGCACGAAGGTGTCGGCGCGCCTCATCGCCCGCCTCCCGGCCCGACGGCAGCGAGCGCCTGCTTCAGGCCGGCGACATCCTCGCGGAAGCTCCAGCAATCGATGATGGCGCGGCTGCGCCGGCCCATGGCGGCGAGCCGCTCGGGGTCGCGCAAGGCGCTGCGCAGGCAGGTGGCGAGCGCGGTGACATCGCCGACCGGATAGGTGAAGCCGTTCTCGCCGCCGATCACGAGATCGGCGCCGGCGCCGATGCGGTCGTTGACGATGACGGCGCGGCCGGCATTCATCGCCTCGTTGACGACGAGTCCCCAGCTTTCGCGCTCCGAGGGCAGCACGAACAGATCGGCGAGCTCATAGAGGGCGGCGAGCTGGGCCTGGCTCTGGAATCCCAGCAGCTTCACGCGGTCGAGCCGCTCGGCGGCGATGCGTCGCTCGAGCTCAGGCTTGAGCTCGCCGTCGCCGGCGAACAGAAGATAGGGCGCGCGCGCGGCGGGCTCCTCGACGATGCGCGCATAGGCCTCGAGCAGGTCGAGCGGCCGCTTGCGCGCAATCAGCTTGCCGGCGAAGAGAATGATCGGCCGGTCCGGCTTCAGTCCCAGCGTCGCGCGAAAAATCTCGCGCTCCGGCGCCGCCGCGGCGATGCGCTCCTGGAAGAAGGCGTTGTCGACCGCATAGGGCATCGGGAAGATCTTGGAATCCGCCACGCCGAAGCCGCGATAATAGTCGCGATTGAGGCGGCCGATGGCGAGATAAGCATCGACGCCGCGATCGAGCAGCCGGAAGAAGGCGCCTTTCAGCATCTGCTTCACCGGCCCGCGTGCCGATGAGACGGAGGTCGCCTCGTCGCGCAGCAGGACCTTGAGACCGAGCCTTTTGGCGGCGGCGATCGCCGCCCAATGGTAGGCGCGGTTATAGCCATGCACCCACAGCGCCTGGAAACGGCCCGCCGCGAGCGAAGTTGCGAGGCCGCGGTTGAAGGGCCGCCAGAAGCCCGGCAATTCGCCTTTTTCCAGCGCCCGCGATCGCGCCGGCAGCAGCTCATGCGCATAGCCGTCGAGCAGCGGCACGTCCCATTCGATCGCCTGGCCGAAGCCGGGATCGACGAATTTCTGCACCGAGAAGTCGCTGCCGAAGAAGACCTTGAGAATGATGTCGGGATCGGCCGCCACCGCGCGTAACAGCGGCGCCTGATACTGGATCGGGTGGGTGACGAGATAGGCGAGGCGGAAGGTCATGCCGCAGAGCCGCCGCGACGCGCCGCCAGCGGATCCAGGATGCGCTGGTGGATGCGTCGCTCGAAGGCGGCGTCGGAGAAGGTGTCGAGCCCGGCCGGCACGGTTTTCGGGCGCGCCAGGGCCTTCTCGACGGCCGCGAACAATTGCTCGCGATTCTGCGGATCGACCACCAGCCCGAACCGTCCGTCGCCCACCGCCTCGGAAGAGGCATCGAGATTGGAGGCGATGGCGGGAATGCCGCAGCCCATCGCCTCGATCAGCACGATGCCGAAGCCCTCGCCCCAACCGGCGAGCAGGAAGCAATCGGCGAGCCGGTAATGATCGACCTTCTCCGCCTCGGGCACGTAACCCGTGAAGATCACCGCATCGGCGATGCCGAGCTGCTTCGCCTTGGCCTCGAGCCTTGGCCGGTCGCTGCCGTCGCCGCAGATGAGATAGGCGAGGTCCGGACGCGCATCGCGCACCGCCGCCATCATCTCGATGACCTCGTCGAAGCCCTTGTAGCGCTCGCGCGCATCGAGCCTGCCCATCCCCATCAAGACCGACTTGCCGGCGAGATCGTAGCGCTGGACGAGATCGGGCCGCTTCGGGCCGGGGGTGAACTGCCCGAGATCGACGGCGTTGGGCACGACGATGCCCTTTTCGGGCGGCACGCCGGACCAGCCGGTGAAGCGCCGCTTGGTGAAGTCCGACACCGCGAGGAACCAGTCGAGCCGTGCCAGCGCACGCGCCGCTTGCGAGCCGCCGAACGGCTCCCATGCATCGACGCCGTGCAGGATGAGGCCGAAGGGCGCGGCACGCCGCCATTCCAGCGGGCGCATCAGCCGCATCAATCTGAGATGGCCGCAAATCACGAGGTCGTACCAGCCCGGGCTCGCCAGCACGCGCGCCATGGCTGCCAGATAGGCGGCATTGCCGCGCGCCGCTTCGCGCCGAAAGTCGAGCTTGGCCGGCAGCGGCCCGACATCTTCGACGATGACGCGCGGCAGGCAGACGACCTCGTCGGTCGCGCGGTGGCTCGCCAGCGCCGACAGGAGATCGCGGTTGAACTTGGCGATGCCGCCGCGGCCGCCGAAGGCATCGTGCAGGAAGACGAGGATGCGCATGAAACCGGGGGTTTGATCGGTGGGCTTGTCTAGCACGGGCGCCGTACCGCGGGAAGCCGGCCGCCGATGAAAGCGCGGCAATGAGACGGTCATGCTGCCGGCTCTAAAACTAGCCTATCGGCAGAAGGCGTGGGCGACGACCCCGTTGGGGGCGATGACGACGGTGAGACGCTGCGGGTCGGGTGCGGTCAGCACGCGCGTCTCCGGCGCCAGCACGCGGATGGTCTTGATGTTCATGCCCTTGATGCGGGCCAGCGCGTCCTCGCGCGGCAGTCCGACCAGCGGTGCGACCTCGCTATCGGCGCAGGGGTGGTAGCGGTAGCTCCAGGGGTCGGGCGGCGGCGGTAAGGCCTGGGCGGCGAAGGCCGGCGCGGCGCCGATGCAGAGGCCGGACGCAACAAGGGCCCGGAGGAGGATCCGCCGGGCCCTTGCCGAGATCATGGAGTCTGCCCGCTTACGAACGGCGATCGCCGAACAGCTGCAGCAGCAGCACGAACAGGTTGATGAAGTCGAGATAGAGGGTGAGCGCGCCCGAGACGGCGAGCTTGCCCATCGAGGCCTGGTCGTAGCCCTCGGCATAGACTTCCTTCAGACGCTGGGTGTCCCAGGCGGTGAGGCCGGTGAAGACCAGCACGCCGATGATCGAGATCGCGAATTGCAGCGCGCTCGAGGCGAGGAACATATTGACCAGGCTGGCGAGGATGATGCCGATCAGCCCCATCATCAGGAAGGAGCCGAAGCGCGAAAGATCGGTCCGCGTCGTATAGCCGTAGAGGCTGGTGCCGGCGAACGCCGCCGCCGTCACGAAGAAGACGCGCGCGATGCTGTTGCCGGTATAGGCCAAGAATATGTAGGACAGCGACAGACCCATCGCCGCGGCGAATAGCCAGAAGGTGAGTTGTGCTGCGCCGAGCGACATGCGGCCGATGCGCATGCTGAAGTAGAAGACGAAGCCGAGCGGCGCCAGCATCACCACCCATTGCAGCGGGGTGCCGTAGATCGCATGCATGGCCTCGGGCGACTGAGCCACGAGATATGCGACCAGACCGGTGACCGCCAGCCCCCCGGCCATGTAATTGTATATGCTGAGCATATACTGGCGCAGGCCGACATCGTACGCGGCTTGGTCGAGCGCACGCGGGCTATACGCCTGATTACCCCATCCCTGAGCCATCACTCTCTCCGTTGCATTCCCGGCGCGCCGCTACAATTCTGTTTCACGAGCGCCCGAGGTGTTATTTAGGCGGCAGGCCTTGCTTTATCAACGGGCGGTCGGGTCCTCCCCTGGCCGGGCAACGGCCACCCACGGGCAAGTATGTAGCACGGTTTGGGGGGTTTTAAGAGGCATGGTCGTCGAGACGGGGAGCATGGGCCGGCGCTGGGTGGCGGAAGATGCCGCCCGCGATTTCGAGGTGATGGGGCTGGTCGGGACGGGCCATGCTTTCAGCCACTTCGTCCTTCTCACCCTGCCGCCGCTCTTTCCGCTGCTCAAGGCCGAGCTCGGCTTGAGCTATTTCCAGCTCGGCTCGATCCTCACCATGGCCAGCCTGGCATCGGGCGCGACGCAGCTCGCCTTCGGCTTCCTGGTCGACCGCTTCGGCGCGGTCCCCATCCTTTTGGCCGGCCTCGCCTTTCAAGGTTTGGCCATATTCGGCCTCGGGCTGGCGCCGGCCTATGGCGTGATGCTGGCGCTCGCCTTGATGATCGGGCTGGGAAACGCGACCTACCATCCCGCCGATTACGCGATCCTGGCGGCGCGGGTCAGCGAGAAGCGGGTCGGCCGCGCCTTCGCCCTGCATAATTTCACCGGCTATGTCGGCTGGTCGTTGGCGCCGGTGGTGATGGCCTTCCTCGCCGGCCATCTCGGCTGGCACGCGGCGCTGATGATCGCCGGCTCGGCCGGCCTGTCGATCGGGCTGCTGCTTTATACCCAGCGCCGGCGGCTCGACGATGCGGCGGGGCGCGCCGAGCGGCTGGCGCGCCGCAGCGCCGGCGGCAGCGTCGGCAGCGGCTTTACCGTGCTCCTGAGCCTGCCGGTCCTGCTGTGCTTTTGCTATTTCATGCTGACCGCGATCGCGCTCGGCGGCCTCAACTCCTTCGCCATCAGCGCCTTCACC
>Ga0070681_10004567_pt1 | contig 13208 bp, 13 predicted proteins | sample KBSC83BmetaG_FD_65650 | JGI IMG/M metagenome (GOLD analysis project Ga0070681, IMG submission 65650) | Corn rhizosphere microbial communities from Kellogg Biological Station, Michigan, USA - KBS C8-3B metaG | ecosystem: Host-associated > Plants > Roots > Rhizosphere | place: USA: Michigan... | reverse complement strand
CCGAGGCCGAGATCCGCTGGGATCTCGCAGAGAAGGTGCTGGCCGGCGAGATGCGGCTCGAGGATCTGCCCGACGATATGGGCGGCTACACCAGCTTCACCATCGAGGATTACACGACCCAGGTCGGACAAGGCGGCATCGCTGAGCGCGGGCCGGAGCTGCTGGCGCCGAGCGACGAGGGCCCGCTGTTCCAGCGCAATCTCTGGCTGCGCGAGGTCAACCGGCTGGTCGAGGGCAAGCCGCTCACCGAATGGCGATTGCCGGCCGAGCCCTTCGCGCGCATGGAGGCGCGCTGATGGGCCGCTTCGGCGCGCTCGATTTCGCCGATCTGCAGGCCGTGGGCCCGGGCACGCCGTCCGGCCGCTACCTCCGGCGCTTCTGGCAGCCGGTGATGCGCAGCCGCGACCTGCCGGTGGGGCGCGCCAAGCCGATCGAGATCCTCGGCGAACGCTTCACCCTCTATCGCGGCGAAAGCGGCGCGCCGCATCTCACCGGCTTTCGCTGCGCCCATCGCGGCACCCAGCTGTCGCTCGGCTGGGTCGAAGGCGAGTCCTTGCGCTGCCGCTATCACGGCTGGCGCTTCGCGGCGGACGGGCAATGCGTCGAGCAGCCCAACGAGGACCGGCCCTTCTGCGACCGCGTGCGCATCGCGAGCCATCCGACGCGCGACTATGCCGGGCTGGTCTTCGCCTGGCTCGGCGACGGCGCGCCGCCGCCCTTCCCGACCTATCCCGATCTCGATTGCCCCGGCGTCACCATCGCCGACCCGGTCGAGATCCTGCCCTGCAGCTTCTGGAACCGCTTCGACAACGATCACGGCCACCGGCCCTGGGTGCATCGGGCGACGGCGTTGCGCAAGAACCGCCAGGAGATCCTGCTCATCCGCCACGAGCAGGTCGAGGAGGCGGGTTATGGCTGGCGCGGCATCCGCTCGGTCACGGGCGAGAAGGAGGACGCGAAAAGCTCGCTTGGCCTCGTCAAAGGCGAGAAGCAGCGCGCCGACCAGGCGCTCGATCTCGCGCGCTATATCCATTGGTTCATGCCCAATGTGCGGCTGTGGTTCCAGCGCTCGCGTGCCAAGGGCTATGAGGATCGCGTGATCTGGGACACCAAGGTGGTGTGGATCGTGCCGCTGAACGACGGCGCCCATGCCGCCTTCGACGTGACCCATACGCGGCTCGAGGGCGCCGAGGCCGATTCCTACAGGAGCCGCCGCGCCCAGCAGGAGGAAGAGGCCGAGACCCGCTGGGACCTCGCCGAGAAGATCCTGGCCGGCGAGATGACGCTCGAGGATCTGCCCGCCGAGATCGGCATGGCAACCAGCTTCTCGATCGAGGATTACGTGACCCAGGTCGGGCAGGGGCCGGTCGCCGGCCGTGGGCCCGAGCTGCTGACGCCCAGCGAAGGCCGGCTGCTGCTGCTGCGTAATCTGTGGCTGCGCGAGGTGAACGCGCTGGTCGAGGGCCGGCCGCTCACCGATTGGCGCCGTCCCGCCGCGCCCTTCCTGCCGGCGCGCTGACGCGACCCGCGGGAGCGCCCAGAGATCCTTGCTTTCCAATCGGCTTCGATCCGACCCCGCGAAGCATTCCGCTGCGCGACAGCCCCCGAATATTGTAGAAAAACAAATAAAACTCTGTCGCAAATTTTATCTATTTGTGACAACGGCTCTGCTTTATGCAAAATCACTTAAAGACTCTAGTGGATAGGATGAATTCCCTATAAGTTCTATGGTGCGCGACCCCGGAAGAGGGAGGTTGCCCTGCCGCGCACGCCCGAGCTGCCTCATGCAACGACCGCCGGCGTGCCGCCGGATGGGACGGGAAAGATCCCGCAGCTCGGCTCGGCTATCGGCGCCCTGCTCGCCATCCTCCAAAGCCGGCTCGACCGCGGCGAGCTCACCCTTGCCGACCCCGTCGTCGGCCTCGCCCGCGAGCATATCGACAAGGCGGTGGCGCTCGGCCTCGACCAGGGCTTCCGCAAGCGCCTCGAAAGCCTGCTGAGCGGCCTCGCCGCGCCGCAGCCGTCGCGGACCCCGCATGTCAATGGCGTGCTGCGCTCCGAGGAGCCGGAGCCGCCGCCGATCGTCCCGGTCGTCGAACGGCGCCGCACCCAGTCGCCGGTCGCCCGGGAACGGCGCTCCGGCCAGGAGGTGCGACGCTTCAAACGCTTCGTCTCGCCGGTGCTGCTGGTCGGGATCGGCGGCCATGCCTTCCGCACCATGGACTGGTCGATCGGCGGGCTGCTTCTCGCCGGCAGCGCCGGCGAGCTCGCACCCGGGATGGAGGTCCCGTTGAAGCTCGTGGTGGAAACTCTGCGCCATGCCCCCTTCGAAGACCGTGCCGTGCTGGTGCGGCGGGACGCGGCCGACGGCTGGTTCAGCCTGCGCTTCAAGAGCGGCGCCTCGGCGACCCTGAAGGTGCTGGAGCTGCTGAGCCGTTGCCGGATCAGCCCCAGCGAGCCGCCGGCCCATTGACGAAAAGCCGGAACATAAACGCATCAAAAACGTTGAGAAGGCTGTGGAACTGTTCTCTCGGGATGTGCGATGGACGAGGAATATCTAGGTCTCGAGCTGATGGGACTCTATCGGCGGCTACGCGAGACCTCCGACCCCGCGGTCAAGGCGGTCATCCGGCGGCGCATCGATTGTCGGCTGGACCAGGCCGGCGGGTTCGCCCTGGCGGCCGGCTGGGCTCCCCGCCCGGGCCGCGATTCCCACGATACGGGCGGCGATTAAACGGCTGATCGGGCGCGATTTTCGGGGAAGTTCGTTGACCCCGAACGGCCCCACCCTACAATGGGCGGTCTGAAAAGCCGGCAGGAGAGCCTGTCCCATGCGCATTATCGATTCGCACTTCCATTGGTGGCCGCGGCCCGTCTTCGAGGCGCTGTGCAAGCGCAAGACCTATCCGCGGGCCGAGCCGAACAAGAAGGGCGGTTACACCTACTGGCGCCGCGAGGGCGATGCGCCGCGCTTCGACCCGGGCCCGGAATGGCTCGATATCGAGCGCCAGATCGCGCATATGGATTCGCTCGGCTACGAGGTCGACCTCATCTGCTCGACCGGCCCGATCGGCGTCTGCTTCTCCGATTTGCCGCCGGAAGAAGGCCGCGACCTCGCCATGCTATGGAACGAGGAGATGGCGGGCGTCTGCAAGCGATATCCCGGCCGCATCTGGGCGACCGGCGCGGTGCCGCTGGTCGACACCAAGATCGCCATCGAGGTCATGGATCACGCCGTCAACAAGCTGGGCATGGTCGGCATGAACCTGCCGGGCAGCGTCGGCAGCGACACCGCGATCGACAGCCCGCGCCTCGAGCCCTTCTACGCCCGCGCCGAGGAGCTCGGCACCACGCTCTTCCTGCATCCGACGGACGGCATCTTCGAGGATTCGATGCAGGGCTATGACGGCGCGCTCTATCTGACGCTCGGCCGCGTCGTCGATGTCAGCGTGTCGGCGATGCGCCTCGTGCTCTCGGGCATGATGGAGCGGCATCCGGGCCTCAAGATCTTCATGTCGCATACCGGCGGCGCCCTGCCCTATCAGGCCGGACGCATGGACAAGAACTCGAAGGCCGCGAAGCTGAAGCAGCCGCCCTCGACCTACATCAAGCGCATGTACACCGACATCGTGCAGCCGCATGCCCTCGGCATGAAGTTCGCGATCGACTATTACGGCGTCGACAACGTCATGTACGGCACCGACTATCCCTGCTGGGATCCGGCGACGGCGCTGAAGCTGTTCGACGAGATCGGCCTCTCCAAGGCCGATCAGCAGAAGATCCTCTACGACAATGCGCGCCGCATCCTCAATCTCAAGGATCCGGTCGTGAAGCGCGTCGCCGCCGAATAACGGCGCGCGACCGTCAAAAAAGGCCGCGCCGGGCAACCGGCGCGGCCTTTTCTTTGTCTCAGCGGAAAGGCGGCGAGAAGATGAGGCCGCCCTTGCTCCACAGCTCGTTGCGTCCGCGGGCCAGGCCGATCGGGCTTTCGGCACCGAGATTGCGCGCGAAGATCTCGCCGTAATTGCCGACCTGGAGGATGGCATTATAGGCCCAGTCCGGCGCGAGACCGAGCTTCTGGCCGAGATCGTCGCCGCTGCCCAGCAGCCGTTCGACCTCGGGATTGCCCGACTCATGACGCATCGCCGCGACATTGGCCGAGGAGATGCCGAGCTCCTCGGCTTCGATCAAGGCGAAATAGGTCCAGCGCACGAGATGCGCCCAGTGATCGTCGCCCTGCCGCACCATCGGTCCGACCGGCTCCTTCGAGATGATCTCCGGCAGGATCATGTGCTCGGCCGGATTGCGCAGCAGCGAGAGGCGCGTGGCCAGCGAGCTTGCGTCGTTCGACCAGGCATCGCAGCGCCCCTGCTCATAGGCGATGCGCGTCTCGTCGGCATTGGCGAAGCTCACGATCTTGTAGCTCAGCCGATGGGCGGCAAAATAATCGGCGATATTGAGCTCCGTGGTGGTGCCCTGGGCGGCGCAGATGCTGGCGCCGTCGAGCGCGGCGATATGCGCCACCCCGAGCGATTTGGGCACCATGAATCCTTGCCCGTCATGGAACAGCACCAGCAGCGTCTCGATGCCGATGCCGTTGTCGCGATTGAAGGTCCAGGTGAAACGGTGGTTCAGCAGATCGATCTCGCCGGCGGCGAGGGTGGCGAAGGCATTGTCCGGCGGCACCGGAACCGGCACCGCTTTCGCGGCGTCGCCGAAGATCGCCGCACCCAGCGCCCGGCAGAAATCGACATCGAAGCCGCGCATCACCCCTTGCGCGTCGGTATAGGCCCAGCCCGGCCCATTGATCGTGGTGCCGCAACGCACCGCGCCGCGCGCCTTCACCTCGGAGAGCGTATCGCCGGCCGCCGGGCCGCACAGCAAGGCGAGGGTGCAGCAGACGAGGTAAAGCGCGCGCATGGCCGCCTCCCGTTTCGGGCGCTCCGAGCCGCGATCGTCCCACGCCGGAGCGCTATCCGCCAGGGCCTCGCCGCCTTGGGCGGCGATTGAAACCCTGCCCCATAGCGCTTAGGAAGGAGCCGCAGGATCGGCGAGGCGGGGCCTATGGAGAAGCTCATCATCTATGCCGCGCTGGGCTATCCGCGCGCCACATCCAATCCCGTGCTGCCGGCCGTGCCGCGCAGCTGGGACGCGCTCGTCGATGCGGCGGTCGCGGCGCGCGAGGCGGGCGCCAGCATCGTGCATTTCCACGGCCCGCACGACGAGTCCGGCCGCATCATCCCCGAACGCTGGGGCCGGCTCGCCGAGGAGATTCGCCGGCACTCGGATGTGCTGATCGATTTCGGCCAGGCCGGGGCGCCGCTCGAACAGCGCCTGCCGCTGCTCGAGCTGGGGGCGGGCAAGCCGGATTTCATGGCGGTGTCGCTCGGCGCGCATGATTACCGGCGCCATTCGCCCGAGCGCGGCGACTTCGACGTGCATTACGACCATCCGCGCAGCGAGCTCGAGCTCTATGCCAAGCATCTGCGCGAAGCAGGCGTCAAGCCGGCCTGGGAGGTCTGGCATCTCGGCGGCTTGTGGAATCTCGACTATCTCGCCGAGCGCGGGCTGCTCGACGAGCCGGCCTGGCTCAACCTCTTCTTCGGCACGCCCGGCGGCAGCTGGTCGCCGCCGACCGTCGAGGAGATCAACCACCGCATCGCGCATTTACCGGCCGGCGCGCCCTATCTCGTGGCGGCGCGCGGCACCGCCGGCCCCATCGGCCAGACGCGCATGCTGGCCTTCGCCATCCTCAAAGGCGGGCATGTGCGGCTCGGCACGCAGGATATTCCCTATTACAGCGACGGCGTTCCCGCGGCGAGCAATGCCGAGCTCGTCGGCCGCATGGCGCGCATCGCCGCCGAGCTCGGGCGCGGCGTCGCGACACCCGAGGAGGCGCGGCGGATTCTCGGACTCAAGGCGCGCTAGTGTGCTGGATTCTCGGCGATCAATCTTCGCCGGCGGTCGCGCGCGCGCCGCGCGGCCGGTCCTCGGTCTCGGCGCGACAAAGCTTGAACCAGTTCTTCCAATCGCCGCTGGCGGTGCCGCGCGGCGCGTAGGCCTTGAGCGCGCTCTTGAGCTTGCGCGCGACCTGATCGCGCAAGCTCGGATCGCCGATGATGCCGACAGCCGCGCCGAGAAGAATGAGCTCGCTTTCGGTGAGCGTCTGTCGCGCCATGTCGGGAACTCGCTTTCTGGCCGAGAATGGATATCGAGAGGACGCGACCGCCGGCGGGCGCGTTCCACCCTGCGATGCTAGAGCAGTTTGCGGTCGCCGGTGTGACGGGGTGCGGCGGCGCCCGGCCCGGCCGCTTCCGCCCACCATACTTACTTGCTCGCCAGGGACGGCTTCTAGATCAATTGGTGGGGAACATGGTCCTAGCCATAGGGTGGTTGTGCTAAATCACCTTGATCATTGGAAAATTTCCCTATCTCGGACACTCTCCCGGCGTCGCGGAGCGGCGACGCTTTTGGGAGAACAGCATGTTCGATGAGCGCAGCAGGCTCGTGACCCAGCTGGTCCGTACGCAGGCCATGCTGTGGTCGGCCGAGAACCCGATCCATAAGGAGCGGCTGCGGGCACTCATCCTCAATATCGAGCGGCGCATCGCGGCGCTCGATGGCGACCGGGCTGCGGCGCCGCAGCCTGCCGCCACGCCGAAGCTCGGCATCCTGCGCCGCTAGGGAGCTTGATCGGGCGGCGTACGACAGGCTCAATGGCTCGGCACAATCCGATCCGCGAGCCGGCCGCCATGCGCCTTCCCTTCTTCAGCCTCGTCCTGCCCGCGCTGCTCCTGGCGCTGCCGGTGCGCGCCGCCGAGGGGCCGGCTTGCGTTGCGATCGGCAGCTGGCTGGTGCCGGGCGCCGCGGCGCCGGCCGACCTCTATGGCGGGCTCGCGCATCGCAATGTCGTGCTGCTCGGCGAGAGCCACGCCAATGTCGAGGATCACCGCTGGCAGCTGCAGGTGATCGCGGCGCTGCTCGGGCAGCGCTCCGACCTCGTGCTGGGTTTCGAGATGTTTCCCCGCCGCGTCCAGCCGGTGCTCGATCGCTGGGTCGCCGGCGAGCTCAGCCAGGCGCAGTTTCTCGAAGCCAGCGAATGGCGCCAGGTCTGGCGCTTCGATCCCGAGCTCTATCTGCCGATCTTCCATTTCGCGCGCATGAATCGGGTGAAGATGCTGGCGCTCAATGTCGACGAGGCGCTGGTCCACAGGATCAGCGCCGAGGGCTGGCAGTCCGTGCCGCCGGCCGAGCGCGAGGGATTGGCCGATCCGGCGCCGGCCGAACCCGATTATGTCGCCGAGCTGCGCCAGGTGTTCGAGGGCCATGCCGAGCAAGGCAAGGAGCCGCCGCCCTTCGATGCGGCGCGCTTCCAGCGTTTCGTGGAGGCGCAGCTCACCTGGGATGCGGCGATGGCGCAGGCGCTGGTCGCCGGCCGCAAGCAGACGGCAACGCCGCCGCTCATGATCGGCGTGGTCGGCGAAGGTCATGTCGAGAACCGCTACGGCATCCCCCATCAGCTCGCTTCGCTCGGCCTCGACAATGTCGCGGTGCTGCTGCCCTGGGGACCCGAGCGCGATTGCAGCGAGCTCAAAGCCGGCATCGCCGACGCCGTGTTCGGGGTGGCCGCGCCGGAGGCCGGGCCGAAGCCGCCGCGCCTCGGGGTGGCGATCGCTGCTACCAGCGGCGCGCCGCGCATCCAATCGGTGCAATCCGCCAGCGTCGCCGAGCAGGCGGGCTTGAAGAAGGACGATGTCATCATCGAAGCGGCCGGCGCCACGCTGCAGAGCTATGACGATCTGACGGCGATCATCGGCCGCCAGGCGCCGGGCACCTGGCTGCCGCTCAAGGTGAAGCGCGGCGACGAGACGCTGAGCCTCGTCGCCGAATTCCCGCGCTGACCGGAGGATGAACGCGGCAGCGGAAACAACAAGATCGTCATGGCCGGGCTTGACGGCTTTGTCGGTTGCGGTGCTTCTCGTGATCGCAAGCGGCGCACGAGCCGCCGACCTCGACCTCTCCCTGACGCTCGATCCCGATACCGGCCGCGCCTCGGTGGCGGCGGTGATCGGGGTCGCGGCCGATCATTTCTCGCTCGCTGCGGATCTGGCTGCCGCCGACGTGACCATCGACGGCAAAGCGGTGCGGCCGGACGGCAGCGGGCGTTACGCGCTGACCAAGCCGCAAGCCGAGATCCGCTATTCCTTTGCCCTGCCGCGCTTCGCGGCGGCGCGCGACATCGGCTTCATCGATCCGGCCGGCTCGCTGCTGCTGGGCTCCGGCTGGTATCCCGATTGGGGCGCCGAGACGATCAGCTATGCGATCCGCCTCGATCTGCCGGCGACGCAGCGCGGGCTTGCGCCCGGCACGCTGATCGAGGAAAGCACCGTCGGCGGGCGCTATGTCGCGCGCTACGACTTCACCCATCCGGCGCGTGACATCACCGTCGTCGCGGGCCCGCTCGAGATCGGCGAGAGCAAGCCGGATGGCTTGCGGATTCGCACCTACTTCCCGCCCGAGCTGCAGACTCTCGCGGCGCGTTTCCGCGACCGCACCGCGTCTTACATCGAGCGCTATGCGCGGCTGATCGGTCCCTATCCGCAGCAGGGCTTCGCCGTGGTGTCGGGTCCGGCGCCGGTCGGATTCGGCTTTGCGAGCTTCACCCTGCTGGCCCGCGCCATATTGCCCCTGCCCTTCGTGCTCGAGCGCTCGCTCGGCCATGAGGTGCTGCATGCCTGGTGGGGCAACGGCGTCCAGGTCGATTACGAGCACGGCAATTGGTGCGAGGCGCTGACCGTCTTCATGGCCGACTACGCCTTCGCCGAGGAGGAAGGCGCGGCCGTCGCGCGCGAGATGCGGCGGCGCTGGCTCGCCGATTTCGCCGGCATGCCGGCGAACCAGGACGCGCCGATCACCGCCTTTCGCCAGAAGGGCTACGAGGCGACCGAGATCGTCGGCTACAACAAGGGCGCCATGCTCTTCCTGATGCTGCGCGATCTCATCGGCGAGACGGCATTCCACGAGGCGGTTCGCGCGCTGTGGCGCGACTGGCAGGATCGCCGCGCCGGCTGGGCCGATCTCGAGGCCGAGTTCGCGCGCGCGGCCGGACGCGACCTCTCCGGCTTCTTCGCGCAATGGCTGACACGCTCCGGCGCGCCGCAGCTCGTGCTGGAGGCGCCTGAGCGCAGCCCCGACGGCATCGCGTTCACCCTGCGCCAGGAAGGCCAGGCCTATGCGCTGCGCCTGCCGGTGCGGCTCGAAAGCGCCGCCGGCAGCGAGACGCGCCTGGTCGAGATCGATGGTGCCAGCCGGCGCATCTTCCTGCCGACGAGCGCCGCGGTGACGCGCTTCGCCATCGACCCCGACTACCGCATCTTCCGCCGGCTCGGGCTCCAAGAGGTGGCGCCGACCATCCGCCGCATGATCACCGCCGAACGCGCCGTCGCGATCGGCGCCGGCGCAGCGCCGGATCTGGCCCAGCGGGCGCTCGCCGCGATCGTCGAACGGCCGGGCAGCGCAGGCGAGCTCGGCCCCGCCATGATCGCGCGCCGGCCGCTGCTGATCGCCGCATTGGCCGACCAGCTCCCGGCCCTGCTCGCCGCGATCGGCCTGCCGCCGCGCCCGGCAGCCGTGCCGAACCAAGGCACCGCCCAGGTCTGGGCCGCGCGCTATGGCGGCGACGTGCCCCTCCTGGTCTTGAGCGCGCGCGACGCGGCGTCGCTCGCCGCCATGCTGCCCGCCATCCGCCATTATGGCGGCGAATCCTGGCTCGCTTTCGACGGTGCACGCGTGATCGCGCGCGGCACGCTGCCGCCGGCCGCCGAGCCGCTCGCCTTCACGTTCGAATAGTCGCAACGCGGCGCCGAGCAGCGCCAGCGGCGCCTCAGTCGACGTCGGCGCGCTCGCTGCGCGGCGCGCCGTGCTGCTGCAGCAGCGCCTTGCCATATTCGGTGGCGGCCTGGTCCCAGACCACGCCGTGATGCGAGACGGCGCCGAGCAGGTTGCGGTATTGGCGCTGCATCGCGCTCTCGGTGAAGAGCGCCCGTCCGCCGGCGGCGTTGAACAGCTTGGTGCCGGCCTGCAGCACGAGCTGGCAGGTGAAGGCGACATTGCGCTTGGCCGCGGCGAGCTCCATGGCGCCGATCTTCTCGCCGCGCGCGAGCTTCTTCATGGCCGCGGCGATCGAGCTCATATAGAGCGCTTCCGCCGCGTCGATCTCGGCCGCGGCCTCCGCCGCGACCATCTGCATCGATTGCTGGCTGCCGATCGCGACGCCGCGTGATTTGCGCGGGCCGGTATAGTCGAGCCAATCCTCGAGCAGCCCCTTGGCCATGCCGACCGCGAGCGCCGCGAAGCCGGTCGAGGTGAGTCCGCCGCCCTTGGGCAGGCGATAGAGCGGCGCCGTGTTGATCTCGGTGCCGGGGCCGTTGCCGGCGCGCGCCAGGCGGCCGTCGAGAAAGCGATGCGCCGGAATGAACTTGTCCTGGACCTCGAAGCTTTTCGAGCCGGTGCCTTCGAGCCCCATCACATGCCAGTCGTCGATGACGGTGGCGTCGCTCTTCGGCACCAGGAAGAAATGCGGGCCCTCGCGCCGCGCGTCCTCCTCGATGAAGCCGCCGCAGATCATCCAGCCCGCGTGATCGATGCCGCTCGAGAAGCCGTGCCGCCCCGAGAACCGGAAGCCGCCCTCGACGCGCCGCGCGCGACCGGTCGGATCGAAGGAGGCCGAGACGAACACGCCGTGATCCTTGCCCCAGACATCCTCCTGCGCCGCGGCCGGGAAGGTCGCGAGCATGTGCGCATGATCGGCGAAGATGCGCTGCACCCAGCCTTGCGCGCCGCAGGCGGCGGCGAGGATCTGCGACACCTCGCACAGCACGTCCCAGCCGAGCTCGTAGCCGCCGAAGCGCAGCGGCTGGCACACCCGCGTGAGGCCGCTCTCGCCGAGATCGGCGATGGTCTGGTCCGGACAGCGGCGGAGCGAAGCCGCCTCGGCAGCGCGTTCCTTGAGCTTGGGGGCAAGGGCGCGCGCACGCGCGATCAGCTCGTCGCCGCTCACCGCCTGCTTGCCGCTCACCACCCGCATCGCAGGCCGATCGCCGGACATCGCTTTTCCTCCACGCGAATTGCCGATCTTCAGCATGACCGGCTAGATTGGGCGAGGCAAGCCGAGAGGGAGGTTGCATGGCGCCGCCGACGGGCCCGAGGACGGTCCTTGCTTTGACTCTCATGCTGGCGGCATTGGGCCCCGGCCCGTCGCGGGCGCAAGCGACGGTCGCCGAGTTCTACCGCGGCAAGACGGTGAGCCTCGTGGTCAGCACCGCCGCCGGCAGCGGCTATGATTTCGGCGCGCGCGTGCTCGGACGCCATCTCGGCCGCCATATCCCGGGCAATCCGACGGTGATCGTGCAGAACCGGCCGGGCGGCGGCGGCCGCACCGGCACCGCCTTCGTCTATTCGGTGGCGCCGAAGGACGGCACCGTGATCGGCGCCGTGCAGAGCTTCATCGCCACCGATCCGCTGCTCGACCCGTCGGTGCTGCAGCTGTTCGATCCGCGCCGTTTCGAATGGCTGGGCTCGATCGCCAATACCAGCTCGGTGGCGATCGCCTGGCATGACGCGCCGGTCAAGGAGATCAAGGATCTCTATCAGCACGAGCTCGTCGTCGGCGGTGTCGGCTCGGCGACGCCGATGGTGACCATGCCCTATCTCTTCCATCGCCTGCTCGGCATGAAGTTCTCCGTCGTCGCCGGCTACGAGTCGGGCAACGAGGTCAATCTCGCGCTCGAGCGCGGCGAGGTGAAGGGCCGCATCGATTATTCCTGGCACAGCCTCAAGGCCGAGCATCAGGACTGGATCGCGGCACACAAGATCAATCTGCTGTTCCAGATCGGGCTGCGGGCACATCCCGATCTCGAGAGCCTGCCGCTCGTCATCGACCTCGCCAAGAGTGCCGAGGATCGCCAGATCCTGCAGGTCATCTTCCTCAATTACGAGTTCGGCCGCGCCTTCATGCTGGCGCCGGGCGTGCCGGCCGAGCGGATCGCTGGCTTGCGCAGCGCCTTCGTCGCGACCATGGCGGACGCCGATTTCCTCGCCGATGCCGAGAAGAGCAAGCTCGAGGTGAGCCCGGTATCGGCGGCGCGGCTGGCTCAGCTGGTCGAGGAGGCCTACCGCCTGCCGCCGGCGCTGGTCCAGCGCGCCATCGCGCTGCAGGCCCCCGATTCCAAATAACCCCCTGCTCGCCTTCGCTTTTTTCGCGATTTGCCTAATATAGCACCGAGGCTATATTAGCGGGCGGCGCCCTGCCGGGGCGCGCAAGGGGAGGACGGCCGGGCATGACGGACGAGGCGTCGGGGAAGGATCGCAAGCCGAGCGCGAAGCGCGCCTCCATCCTGGAGCAGCGGCTGTTCGACCGGATGCTGGCGGCGCGCGACCGGCGGTCCGACGAGGAACGCTGGCTGGCGCTCCTGATGAGCAGGAAGGTTGTTCGCTTCAGCGACATCCAGATCGCCGCCGAGCTGCTCGCCCGTCACCGCTGGGAAGATGCGACGCGCATCGAGAAGCCCGGCGCGCCGTCCTGCCTCGCAGCGCTGCGCCATCTCTGCGAGCTGCGCGCGCGCCGCGAGGGCTGGAGCAAGGGCCCGGGCGCGCCGCCACCCGAGGACATCATCGCCTAAGGCGATCCCCTAGTTCGGAAACTCCGTGCAGGCCTCGACCTCGGAACCCCAATAGGCGATGCATTTGGCATGCGTCATCGGCCCCTGGCCGATCACCTTGGCGAACAGGAAATCGGCGAGAAGCTCGATCTCGCGCGGCGCCAAGGTCGCCGGCGGATCGGTCAAGGTGAGATCGCGGGCGCGGAGATCGGCGGCTTTCAGCCCGTAGCAGCGGCCGTCGCTATAGGCCAGCCGGTCGAAGGCCGGCATGCCGGTGCCCGGCCGGCCGCATCTGATCGTGGTGACGACATTGTCCCTCGTGAGCTCGGTCTCGCGCAGATTCTTGCCGTCCGGCATCTGGCTGTCCATCTTGCGCCCGTCGCCGGCCCAGCCATGGCAGGTTTGGCAATTGGCCTTCTGGCGGAACAGACGCATGCCGGCGGCGATGTCCTGCGGATCGGCGCTCTGGGCGAAGCCGGCGGGCGCCAGCGACAGGCTGCCGAGGACGACCGCAACGATGAGCAGGAGAGGCCGCGCCGTTCTTGCCAT
>Ga0070681_10004566_pt1 | contig 13210 bp, 10 predicted proteins | sample KBSC83BmetaG_FD_65650 | JGI IMG/M metagenome (GOLD analysis project Ga0070681, IMG submission 65650) | Corn rhizosphere microbial communities from Kellogg Biological Station, Michigan, USA - KBS C8-3B metaG | ecosystem: Host-associated > Plants > Roots > Rhizosphere | place: USA: Michigan... | reverse complement strand
GTACTCCTGGTCGCGGAGTGCCCGGGCCCAGTCACCGCGACCGGCGGTATGACAGTGTTGCCCCACTACTTGTTCGAGAATTGCCCACGCCTCGACGTAATCGTGGCCCCCGGAGGATGGGGTACCCGAAGGGAAGTGATGAACCCGATCATGCTGCGTTGGTTGCGTGACCGCGCCAAGGAGGCGGAAACAGTAACCGCGGTTTGTACTGGGTCAATGTTATTGGGCTTCGCCGGAATTCTGGACGGGCTCCACGCAACCACTCATTGGCGTTCGCTCGACTGGATGCGTAATTCCCTGCCTCTGGTGACAGTGGAGTACGACAAGCACTTCGTCGAAGACGGGCGTGTGTCCACGTCTGCCGGGATCTCAGCCGGAATCGACATGGCACTCAAAGTGGTAGCGCGCTACTTCGGCGAGGAGATCGCCAGAGCGACTGCGCGACACATGGAATACCCATATCCGGAAGGCGATGCCCGCCGGATTCGGCTCTAACACCATCAGGCTTGCAAGAGAGGGAGGGGCTGGCGGCGCTGCCCGAAAGCTGACGCTCGTGAGCGGCAGCACCGCGGCCAGGAGCCGCCAGTGGGGTACTCCTCCACCCCACCCCTCTTTTCACGGCGGGGATTGCTCTGCGTACAGGCGGATTGCGGGTCATTCGGGCGAGGGAGCGGTCGCTAACCTCTATCAATACGTTGATCGCTCAGTCGAAGGCATTCTGGACCTGGCCATCGGGGTACCTTGAACAGGCGCTCACGGGTCCCGTCGCGAGTAGCGGGCGGGCCCGTGTACTGCGTCTATCGGGTACATTTGTAGATGCGATCTCGTGCGCCTAGTTGTTGCCCCGCCGGCGTTTATCCAATACCTCGCGCAAAACGACCTTTGCTGGAGCCGGATATGACCTTCCAATACATAGGCGTGGAAGAGGCGATAAAACGCAGTGGCCTGCGCATGGTGGTCGTCGGCAATGTGCCAAGCCCCTGGGGCGAGGCGGCCAAGGGCATTCTGCACATCAAGGGCATCGAATGGGCCGCTGTACGCCTGGTCTACGACAGCGAGCCCTTGAACGAATGGGCTGGACAGCGCAGTGGTCCGGTGGTGATCTACGATAACGAAAGGCCCCGCTCCGGCTGGGCCGAGATCCTGCTGCTCGCCGAACGCCTGGCGCCGACACCCGCATTACTGCCTGCCGATCCCGCCGAACGAGCGCTGGTATTCGGCATCAGTCACGAGATTTGCGGCGAAGCAGGCCTTGGCTGGTCACGTCGCCTGCAACTGATACATGCCGGTCTACACAACGCTGGCGGCTTCTCCGAGCAAGTTGCGAAGTACCTGGGAAGGAAGTACGGGTACCGCCCCGAGACCGGCTCGGCCGCCACCCCGCGAGTTGTAGCGTTGCTCGGCATGCTGGGGGCGCGGTTGAAGGCACAGCATGACAAGGGAAGCTCCTACTACGTCGGCACCTCGTTGACCGCCGTTGACATATACAGCGCGACCTTCATGGGGTTGTTTGACCCATTGCCGCAGGAGCAGTGCGAAATGTCCGCAAGTACAAGGGCTGTGTTCGTGACGCGGGACGCGCGGACCGAGATCGCGCTGGATCCAGTTCTGCTGAAGCATCGAGACATGATGTACGCGGAGTACATGGAGTTGCCGCTTTCACTATAGCGGCCGGGGCTGCTTCGGGCCGGAGGCGGGCCATGACGACCGCCGGGACTGGGATTGCTTAACGCTCCCCACTGGTATCGCCATTTGCCTGGGATGCCCAGTACCGCCCTGGCTCTCGGAACAGAGCCCGCATTCAAGGATACCGGGGCACTGGCGAGAAGCCGCCGGTACCAAGCCGAGCTAAAGCGAGCCAGACGGGCGTGTTCCCCAGTCGTTGCGCAAGCTGAATGAGACATGAATGGCGCATCGACTGGCACGGCGACTGCAGGTGCAGCTCGAGGGGTCGGCGTGAGACGACCTACAAACGTCCCCTAGCGGTCGTAAAAAGCCGGCGGCGTCCTACATTCCGGTTTCGGCCGACGTGACCATGATGGCCGGCATGAGAATCGCATACATCGTTGCGCTTGTTCCCCTATTGGCTTCCTGTGCCAGTTCAGGTCTGTACAACATGTCCGACGATTGGTGCGCGGCGCACGTGAACGCAAGCGCATCCCGGTGTCCGCTGGATCGCCAGCGCGTCGCTGACAACGAGCGGGAGCGCGTTGCTAACAACGTGGTCGAACGGAACGAATAGCAGCACGGGCGCTTCGGAGCTTGCGCCCCGGCGGCCGCACGAACTCCCGTGTCTCGCATGTTGAAGCGTGAAACAGGCGCCGGGCCTTGCGCTCGCGGTAGAGCTTGGCGACCGGCTTGACCGCCACGCCGCCCGCACGCTGTTCAGTGCCCGGGCGCAAGATTCTGAAGATCTCCCTGACTACCCTTCGCGGCTCCGGAATCCAATGTCTCACGCCGAATGAATAGACGCAGTCAAAGCTGTTAGCCGTGCGAGATCGCGCCGCAAGTCGTGCGACCGTTGGTGAGTGTGCGAGACTTCCTTGGGTATGCCACCGAACGCGCGCAGCAAGCCGGTGCAGACCGACATCGATGCCGCCCTGGATGCGGTGCTCACCCAGTTGGCCCGGTACGGCCTGCTGCTGAAGCAGGACAAACGCCTGCCGAGCGCGATCACGCTGCTCGCGGGCGCCCCACTCGCGATCTCCTGGTGGTCACATCCGCAGGGACGGGTCTTCTTCCGCGTGCTTGCCGCGCTCGAGGATCATCCGGACGTGCTGGTCACGAAGCTGCTGCACGGCAAGGACACCCTTGTACACCGCTCGTTGTGGCCTGAGTTCCTGACGCTGGCGGACGCGGGGGAATCGTGGCAGAGCGCAGGCCTGTCGGCACCGGCACACCGGCTGCTGCAGCGTGTGCAGCAGGCAGGGACGCCGCTGCGTGCCAGCGGGACCGCCGCCCGGGAATTGCAGTCGCGTCTGCTTGTCCACGCGCTCGAGGTGCATACCGAGTCCGGGCGGCACGCGATGGCGCTGCAGCGCTGGGCAGCGTGGGCCGCGCAAAGTGGCGTGAGGCCAGCGCGATCGCTGACGCGCGCGCGGGCGAAGCTCGAGGCCGCGAGCCACGCACTCGGCGCCGCGCCTGCCGCACTGCCGTGGTCGCCCCCGACGCGCACTTGATCGGACGGCGGCGGTCGCTGGCCTCCGCGCGGCGATGTTCCCTGGCTCCCCGGTAGCGCCCGTAGCCCCGATCCCCTACATTGCCGGTTCATGCACGCGCCCGCTCGAGACCCGTTTGCCGACACTGCGGCACTGAGCTACCCGTTCGGCGCGGCGCCGCGACCAGGTGAGGCGCTGCCGGTCGCGCCCGGAGTGCTGTGGCTGCGCCTGCCGCTGCCGATGCCCGCGCTCAATCACATTAATGTGTGGGCACTGGAGGACGGCGTCGGCTGGACGCTGGTCGATACCGGCATGCACACGAGCGACGCCATGGCAGGTTGGGAAGGCGCGCTGGCCGGGGCGCTCGGGCGACGCCCGGTACGGCGCGTCATCTGCACGCATATGCACCCGGATCACGTCGGCCTCGCCGGCTGGCTCACGCGACTGCACGAGTGCCGCCTGTGGATGACGCGGCTCGAGTACGTGACCTGCCGCATGCTGGTGGCGGACAGTGGCCGCGAGGCCCCGCCTGATGGCGTGCGTTTCTATCGCGCCGCGGGCTGGGATGATGCGCAGCTCGAACACTACCGTGCACGCTTCGGCCGCTTCGGCAAAATGGTACACGCGCTGCCAGACAGCTACCGGCGCATCGTCGAGGGCGAGCAGCTCGAGATCGGCGGGCGGATCTGGCACGCGGTGCTCGGACGCGGCCACTCGCCCGAGCACCTGTGCCTGCACTGCCCGGAGCTGCAGCTGCTGATCTCCGGCGACCAGGTCCTGCCACGCATCAGTTCCAATGTCTCGGTGTTTCCGACCGAGCCGGATGCCGACCCGCTCGGCGAGTGGCTCGAGTCGCTGGCCACCGTCCAGGGGCGCGTACCGGACGACGTCCTGGTGCTGCCCTCGCACAACGAGCCGTTCCGCGGGCTGCACGCACGCCTCGCGGCGCTCATCGCCGGCCACGAGGAGCGCCTGACACGCGTACACGCGGCGCTGGAGCAGCCGCAGCGCGCCGTCGACACCTTCGGCCTGCTGTTTCGCCGCACGGTCGGCCCGGATCTTATGAGCATGGCGACCGGCGAGAGCATCGCGCACATGAACTGCCTGATCGCGCGCGGTCGCGCGGTGAGCCACACCGACCCCGGCGGCGTCCTCTGGTACCGCCAGGCCGATCCCACACGCGCGGCGCACGTCGCGTAAGATCTCACGTCGTGCAGGACCACACGCTGACCACCGTCGCCGAGGAGTCGGGTTTCCGGCGCACCGGCCGCACGGACGAAGTGACGCGGCTGTGCGCGGCGTTTGCCGCCGCCTGGCCGCGTGCGGTGCAGAGTCTCGAGTTCGGCCGCTCGGCGCAGGGGCGGCCGATGCGCGCGCTGCTGGTGTCGCGCGCTGACCCGCGCCGCGTGCCGGTGCTGCTGCTGCAGGCCGGCATCCACCCGGGCGAGAGCGATGGCAAGGACGCCGGCTTCATCGCGCTGCGCGAGCTGCTGGGCGAGAGCGCCGCGGCCGGGGCGCTGGAGCGCATCGCGATCCTGTTCGTGCCCGCCTTCAACGTCGACGGCCACGAGCGCTTCGGCCGCTGGAACCGCCCCAACCAGGACGGACCGGAGGAGACCGGCTGGCGCACCACGGCGCAGAACCTGAATCTCAACCGCGACTACGCCAAGGCGGACTCACCCGAGATGCGCGCACTGCTCGGGCTGGTGCGCGTCTGGGATCCGCTGGTGTGCGCCGATCTGCACGTCACCGACGGCGCCAACTTCCAGCCGGACGTGTCGCTGCAGTCCGAGCCGGTCAACCAGGGCGACCCGCGGCTGTTCGCCGCCGGACGCGAGCTGCGCGATGCGGTGATCGCGAGCCTGGCTCGCTCCGGCTCGATGCCCCTGCCCTTCTATCCCGATTTCGTGCGCACCGACGACCCGGCCTCGGGCTTCGTGCTGACGGTATACTCGCCGCGCTTCTCGACCGGCTACTTCCCGCAGCGGAATCGGTTCACGCTGCTGGTCGAGACGCACTCCTGCAAGGACTACGCGACGCGGGTGCGCGTGACACGCAACACCATCGTGGCGCTCGCCGAGCTGATGGCCGCGCACGGCACGGCCTGGCGCGAGCTTTCGCACCAGGCCGACGCCAGAGCCGCTCATACCGGCGGCACCGAGATGGTGCTCGACTACAGCTCCGGCTGGCACGAGGGCACGGCCAACCGCCCCGACTCGCAGAGCGAGGGCGGCACACGCCTGATCGACTTCCCCGGCTATGCCTATACCCGCGACCCCTCGCCCATCAGCGGGGAGCCGGTGACGGTCTACGATCCCAAGAGCCCGCGGGTATGGCGCGTACCATACCGCGACGCCGTCGTCCCGACGCTCAGGGTGCGCGCGCCGCTCGGCGGCTACGTGGTGCCGTGCGAATGGGCACAGGAGATCGGCGGCCGCCTCGCGCTGCACGGCATCACCTGCGAGCCGGTGCGTGCGCCGAGCCGCCAGGTGCACGTCGAGGCCTTCCGCGCCACGCGCGCGCAATTCGCAGCCACACCTTTCGAGGGGCGCATGCGGGTCAGCCTGGGCGGCAGCTGGCAGCGGGAGTCGCACGATGTGGACGCCGGCGCGCTGTTCGTGCCCATCGCGCAGCCGCGTGCCCGACTGCTGATGCACCTGCTCGAGCCGAAGGCACCCGACTCGTACGCTGCCTGGGGATTCTTCAACGCCTGCTTCGAGCAGAAGGAGTACCTCGAGCCCTACGTGGCGGAGCAGATCGCGCGTGCCATGCTGGCGCAGGATCCCGCGTTGCAGGCGCAATTCGAGAGCCGCCTCAAGGAAGACGCCGCGTTTGCGCACGATACGCGGGCGCGGCTCGACTTCTTCCTGCGTCGCCATGCGTCCTGGGACACGCACCTGAACCTGTATCCGGTGCTGCGCGTGGACGAGCTGCTGGCAGCTGCGCCCGCGGTGTCGAGCTAAGCCAGTGACCGTGCCTCGGACACTCGCCGCCTGCCTGCCCGCTCTGTGCGCCTGGGGCCTTGCACTGGGCCAGAGCGCAGCGGCGCCGCCCCCTCCGGCCCCGACCGCTGTGGCGCCCGAGGTCGAGCCCGAACTGGCGCCTGTTCCGCAGCCGGCGGCGAGCGCCAACAGCGGCGCCGAGTATGGCCTCGGCTCCGACATCAAGGCCTACTTCACCGCGCCGCTGCACTGGGACGGCGGTCAGTGGGCCTGGTTCGGCGGCGCGCTGGCGGCGATCGGCGCTGCACATCACTACGACACGCAGGTCCGCAGCCACTTCGTCAAGCAGCTCGGCCCCGGACAGCACTTCAACTCCGACGATCTGCAGGATGCGATCCCCACGGCCGCGGTAGTGCTGGCGTCCTGGGGCTACGCAGCCCTCACCGACGATCGCAGCGGCCACGAGGAGGCGTGGACCATGCTCGAGGCGGCCGGCCTCGGCAGCGTCACTGCGTACGCTCTCAAGTACGCCGTGGGCCGGCAAAGCCCGGATGACACCGACAATCCGAACCGCTGGTTCCGTGGCGGCTCACCCTCCTTTCCGTCGTGGCACTCGACGGCGGCGTTCGCGGTGGGAACGGTGCTGGCCGAATCGGGTAACGACGATTACCGCTGGATCCGGCGCCTGCTCGGCTACGGCCTCGGCGCCGCCACCAGCTATGAGCGCCTCAAGCACAACGCGCACTGGCTCTCGGACACGGTGGCGGGGGCTGCCCTCGGCATCGCCAGCGCCAAGTTCAGCATGAACCGCCGCGAGGGCCGCGACGCAGCCACTTCTGGCCTGACGGTCGAGCCGGTTCCCGGCGGCGCGCTGCTCGCCTACCACCTGACGCTGCCGTGACGAGCTGCGCCACTGCTTCACATCGCGAGGTCGTCCTCGCGCTGCGGGGCCGGCGAAGCAGCGGTCGTCTCCTCGTGCTCAACGTGCGTGCCCGCCGCGCGCTCCGCGGCCTGCGGCCGCAACCGCAACCACGCCTCGCGCGCCTGACGGCGGATCTCCTGCAGGTCGCGGACCGGCGCGGGAGTCACGGGTGCTGCATCGCGCTGCTGCTGCACTTGCGCGCGATACCCGCTGCGCAGGCGTTCGGCAAGCTCGCCGCGCAGCGCCCGCTGCTCGATTTTCAGCTGTACGAACGGTACGTGCTGCGGCGCGCGACTAATCCCCTGCGCGGCGAGGCTGCGGTGATCGACTCGGGCCTCGATGTTCGCGGCGCGCAGTGCGTCGTTGACGTGCACCGCCCAGCGCTCGCGTACCAGCACGTACTCCTGGCTATGATCGGGCAATCCGCGCCGCTGGCGCTCGCGCGGGGGCAGGTCGAGCCCGGCCTTGGCGCCAAGACCCGCGGGCGTCACCTCGCGCGTCGTGGTCAGCAGGTGAGCATGGAAATTACGCGCATCGCTTCCCGGGCGCGGTGCGTGCACCGCCAGATCCACGGCGACGTTGTACCGCTCTGCAAGTTCGCGCGCGAAGCCGCGCGACAACGCAACGCGCTGCCCGGGGTCCAGCTCGGCCGGCAGCAGCACCTGATACTCACGCGCCACGCGCGCGTTGTGCCGCTTCTCGGCATGCTCGGCGGTGTTCCACAGTCGCTCGCGCTGCCGTGCCCAGGGTACAGCGACCCCTTCGAACTGCGCCGGCAGGAATAGCTCGCTGTGCAGCACGTCGCGACGGCGGCTAAAGTTGTACAGCTGGCCGCCGCGCTCGTCGCGGATGCGCTCGCCGGCGCGATAGGCGGCGGCGGCCGTCGCGCGCCGCCCGGCACCGCGCGACAGCGAACTGATCTCGATGCGGAAGATGGCCATGGCGTCAGGCCTCGGGGCGGAACGCGACCCGCAGCCACGCCGGCGAGGCGGCCGTCTTCAGGTAGCCTACGAGGTCAGGCAGCTGCTCGAGCTCGGCGGCCAGAACCGCGTTCTCGACCACCCGCTGCTCGCTGACGCTGGTCGAGCGGCGTGCTCCGGGCGCCAGCCAGCCGCGGTCACGGCCGCGAGAGGTCTGGCGGCGCAGCACCTCGCGCTCTCCGATGAGGCGCGAGGCGAACTGCGACGTGCCGCCGTGCTCGCTAGCAGAACAGCGCAGAATCAAGGTGTTCCCGCAATTTTCCACAATCGTCTGCGCTTCCCCGGCGCCGTAGGTGCTGGACACTTGCGCAATCGACTGAAAGCCCAGGACGCAGCGACCGCCGAACTTCCGCAGCCGCGCCAGCGCGTCCTTCAATCCGTCGATGGGCCCGAGCGAATCGAGCTCGTCGACCACGAACCACAGCCGCCGCTCACCGGCTGCCATCGCCTCGAAGATCGCGAGGCGCATCCAGGTGGCGATGATCGTGCGCAACGCCGCGATCTGCGGCGCGGCGTACGGCATGAACAGCACGCCGCGCCCACCGGCCACCCAGTCGCGGACCGAGAAACCACGCGCACGCTGCGCGTGCACGTACTCGAGTGCCGCGGCGGCCGAGGCCGCCACCGAGCGGATTGAGCCGAACATGCGCGCATTCTCGGGGTCGAGAAACGGCTGCGCGGGCGATCCGGCCACCAGTGGCCGCAGCTCGGCGCTGGTCGCCACGGTCAGCAGTCGCCACAGCTCGCCGGCATCGTGCCGGCCGCACTCGCAGCAGCGGCGCGTCACGGCGGCGACGAAGGTACGCGCGTAGCCGCGCCATTCGCGCGCGGCGGGGTCTTCGGTGGTGGGGATGAGGCCACTCGCAAGCTGCTCAACATCCCAGGGTGCGCGAATCTCCGCAAAGGGATCCCACTTCACCGACAGCGGCTCGAAGGGATTGAGCAGCACGTCGCCGCGCCGGCACTGGTAGAAGCGCGCGCGGTAGCCCCCGTCCGGATCGGTGATGATCACGCGATCGCCGCGCGCCAGCGCTCCGGCCACGAGGCCGGCAATCGCCGTCGACTTGCCGGCACCGGTGGCTCCGATCAGCTTGAAATGCCGCGTCTCCTCGGCCGGTGCGACCGGCACGCCGGCGAGCAGCAACGCACGCCCATGCCGCAGGTTGCGGCGTCGCACGTTGCGCCGCGCGGCGCGCCCTGCGAGCACGCGCGCGCCGCGGCGGTGGCTGTCGGCGCACCGTGGGTGTAGCGCGATGAGCCCGAAGAGCAGCAGTGCCGCGCCGGCCAGAAGTGGCAGTAGCTGCAGCGGATGCTGACCCGTCATTGCCTGCCACGCCGCTCGCACACTCAATAGCCCTGCACGACCAGGTAGTCGGCGGCTTCGCCGTAGCGCGGCGCCGTACGGTCGATGTGCACACACAGGCGCTGCTGCGCGCCGCAGCGGCGCAGCTGCGCGCGGCCGCCGCGCTCGCTGAGCTGGGCGATGTTGGCCGCCAGCTCGGCGCGCGTCGCGCGCAGCGCCTCGAGCTCGCCCCGCGTGGGCAGCAGCCACCAGGCGCCGCCGAGCGGAAGAGCACTGAGGAGGATCGCCGCGGCGGCGCCGGCGAGCAGCGCGCGCCGCCCGGCCGCGCGCTGCAGCGTCTGCAGTGCCGCGGCCGTGCGCCGGCTCTCAGCCTCGAGTGCCTGCAGCTCCTCGATGAGCGTCGCGCGGATCTCCTCGCGCACGACGGCGTCGAGCCCGGCGGTATGCTCACGCAGTTGCTCGAGCGCATTCGCCGCCAGCCCCTGCTGTGCCTGCGCCGCCTCCATCAGCATCCCGAGCTTTACGGTCAGGTCCTCCACGTACGCCGCCCGTGAGGCTCACTCGCGCTCGAGGCCTTCGAGACCGGCCTGCTGCTGTGCGGGCGGCGCGGCTGGCTCGCGCCAGCGCCGGAACTGCAGGACGCGCGCGCCATGCGTGGGAGCTGGATCCGGCCGCCGCGGGCCGCTCACGGGGGCAGGCAGTGATACCCGCAGCCAAGCGGGATTCGAGGCCAGCTTCAGATAGCCGGCCAGATCGGGCAGCTGCTCGATCTGCGAGCCCATCACGGCCGCCTCGACCCCCAGATGCTCGGTGCGCGTGAGCGAGGGGCGCAGCTCCAGGCCGCGGCGCGAGCTGGAGCGCGTGACGTGCGTAACCTCCCGCTCGCCAATCAGGCGCGAGGCGAACTGCGACGTGCCGCCGTGCTCGCTGGCGGAACAGCGCAGAATCAACGTGTTGCCGCAGTTTTCGACGAGTGTATGGGCCTCGCCGCTACCGTATGTTGAGGACACCTGCGCTATGGACTGCAGCCCGAGGACGCAGCGCCCGCCGAACTTGCGCAGCCGCGCCAGCGCGTCCTTGAGGCCGTCGATCTGCCCGAGCGCGTCGAGCTCGTCGACGACGAACCACAGCGGTGCGCCGCCCTCCTCGCGGTTCATCGTCTCGAAGATTGCGAGCCGCATCCATGCCGAAATGCTCGAGCGCAGGGCCGCGATCTGGCCGGCGCGGTATGGCAGGAACAGCACGCCGCGTGCGCCGTTGGGGCTGTGGCCGCCCCGCACCCAGCTGCGCACGGCCAGCGGCGCGCTGTGTTGGCGCGCCACGTAGTCGAGCGCACTGACAGCGGAGCTCGTCACGGAGCGGATGGAATCGAACATGCGCCCGTTGTGCTCCTCGAGGAACGGCTGCGCCGGCGTCCCCGCGACTAGGGTCTTCAGCTCGGCGGTGCCGGCGACCACCAGCAGCCGGTAGAGCTCGCTCACTTCGTGGCTGCCGGCGGCGCGCGCCTGGGCGGTCACGGCGCTGAAGAAGGTTCGGGCATAGGCACGCCAGCTGCGATCCGCGCCCTCGTGGTCGGGTATCAGGGAGCGAGCCAGTTGCTCAACGTCGTAGTCATTGGCGAGCTCCCCGAACAGGTCCCACTTGTGCGAGCGGGCATCGAAGGGGTTGAGAATCACATCGCCGCGGCGCCTGTCGTAGAAGCGTTGCAGATAGCCACCGTCCGGATCGGCAATGACGGCGCGGTCCCCGCGCGCCAGTGCCGCGCTCAGCAGCTCGCCAATCGCCGTGCTCTTGCCAGTGCCGGTAGTACCGATGAACTTGAAGTGCTTGCTCTCGTCCGCAAATGGCACGGGCAGCCCGGCGAGACTGACGCCGCGTCCCGCACCGCCCGTACGGCCCCGTACCGCACCGCTGGCGTAGCGTGCGGCATGGGAAGGCGGCTCGGCGACCAGCGCGCCGCGGCGCCAGCCGGCGAGCGATCCCGCCGCCGCGCTGCGTGCCATCGCCCGGCCTGTGCCGTACCCGAAAAGCGCGGCGAGCGTCGCACCGCTCGCCAGCTGCAGGACGCTGCCCGCGCCTGCGCCAAGTCCCTGCAGCCACGGCGCCAGCGCCGCCATGCCGAGACCGGCTGCCATGGTCACGGGTGCCGCCACGAGCGGCGCCGCCAGCCAGCTGCGCACGGGGGCACGCCCGCGCCACAGTCCCGCCAGCAGCGGCCCCTGCACCGCGGCGAAGCCCCACAGTAGACCGGACCAGCCGTGCAGCAGCGCCGCGCCGTGCATCACGGCATCCGCGGACACGGCGCACTGCCACGCACTAGCCGGCGGCCGCGCAGCTTGCGGCCGGGATCGAACCACACCTCACGCACGACGCGCCGGTGATGCTCGAAGCCGCACTGAATGACCACGTCGATCAGCAGGTGGAGAAGAGCGCGGATGTCACGTCGTGCCAACGCCCGACCGCCAGCGCTCTGCTTGACCAGCAGCACGAGCTGCTCGAAGGCCAGCTCGGCGCTGGTCGCGTGCACGCTGGTGATCGAGCCCGGATGCCCCGAGTTGACGTTGCGCAGGTAGTCGAAGGCCTCCTCGGCACGCAACTCGGCGAGCAGGATGCGGTCCGGGCGCATCCGCAGGCAGCACTCGAGCAGCTGCCGCGGCGTGACGCGCGCCAGGCCCTGGTCGTCCTTGCTGTAGAAGAGCCGCACGTGGTTGGGGTGCTCGCCGAGCACCAGCTCACGCGCGTCCTCGATGGTAACCAGCCGCTCTTCGCGCGGAATCTCGCGGATCAGCGCCTTGGTCCAGGTGGTCTTGCCGGAGCCCGTCGCGCCGGACAGCACGATGTTCTTGCGGGCGCGCACCGCCAGGCGCATGAACGCCGGGTATTCCCCGCGGGCGTGCAGGCGCAGCAGCTCGGCGTCGGTGTCCTCGGGCGATGGGCGCGCTTGTGCGGCGTGCGCAAACGCCCCACCGCGCGCGAGCTCCTCCAGCGACCATACCGTGTCGGACGGCCGACGCATCGTGATGGCGACGCAGCCGAGCGTCGTCGCGGGCGGCAGCACGATCTGCACGCGCTCGCCCGAGGGCAGTGCCGCGGACAGGAGTGGCGCGGCTTCGTCAACCCGCTGGCGCGTGACATTGGCAATCAGCTTCGCCAGGCGTACGCACCAGTCGAAGTCGGCGAAGGCAGCCTCCTCGCGCCGCCAGCCGGCACGCGTCTCGATAAAAATCTCCCGTGGCCGGTTGATGCACAGCTCGGTCACATCGGGGTTGGTGAGCAATGGGCGCAGTGCGCGCAGGTTCAGCTCGAGCGCCGACAGCTCGCCTCCGGCTGCCACGGGCGCGGACGCACCGGGCAATGCACGGGAGAAACCGCTAGCGGCCGGTGGCGGCAAGCTCATAGACCGGCCGGAAATCAATGTCGCGCGCCACCAGCACCTCGATGCGGTCGCCGTTGCGCTTCACCACCGTGGGCTGGATCTGCAGCGTGTCCTTGAGCACTCCGGTGAGGACCTCCTGCGAGGCCGAGGGCGCGTAGATGACCGTCCCGCCGCCACGGCTGGAGGCCTGCACGCCCGCCTGCACTGCGCCATCGACCAGTGAGATCAGCATCGCCGCCCCGAAGCGCTGCCAGAAGTGCCGCTCAACCTGGCCGGGAAGCCCGGCACGTCCGAGTTCGTCGGTGCCCGGCGAGTCGAGCGGTACGGACACGCCAGCGGGGGTGCGCGCCTCGGTCCAGACGACGAATACCCGCGCCTGTCCCTGTTGCAGCTGGCCGCGCGTCTCCCCGACGAGCTTGGTGCCGCGCTCGAGCAGCACCACTCGGCCTTCGGCGCCGAATGTGTCGGCTGCCGTGATACAGGTCGTCATCCCCGGCAGTGTCGAGTCAATTGCAGTCTCCAGAGTGCA
>Ga0070681_10004560_pt1 | contig 13214 bp, 9 predicted proteins | sample KBSC83BmetaG_FD_65650 | JGI IMG/M metagenome (GOLD analysis project Ga0070681, IMG submission 65650) | Corn rhizosphere microbial communities from Kellogg Biological Station, Michigan, USA - KBS C8-3B metaG | ecosystem: Host-associated > Plants > Roots > Rhizosphere | place: USA: Michigan... | reverse complement strand
CCCGGGATCTACGCCGCCGGCGACGTGACGACGTATCCCGGGAAGCTGAAGCTGATCGCGACGGGCTTCGGCGAGGCCGCCACGGCGGTGAACCAGGCGGTTCACTGGATCTATCCGGAGAAGAAGATCGCGCCGGGGCACTCCTCCAACATGGGGCTCTTCGGGCAGAAGGATGACTAGAGATCCGAGTCCTCAGATCTGAGATCGATCCTTTTTCGATGTGCCGAATGAGCATCTCACCCACGTCAGGGAGCCCTCTGGACTCGCCGTACCGGGTGAGATGCTCGCGCGGCACTCCGAATGAGCCGGATCTCAGATCTGAAAATCTGAGCGTTCAGTCTCGTCTCAGGCCGCTCCGCGATGGGCGGTAAGGTTCGTCGCCCGATCCGCCGCTCCGGCGATGGCGACATCGATGCTGAGTCGGTTGCGCTCGATCTCGATCTCGAGGCGGCGAATTCGCTCGCGCAACGAGGCGACGTTCTGATCGAAGGAGCGCACCTCGTCACTGGCGCGGGCGCGTTGCGCCGCGGCCGTCCGGCTCGCGCGCCCGCTCTCTCGCTGGCGTGTGAGGTCCTGCTCGGCCACGCGCTGGATGATCTGCCTGCGCTCGTGCATCCGGTTGAGAAGCTCCGACTGCAGGTCGACCAGCCGCTCGCGCAGATTCGCGAGCTCGCGCACGGCGCTGAGCTGTTTCGTTCGATTCGTGAGAAAATCAGGATCGTCGATGATGGACATAGGCTACTCCGTAGGCATCCTGGCTTTTGCCGGTGCAGGTCATCGGCCGGGACGAGTTGAGCAGATACAAAACTCGCCGTTGTTGAGCATAGGCTCACGACCAGCCGCTCGAGCCCGATTTCGGCATGCCGGGCTCACCATGCGGAGGAATCTCAGCCGTCGCATTGGAAGAGTCCGATCTTCGGCCCCTGAGCCGGGCTCGGGTACGACGCTTGCCCAATCTCTCCCCGCACCACCGAATCGAGCGAACCCGACTGAGGAGACGCCATGGACTCTGCGATGGAAAGCAACGTTGGCGGCGCACTCGAGGCCGTCCGGGGAGCAACGGGGAATGCCCAAGCCACGCTCGCTGACACACTGGATGTCGGCGCGTCGGCTCTCCGCGACCGACTCGGCACGCCGCATAACGACGGCGGCGTTCGCGGCCGCCTTGGCGCGGCCGGCGGAGTTGTGGCAAATCGCCTGGAGAGCGGGGCGCTCTGGCTGCGCGAGAACGACGTTACCGATCTGAGAGAGCTGCTCGGCCATCAGCTCGAGAATCATCCTGGCCGGACAGCGCTCATCGCGCTCGGCATCGGCGTCCTGATCGGCCGCGCCTCGAAGCGCTGAGCTCGTGCGACTTCACGGATACGATGTCGTTGCGCTCGCGAAGAAGACGTGGGCGGAGATTGGGAAGGACAAGATCTCCGTCTATGCGGCGCAGATGGCGTACAGCTTCTTCTTCGCGCTCTTTCCGCTGCTGCTCTTCTTTGCGGCGCTGTTGAGTCTCGTTGCCGACAAGCAGACGGTGATGGCGCAGTTCAATGGCCGCATCGCGGAAGCGTTGCCCGGCGACGTCGCGTCGCTGCTCGGAAAAACGATCGAGAAGGTCATCTTCTCGAAGGGGGCTCCCGGCCTGCTCTCCTTTGGCTTGCTGACGGCCGCGTGGTCGGGGTCGAGCATCTTCGGAGCGCTGCGGGCTGCGCTGAACGCCGCCTACGACGTCGAAGAGACGCGGCCGTGGTGGAAGCAGTACGCGCTGCAGCTCGGCATGCTGGTGCTCGCCGGCGGCGTTACGATCGCCGCGACCGTGATCCTGCTCAACGGCGAAGGCATCGTGAGCTGGCTCGGCAGCCACATCGGTCTCGGGCGGATCACCACACTGATCTGGACCGTGGTGCAGTTCCCACTCGCAATCGGCGCGCTCGTCGCGGTGATCTGGCTCGTCTACTTCCTCCTGCCCAATTGCCGGCATCAGGATAAGCGGATACTCATGGTTGCCGCGACGATCTCCACCCTCCTCTGGATCGCCGCGACGCTCCTCTTCCGGCTCTACGTGCAGAAGTTCAACGCGCTGAACCCGGCGTACGGGGCCATCGGCGCCATCATGGTGCTCCTGACGTGGATGTACTACTCGTCGTTCGTGCTCCTTGCCTCCGGCGAGCTCGCTGCCGAGTTGCAGGCAGGGACAGGGCGCGCCGATCAGACGGTGACCGGTGGTGAACCGCTCTCGGGCGCGAGCGTCCCGCGACGCCACGCGCTCGTCCCCTACAAGGGCCGGCGCCGCAGCACGGCCAATGCGGAAAGTGACGGCGGCGCCGGTTGGGCCGCCCTCGACTGGATCGTGCCTGGTCGCGTCGTCAGGCGAACGCGCCAGCGCATCGCTGCCGCGCGCGACTGGATGGGAGCCGCCGGCGACCAGGTACGTAAGGACATGGCCGCGGCCACGCGCGAGATCGGCGCGATGATGCGCGCCGTCGGCCTGGGCACCGTGCTCTGCGCCATTGCGGGAACGCTGGGGTTGCTCGGCGCGCTCTCGGTGCTGACGGGCACGATCCTCGTGATCGGGGATCAGTGGCTTCCGCGTGACCTATATCCGATCGCGGCGCTGGTGGTGACGGTTGTTACCGCCGTCGCGACGTGGGTGTTCGCGCGCCGGGGCCTCGCGGTGCTCACGACCGTGCGCGGTCGTGCCGGCGAGCCGGCACGGCGCTGAGCGCTCGTTAGGCGCGAAAGCCGGACGGATGGCGTTCGGCCAGCTTTTCGATATTGCGCTGCGCGACCTCGGCGAGCGAGACGCCAAGCGATTCCGAGGTCACGGCGAGGCACCAGAGGACGTCGCCGAGCTCCTCGACGTAGCGATCGCGGCCCGGGTCGCGCCCCTGAAATGCCCTCTTTCGCACCAGGCCGAGTACCTCACCAGCCTCTTCGGCGAGCCCGGCGGCGGCGTCGAGCAAACGCTCATTGGTGCCCAGCGCGGGATTCACCGTCCGCAGCGCCGATCGTTGATAGTCGTCGAGTGTCATGGCGGGAGAGAGCGGCGTCAGCGGTAGCTGACGCGGGGATCGGCCTTCGCGTACGCGAGGTCGGTGATGAGGTTCACGACCACGAACACGGCGCTCAGAAAAAGAACTGTACCCTGGATCGCCGGCAGGTCCCGCCGGCCGATCGCGTTCACGACATAGCGCCCGATGCCGGGCCAGGAGAAGACCGTCTCGGTGAGGATGCTGCCCGTGAGATACGCCCCGAAGTCGAGGCCGAGGACGGTGACGATCGGAATGAGCGCATTCCGCAGGGCGTGCTTGAGCGTCACGACGCGCTCGGCGAGCCCCTTGGCGCGCGCGGTGCGCACATAATCGGCGCCTAACGACTCGAGCATCGCCGAGCGTGTCATCCGCGCGAGAAAGGCAATCGAGCGCATGCCGAGGGCGAGTGCCGGAAGCACGAGAAAGCGGAGTCGCCCGTAGCCGGATGGCGGGAGGACTCGCAGCGTGACCGCGAACAGCAGAATCAACAGCAGCCCCACCCAATAGACCGGGAAGGAGATCCCGAGGTAGGCGATGCCTAACGAGAGTCGGTCGACGAGACCGCCCGGCCGGCGTGCGCTGAGGACGCCGAGAGTGATTCCGACGACGGCCGCGAGGAGCATCGCCGCGCCCGCGAGTTGGAGCGTCTTCGGGAAGCGCTCACGGATGTCCTGGGTGATCGGCCGGTTGGTGACGTACGAGCGTCCGAGATCGCCGCGCACCACGCTCGCCACGTAGTGCCCGAATTGTTGGGGGAGCGGATCATTGAGATGAAGCTGCGCGCGCAGCCTGTCGATCGTTTCCTGGTCGGCGTGCTCGCCGATCATCGCTGTCACCGGATCGCCCGGCGCGATGTAGAGGAGCAGAAAGGCGACGACGAGCACGCCGAAGAGTGTCGGGATCGCGAGGAGGAGTCGCCGAACCAGGAACGCCATCAGTGCGGCGAGCCGGTGCTCGCCGGGCGCGCGGCAAGCGTGGAATCGTCGTGCGCGCGGTTGGTCATCGTCACGTCGAGCCAGCGTTGGCCATTGAAGATCACCGGCGGTCGGAAGCCCTTCACCCACGGCTGAACGGCGTACAGCTCGTTGTAGAAATAAAGAAACATCATCGGTGCGTCGCCGAAGGCGATCGAATCCGCCTGGCGGAGCAGCGCGCCACGCTTCGCCTCGTCGAGCTCACGCCTCGCGGCCATGACCGTAGAATCGAAGACCGGATTGGCATAGAAGGACACGTTGCCGCCGGAGCCCTTGTTGCCGCTGTAGAGAAGCGGAAAGAGGAAGTTCTCGGCGTCGGGATAATCGGCGTACCAGTCCTTGAGGATCATGTCCGTCTCGCCCTTGCGGGCCGCGGCGCGAGACGCCGCCGACTCACGCTGCACCACCTTTGTGCGAATGCCGACGGCGTTCAAGTACGCCTGGATCGTTTCGGCAATGCGCACGTAGATCGGCGTCATCGAACACCAGAGCTCGACGTCGATTCCGCGAGGATAGCCGGCGTCGGCCAGCAGCTGCCGCGCCTTCGTCGTGTCGTACGGATACCCACGGCGGGCGCTGTCGTATCCCGCGAGAGCGGGCGGAATCACCCCGGCGGCGCGTGTGCCACGGCCGCTCACAAGTCGGTCGATGATGGTCGTGATGTCGACCGCGTAGTTGATCGCCTGGCGCACGCGCGCATCGCGAAGCGGGCCGCGCGTCGTATTGATGCCGACGTACACAAGCTCGAGCGCCGGCGTCGAGCTGAGTAGAGGGCGGCGACTCTCATCCTCTTCCCACTCGCGTGTCTGTCCGGCGGGAATCTGCAGCACGTCCACGGTGCCGCTCTCGAACTCGGCGACCGAGGTGCTCGGCTCGGCAATGATGCGCGCCTGGAGCGATTCCGCTTTGGGCGCGCCGAGGAAGTACTGATCGTTGCGGGCGAAGAGGAGATAGTCGTCGTGTCGCCAGTCGATCAGACGCCACGGTCCGGTGCCGACTGGATGCTCGCCGAAGTTCGGGGTGATGCGCTGCGGGACGACCGAAGCGACCGGCATGGCGAGCAGCTTCGTGAAGGCGGCAAGGGGTTGCTCCAGCGTGACGAGGATTGTGCTGTCGTCCCGCACGGCGAGTCCGGCGATGGTCTGGGTCTTCCCGGCGTGGAAGTCGCGAGCACCCTTGATGGGATAGAGAAACTCGCTCGCGGAGCTCTTGCTCGTCGGATCGAGGGCCCGCTCCCAGCTGTGGACTACATCGCGCGCGGCGAACGGCGTGCCGTCGTGAAAGCGGACCTGACGGCGTAGATGAAAGGTGTATGCGAGGCCGTCGGGGGTGACTTCCCACCGCTCGGCAAGGCCAGGCTCGACCTCGGCAGTAGGGGAAAAGCGAGTGAGCCCGTCAAAGACATAGCCCACTGCGCGACCGGTGGGCACATCGGTGGACAGCGCCGGATCGAGCGATCGGGGATCGTAGTTGTCGCGCGAGTCGATAAGGGTATGGCGACTCGTCGTTGTCTCATCACCGTAGCACGCGACGGTGGTGAGAAGGCATTGGGCGAGCGCGAGGCGCATCAACGCCGATCGAAGTCGCGAGTGTGAGCGCGCCCGAAGCCGCTTTTTGACCGCCGTTCGCTGCCGTTGACATGCCGCCATGCGCGCGAGAACTTACCCGGCCGCGCCGCGAAGCGTCAATCGTAAGTGTCCGCGCATCAGCGTCGTGATGCCGGACGCGACCTGCATCGGCGCCGTGTGGGCACTCTCGCGCGAACGAAGCGGGCTCGCTGGATGTAACCCGAGTGCTCTCATCGAGGCTGGAATGTCCGCACAGAGTGATCCACGCCACACCGTGGCGGTGGACGTGGACCCGAAATACTACTACCGACGCTCGCTCACAGCTCGCGAGCTGATGCCTGCTCTCGGCGCGGCGGTCGCTGCGGCCGCGGTGACGTTCTATGTGGTGAAGCTCTTCATCGAGCGCACCCCGCTGCGCGCCGAGCCGGCCGCTCGTGAACGATTCCCGTACCGAAACCGGCTCGGGTTGCACCGGCCGGACGTGGACGAATCGCCGGCTGCCAGGAACTTCGGCCGGCGGTGATGCGCCGGTCCGTTCTCGCGCTGGTGTGGGGCGTCGCACTCGCGCTGTTCGGGGGCGGCCGAACGGCGCGCGCACAGGACGTGGAGTGCGATCCCGGGGATCGTGAGGTGCACTCCCTGGATTTCGTCGGCAATCACGCTTTCAGCGACGATGAGCTGGCGCTTCGGATCGTGACCACAGCGTCGACCTGGTCGCGCCGGAACCTGCGCGTCTTCGGAACACGGCGATGCCTCGACAGCGACGAGCTGCTGCGTGACAAGTACCGGCTGCAGCTTCTTTATCGGCAGGCGGGCTACTTCAACACGAAGGTCGACACCCTCATCAGGCCGCTGACGCCGACCGACGTGAACGTCTCCTTCCTCATCGACGAGGGGCAGCCCGTTCGGATCACGCGCCTAACGATCGCCGGCCTCGACTCGGTGCGCGATCGAAACAAGCTGCTCGAGGGGCTGTGGACGGCCGTGGGCAAGCCGTACAACATCACGCTCATCGAGCAGGACGTACAGAGCGTCCTCATACGATTGCGAAACGCGGGGTATCCGCGGCCGGACGTGCTGCGCAACTATGAAACGTCCACGCGAGACTCGCTCACGGCCCACGTCGCGCTGACCTTCCTTCCGGGGCCGCGGGCGCACATCGCCGCCGTCCAGGTCGAGGTCACGCCTAACGACGGCCGGATGCAGGAGATCAGCGATCGCATCGTCCGGAAGCTCGTCGGCACTGGTCGCGGCGACCTGTACCGCGAGCAGGCGCTCGTCGACGCCCAGCGCAACCTCTATCAGACGGGCGCCTACCGGTACGTCGAGGTCGCGCCGGTGATCGACTCCGCGACCTTTGCCACGGACTCCGCCGTGACGCTCCGGGTGAAGCTGATCGAGGACTACATGCGCGACCTGAACACGGAGTTCGGTTGGGCGACGCTCGATTGCTTCAGGACCCGGGCGCAGATCGTCGACAAGAACTTCCTCGGTGGCGCACAGCGGCTGGAGCTCACGGGACAGCTGTCGAAGATTGGGTGGGCGATCGCGGACAGCAAATTCAGCCGCCAGAACCTTTGCTATCACGACTACCTGAAGGACGACCCGTTCAGTCTGAGCCCCAACTATTCTCTGAACGCGACGGTGCGGCAGCCGGCGCTCTTCGGTACCTGGGCCACGCCGTCGTTCTCGGTCTATTCGGAGCAGCGCGGCGAGTATCAGGCATATCTCCGAACGACATACATCGGTGGCGAGGCCTCGCTGCTCAAGCAGCTGGGTACGGCGACGTCGCTGCGCCTCGGCTACAACGTCGAGTACGGAAAGACCAAAGCAGACGAGGGCCTTCTCTGCGCCGCGTTCAGCCGCTGCGATTTGACGTCGATCAATCAGATCACGAATTCGCTGCCGCTCGCGATCTTCAGCGTTGCGGCCGCGCACGTCGCCACCGACAACCCGATCAATCCCAGCCGCGGGTACGTCTGGCGGGCCGAGTCCCGGAATTCGGCCACGTTCCTGGGGTCGGATCCTCAGCTGACGTTCACCAAGGGCGTCGGTGACATCGCCTTGTATCACCCATTTGCTCTCGGAAGTGTGGTGGCCTTCCGGCTCCGTGTCGGGTCGATCTGGGGAGGAGCGACGGTCAACGGAGTAAAGCAGCCGCCGCAACAGGAGCGCTTGTACGCGGGCGGCGCCTCGAGCGTGCGAGGCTTTCAACAGAACGAGCTCGGCGCGCTCCTGTACGTGTTCAACGACTTTGATTCGATCAAGGTCAATAACGTTTCGCCGGACACAGTGTACTTCACCTACCGTGCTGGCACTCGACGAGCGCGGCGCGTCGTACCGGTCGGCGGCAATACCTTGTTCGTCACCAATCTGGATTTTCGGGTCCCCTCGCCCTTTCTGCCTCAACTATTGCAGTTCACCCTCTTCACCGATCTCGGGACGGTGTGGAATCGAAACACCCTAACGAATTTTGGCGGCTTCACTCCTCGCATCACTCCAGGGCTTGGTGTCCGGGTTTTCACGCCGCTCGGGCCCGTTCAGGTCAATGCGGGGTACAACCCGTATCCGGCGAAGTTCGGACCGGCGTTGTACACGCCGGGCCTCGACCAGGCCCAGAATGGATTCACGGGGGTCTACTGCGCCATCCCCGATAACGCGCCGTCAGCGATCGCTCCCGTTGCGACGCTCAGGGTGGAGAACGGAAAGAACATCTGGGAGCCGGACAAGAGCCGGGAATGCCCAGCGACATTTCAGCCGTTCAGAAAGAACAACTTCCTGAGCCGTCTAACCTTTACTTTCTCTATCGGTCCGGACTTCTGAGTCGTCTTACCGTCGGATGATCAAGCGTCGCCGCCTCGTTGCGCTCGTCAGCGTCATCGCGCTTCTCGTGATCGGCTTCGTTGCCATCATCACGGGCGTGTTCGTCACGCGGACGAGCTACGGACAGGAGGAGCTGCGGCGGCTCATCCAGGGTCAGCTGGCGAGCGCGATCAAAGGCAAGGTCTACCTCGGTCCGGTGAGCGGTGGCTTCCTGACCGGCATTCAGATCGACAGCTTCGCTATTCGCGACGCCGACAACGATTCGCTCCTCTTGAGCACTGGCCGCATCACGGCCGGCTACGATCCGCGCGACCTCATCGACAAGCGACTGCTGCTCCGCGACGTCGACGTGCAGCACCCAGTGATGTACATCCGTCAGCACCCGAGCGGGCGCTGGAATTTCAAGGAGATCTTCCGGGGGTACGAGAAGAAGAACAACCTCCCGAAGTCGCCCGGCCGGAATTTCGGCGACTACATCGTCATCGAGTCGGCGCGCGTGCACGACGCGACGTTCGTGCTGCAGATGCCATGGACGCCGGACGACTCGCTGCGTGGAGCGAGGCTCGACAGCGCGGTCAACTACACGCTTGCTCGGAAGGACAAGGAAATTCGTCGCGTCGTCGACGAGGGAAAGCGCGGCTTCGCGCGCACCTGGCGCTGGACCGGGCTCTCCGCGTCGCTTTCGCGCATCCGTCTCGCCGATCCGGACAGCGACAAGCTCGGCCGGCTCTTCGTGTTCGACACCGTGCACGCCGTCGAGAGCGATCCGCCATTCCGCTTCCGGAACATCCGCGGCACGCTGCGCAATCTTGGCGACTCCATCTGGGTCGACGTCGCGCACTTCGACCTCCCGCAGTCCACCGGATCCGGAGGTGGAAAGATCGTGTGGGGGAGCGACCTGCCCGTCCGCTACGACATCACCGTTCGCGGCGATTCGGTCGCGCTGAACGACGTCGCGTGGGTCTATCCGACGCTGCCGACGACGGGCGGCGGCAAGGTCACGCTGCACATCGGGAACGAGAAGGACAACCTTCGCATCATCGATTACAAACTCACGAACATGGACGTCGCGACCACCGGGTCGCACCTGATCGGCGACATGACGTTCGCGGTCGGTGGCCCAGTGCTCGCCGTGAAGGACGTGAAGATGTCCGCGCAGCCGTTCGACTTCGATCTGCTGCGCGCGCTGAACGGCAAACCCTTCCCGGTGGATTGGCGTGGCCAACTCTATGGCAGCGTGCGCGCACGCGGCGGTCCGCTGACGCGGTTTTACGTCGACGAGAGTGAGGTGGTTTTCCGCGACGCGCATGTTGCCGGCGCGAGCTCGCGTGTCGGCGGAAAGGGAGCGCTGAACATCCTCCAGCCTGCGCTCACGAGCTTTGAGCACTTCGACGTGAATGCCGCATCCGTCGATCTCCGCTCGATCGAGTATCTCTATCCAAACTTCCCGCGACTCGGCGGCACGATCTCCGGTACGGCGACTCTCGACTCGTCGTGGCTGGACATTCGATTCGCGAACGCGGACATCACCCATCGCGATGGGCCGGGTGAGCCCTCTCACCTCACAGGGAACGGCCGGGTGACGTGGGGGCCGAAGTACATGACGTACGACATCGACGCGCAGGCACAGCCGGTCTCGTTAGGCATGCTCGCGCGCTCGTACCCGAAGCTTCCGCTCACCGGTCTCCTGAGCGGCCCGGTTCGCGCCCGGGGGACGATCGCGGATCTGCAGCTCACGACGGCGCTGCAGGGTCCCGCGGGCGCGCTGAGCTTCGATGGCCGCATCGACATCGACCCGCCCGGCTACGGCATTCGTGGGACGGGACAGACGAGCAGCCTTGCCGTGAATCAGTTGCTGGATTCGGCGCGACTGCACAGCACCGTGCGTCCGCTGACGCTCTCGGGACACTACGATGTCGCGCTCGCCGGCGACTCGCTGCCCGATCTCGAAGGGAGCGCGGCGATCGATCTCACGCGTGCCGACGTCGACGGGCTACGCGTCTTTCCGTCCACGGCGCGCCTTCGCTTCGCCAGCGGTCGGCTCTTCGTGGATACTCTGCGGCTCGAGACGACTGCGGCGACGGTGCTCGCGCACGGCGCGCTGGGACTTCCGCATGGCGCGACCGACTCGCTGCGCGTGCAGCTCGTCGTCGATTCACTCGGCGGCTTCCGCCGCTACCTCGCCACGCGCACCGCCCGCGACAGCGCGCTTGCCGATTCGCTCGGGGGCCAGGTGACGGTGAACGGGGCAGCGTACGGCCGGCTCGATTCGCTCGACGTCAGCGGCTCGGTCGTTGGCACTGGCCTCCTGTTCGGCACGACGCGCGGACGGCTGGTCGGCGGTCGCTTCGCGATTCGGAATCTGCTCGACAATCCCGTCGGCCGAGCGTCGCTGCGCTTCGACACGCTCACCGTTGCCGGAATCCTGCTCGACTCCGTTCAGGCGAATCTCGAGATGGCGGGCCGATCGCGCGCCACCTTCGCAATCGGCGCCGTCAGCGACAATGGACCGACGGCGCGCGTCGTCGGGAGCGCGGTCAGCTTTGGTGGCGCGCTGGGCGCTCCGACGGCGATGACTCAGGTGACTATCGATTCGTTAGGCCTGACGATTGGCGAGAGTCGGTGGCGGTTGCGCGGAACAACGCGCGTCGCGCGCGACAGCGCCGGCGTGTCGCTCGATTCGCTGGTGCTCGTGAATGGTGGCGGTCGCGTCGCGCTGCGCGGGTCGGCTCCGCAGCACGCTCCGATCTCGCTCCAGCTTGCGGCTGACAGCATCGGTCTGGCCGATCTTGGTGTGCTCGCGCAGCTCCCGGCCCCGCTCGGCGGCTTCGCCGCGGTCCACGGTGTCGTGACGGGAACCCGTACGAGTCCGGACGTGCGGCTCGATGCCCGTCTAACGAAGCTCACCTACGGTGGAATGCAGGTGGAGCGCGCATCAGCGACGGGCGCGTACCACGATCGGAGCTTCGATGCGGCCGTGGATCTCTACCGCAATAACGTGCCCGCGTTGCGGGCGACGATGGTCGTGCCGATGGAGCTGACGTTGTTCAGCGCGCAGCGGCTCACCGCGCCGATTCACGGCTCGATTCGCGCGGACAGCGCCGACCTCGCGGTGATCGAGACGCTCTCGTCCTCGCTGCAGCGAAGCTCGGGGCGCCTAACGGCGAACCTCGACTACTCCTTCACGCCCACGCACAAATCGGTCAACGGGTTGATCGCGGTACGCGACGGCCAGGTCACGGCGCAGAACCTCGGCATCACGCTCCGCTCCATCAACGGCTCGATGCGGTTCGATGGCCGGAGCGATAGCGTGCAGGTCGATATCGGCGCGGCGAGCGGCACTGCTGCCGGGGCGCGCATCGCGCTCCACGGCTCGGTGAACTACGCGAAGTGGGACGAGCCGCGCTTCAACCTCGCCCTCTTCGCTCGCAACTTCCACGCGATCGATCGCCGCACCATTGCCTCGCTCGACGTCTCCACGGCGCAGGATTCTCTCCGTCTCACCGGTCCCATGGACGCCGCCGCGCTGACCGGCACGGTGCGTGTCGAGCGTGGCGAGGTGTACCTCCCCGAGCGCGATCTTCTCCGCAAGCAGGTCATCGATCTGAGCGGCGCGGGCATCTTCGACATCATCGATTCGACCGACTATCGCGTGCGCTCCATCGTGCCGGACGCGCCGTCCCGTTTGGTGAAGAACCTCCGCCTCGACGATGTGAAAGTCGTACTCGGGGACGAGGTCTGGCTCCGGTCGCGAGAAGCGAACATCAAGCTCGGCGGATCACTCGACGTGCGGAGCGCCGAGAAACAGAGCACTCTCGCCGCAGCATCGGGCGGCTCGAAGGGATATGACAGCGCGCCGAGATACGGGCTCGCGCTCGCGGGAACGCTCACCGCGGATCGCGGCACCTACACGCTGGATCTCTCGCCAGCGCCGGTGCAGCGCGACTTCGGCGTCGAGCGAGGGACGATCACCTTTTTCGGGCAAGCGGAATTCAATCCGCAAGTGGACATCACCGCGACGCATGATGTCAAGCGCGTGAATCAGTCCGACCTGATCATTCAGGTCCATCTGAGTGGGTTTCTCTATCCGAATCCGACGATCGATCTCACGAGCACCAACGAGCCCTATGTCACGACATCGGATCTCGTGAGCTACCTCGTGACCGGCCAGCCGACGTACGCGCTCAACTCCGGCGACCTGAGCGTGGTTCAGCAAGTCAGTAACGTCCTCGGCCCCACATTGAGCGCGGTTGCCGCCGCCGGCTTGCGTGGCGCAGGCCTCGGCATCTTTGAGAATCTCCAGATTCAGACGGGTGCCGCGCCGACCTTCGCCAACGGCACGAACGGTCAGACCAACGTCAAGGATTACATCTTTGGGACGCGCCTGGGCGCAGAGAAGCAGATCTCGAACAATCTCTTTTTGAGCTTCAGCGCCGGACTCTGCTCGCTCAATCGCGAGAACAACATCGCGAACAATCAGAACGCCTTCAACGGATTCGTCGAGGCGTTGGCCGGCAAGGTCGAGTACCGGTTCAATCCGCACCTGTCGCTCCAGGCCGTCTCCGATCCGTCGACATCGAATCTGTACTGCCGCTCGAACTACTCGCTCGGCAGCGTCGCTGGCACTCCCCGCCAGTGGGGTCTGTCTCTCCTGAGGACCTGGCACTTCTGACCCCGAGCGAGGAGCGCGCCCGAGAAGCCGCCCGGTCACCCGTGAGGCGGGCGCTCCTCATCGCGAACCCCGCGTCCCGGCTGGGGAGGCGTCGGCTGCCACGGGCCGTCGCCGCGCTGCAGAAAGCGGGAGTGCGGTGCGAGGTTGCCTTCACCGA
>Ga0070681_10004558_pt1 | contig 13215 bp, 12 predicted proteins | sample KBSC83BmetaG_FD_65650 | JGI IMG/M metagenome (GOLD analysis project Ga0070681, IMG submission 65650) | Corn rhizosphere microbial communities from Kellogg Biological Station, Michigan, USA - KBS C8-3B metaG | ecosystem: Host-associated > Plants > Roots > Rhizosphere | place: USA: Michigan... | reverse complement strand
GTTGAGCTGCGATTCCGAACCGGCGCCCTGTGCCGCGGTCGCGATCGTCATGCCCTTGAGGTCCTTGAACGACTTGAACTTGCCGCTGTCGACCAGGTCCTTGCGGATCATCAGCGTCGAATATTCGTAGCCTTCCCTGATCGAGCCCTTGTCGGCGACGATCTTGACGTTGATCTTGCTCGAGACCGCGTTGTAGAGCCCGGCCGCGACCGTGCCGCCGCCGACATCGAGCTGACCCGCGCCGAGCGGTGCCACCATGAGCGCCGCCGAAGCGAAGGGCGTTATCTTCACCGCGATGCCCTGCTCTTTGAAATAGCCCTTCTTGTCGGCGATGAAGAAGCCGATGTCCGAGCTCGTATTGGCGATGCCGACATTGACCGTCTTCAACTGCGCCTGCGCCGGCGCGGCGGCGAACAGCGCGGCGCAAATGGCGATCAATGGGGACAGGGAGAGGGCAGCGAACCGGGTGACCATGATCGTCCTCCTCGAGCTCTTTCTGCGTGCGGGACGGTCCAGGCCCGAGGGCGAGGCCCGTCTTGTCCCTCGACAATGAAAGTCGACTTCGCCCGGGTCTAATATATAATCGGGCGTCTCTTATATAGGGCCGCATATAAGCCGTGGACCTCCGGCAATTCCGCTATTTCGTGGTGCTGGCCGAGGAGCTGCATTTCACCCGCGCGGCGCAGCGGCTGAATATCGGCCAGCCGCCGCTGTCGCTCCAGATACAGGCGATCGAGCGCGAGCTCGGAACCGAGCTCCTGAAGCGCAACCGGCGCCGCGTCGAGCTCACCGAGGCCGGCCGCCTGTTCCTCACCGAGGCGCGCGCCGCCCTGGCGCAGGCCGAGCGCGCCGTCGAGACGGCACGGCGCGCGGCGCGCGGCGAGATCGGCACGCTGCGCATCGGCTTCACGCCGTCGGCCCCCTTCGCGCCGGCCTTCACCCGCGCCGTGCACGCCTACCGCCTGGCGCTGCCCGACGTGCATCTTTCGCTCAGCCTGTCGCGCTCAGCGTCCTTGACCGAAGCGCTGCGCATCGGCGGCATCGATGTCGGACTCATCCGCCCGGCGGCGAGCAGCGCGCTGCCGCCCGAGGTCGCGGCGATGCCGGTGCTGCGCGACCGGCTGATGCTGGCGCTGCCGGCGCAGCATCGCCTGGCGCGGCGCAAGGCGAGCGTGCCGATCGAGGTGCTGGCGGAAGAGGCCTTCGTGCTGCGGCCGCGCGGGCCCGGCGCCGCCTTCTACGAGCAGGTCTACGAGCTGTGCGGACGCGCCGGCTTCGCGCCGCAGCTTGCGCAGGAGGCGCACGAGGCGCCGACCATCCTCGGGCTCGTCGCCGTCGGGGTCGGCCTGTCGATCCTGCCGGCCTGCTTTCGCGCCATCCAGATCCCCGACGTGGTGTGGCGCGACATCGCGGTCGACGCCGAGGCGATCAGCACCCTGCTCCTGGTCTACAACCGCAAGGCCGCGGCGACGCCGCAGCGGAGCCGCTTCATCGAGCTGGTGCAGCAGTTCGGCTAGCCGATGAAATTGCCCGCTCTTTTAACAAGTATAGAGCAGCTTTATCTAGTGGGGCCTGCCGGTCATGCGACCGGAATTCGTCCTCGGCTTGGCGCCCGAGAATCGCCCTGTTCAAAGCGCGCTGGGCCGCCCTAAACTCCTGCCCAAGACCGGCCGTCCGAGCCGGCGAATCCTCCGGGAGGTTGCCCCATGCCGAAAACGCCCAAGCTGCCCACCATCGACCGCCGTCGCTTCCTCAAAGGCGTCGCCGTCTCCGGCGCCGCCGTGTCGCTGGCCGGCACCGCCGAAGCCCAGAGCCAGGCGCCGCGAGCGCCGGCCGCCGCCGGGCGCGGCACGCTGCCGCCGCCCTCGCTGGTCGCCGAAGCGAAGGAGCCGGCCGAGCTGCCGCGGCTGACGGTGCCGCGCACCAATTCCGATTTCATGGTCGATGTGGTGAAGACGCTCGGCATCGATTATCTCGCCGCCATTCCCGGCTCGAGCTTCCGCGGCCTGCAGGAGAGCTTCATCAATTACGGCGCCAACAAGCAGCCGGAATGGCTCACCTGCTGCCACGAGGAATCCTCGGTCGCCATGGCGCATGGCTACGCCAAGATCGCCGGCAAGCCGATGATGGCGATGGTGCATGCGACGGTCGGTCTGCAGCACGCCTCGATGGCGGTCTACAATGCCTGGGCCGACCGCGCCCCGGTCATCATCGTCACCGCCAACCAGGCCGACTGGACCAAGCGCCGGCCGGGTGCCGAGACCAAGCATAGCGTGCAGGACGGCGCCTCGCTGGTGCGCGACATCACCAAATGGGACGACCAGCCGGCGAGCGCGCAGCACTGGGCCGAATCCATGGTGCGCGCCTACAAGCTCGCGGTGACGGCGCCGACCGCGCCGGTGCTGATCGTGTCCGATGCCGACCTGCAGGAAGAGCCGCTCGAGCATAAGGAAGAGGCGAAGCTGCATATTCCGAAATTCGTCGCGGCGACCCAGCCGGTCGGCGATCCGAATGCCTTGCGCGAGGCGGCGAAGCTGCTCGTCGCCGCCGAGAATCCGGTGATCGTCGCCGACCGCTATCAGCGCACCCCCGAGGCGATCCCGCTGCTCGTCAAGCTCGCCGAGCTGCTGCAGGCGCCGGTCGTCGATCAGGGCGGGCGCATGAACTTTCCCAATGCGCATCCGCTCAACCACAGCGATCGTGGCCGCCCCCTCATCAGCCAGGCCGACGTCATCCTGACGCTCGAGCCGGGCCAGCTCTGGGCGGTCACGCACAGCCTGCGCGACCAGCTCGAGCGCACCGCCCAAACCCTCACCAAGCCCGGCACCAAGCTGATCAATCTCAGCGCCGCCGAGCTGCTGATCCACGCCAACTACCAGGATTTCGAACGCTTCGCCGAGACCGACATGTCGATCACCGGCGACGCCGAAGCGAGCATGCCTTACCTCATCGAGGCGGTGGCGCGCGAGCTCACCGACAATCGCAAGGCGGCCATCGCCGATCGCGGCAAGAAGCTCGCCGAGGCGGCGAAGCAGAGCCGCCAGCGCACCCGCGGCGAGGCCGCCAACGGCTGGGATCTCTCGCCCATCACCTTGGCTCGCCTGTCGGTCGAGCTGTTCGAGGTGGTGAAGAACGAGGATTGGTCGTTCGTCGGCGTGCAGAATCTGTGGCCGAAGCGGCTGTGGCCGATGGCCAAGCACTATCACCATATCGGCGGCTCGGGCGCGTCGGGCATCGGCTACGGCCTGCCCTCCTCGATCGGCGCGGCGCTGGCCAATCGCGAGGAGGGGCGGCTCTCGGTCTCGATCCAGCCGGACGGCGATTTCATGTTCGCCAACGGCGTGCTGTGGACCGCGGCGCATCACAAGATCCCGATCCTCATGGTGATGCACAACAACCGCGCCTATCACCAGGAGGTCATGCACCTGCAGCGCATGGCCAACCGCCACAATCGCGGCGTCGACCGCGCCGGGATCGGCACCACCATCACCGATCCGAACATCAACTACGCCAAGCTCGCCGAAGGCATGGGCGTCTATTCGAGCGGCCCGGTGACGGATCCGAAGGATCTGCGCGCGGTGCTGACCAAGGCGATGGCGGTGGTCAAGCGCGGCGAGCCGGCGCTCGTCGACGTCGTGACGCAGCCGCGCTGAAGGAGAGGAAGATCATGCGTCTCTTCTCCTGCGCTCTCGCCGCATCGCTGCTCCTCGGCGGCACCGCCTTCGCCCAGGATGCCGCGCCGCAAGGCTCGGCCGAGAACGGCAAGAAGCTGTTCGTGACCGATGGCTGCTACCAGTGCCATGGCTATGCCGGCCAGGGCGCCCCCGGCTATGCGCCGCGCATCGCGCCGAAGCTGCTGCCCTATCAGTCCTTCGTGAAGCAGCTGCGCCAGCCGCGCGCCGATATGCCGCCCTACGAAACGGCGCTCATCACCGATCAGGGGGTGGCGGACATCTACGCCTATCTCAAGGTCCAGAAGGACGACGATCCCAAGGTCGTGCCGAGCTTCTATTAGCCGCGACGCGCCGCCGCGCCGCGTAAAAAGCGGCGCGGCGATCCGCTTCCCCCATCCTTGAGTGGTAGGGCGGCCCGCCGCGCGGAGACTGGGGGAACAAGGGACGGTTTCGGTCGCTCGGAAAAGGCGCCCTTTACATAAATTTAGAGATATTGCGGTTTCCTGCAACCGCACCGGGGCGGATTTCCCGGCGCTGCGTAGGAGATCGACTTGCCGCTTCAAGTGCCTGCGACCCAATCCGAATGCGCCAAGCTGCAGCGGCTGCTCGAGCGCTACCGCGATCTTCTCGGCCAGGCCAAGGACGAGCTCCTGCGCCGCGGCATCGAGCGCCAGATCGGCTCGCTCGAGGACAAGCTGCGCGACTGCGACGACGCCTCCGAGCAGCCGGCGCAACCCGTCGCCGACCGGCGCGCGACGCGCGCGCCTCTGCGGTTCGGCTAGCCTTCCGGCTCATTCCCTGCGGCGCCGTCGGCCTTGACCCTGTCGGCGGCGAGGCGCCAAATCCACCGCCCGCCCTCATCGGTCCCGGCAAGCGGCCGGATGAGGCTAGCGCCAAGCCGTATAACGGGAGGAGAGCATGCCGAAGACACCGAAATTCGCCGAGCTCGATCGTCGCCGCTTCCTCAAGGGCGTCGCAATCGGCGGCGCCGCCGCAGGATTGGTCGGCGCGGCCGATGCACAGACCCCGCCGGGCGCCGAGAGCGCCGGCAGCGCGCCCGGCAAGGCGCCGGCGCCGAGCGCCGTACAGATGGCGGCCGAGACCGGCCATCCCAAGGAAGAAGCGCCGCTCACCACCGCCAAGACCGGCTCCGACTTCATGGTCGATTGCGCGAAAGCGCTCGGCATCGATTACATGGCGGCGGTTCCCGGCTCGACCTTCCGCGCGCTGCAGGAAAGCTTCGTCAATTACGGCAAGAACACCAAGCCGGAATGGCTGACCTGCCTGCATGAGGAAGCCTCGGTCGGCATGGCGCACGGCTATGCCAAGGTCGCCGGCAAGCCGATGGCGGCGATGGTGCATGGCACGGTCGGGCTGCAGCACGCCTCGATGGCGATCTACAACGCCTGGTGCGACCGCGTGCCGATCGTGATCTTCACCGGCAATGCCGGCCCGGTCGAGGAGCGCCGCCCCGGTGTCGAATGGGCGCATACGGTGCAGGACGGTGCCGCGCTGGTGCGCGATATCACCAAATGGGACGACTATCCCTGGTCGCTCCAAGGCTTCGCCGAAGCGACGGTCCGCGCGCATGTGCTCGCCACCACGGCGCCGATGGCGCCGGTGCTGATCGTCGCCGACGGCAAGCTGCAGGAGGAGCCGCTGCATCCGGCGGAGGAGGCCAAGCTCCACATTCCGAAAGTGGCGATGAACATCCATCCGCGCGGCGACGACAATGCCGTGCGCGATGCGGCCAAGCTGCTGGTGGCAGCCGAGAACCCGGTGATCATCGCCGACCGCTATGCCCGCACCGAGCAGGGCATGGGTCTGCTCGTCCAGCTCGCCGAGCTGCTGCAGGCGCCGGTCGTCGATACCAACTCGCGGATGAACTTCCCCAATCAGCATCCGCTCAACCAGTCGCCGCGGCGCGGGCCGCTGGTGGCGCAGGCCGACGTCATACTGGGACTCGAGCTGATCGACTTCTTCGGCATGACGCATTCGATGCGCGACCAGCTCGAGCGCACGACGCGCCAGACCTCGAAGCCCGACGCCAAGCTGATCCATATCAGCACGCACGATTTCCTGGTGCATGCCAATTATCAGGACTTCCAGCGCTACCAGCCCGTCGACCTGCCGATCACCGGCGATGCCGAGGCGACCATGCCGGCGCTGATCGAGGCGGTGCGGCGCGAGATCGGCGATGGCCGCAAATCGGCCCTGCAGGCGCGCGGCCAGAAGATCGCCGCTTCATCCAAGGAGTTCGTCGAGCGGGCGCGCGGCGAGGCCGTCTATGGCTGGGATGCCAACCCGATCAGCTCGGCGCGGCTCTATATGGAGCTGTGGAACCAGATCAAAAACGAGGATTGGGCGCTGGTTTCCTCGTCGAGCTTCTCCTCGAACTGGCCCTTCCGCCTGTGGAACATGGACAAGCACTACCGCCATATCGGCGGCTCGGGCGGCGCCGGCGTCGGCTACCAGCAGGTGGCGGCCGTCGGTGCGGCGCTCGCGCATCGCGATCATGGCGGACGGCTGGTCGTCAGCGTCACCGGCGACGGCGAGTTCAACATGTCGCCGGGCGTCTTGTGGACGGCGGCGCACCACAAGATCCCGCTGCTCACCATCATCCAGAACAACCGCGCCTACCATCAGGAATGGATGCATGTGCAGCGCATGGCCAACCGCCACAATCGCGGCATCGACCGGGCCTGGATCGGCACCACCATCGCGGATCCGAATGTCGATTATGCCAAGATCGCGCAGGGCTACGGCATGCTCGGCATCGGTCCGGTGAGCGATCCGAAGGATCTCGCATCCGCCATCCAGAAGGCCATCCAGGTCGTGAAGCGCGGCGAGCCCGCGCTGATCGACTGCGTGATGCAGCCGCGCTGAGGAGGCGATTCGATGATGCGATTTTCGCGCTTCGCGCTGCTCGCCGGCCTCGCCCTCGCGGCAAGCCCCGCTTTCGCCCAGCAGTCCGGCCAGGCGTCGCCGGCCGGCGACGCCAAGCAGGGCGAGAAGCTCTATATGACGGTCGGCTGCCAGGAATGCCATGGCCGCGTCGCCCAGGGCTCGGTGTTTTCCGGTCCGCGCCTGGCGCCCGGTCCGGTGCCCTTCCAGGCCTTCGTGCATCAGCTGCGTCAGCCGCAATCCGAGATGCCGCCCTATGAGCCGGTGGTGCTCTCCGACAAGGATGCGGCCGACATCTACGCCTTTCTCGGCACGATCCCGAAACCGCTCGATCCCAAGAGCATCCCGTTGCTCAACGGCGGCTGATCCGCCCCCGACGGCCAGACAGCCGAGCGCCGCTTCCCGCGAGGGGGCGGCGCTTTTTCTTTGGCCGGCGCGGTCCCGGGCTTAAAATAGAGGCAAGTGCGGCCAGGGTCCGGGACCGGCGCTGCGCCGAGGCAGGCCGACGAGAAGGCGCCCATGACTTCAGGCCCCGCCATTGCCCGCAACCGCGACGAGATCCTGAAGCGGCTGCGCGAGACGCCCCTGCGGACGGGGCAGCTCGACGTCAATGGACGGTGCAATGCGAAATGCTGGTACTGCCCGGTCAAGTACGAGGGCAACCCCGAGGAATTCGACGTGCAGATGTCGCTCGAGGAGCTCGACCACATCCTCGGCAATCTGCGTGCGTCGCCGCTGATCCCGAAAGAGTTCTGGTTCCTCTACACCTGCCATTACAACGAGGTGCTGCTCTATCCGCAGCTCGAAGAGCTGCTCGGCATCTTCCGCAAGCACCGCCTCTGCACCTCGGTCCTGTCGAACGGCACGCCGCTCAGCCCGAAGAAGACCGACCTCATTCTCGCCAACAGCGATGTCGTGCGCGGCATCTGCCTCAATATCCCGGCGCTCGAGCCGGAGGATTGGTCGCGCAAGGCGGGGTTTCCGGTGGCGCTGCACAAGGGGCTGATGCGCAACCTCGACTATCTCCATGAGAAGGGGAAGGCGCATATCCAGGTGAATTGCGACACCACGGCGAACGGGCAGCTCGACAAGAGCATGGGCGCCACGCCGGAGCAGGCGCAATCCATCCAGGCGGCCTTCAAGGCGCGCTTTCCCAATTTCACGGTCGGGTTGAACCAGCGTCTCTCGGATCGCGCCGGCCGGCTCGAAAGTCTCGGCGTGCTCGCCCGTCACAAGCCGATCGAGACCCGCGTGATCGGCTGCTCCCATTCCGGCAGCCGTATCTTCGAGTGGCTGCATATCACGCCCAAGGGCGACCTGTTTCTGTGCTGCGACGATTACGAGATGGAGTATCGCTTCGGCAACCTGCTGCAAGACAGCTTCGAGAAGATCTGGCTGTCCGACGCGCATGTCGATGCCATCGCGCGCGCCTTCTCCAATATCTGCACCGGCTGCTGGGCGCGCGTCGACGAGCAGGTCGCGGCAATACCGGCCTGAGCCGGCGCTATTCCCGGCTACCTCGTAGCTTCGCTCGAGAGTGGCCTCACTCTAGACGCGATAACCGAACACATCGCAGCCGGTGAGCTTCTCGACATGGCGGCCGAAGCGGTATTTGAGCTCGGTGCCGTCGGGCGCCTGCTCGAAGCGGCGGCCGGTATGGGTCTCGACCTCGAGCACGACGAAGGTGTGGCCCTTGGCGTTGCCGAGCACGGCGGCGTCGAACTGCTGCTCCATCGCCGCCAGGCTGTCGAAGGCGAAGACGCGCTCCAGCCCCATGCCGCGCGCGATCGCGGCATAGTCGTTATGGTCCTTGTTGGGCACCGGCGCGTTCGAGGTGGCGCCGTAATGGCGGTTCGACACCAGCAAATGCGTGAGGTTCGGCAGGTTCATCTGGCGCTCGACCATGAGCGCGCCGGGATTCATGCAGAAGGCGCCGTCGCCCATGAAGGCCCAGAAGCGCGCCTGCGGCAGCGCCAGCGCCAGGCCGGAAGCGAACATGGTCGACAGGCTCATCGAGGCCGAGAGGTGGAAGGTCGCGTCGCTGTCGCGCGTGATGTCCCACCAGGCGTTGCCCGACTGGCCGGCCGAGGTGATCACCAGCTGGTCGGTCCGGCGCGCCGCCAGGAAGCGGAAGCAGTCTTCGAGCTTCATGGCGCCCTCACTGCAGCAGATCGCGGGTCAGCGCCACGACCGCCGGCCGCATATAGTGCATGGCATGGTGATAGACCGTGCCGATCTTGCCGATGTCCTCGGGCTTGTCGATTACCGTGTAGGGCAGGCTGATCGCATCGAGCACCGGCTTCAGATAAAGGCCGTTCGAGGAATGGTGGCGATGCGGATCGCCGAAGGCGCCGCGCCAAGTGATCATCACGAAGATCGGGATCTCGTAGGTGTAGTTGATCTTGGTGATGGCATAGACCAGCGTCATGAAGCCCGACGCCCCCATCAGCGCGCAGGCGCCCATGCCGCCCATATAGGCGCCGGAGCATAGTCCGACCGCCGATTCCTCGCGATTCACCGGGATGTGGCTGAAGCGGCTGTCACGGTCGATCGTGTCGATCAGCTCGGCGATCCAATTGTCGGGCAGGCTGGCCACAAGCTTGACGTGGCTCGACGCCAATTCGTCGGCGATCCGACGCGCGATCTCGGTTTTCTTGCTTTCCGCCACGTCCTGCGCGCTCCTTGCTTGCGAAAGCGCTAGCGTACGTCATCTAGTTGTATTATGCAACGATCGCGGGCGCGGCGCCGGGTCGACGCGACCGGCAACTTGTGATATCGGCCAGCGCGATACGAGTCTCGAGGGGAAGATCCGATGAAGGGTTCGCCCGCCGCTTCTTCCGGCCGCAGCCGCAAAGCCGCGCCGACGGGTTCGAAGCCGCGCAGCAGCGCAAGCAAGGCAAAGTCGGCGGCGCTGGCCCTCGAGGCCAACCTTTCCTATCGCCTGTCGATCCTCACCTTCCTCATGGGCAAGGCGACGCAGCGCATCTACACGGCGGAGGATCTGACCTCGCATCAGTGGAAGGTGCTGAGTGTGCTGCATCGCTTCGCGCCGATGCCCGCCTTCGAGATCGCCAAATGGGTGACGCTCGACAAGGCGGCGATCAGCCGCGCGGTGCGCCAGCTGCGCGACCGCGGCCTCGCCGACCGCAAGCTCCAGGGCGACGATGCGCGCACCGTCGATGTGCTGCTGACGGCCAAGGGGGCGCGGGTCTATGAGCGCATGACACAGCAGACGGCGGAGCTGCAGAAGCGTCTTCTTGCCGGGACCGGCGCCGAAGAGACGGCGCAGTTCTTCCGGCTGTTCGAGGAGATCGAGGCGCGCCTCAGGAAGGAGCTCGGCCTGCCGCGGCCGGCCTGACAGTTCACTGCACTGCAGCCCGTCCCAGCTTCTGCTGGGCATAGTCGAGATAGGAGCGATCGACCATCTTGTCGACGGCGACCGGCTCGGCGAGGTCGCCATGCTCGGCGAACCAATCGACCTGGTCCTTCAGGCTCTCCATCACCAGCTCGCCGTTCGGATCCATGTAGGACCATTGGATACGGCCGTAGAGCTGCTTGTCCTTCAGGCTCGTATGGCGGGCGAGGATGTCGATCACCTCGGCGCGCTTCGGACCGCCCTTCATGGCATCGTGATAGTCGCGCATGCCCTGGACATAGGCGATGGAGAAGCCTTTGGCCTGCTCGGGCTCCTTGTCCATCCAGGTCTTGCTGAACAGCACGACCGAGACCTGGACATAGGGCGATTTCAGCACCTCGGCGGTGCGCTTGAAAGGAAAGGCGAGCTTCTGCTCGTTATAGAGTGCCGCGAAGGGCTCGGAGACGGCGCCGAGATCGATTCCTTTGTTGGCGAAGGCGGCGCCCTGCTGCGGCCAGCCGAGATAGGTCACGTCGGCGTCGGTGAGCTTCATGCCCGCGGTCTGCAGGATGCGACCGAGAATATATTCGAGGGAGCCAGCGCGGGCATTGAGGGCGATCTTCTTGCCGCGCAGATCCTTGATCTCGGTGACGGTCGCGCGCAGATCCTCGCGCAGCAGCAGCGTATCGCTCGAATAGCCCGGCATGTCGCGCGTGCTGCCAAAGACGATGCGCAGCGGCAGGTCGCGGGCGAAGGCGTTGAACAGGCCGGCGCCCAGGCCGCCCGTCACCACCTGCAGCTGGTTGGTCGAGAGCGGCACGAAGGTGATGGCCGCCGATTCGAACAGCTGGCTCTCGACCTCGACCTTCTGCTGGGCGAAATAGCCCTTCTCCTGGGCGATGTAGAAGGGCGCATCGCCGACGATGCCGAGATCGCCGAACTTGACCGGTGCGGCGAGCGCCGCGGCGCTTGTCGCGACGGCGACGAGGAACGCGAGGAGTGCGGCCCGCCAGCCGGTCGATGCTTTGCCTGCAGTCATGCCCCTCTCCCTCATCATTGCCGGCCGGCCGGTCAGGCCGCGATATGGTGGACGCGGGTCGAGATCCGGTTCAGCTCCTCGGCGCCGCGCGCCGTTACCAGCACGCCACCGCCGATATTGACCCGCCGATTGCCGAGACAGGCATTAGGCTCGAGCTCGAGCCCCATTCCCTCTTGCAGCACGAGATCGCCGCGGCGGATGCCCGGAGTCATCTGCCCTTCGATGCGGCCTTCGCGCGTGCCCGCGATCTGCCCGCGATTGGCCGCCGTGAAGCCGGTCGAGCCGAAAGTCAGCGTGTGCAGAAGCGGCGTCTTGCTCCAGCAGCCGGCCTTGGCGATCGGTGCCTCCATGGCGCGCACCACCGATTCGAAGGTGACGCCTGGCCGTACCGCGGCGACGCCCGCCTCATAGGCCTCGCGCGCCACGGCTTCGCAGCGCATGAGATCGGCGTGCAGCGGGTCGAGCGCCACCGCCATCTGCACCTGGCCTTCCTGGCCGCCATACAGGGTGTGGATTTCGGCCTGCACCATGTCGCCGCGCGCCAGAATGCGCGGCGGCTCGGCGCGCACCGTCCAGCGTGGCACGCCCCAACCGATATTGTCCGGACCGGATTGCAGGCTGAGATAGGGATAGCGCGTGCTGCAGCCATGGCGGTGGATGGCGCGCATGATCTCGGCGTAGACCTCGGCCTCGCTGGCGCCGGGGCGCGCGGCTTCGATCATCGCCAGGCAAGCCTTTTCGCTGACCGCGGCGGCATAGCGCAGCAGCGCGATCTCCTCGTCGCTCTTGACGAGGATGAAGTCAGTATAGTCGCGGGTGAAATCGACGATGTCCGCGTTCGGCAGCTGGGCCAGCAAATTCTTGTGGAAGCCCAGTGGCAGCAACCCTTCCATCTCGCCCGGCGCCGTCGGGCCGAAGCCGACCAGGCCGATGCGGCCCTGCGCCAGCCCCTTCTCCTCGAGCAGCGCCGCCGCCTTGGCGCCGCCGCCACCGATGCGGAAATCGCTGACCCAGCCGCCATGGCCGCTGCGCTCGCTTTCATACATGCGCGACAGGCGCGAGGGCGAGAAGGTCAGAACCACCGGCTCGCTCGCCACCGGCAGCAGCACGATGGCGTCGAGATAGTCGTCGATGAGGTAGGATTCGAGGCTTTCGCGCCCCATGAAGCTGCCGACCAGGATCGCGTCGATGCCGCGCCCGCTCATCACGGCGCGCAAGCCCTTCCAGCGCCGGTCGCGCTCGGCGGGCGACAGGGTCGGCGCGACGGCGAGGGTGGCGAAAGCGGCGGTGTCGGGCGGCGTCATTCGATCCCTCGCGGATTGCGCAGCTCGGCCAGCTGGATCTCCATCTCGACATGAGGACGCACATCGATGATCTCGGCGGCCGACACGGCGGCGGCGCCACCGTCGCCGATCGCGCGCCCGCCGAAGCCGGTGAGGCCCCAGGCCTCCGGCACCAGCTCGGGCCGGCGTACCCAGCGCTTGAGGGCACCGCCGCTCGCGAGCTCGCCGAGCTCGCGCCGCCACAGCCGCCGCAAGGTTACCACGCCGATATCGGCGCGGCCCAGCCGCTCGCGCTCGGGCTTGGCGATGCGGCCCTGGCCGATCTGGGCGATGTCGTCCTGCAGCCGCACCATGTCGACGCGCTCGGGATCGACGTCCCTGAGCGCGATCTTGCCGGTAAGGACCTGCCGGCACACCTCCTGGTGCGCGAGATCGATGCGCGCGCGGCGCTGTTGGCGCCGGTCACGGATGCGCTGCGCCGCCTGGCCGGTGGCCGGCACCCGGTGGATGCTGAACTGCATGTGCCGATCGTCGTCGATCGGCACCCACCAGAACAGCGATTCCTGCCAGCCGATGTCGGGATCGTTGGGCAGCGCCGTCATGTAGAAGATGTTCGGCATGCCGAACTGCTGCACGCGCGTCTTGCCGTCGTCGCGTGTGAAGGTATAAGTCGCGCCCCATTCGGATTCCGCGGCCTGCAGCTGGCGCCCGAGCCCGATGCGCGCGAAGGAGGCCATGTTGTCACGATGTACGAAGGCGACATGGCTCATATCCAGCGCGTTCTCGAGATTCTGGAAATAGTTGCAGGGACGGAAATAGGAATCGACTTCGACCAGCCCGGCGAAGCGCTCGAACTGCGGATAGAGCGGAAATTCCGGCGGCTCGCCCTCACCGAGATAGGCGAAGACCAGGCCCAGATATTGCCGCACCGGATAGGAGCGGATCGCGACCTTGGCGCAG
>Ga0070681_10004557_pt1 | contig 13221 bp, 9 predicted proteins | sample KBSC83BmetaG_FD_65650 | JGI IMG/M metagenome (GOLD analysis project Ga0070681, IMG submission 65650) | Corn rhizosphere microbial communities from Kellogg Biological Station, Michigan, USA - KBS C8-3B metaG | ecosystem: Host-associated > Plants > Roots > Rhizosphere | place: USA: Michigan... | reverse complement strand
TCGAGATCGAGAAGTTCAAGAGCCAGGAATACTGGACGCTGCACTTCGACAGCACCAAGGACAAGGTCGCCTTCACCGCCAAGCTCACGCACCTGAAGGGCGAGAAGCTGGACCAGTTCGCCATCGGCAACGCCGAGCGCGACGCGGAAATCCGCAGGCTCCTCGAAACCGAGGGCAGGGGCAGCGCCAAGGTGAAGGACGTCGAGAAGAAGCGCAAGCTGCGCTCGCCCGCCGCGCCCTTCACCACCTCCACGCTGCAGCAGGAGGCGGTGCGCAAGCTCGGCTTCTCCACCGACCGCGCGATGAAGGTCGCCCAGAGCCTCTACGAGGGCGTGAACATCGGCCGCTCGATCACCGGCCTCATCACCTACATGCGCACCGACTCGGTCACGCTCTCCAAGGAGGCGCTCACCGAGATGCGCGGCTACATCACCAAGAGCTACGGGCCGGACTACCTGCCGAAGGCGCCGGTGCAGTACCGCGCGAGCTCCAAGAACGCGCAGGAGGCGCACGAGGCCATCCGCCCCACCTCCATCGCGCGCACGCCGGACTCGGTGGCTCCCTACCTCAACGACGAGCAGCGCAAGCTCTACGAGATGATCTGGAAGCGCGCCATCGCCTCGCAGATGACGCCCGCGCAGTTCGACACCGTGGCGGTGGATTTCAACGTCGGCACGGGCAACGTGTTCCGCGCCACCGGCCAGACCATGGTGTTCCCGGGCTTCTTCGCCGTCTACCACGAAGACCAGGACGACGCCGTCGAGGAAGAGGACAAGCGCCTGCCCGCCTTCGAGGTGGGAGACGTGACGAAGATCGAGCGCCTCTACGGCGAGCAGCACTTCACGCAGCCGCCGCCGCGCTACTCGGAAGCGAGCCTGGTGAAGGCGCTCGAGCAGTACGGCATCGGGCGGCCCTCGACCTACGCCTCCATCATCTCCACGCTCGTGAACCGCGAGTACGTGACACTCGACAAGAAGCGCTTCCAGCCCACGGACGTGGGGCGCGTCGTGAACAAGTTCCTCACCGAGCACTTCGCCCACTGGGTGGACTACGAGTTCACCGCCAAGCTCGAGGACGAGCTCGACGACATCTCCAACGGCAAGGAGGAGTGGCTGCCGGTGCTGGAGAGGTTCTGGAAGGATTTCTCCGCGCAGGTGGGCGAGAAGGAATCGGTGTCGCGCAAGGACGTGACGCAGGAGCAGCTGGAGGAGACGTGCCCGAAGTGCGGCAAGCACCACCTCACCATCCGCCTCGGCCGGCGCGGCCGCTTCATCGGCTGCGCGGGGTATCCGGAGTGCGACTACACGCGCAACCTGGATGGCGTGGAAGGCGGCGAGGCGGCCAAGCGCGAGATCGGCACCGATCCCAAGACCCAGAAGCTGATCCAGCTCCTGCAGGGTCCCTTCGGCCCCTACATCCAGCTGGGCGAGATGGAGGGCGACAAGAAGCCCAAGCGCGTGTCGGTGCCGAAGAACGTGGCCCCGGATACGGTGGATCTCGCCGTCGCGCTCAAGCTCCTGGCGCTCCCGCGCGACCTGGGCGCCCACCCCGAGAGCGGCAAGAAGGTGAACGCCGCCATCGGCCGCTTCGGCCCGTACGTGAGCCACGACGGCCACTTCAAGTCGATTCCCAAGGATGAGAGCGTGTTCGACATCGGGCTCGAGCGCGCCGTCGCGCTATTGAAGGAACCGAAGCAGTTCGGCGCGCGCGGGGCGCTCAAGGTGCTGGGCAAGCACCCCGCGGACGGACAGGCGGTCGCGCTCTACGCGGGCCGCTACGGACCCTACGTGAAGCACGGCAAGGTGAACGCCACGCTGCCGGACGAAGGCATGATCACCACCGTGACGCTGGACGAGGCGGTGGAGCTGCTCGCCGCGAAGTCCGGCAAGGGCAAAGGCAAGGCGAAGGCGCCCGCCGCGGGAAAGCCGGCGGCCAGGGCCGCCGGCACCAAGGGCAAGGCGAAGGCGCGCGCCTGACGGCCGCGCGCCGCGCGCTCAGGAAACGCCGCGCCGCCAGGGCAGCAGCATCCCCACCTGGCGGCGATAGTGCCGGTAGCGGTCGCCGAACTGGTCGATGAGGTCGCGCTCCTCGAACCAGATGCCGACCAGGATGTAGCCCGTGGTCATCACCGAGAAGAGCAGGTGGCCCACGCTCATCACCGGTGCCGCCCAGAACGCGAGCAGGAATCCCAGGTAGATCGGATGCCGCACGTAGCGGTAGAGGAGCGGCGTGCGGAACGTCGGCTCCGGGATCGGGTTGTCCGTCACGCGCGCGTACACCTGGCGCAGCCCGAAGAGCTCGAAGTGGTTGATGAGGAACGTGGCCAACAGCAGCACGCCCCATCCGGCCCAGAATACGACCTTGAGCGTCATCACCGCCCACGGCGCGGTCACCTCCCACACGATCGCGGGAATCGGCCGCCACTGCCAGAGCAGCAGCGCCAGCGCCGCGCTCGCGAAGACCACGTAGGTGCTGCGCTCGACCACCGGCGGCACGATGCGCGTCCACCAGCGCTTGAAGCCGGGGCGCGCCATCACGCTGTGCTGGACCGCGAAGAGGCCGAGCAGCGCGAGGTCGATCACCGCGGCCACGAGGCCCGGCGCCTCGGGCCCGCGATCGATCGTCTGCGGAACCGCGAAGTCGCCGGCGAAGCCGACTGCATAGAGGAAAGTTGCGAGGAAGAACACGTACGCGGCCAGCGCGTACGCCACCGACAGCATTGCGCTCATGGGTCTTGGGCTCCAGTTGGGCGGCCTACTGTGCGCCGCGATGCGTGGCGCGTCCTGCCCACGCGTCTGCGAAGCCTGCCCGATCGTCCGCGGCCGCGCGAGGCACAGATGCGCGGCCCGCGGCCCGTTACATCGGCTCCTCGCCGGGCCCGATATCAAGGTGCGCCTACTTCGTGATGCTCGTCTCCGGAGCCCGATAGTCGGCACGCGCCGCGGCGGCAAGCTCCTTCGGCGGGCCGATGGTCACGCGCGGCCGCGCGCCCTCGAAGCGCACGCGCAATCCGCGATGGCGCACGAGGTACGACACGCCGAGGAGGGCGGCGAGGAATCCCGAGGCCGCGCCGACCGCGAGCGACCAGCGCGGGCCGTACGTGTCGGCCACCCAGCCCACGAGCGGCGCGCCGAGCGGCGTGCAGCCCATCGCGATCGCCATGTAGATCGCCATCACGCGCCCGCGCATCACCGGCTCCGTGAAGAGCTGCACGGTGCTGTTGGCCGTCGTGTTGAACGTCTGCGCGGACCATCCCACGAGCACGAGGACCAGGCCGAACAGGATGTAGGTCGGCATCAACGCGGCGGCCGCCAGGCCCAGCCCGAAGATCGCCGCGCCGGCGAGGAGGAACGTGACGCGCGGCTTCTCGCGCCGCGCGGCGAAGAGGGCGCCGGTGACCGAGCCCACCGCGAGCATCGACGAGAGCAGGCCGAACTTGCCCGAGCCCGCGTGGAACACGGTGACCGCCATGGTCGAGATGAAGACCGGGAAGTTGATCCCGAACGTCATGATGAGGAAGAGCATGCCCAGCACCGTGAGCAGGTCCGCGCGCCCGCGCACGTAGCGGAACCCCTCGAGGAAGCTGCCGGCCTTGCGCACGGCGCGATCGTTGCGGTGCAGCTCGTCCACGCGCAGCAGCGCGAGCGCCACGATGACCGCCACGAACGACGCCGCGTTGATGAGGAACACCCAGCCCGTGCCGATGCCCGCGATCGCGAGGCCCGCGATGGCCGGCCCGATCATGCGCGCGGCGTTGAACGACGTGGAGTTGAGCGCCACCGCGTTCGAGAGCAGCTTGTCGGAGACCAGCTCCGCCACGAAGGTCTGCCGCGCCGGCGCGTCGAAGGCGGTGACGCACCCCAGCAGGAACGCGAACACGTACACGTGCCAGAGCTGCACCGCCCCGGTCACGGTGAGCAGGCCGAGCCCCAGCGCCAGCACGCCCTGCGCGGACTGCGTGAAGAGCAGGAGCTTGCGGCGGTCGAAGTGGTCGGCGGCGAACCCCGTGAACGGCAGGAGCGCCATCGACGGGCCGAACTGCAGCGCCATCACGATGCCGACCGAGGTGGCGTTGTGCGGCGTGAGCTCCGCCAGCACGATCCAGTCCTGCGCCGTGCGCTGCATCCACGTGCCGACGTTGGACACGAACGCACCGCTCGCCCAGAGGCGGTAGTTGTAGCCGGCCAGCGAGCGGAAGGTGCCGGTCAGCACCGGCGGAAGGGGGAGCGGGGCACCCTCATGCGACCCGGATCACACGTCCAGGTTCGTCACCCCGAGCGCGTTGGTCTCGATGAACTGGCGGCGCGGCTCGACCTCGTCGCCCATCAGGGTGGAGAAGATCTCGCCCGCGCTGATCGCGTCCTCGATCTGGACCTTGAGCAGGATGCGCTGGCTCGGGTCCATGGTGGTCTCCCAGAGCTGCTCGGGGTTCATCTCGCCCAGGCCCTTGTAGCGCTGGATCGCCATGCCGCCCTTGGCCTCGGCCAGGAGGAAATCGAGCCCTTCCTTGAACGACTTGATGGAGCGCACCGTGTCGCCGCGCTTCACCTGCGCGTCGGCGCGGATGAGCCCGGAGAGCGTCTGGGCGGTCTTCACGATCTGCGCGTAGTCGCCGCTCTCGAGGAACGCGTGGTCGATGACGGTCTCCACCTTGTTGCCGTGCACCGTCTTCTCGAGGCGCAGGCGCCAGCCTTCGGAGGTGGGGTCGCGCTCGATGTGCGCGCGGGGCGGGTTGGAAGCGAGGAGCTTGTGCAGCTGGCGCGCGGCTTCCTGCGCGCCCTCCTGGTCCGCGAGCGCCACGCGCGGCATGGCGAGCATCGCGTGCAGCACGGCGGCGTCCATCGCCAGCGACAGGCGCTCGATCACCGCCTCGGTGGTGAGGTATTCCGAGGCGATCTTCTCCAGCGCCTCGCCGGTGAGCGGCGCGGTGCCCTCGCCGGGGATCAGCGCCGCGCCGTGCAGCGCGCGCCGCAGCTGGTGCTGCTTCAGCTCGTGCTCGTCCTTGAGGTAGCGCTCCTCCTTGCCGCTCTTCACCTTGTAGAGCGGCGGCTGCGCCACGTAGATGTGGCCGCGCTCGATCAACGCCGGCATCTGGCGGTAGAAGAACGTGAGCAGCAGCGTGCGGATGTGGGCGCCGTCCACGTCCGCGTCCGTCATGATGATGATGCGGTGGTAGCGCAGCTTGTCGAGGTTGAACTCCTCGCCGATGCCGGCGCCCAGCGCGGTGATGAGGGTGGCCACCTCGACCGAGGTGATGATCTTGTCGATGCGCGCCCGCTCGACGTTGAGGATCTTGCCCTTGAGCGGCAGGATCGCCTGGAACTTGCGGTCGCGGCCCTGCTTGGCCGAGCCGCCGGCGGAGTCTCCCTCCACCAGGTAGAGCTCGCAGAGCGAGGGATCGCGCTCCTGGCAGTCGGCGAGCTTGCCGGGCAGCCCGCTGCCGTCCAGCACGCCCTTCCTGCGCGTGAGCTCGCGCGCCTTGCGCGCCGCCTCGCGCGCGCGCGCCGCCTCGACGATCTTGGTGCAGATGATCCGCGCGTCCGCGGGCCTTTCCATGAGGAACTCGGCGAGCTTCTGCCCGACCACCTCCGAGACCACCGGCTGCACCTCGGAGGAGACCAGCCGGTCCTTGGTCTGCGAGGAGAACTTGGGCTCGGGCACCTTCACGGAGAGCACGCAGGTGAGGCCCTCGCGCATGTCGTCGCCCGTGGTCTCGACCTTCGCCTTCTTGGCGATCTCTTCCTTCTCGATGTAGTTGTTGATGGTGCGGGTCATGGCACTCCTCAGCCCCGTGAGGTGCGTGCCGCCGTCGCGCTGCGGGATGTTGTTGGTGAAGACCTGCACGGACTCGCCGTACGAGTCGTTCCACTGCATCGCCACCTCGACGGTGATGCCTTCCTTCTCGCCGATCGCGTAGAAGATGTTGTTGTGCAGGACGGTCTTGGAGCGGTTCATGTAGTCCACGAACCCCTTCACGCCGCCCGCGTGGGCGAAGTTCTCGCTCTTGCCGGCGCGCTGGTCGATCAGCTCGATCGCGCAGCCGTTGTTGAGGAACGAGAGCTCGCGCAGCCGCTTGGCGAGGATGTCGTAGTGGAACTCGACGTTGCCGAACGTCTCCTTGGACGCGAGGAAATGCACCTCGGTGCCGCGCCGGTCGGTCTCGCCCGTCTCCTCGAGGGGCTTCACCGCCACGCCGTCGTGGAACTCGATGAAGTGCGCCTTGCCGTCGCGCCAGATGCGCAGCTTGAGCCATTCCGAGAGCGCGTTCACGACGGATACGCCCACGCCGTGCAGGCCGCCCGAGACCTTGTACGAGTTCTGGTCGAACTTGCCGCCCGCATGCAGCTCCGTCATGACGATCTCCGCGGCGGAGCGCTTGAGGTCGTCGTCTTCCTTGATGTCGGTGGGAATGCCGCGGCCGTTGTCCACCACCGAGATGGAGTTGTCGGTGTGGATCACGACCTTGATGTCGTCGCAGTGCCCGGCGAGCGCCTCGTCGATGGCGTTGTCCACCACCTCGAACACCATGTGGTGCAGCCCCGTGCCGTCCGAGGTGTCCCCGATGTACATGCCGGGGCGCTTGCGCACGGCGTCGAGGCCCTTGAGGATCTTGATGCTGCTGGAGTCGTATTCGGCCGTTGCGCGGCCGGGGAGGTTAGTCACTTCGGGAAGCGTTGCCATTGAGTTCCTGGTTGCGGGGACGGGTATTGCCTGCTTCAGATGCGCATCGGCATCACGACGTACTTGAAGTCTTCGCGGCCGGGGATCTGCACCAACGCGCTGGAATTGGAGTCGCCCATGGCGACCGCGACGGTGGGCGAATCGACGTGGTTCAGCACGTCCAGCAGGTAGGAGATGTTGAAGCCGATGTCGATCGGGTCTCCGTCGTAGTCGACGACGAGGCCTTCCTCGGCCTCTTCCTGCTCGTTGTTGGTGCAGATGATGGCGAGCGAGTCCTTGGTGAACACCAGGCGCACGCCGCGGATCTTCTCGTTGGAGAGGATGGCCGCGCGGTTGAGCGACTGGGCGAGGGTGGTACGGTCCAGCGACACGTGGTTCTTGTGCGTGGTCGGGATCACCTTCTGGTAGTCGGGGAACTTGCCCTCGACGATCTTGGAGACGATCTCGATGCCGCCGAACGTGAAGCGCGCCTGGTTGGAGCCGATGGCGAGCGAGACCGGGTCTTCCGTATCGGCGAGCAGCTTGATCAGCTCGAGCACCGTCTTCCTCGGCAGGATCGCCTCCACCGAGCCGTGGTCGGAGCCCAGCGCGCGGCTGGCGTAGGAGAGGCGGTGGCCGTCGGTCGCCACGACGCGCAGCGTGTCCTTGTCCACCGAGAAGAGCACGCCGTTGAGGTAGTACCGGATGTCCTGCACCGCCATCGCGAACTGCACCAGGCGCAGCGCGTCCTTCAAAGCGTTCTGCGGGAGGGTGAGCGTCTTCGACGCGTCCTTGGCTTCCACCATGCGCGGGAAATCCGCCGCGGCGAGGGTCTGGAGGTTGAAGCGGCTCTTGCCCGCCTTCACCGTCATGCGGTTCTCCTTGGCCTCGAGCGAGACCTCGGCGTCCTCCGGGAGCGAGCGCAGGATGTCGTAGAGCTTGCGCGCGCCGGCCGTGATCGCGCCTTCCGCGTGGCCCTCGAGCTCCGCGCGCGAGGTGATCTGCACCTCCAGGTCCGTGGCGAGGAACTCGACCTGGCTGTCCTTGGCGGTGACCAGCACGTTGGACAGGATCGGCAGCGTATGGCGCCGCTCGACGATGCCCGTCACCTGCTGCAGCGGTCCCAGCAGCTTGTCGTTCGTTGTCTTGATCTTAAGCATGATCTTTTCTTTATATGAATAGTTAGCAGCTAATAGGAGCGGGCGCGGAACCGGTATAAGTCGAGAATGCCGAGTCGGATCAATGCGTTGACGACTCTTTCAAGTGGGGGCGAAACGCCGGGTTTGCAATGTACGGATGTGTACAAGCCGGCCTTTCCGGGCCGGGGCGGAAACGATCCACAGGTTGTGCAGACTCTGTTCACGCTTCATCCCAGGAGTATCTGCTGGAGCTGCGCGTAGTCGCGCGCGAACTCCTGGTCGGTCTCGCGCAGCTCCGCGGTCTTGCGGCAGGCGTGCAGCACGGTGGTGTGGTCGCGGCCGCCGAAGGCCTCGCCGATCTCGGGCAGGCTCTGCTGCGTGAGCTCCTTGGCGAGCGCCATCGCCACCTGGCGCGGGCGCGCCACCGAGCGGAAGCGCTTCTTCGAGTACATCTCCGAGACCTTGATCTTGAAGTAGTCGGCCACGGTCTTCTGGATGTTCTCGATGGAGACCTGGCGGTTCAGCACCGCGAGCAGGTCCTTCAGGGCCTCGCGCGCGGTGGTGACGTTCACCTGCTGGTTGTTGAAGCGGGCGTAGGCGAGCACGCGCTTCAACGCCCCTTCCAGCTCGCGCACGTTGGAGCGGATGTGCTTGGCGATGAAGAAGGCGACGTTCTCGTCGATGCGCACGCCGTCGTTCTCGGCCTTCTTCAGCAGGATCGCCACGCGCATCTCGAGCTCGGGCGGCTCGACCGCCACGGTGAGGCCCCAGCCGAAGCGCGAGATGAGCCGCTCCTCGATGCCGGTCATCTCCTTGGGGAAGCAGTCGGAGGTGATCGCCACCTGCTTGTGCGCCTCGAAGAGCGCGTTGAACGTATAGAAGAACTCCTCCTGCGAGCGCGACTTGCCCACGAAGAACTGCACGTCGTCGATGAGGAAGAGGTCGAGCGAGCGGTAGTAGCGCTTGAGCGAATCGAAGCTCTTGTGCTGGTAGGCGCGCACCACGTCGGCCACGAACTGCTCGGCGTGGATGTAGCGCACCTTGGCCTTGGGGTTGCGCTTGAGGACCTCGATGCCGATCGCCTGCAGCAGGTGGGTCTTGCCCAGGCCGGTGCCGCCATATATGAAGAGCGGGTTGTAGGCGGTGCCGGGGTTCTCGGCCACCTGGATCGCCGCCGCGCGCGCGATCTGGTTCGCCTTGCCGTTCACGAAGTTGCCGAAGGTGAAGCCGGGATTGAGGCGGTGCTCGTCGCGCCCCGGGCGTTCCGCCGGCACCGCCGCCACCGGCACCGGCTCGGGCAGCACGATCTCGGTCTCCGTGGGCCTGCTGTCCTCCAGCACCAGGCTCACCGAGAGCCGGCTCCCGGCCACGCGCTCGACGCGCGACTCGATGCGCGCGAGCAGGTTGGCGCGCACCCAGCGCAGCACGTGGTGGTTGGGCGCCACCAGCGTGAGCTGGTCGTCATGGCGCTCGGCACGCAGGGGGCGTATCCAGGTGTCGAACTGCTGCGCGGGGAGCTCCTTCTTGAGCTCGGCGGCGAGCGACGGCCAAAGCGAATCCATGAGTATCTGGCGGGGCGGGCGGGGGACGGTGGAAGGTGCGGAGGAGTGAAGGCAAATTTTATCTGGAACCGGGTACGTTATCCACAGGCCGGACGGCGGCGCCGGTTGGTGAGGGAGCGCGGAATCGGCTATAATTTCAGGCTTTTCGCAACCCGCAACCCGAGAGTTCAGGGACCATCGCAATGAAACGCACTTTCCAGCCGTCCACGACCCACCGCAAGAAGACCCACGGGTTTCGCGTGCGGATGAAGACGGCCTCCGGGCGCGCCATCATCAACGCGCGCCGCGCCAAGGGCCGCAAGCGCGTCGCGGTCTGACCCCGGCATGCCGCGGACGCCCCGCGCGCATGGCCTTTCCCGGCGCCACCGCTTCACGGCGCGCGGCTCGTTCGGTCCGGTGCTGCGCAGCGCGAAAAGGATCCGCGGCAACGCCATGATCGTCCACTTCCTGCGCGCCACGGGCACCGCGTCCCGGCTCGGCATCGCCCTTACCCGCCGCCTCGTGCCGTCCTCCGTGGACCGCAGCCTCGTGAAGCGCGCGCTGCGCGAGACCTTCCGCCGCCATCCGGTAAAGAACGACGGGCTGGATTGCGTCGTGGCGCTGCGCGAGCGGTTCGAGCGCGGCGCCCTGGTGGGCCTGCGCGCGGAAGCGGGCCGGCTCTTCGACCGCCTGCACGCCGAGGCCCGATGATCGCGCGGCTCCTCGTGGCGCTGATCCGCGCCTATCGCTACCTCCTCGCCCCCTGGTGGGGCAACCAGTGCCGCTACTCGCCCACCTGCTCCGTGTACGCCGAGGAGGCGATCGCGCGCCACGGCTTGTGGAACGGCACCTGGCTCGCCACCTGCCGGGTGGGGCGGTGCCATCCCTGGCACGCCGGCGGATTCGATCCGGTGCCATGACCGGCAGACACGACATGATGGATATCCAGAGACTCATCGCGCTCATCGTCTTCTCGCTCTCGGCCGTGTTCCTGTGGGAGGCGTGGCAGAAGCACAACGCGCCGCCGCAGGTGCCCGCGGCCGCCACCGCCACGGCCGCGTCGCCCTCGAGCGTGCCGCTGCCCAGCGTGCCCGGAACGGCCGCACCCGCGGCGCCGGCCGGCACCGGCGCGGCCCTCGCGCCGCCCACCGGGGCCGCGGCCCCCACGGCGCCCGCCGAGCCGGTGCGCGTGGCGACGGACCTCTTCGACGTCGAGATCGACCCGATGGGCGGCGACATCCGGCGCCTCACGCTGCGCAAGGTGTTCTCGGCCGAGGACCGCACGCGGCCGCTCACGCTGATGGAGCCCGATCCGCAGCACTACTTCGTCACGCAGTCGGGCCTGCTGGGCGACGGGCTTCCCAACCACAAGACGCTCTACACGTCCGACCAACGCTCGTACACGATGCCCGCGGACAAGGACACGTTCGAGGTGAGCCTGCACGCGCGCGACGGCGGCGGGACCGAGGTCGTGAAGCGCTACGTCTTCCACCGCGGCCACTACGTGATCGACATCGACTACGACGTCGCCAACAAGGGCGACAAGGCGATCACGCCGTTCGCGTACTACCAGTTCCTGCGCGACTCCAATTCGCCCAGCCAGCAGGCGGCGCAGACCTCGTCGTTCGGCGGCGTGACCACGTTCACCGGCCCCGCGCTCTACACCGAGGAATCCAAGTTCGAGAAGATCGCCTTCAAGGACATCGACAAGGGCAAGGCGCTGCAGCCGGCGAAGGCGAAGGACGGCTGGATCGCGATCGTCCAGCACTACTTCGTCTCGGCATGGCTGCCCGCGCCGGGCACCGAGCGCGAGTACTTCACGCGCAAGGTGGGCGAGAACCTCTACACCGCGGGCGTCGTGGTGCCGGTGGGCGCCGTCGCCCCGGGCGCCACGAAGACGGTCGACATGCCGGTGTACATCGGCCCGCAGGAGAAGGACCGCCTCGCCGCCACGGCGCCGGGCCTGAACCTCGTGGTCGACTACGGCTGGCTGTACGTGATCGCCGCTCCGCTCTTCCTGCTCCTCAAGACGATCCACGGGTTCGTCGGCAACTGGGGATGGGCGATCATCCTCATGACCATCCTCATCAAGCTGGTCTTCTACCCGCTCAACGCGAAGGCGGGACGCTCCATGGCGCAGATGAAGGTGCTGCAGCCGAAGATGGAGAAGCTGAAGGAGCTCTACGGCGAGGACCGCCAGAAGCTCAACCAGGCGATGATGGAGCTCTACCGCACCGAGAAGATCAACCCGCTCGGCGGCTGCCTGCCGATCGTGGTGCAGATCCCGGTGTTCATCGCGCTCTACTGGGTGCTGCTCGCCTCCATCGAGCTGCGCCACGCGCCGTGGCTGGGCTGGATCCACGACCTCTCGGCGCCCGATCCGTATTTCGTGCTGCCGGTGATCTACGCGGCGTCGATGCTGGTCCAGACGCGCATCAACCCGCAGCCCGCCGACCCCGTGCAGGCCAAGGTGATGCTGATCATGCCGATCGTCTTCAGCATCTTCTTCCTGTTCTTCCCGTCCGGCCTCGTGCTCTATTGGGTCGTGCAGAACCTGCTGTCGATCCTGCAGCAGTGGTACATCAACCGCACGCTCGCGGCCGAGGCGAAGGCCAAAGCCAGGCGCTAGGCGGCGACACCATCGCCGCGATCTCCACGCCCCCGGGGCGCGGCGGGATCGGCGTCGTGCGGGTGTCGGGCCCGCTCGCGCGCGCGGTGGCCGAGGCCGTGGCGGGGCGGCTTCCCGAGGCGCGGCGCGCCGAGCTCGCGGATTTCCGCGCGGCCGGCGGCGCGCTCATCGACCGCGGCATCGCGCTCTTCTTTCCCGCGCCCCATTCGTATACCGGCGAGGACGTGCTCGAGCTGCAGGCGCACGGCGGCCCGCTCGTGATGCAGCAGCTCCTCGCGCGCGCCCTCGAGGCGGGAGCGCGCATGGCGCAGCCCGGCGAGTTCACGCAGCGCGCGTTCCTGAACGACCGCCTCGACCTCGCGCAGGCCGAAAGTGTCGCCGACCTCATCGATGCGTCGAGCGTGGAGGCGGCCCGCAGCGCCGCCCGCTCGCTCGCGGGGGAGTTCTCGCGCCGCGTCGAGGCGATCGCGGCCGCGCTGCTCGAGCTGCGCATGCACGTCGAGGCGTGCATCGATTTTCCCGAGGAGGAGATCGATCCCGCCGATCGCGGGGAGCAGGATGCGCGGCGCCGCACGCTCGCGGCGGACGTGGACCGCGTGATCGCCGACGCGCGCCAGGGCGCCGTGCTGCGCGAAGGGCTCACCGTCGTGCTCGCGGGCCGCCCCAACGTCGGCAAGTCGAGCCTGCTCAACCGCCTCGCGGGCGACGAGGTCGCGATCGTGACGCCGGTGCCCGGAACGACGCGCGACTACGTGCGCGCCACCATCGCTCTCGAAGGCGTGCCGATCCACCTCATCGATACGGCGGGGTTGCGTGCGACGCGGGACGAAGTCGAGCGCATCGGGGTCGAGCGCACCTGGCGCGCGATCGAGGCCGCCGGGGCGGTGCTCGCCATCGAGTCCGCGACCGACGGCCCGGGCGGCGAGGATTTCATCGCGCGCCTCCCGGCGGAGCTGCCGCGGGCGCGCGTGGTGAACAAGATCGACCTCCTTCCGGCGCCGCGCCGGCTCCCCGAGGCGCGTCCCGGCGAGAGCGTCCTCGGCGTGTCCGCGAAGACCGGGGAGGGCATGGACGGGCTGCGTTCCTGGCTCCTCGCGACGGCGGGCTGGAAGCCCCATGGGGAGGGAATCTTCATGGCGCGCCAGCGCCACCTCGAGGCGCTGGAGGGCGCGCGTGCCCACCTCGTCGCCGCCGAGGGCCTGGGGCAAGCCTTTGATTTGCAAGCCGAAGAGCTTCGGCTCGCCCATCGCGA
>Ga0070681_10004554_pt1 | contig 13222 bp, 12 predicted proteins | sample KBSC83BmetaG_FD_65650 | JGI IMG/M metagenome (GOLD analysis project Ga0070681, IMG submission 65650) | Corn rhizosphere microbial communities from Kellogg Biological Station, Michigan, USA - KBS C8-3B metaG | ecosystem: Host-associated > Plants > Roots > Rhizosphere | place: USA: Michigan... | reverse complement strand
TCGCCGGATTGTGGGAATGCGAGCGGCAGGGTCAAAGGACGGCCGGTTTGATCGGCATAGAAATTGAGAATCGCCGTTGTTGCGGTGCTTCCCGTGTTGACCAGTACGAATGTAGTTTGCCAGTCGTCGCCCGAAGCCAAGTGCGCGATGCTCCCGCCGCCGGTGCCGACTTCGGCTATCGCCGGAATCGTCGTCAGCGCATTGTTGGGCGGCGTGAAACGCAGGCCCAGCACGCTGATCTGGCCGCCGTTCGGGGGCGTATCGAATTCGATGGTGCCGCGCCTATCGGCGGTTTCCGGGAACCCGTTCGCAGGATCGGACAACACGAATGAAGTGTGCCCGTTGCCTCCCAGCGAAATGCTAGTTCTTCGCGTGCTGATGATGGCGCCCTTGTCGTCGCGAACGACAACCGGAATGACGGCGGGTTGTGCCGTGACATTCTCGACCGCCACGCCCAGCACCAGGCCACTGGTGTTGTCGAAGGCCAGCAGAAAGGAATTCGCCCTGCGAGTTTCCATGGGAACCACCGCTTCCTGCCCGGTCGGAATCTGGTGGAAAATCGCGAAGCCGTCAACCATGTTGTTGGACGCCAGTTGCGCGGAACCGACCAACACCGGCGGAGCCCCTTGCGGACCCGCGCTGTTGACGATCAGCGAAGCACTGGGGCCCAGCGCACGGTCGAATGTAGACGCCAGCAGCGGGCCGGCCGGGCCAGCTTGCTGCGGAAACACCAGCGGCAGCATGAGCGGGCCGTTGACGGTCGGGTCAATCGTATCGCCAAAGAAGCTCAATCGCGCCGTCGCCGGGACCAGGCCCTTGTTGACCAGCGTGAACGTGCTGGTCCAGTTTTCCTCCGCCGCGAGATGCGCCATCGAGCCGATAACGTTTAATCCGGAGATCGCGACGGCCTCTTGCTCGAGGGTGTAGGAAAGACCGTTGCCAGTGAGGGTGACCGAACGGTCGCCGGCGCCGTTGGGTGCAACCTGATACGTCACCGTTCCACTCCCGCCGTTAGCTGGATAGCCGGTAATCACGATCCAACTCGGAATATCGGGGATCGTCCACTGACAGCCGGGTCCGGCCGCGATATTAACGCTCCCGTTTCCACCAGCCGCCGGGAACGCCTGGCCACCCGAGCTCAAAGAATAAGTGCAAGGGGGCGGACCAGAGGCCAGCGACACGATTTTTCGCACCCGAGCGTTGGCTGTGTCGCCCACATATACGTTGCCCGCTGGATCCAGCGTCAACGCAAATGGAAGGTCGAATTGCGCCGACGTAGGAGGGACGTTATCTCCATGATTGCCCGCGGCACCGGGAATTCCAGCCACCGTCGAGATCGTTCCTCCCGCCGTCACTTCGCGGATCACTTGGTTCAACGTGTCCGCGATAAACAGGTTGCCGGCCGAATCGATCGCCGTTTCGCCCGGAGAGGTCAGGCTGGCGGATGTGGCCTGGCTCCCGTCGCCCCCAAACCCAGCGATTCCGTTCCCAGCCACCGTGGTGATGATGCCGTTGGTATCGATTTTCCTGATTCGCTGGTTAGATTGGTCGGTCACATACAGGTTCCCCGAGGCATCGAAAGAAGCTGCGGTCGGATTGTTCATCGCCGCCTGCGTTGCCGGTCCGTTATCTCCGGAGAAGCCAGTTCCGCCATATACGCCCGCATAGTTGCTGATCATGCCATTGGTGTCCACCTTGCGGACGACATTCGCATCCGCACCCTGGTCGACGATGTAGAGGTTGCCGCTCTGATCCACTGCGCAGCGTATGGGAGTGTGCATCCCGGCGGATATGGCTGGGCCGCCGTCCCCGCTCGGAGTCGGCGATCCACTCCCCGCTACCGTCGTGATGATTCCGGTGGACGCCGCAATTTTGCGCACCCGGCGGTTACCCAGGTCGTTCACGTAAACGTCGCCCGAAGGCCCAACGCACACTCCTGTAGGCGCATTGAGCTTAGCTGCGGTCGCTAGGCCGCTGTCTCCGCTGAAGCCCGCAGCCCCTATTCCCGCGAAAGTGGTGATGACGCCGCTGGTATCCACCTTGCGCACGACATGATTGCCCGAATCGGCCAGGTAGATGTTCCCCGCGGCATCCGCCGCCAAGCCGAGCACGTTGCTGATCTGCGCCTGCGTGGCTGGACCGTTATCCCCCTGATATCCGATGAGCCCGTTGCCCGCAAAGTTGGTAATCGTCTGGCCAGAAGCAATGGCGGCCGCCAACAGGGGCCAGATCAGTCTGCAATTCATCGGGAGCCGCCCCTCCGGGGGTGGATTATGTTAGTGTAACCCGGCTCCCTTGCAAGCCTCCGCTGGAACCTCGCTATTGGACGAACCGAATCCCGCGTGGGGCTATCGTTTTGCGAATTATATCCGATATATGGGTCGTGGAGCATCGTAGAGAATCCCGCCTTAAGATCAACAAAGCGGTGACGCTGAGCGTGGTCAGCCTGATGGGCCAGCCGAGCGCCGGCACGTTGATGAACGCGCGCGTCCTCGACACCTCGGGCAGCGGCATGCGCCTGGAAGTGGCTTTGCCGGTCCCTTGCGGCGCGGAAGTTGTCATTGAGGATCAGCGCATGCGGATTCTGGGGGAGACCATGCGCTGCGATCCTAAAAGCGACGGGTACATTGTCGCCATCCGCGTGTCTGAGACCGGGCTGCTGACCGACGCTTAGACAGAGACCCGTTGCTCGATTGCGGGCTTCACGGCACTGGTTCATCCCGCTTCCTGCCACTCGTTCAACCGCTTCCTGCCACTGGTTCATAATGATTAAGTGCAAACCGATCGGGTCGCGATTTTCGGAAGTGGAGGACAACTCGGCGTAGAACTGAAGACCGAGTTCACCAAGCGGGGATACGCGGTCACCAGCTTCGAACGGGCTGACGTCGACATCACCAACGCCGCGCACGTGGAGCGCTGCATCGCCCAATGCGATCCGGCGATCGTGCTGAATTCGGCCGCCTACAATCAAGTGGATGTCGCCGAGAAAGAGCCGCAGGCCGCCTACCTGGTGAACGGACTCGCAGTGCGCAATCTTGCCCTCGCGTGCCGCCAGGCGGACGCCAAGCTGGTGCATTTTTCTACCGATTATGTTTTCGACGGCTTGGCCGGCCGCGCCTACACCGAACAGGACACGCCCCGGCCGCTGGGCGCCTACGCCGTGTCGAAGCTGGCGGGCGAATACTATGCGCGCGCCTACCTGGATCAGGCGCTGATTATCAGGACTTCGGGAGTGTATGGCCCCGGCGGCCTCCACACCGCGCGCGGCAACTTTGTCGAACTCATGCTGCGCCTCGCCGCCAACGGTCAGCCGATCAAGGTTGTGGAAGATCATGTCGCCTCGCCCACATACGCCCCGGCGCTGGCCGCTCGCACGGCCGATCTGGTGGAACGCGGCGCGCAAGGCGTCTTCCACATCGGTGGCGGAGTGCCCATTTCCTGGTTCGAGTGGGCGGTAAAGATCTTCGCGGCGGCGGGCCTCCAACCTCCCCTCAAGCCCACCAACGAGCGCGAGTTCAGGACCGCGGCGCGCCGGCCGAAATATTCGGCGCTATCGAACGCCAAGATGGAAACGCTGGGGATCGATCCCATGCCAACGCTCGATCAGGCCATCGGCCTGTACTTGCTGGCCCGCAACCGCAAATTGGCGGCCGGGACGCCGCGCGAAGCGGCGCCGCAGGTCTAGAATTCCCCGGGCGGTTTAGAAATCCAAGCTATCGCCGGTCTTCAGCCCGTTCTTACGTGCGATGCCGGCGTTCACTTCCAGCACATATTTGGATTTGAAATTCCCCCCGTAATTGGGGCATTCCTTCGCGCTCGTGGAGCGGCAGGGCGGCGTATCCAGCGACATTTCGACAATGCGCCGGTCGTGGTCCATCCAGATCAGGTCGAGCGGGATCTTGGTCTGGTACATCCAGTAGTGGAAAGTGTTTTCCTTGGGATGGATGAATAGCATCCCCCGGTTGGGCGCGAGCGATTCCCGAAACATCAGCCCGCGCATCAATTCGGGTTCGCTGCGCATGGTTTCGGCGTTGATCTTGGCGCCGTTGGGGAACGTGACCTGCGTGAGATCGAGTTCGTCGGTGATGTTGGAGGTGCCGCACCCGGCGGCGAAGAAGGCCGCCGCAAGAATCACGATTCTGGTTACGCTGAGCCCGAGCGAAATCCGCATTCCCTTAGAATAGTAGTTTGCCCTCCTTTCTGAAACGCGTCCGGCTTACGCTCGAAATGATCAAGTTCGAGCACTCGGTGTTTGCGCTGCCGTTTGCCCTCACCGGAGCCCTGCTAGCCTGGCGCGATGCCGGATTCGTCCGTCAAGGCCTGTGGATCAAACTCCTGTGGATCGTCGTGTGCATGGTCGCAGCCCGCTCGACTGCAATGGCGTTCAACCGCGTGCTGGATGCCGACATCGACGGGCGCAATCCGCGCACCCGCATGCGGCATCTGCCGGCCGGGAGCCTGTCACGCGCCTTCGCCTGGGGCTTTATCGGAGTGTGGTCGGTGGTGTTTTTATTCGCCGCGCGCGAATTGAACCCGTTGTGCTTCAGGCTGGCGCCAGTGGCGCTCGCGATCCTGATGTTTTATTCCTACACCAAACGTTTTACGTCGCTATCGCACGCGGTCTTGGGATTCTCGCTGGGGATCGCCCCGGCAGGCGCGTGGATCGCCATGCGGGGCTCGCTCGACCCGCGCATATTGTGGCTGACCGCCGCAGTCACGCTCTGGACAGCGGGCTTCGACATCATCTATTCTTGCCAGGATTACGAATTCGACGTCGAAGCCGGCCTCTTCAGCATCCCCCGCCGCTTCGGCATTCCCGGAGCCTTGTGGATTTCGCGCCTGCTGCACCTGGGAATGCTGGTGTGCCTGGTGATGTTGGTGAACGCGTTCGCCTTGGGCGGGCTCGCCTGGGCCGGGATCGCCGCCGTCGCGTGCCTGCTTTTGTGGGAGCACCGCCTGGTCTGGCCCAATGATCTTTCGCGCGTCGACGCCGCGTTCTTCACCATGAACGGCTACGTCAGCGTGATATTCTTTGTATTCTGGGCCACGGATATTTTTTTGAAGTGATATTTTTTGGAAGTGATATTTCTTGGCGATGAGATCCCCCATGACACCCGTTTTTGACGACCCCCGCCTGCTCCCGATCCGCGACAAGGTCGAGCGCGGCGAGCGTCTCAATTCGGAAGACGGACTGGCTCTCTATCGCACTCCCGACCTGCTGAGCGTAGGCTGGATGGCGAACCGGGTGCGCGAGCGCCTCCACGGCAACAAGACCTTCTTCAATGTAAACCGCCACATCAATCCTACTGATGTGTGTGTGGCTAGCTGCAAATTGTGCGCTTTCGGCAAGAAGGCCAAGGATCCCACCGCCTACGCCTTTTCGCTGGAAGAAATTTGGGAACGCGCCGGCCGCGGCCACGCCGAAGGCGTCACCGAATTTCACATCGTGGGCGGATTGCATCCCGAGCTTTCACTCGACTGGTATTGCGATATGCTGCGCGGACTGAAGCAGCGCTACCCGGAGGTGCATCTCAAGGCCTTCACCATGGTCGAGATCGGTTACTTCGCGCAGCGCACGAAAATCAGCCACCGCGAGGTTCTGGAGCGCCTGAAAGAAGCCGGTATGGATTCCATGCCCGGTGGCGGCGCCGAGATTTTCGCCGAGCGCGTCCGTCGCATTATCTGCGATCACAAGCTTTCAGGCGATCAATGGATTGAGGTCGCGCGCACCGCTCATAAGCTGGGCATTCACTCCAACTGCACCATGCTTTATGGGCACATAGAGACCCCAGAAGACCGCGTCGATCACCTCCTGCGGCTGCGCGCTTTGCAGGACGACACGCAAGGCTTTCAGACTTTCATTCCGCTGGCGTTCCATCCCGACAATACCGCGATGCACCACGTAGGGAAGACTACCGGCTTTAACGATATCCGCGAGATTGCGGTTTCGCGCTTAATGCTGGACAACATCCCGCACATCAAAGCCTATTGGGTGATGATGACTCCGCAGATCGCGCAGATCGCGCTGCGCTTCGGCGCTGACGATCTGGATGGCACCGTGGTAGAAGAAAAGATCTATCGCGATGCCGGCGGCGCCACCAGCGGAAGCTTGCGGCGCAGCGAATTACTGCGCCTGATCCGCGAAGCCGGCCGCGAGCCGCTGGAGCGCGACACGCTCTATCATCCCGTCGAGCGCAAAGAATCCGAGAACGTCTTTACCGTGCTCGTGTAGTTACCGCGAAGTCCGGGCGCGCGTCCGAGCCGCTTTCTTAGCCGCGCTACTCCGATTTGCCGCGCCGCGCTTGCTGGCGCTGGCCCGCGCCTGACGCGAAAGGGAAGCCTTCGAAGCCGCCTTCGTGCCTTCGCGCTTCAGCGCATTGGTCGTCGCGCGCGATCTCTTCGGCGATGGCGCCCGCCGCGAGGTCCCAGCCTCTGAATCCTGCGCCGCCTTCGTGCGCACCGTTTTCGAGGCGCCGCCCTTGGGAGGCGGTAATGAGACTCCCGCCCGCCTCGCTTTCGACAGGCCAATCGCTATCGCTTGTTTGGTGGAGCGAGCCCCATGCTTGCCTTCGCGGATGTGGTCCATTTCCTCGCGCACGAATTCGCCGGCCTGCGTCGAAGGCGCCTTTCCTTCGCGTGCATCTTTCCGCGCTCTCTCGATGGTATCTTTATCGGGCATCCTGAACCTCCGTGAGGAGGACCTGCAATTTGATCTCCGTACAAATGAAACAAGCCGGCGGACCTTGAAGGCCGCCGGCTTGTTTGCGGAAAAAGTTGCGCCGCGTTAAGGGATCTGGAAATCCACGTTGCGATCGCGGTTGATCTGCTGGCTAAATGGGATATCGATCTTGGAGAGAGGAGCGTGATGCTCCTTATTGTCCCGATCCTGCCAGTACAACTGATCGCCTTCCACTTTATACGCACTTGCCGCCTGAATGGTGTGGTCGCTGAAAGCGATCAGGTAGAACTGAGGCTGGTTGCCTTCATTAGCTGACTGCGGTTGAGTCTGCGCTGGTGGCGGATTTTGTTGCTGATACTGCGGCTGTTGCTGCGGCGCCGGCGCAACCTGTCCTTGACCCTGTTGCGGGTAGCCTTGCTGATAACGGTAATCCTGTTGCGGCGGAGGCGTTGAGGTATAGCCGCCATCGTAAGCATAGGGATCGTAGCCGTAGCCGTAAGCGTAGGGATCGTACGCGTACCCATAAGCCGGGTAACCGTAGTAGTAAGGGTAACCGAATCCAAAAAAGAGACTCGACCCGTAGTAAGGATAGCCACCATAGAAGCCGCGGCGGAAGCCACCACGGAACCCGCCTACGCCACCACGGAACCCGCCTACGCCGCCACGGAATCCGCCTCCTTCGTGACCACGAAAACCGCCCCCGCCGCCGCGGAAGCCACCGCCGAAGCTGCCGCCATGACCGCCGGAGAATCCGCCGCCGCGCGCTCCACCGCCGCCGCCAGCGTGACCGCCCCCGCCGCCGCCATGTCCTCCACCACCGCGCTGCCCATAGGCCGTAGCAATCAGCCCAGGAGAGCACAGAGCCGCGAAAAGCACGCATCTCGTGAATTTCATAGTAATACCTTCACCCAGTTAGATGTCCTGGTTCCCTATTGGGTTCCACTCTATCGTACGCCCAACCATCCTGGGGCCGCAGAAGCGCGCGTGAGCGAAGCATGCTGTAACCACAACACGCGGAGCTCCATCGTTACATTAGTTTGTTATGCGATCTTCAGCACCCGCTCATCAGACGTACCACTCAAGACGTCAGTTTCTGGCATCCGCGGCGTCGTTGCTTGGCGCCGGGGCGTACGCCGGTTCGCTCGCGCGCGCTCAGGATGAAGCAACCTTCACCACCGGCGTCAAAGTCGTCAACGTCCTCGCCACCGTGCGCACCAAGAGGAACGAAATCGTCCGCGACCTGACGAAAGACGACTTCACGCTCACCGAAAACAGCCGCCCACAGCTCATCCGTTATTTTTCGAAAGAGACCGACCTGCCTCTGACCGTCGGGTTGATGGTCGACACCAGCATGAGCCAGCAGAAGGTGCTGGAGTCCGAACGCACCGCCAGTTACCGCTTCCTCGATCAGGTTTTGCGTGAGTCCAAAGATAAGTTGTTCGTCATGCAATTCGATATGGCGGTGCAGTTGCGCCAGCCGCTCACCTCTTCGCGCAAGGACCTGGAAGAAGTGCTCCCCTATGTCGATACGCCTACCCGCCGGGAATTGAGCATGCAGGATGGCGGCGGCACCCGGCTCTACGACGCCATCGTCGAGGCTTCGAACAAAGTTTTGAAAGACCAGAAAAACCGCAAAGCAATGATTGTGTTGTCCGACGGCGGCGAGAACGGCAGCAGCGCTACTCTAACCGACGCCATCGAGGCCGCTCAGCGCGCTGACACGCTGATCTACTCGATTCTTTTCTCCGATTCGTCGTACCCCGCGCCGCCCTTTGGTTTCGGCGGCATGGACGGCAAGGAAATCCTCATGCGGCTCTCCAAAGAGACCGGAGCTTCCTTTTACCAGGTGTCGAAAAAGCAGGGAATCGAGCAGATCTACCAGGCGATTGAAGACGAGCTTCGCAGCCAATACAACTTAGGTTTTATTTCGGACCAGCCCAATGAGATCTCCGAGTTCCGCACGCTGAAACTGACCACGAAACGCAAGGACCTGGTGTTGCAATACCGCGAGCGCTATTGGGCCAAAGTGTGAGTATTTAAGCCAACGCACGCGCGACGTCCGGGGCAAAATACGTCAGGATCACGCCCGCTCCGGCCCGCCGAATAGAGGTCAGCGACTCCATCATCGCGCGGTCCAGATCCAGCCAGCCATTTCGCGCCGCCGCGTGGATCATGCTGAATTCGCCCGACACCTGGTAGGCGCCAATGGGAACGTCGAAGCGGTCGCGCGCCTGGCGGATCAGGTCCAGGTAGGGTAGGGCAGGCTTGACCATCAGGAGATCGGCGCCCTCTTCGAGATCCAGTTCCATCTCATGCAGGGCTTCGCGCCCGTTGGCGGGATCCATCTGATAGCTGCGACGGTCGCCGAACTGCGGCGTGGATTCCGCAGCTTCGCGGAATGGCCCATAAAACACCGAAGCAAATTTTGCCGCGTAAGCAAAAATGGGAGTGTCGAGGAAGCCGTCGGCATCGAGCGCAGCGCGAATCGCCGCGACGCGCCCGTCCATCATGTCGGAAGGCGCCACCATGTCTGCGCCGGCGCGCGCGTGTGAGACCGCGGTTTTCGCCAGCCACTCCAGCGTGGCGTCGTTGTCAACGTCATGAACGCCACCGCGCTCCACCACTTTCCCGCAATGCCCGTGGCTGGTGTACTCGCAATTGCACACATCGGTCATGACGATCAGCCCGGGCACCGCCCGCTTGACGGCGTGGACTGCTTGCTGCGTGATGCCATCTTCGGCGTAAGCGCCCGACGCTTCCTCGTCCTTGGTCTCCGGAATCCCGAAAAGGATGACTCCCCCGACGCCCAGCGCATGAACCGCCTCGCACTCCTTTACCAACTGATCGATCGAGAGCTGCGCCTGACCGGGCATGGATGAGATGGTTTTACGCACTCCCTCGCCAGGGCACACGAAGAGTGGCAATACCAGTTGCGATGGCTCCAGATGGGTTTCCCTCACCAGGCGGCGCATGGACTCGGACACACGGAGCCGGCGGGGCCGGTGAACCGGAAAGGACATGCTCTCATTATGCAATGTCTGGCAACGCGGGTGGCCGCTTCTTGTCGGCCATTCGGCCCGGCCGCTGCTGTCCGTCCCCTGTCTTCTCTTCAGGTCTGCACCGTCTAAACAGCCCTCGGATAGAGCGTGAGCCCTAGTTTGGTATTAAGCGTGCACAATTTTCGTCGTGCAGTGCAGTAACGAAGGGAATCAAAGCTTTAAGTGCGCCCCTCAGCAGAATTTACCTATTCTGTCCCGGAAAAATTTACGAAGCTCCGGGATAAACGCCTGTTTAGGGGAACACACTAGAGAGCGGTACGACGGTTCGTACCGATTAGGTGCCTCGGATGGCCGGAATGTGCAGCCGGTTCACAACGAGAGCGCCGCTCACCAGTCATTTTCTAACAAGATTCGGGCACGGAATGCCCAGAGGGATACTTTATGAAGACTTCGTTTTTGATTGCCGGCGGACTCGCCTTGAGTCTGCTGGGCACCGGCTGCGCGACCAAGAAGTATGTTGCCAAGAGCATTGCTCCTGTCGAGCAACGGGTTACCAGCACGGAAGCCAAGAATACTGACCAGGACACCAAGATCACCGCCAACACCACGCAGATCGATGCGGTGGATAAGGATCTGTCGCGCACTAAAGAGCACCTGAACGATGTGGATGCGAAGGCGCAGGCTGCCGCCGCCGCTGCGGATGCCAAGGCGGCTGCTGCCGCTTCTGCTGCCAGCGCGGCGGATGCCAAGGGCCAAGAAGGCATCGAGAAGGGCACGCTGGCCGCGAAAAACGTCGATACTTTGCGCGAAGACGTGCGCGCCGGCAAGTTTAAGATGACCAAATCCGACTCCGTGCTATTCGGCTTCAACCGCAAGACGCTGACCGATGAGGCCAAAGCCCAGCTCGATAGCGTGGTGCAGTCGCTCGACGGCGTGAGCCGCTACGTGGTCGAAATCCAGGGCTTCACGGATAAAACCGGCTCGGCGGTATACAACGATGAATTGAGCCAGGAGCGCGCCGCAGCGGTAGCGCGGTATCTGGCCAGCCATAAGGTTCCTCTGCGGAACATCACCATGCTCGGCACCGGCGTAGCCGAAGGTGAACAGAGAACCCGGGAAGAACGGGCGCAAGGCCGAAAGGTCGACGTCCGGGTTTTCGTTCCCGAGATTTAACGGTTCGGATGCCGTGCGGAACTGCTCCCGCTGCGGCGTCCTTCGAGTTGGCCGTCAGACCCTCCGACCTGATGGCCATCAGGGCAGGCGCTTGATAAGGTCTTGCGCGAGGAGATCTGCACGCCTCGCCAGGTTGACTGCGGTCACCAGATCTTGCTCTCGCGCCTGCTCAGCTTGTTTCTGGAAGGTCTGAATCCGGCTGACGATCTCGGTCAGTTCCGGATTCAGATTCCGGCCTGCGACACTCCCCAATACTCTTCTTACGCGATCCAAGCTTTCATCCACAGCGCGGTTATAATCCCGCAACTGCTCGGCCGTGAAGATTTGACCGAGCCGCGGCGTCGGCTGCACCTCGGGCGGGACTGCGGCCGGAGGCTGGGCGTTGACCCGTACCGGTGGGGGCGCCCGCCGTGGCGGGGGCGGCGGAGGGGCCGCAACGGGCGGCATGGCGGCCGGTATGCCTTCCATGATGCTGGCATCCTGCGGCAGGTCGATTTCCGGGGGCGGAGGCATTTCGGGCTGCGCCAGCACCACGGGGCTCCGCACCACCGGCGGTGGCGGCACAAACACCCTGGGTGGCGTGGATTTGTTGAACCAGCACGAGGTGCTGCCGAACGACAACGCGAGGACGACGGGTAGCAGCCGCGATCTAAACATGGTTGACTGACGCAGGGAACTGGAGGCGGAAGGTAGTTCCCCGGCCCAACTCGCTCGTAAAATCGACAGTACCATTATGTAACTGAACCGCGCGGTACGTAAGGGCCAATCCAATGCCCGAGCCCCGTTCCTTGGTGGTGAAGTACAGCTGGAAGACTTTGTCACGGACCTCGGGCGGGATACCGGGGCCATTGTCCGCAATTTCGACGGCCACACTATCGCCCGACCGTTCCGCTTTCAGACGCAGGACCCCGCCGCTCTTGCCTTCACTTTTCATGGCCTCCAGGGCGTTGGTCACCAGATTGAGGATGGCCTGCTTCAGCAGGTCCGCATCCCCCCGCATCAGGGCCGGCTCGGCGGGCGCTTCGAACTGCATCTCTACTCCGGAGGTGCGCGCTTGCGGAGTCATCAAATTCGCAACCTCGCCGGCCAGAGCCGCGAGATCCACGTCCGCGAAGCGAACTTCCAGAGGACGGGAAAAATCCAGAAAGGTCTTCACCACCCGGTCCAGCCGCCGGACTTCATTCGAGAGGATGTCGATTTCCGGAATCAGCCCATCCTGCTGCGCCTCGGCGTGGGCCCGCAGTAAATCCAGGCGCAGCGAAATCGCGTTTAACGGGTTTTTGATTTCGTGGGCGACGCCGCCGCTGATGCGGCTGATCGCGGCCAGCCGCGACGCCACATCGAACTGCGACGCCATGCTGGCGATCTTATCGTCGAGGCTCCGCTTCAGCAGGGTGTTATCCTGGCGCGCTCCGCTGTATTTCTGGCCCAGCAGATTGAGCTTGCTTTCCAGCGCCACAAATTCGCGCGAACGGTGTTCCGGTCTGCGCGGCTCCTCGCCGTGATAATCGCCCTGGGCAATACGGTCGATGGTGGCTTCGATGCGCTTGAGCGGACGCAGAGCCTGGCTGGTGGCGAAGCCGGCCAGCAGCAGCGACACGAACAGGGAGCCGGCTGCGACTTCCGCTACCGTGCTCACCTGCGGCACGACCGGATCGATCAGGAAAACGCTGGAGGTCACCACCTGAATCGTAAAGATCGATTGTTGTCCTACCCCCAGCGGCACCACCACCTGGTAATCCGGCTTGCGCACCGTCAAATCCACCAAGCGGCGGTAGAGGGAACGGCTCCGCCAATCGGCGAAATTTTCCAGGTGCGCCTGCGGTTGGCCGATCCGCGAAGGGTTGGAGGATGCGAGGATAATGCCGTCCTGGCCGGCGACGTTGATTTCGAGCAGCGCGGCCGACAGCGCCATGGTGCGAAACAACATGGTGGAAATATCCGGATCGTTCGCCACGATATCGCGCCATTGCGTCTCAGTTTCCGCCAGGTCAGTGGGCGCGGGCTCGACCGGCGAAAGCCGGTTGATGCGGTCGTTGATATAGGCGTTCACCTGTTGGCTGGCAAGCTCCGCACGGTCAAGCGCCGTGGCCGAAAGCGAGTTCACCAAGCTCGTAAGGTATAGCCCGGAAAGAATCATGACGACCACGGTGACTAGCGCCACGGTCAACAGGATCAGGCGGATTCGCAGGGACATGGGCCGTCAGGCTGCGCCCGAGCCGTCTTGGGCGCCGTACTCGCGCAATTTATTGAACAGAGTCTTTTGGCTGATGCCGAGGATCTCGGCGGCCCTCGTCTTGTTGTTCTTGGTGTGCTCCAGGGTGAGCTCAATCAAGGCGCGCTCGGCATGGTCGATGGTGGACCCCACCGG
>Ga0070681_10004553_pt1 | contig 13224 bp, 7 predicted proteins | sample KBSC83BmetaG_FD_65650 | JGI IMG/M metagenome (GOLD analysis project Ga0070681, IMG submission 65650) | Corn rhizosphere microbial communities from Kellogg Biological Station, Michigan, USA - KBS C8-3B metaG | ecosystem: Host-associated > Plants > Roots > Rhizosphere | place: USA: Michigan... | reverse complement strand
TCTGTTCTGGAGAGGTGTTTGACTTCACCTCGAACCTCAAAAAGACCATGGCCCCATTAATAATCGCGATCGACGGACCATCAGGCTCGGGGAAATCAACACTTGGCCGCATGATTTCGCATGCGTTGAACCTTTTGTATATCGATACTGGTTCGATGTATCGGGCCGTCGCGCTGGCAACGATTGAAGCGGGCATCCATCCCCAGGATCGTGATGCAGTCGTCCAGCTGGCTGAGGGACTTGATATCAATCTGGAAGGCGATCCTGATTCACTTCGTACTCTGATAGGAACGCGCGATGTCTCGGACCTGATTAGAAGTGAGGCAGTCACCGAGATGTCCTCGATAGTTTCCACGATTCCTGGAGTGCGTCGCGCGATGGTTGCCCGCCAACGCGATCTCGGCCGTCGGGGTGCGGTACTGAATGGCCGAGACATCACCACCGTCGTGTTTCCGGATGCAAGTTACAAATTCTTTCTTACGGCCGACGCGAGCGAACGGGCGCAAAGACGATTCCTGGAAGAACAGGCTAATCATCGTAACTCGACCTTGGCCGAAACATTTGCGGAAATGACCGAGCGAGATCAACGCGATATAACGCGCGCCGACTCGCCGCTCAAGATTGCCGATGATGCGATCGTGATCGATTCAACTGGAAAACGGATCGAGCAAGTGTTTCGCGAAATGATGGACAAGATTAAGGAAAGCGAAGAACAAGTATAGGGACCTATGTGACCTATTGGACCTATTGACTTCGACCTATTAACAACATGTTCACCGGCATCATTGAAGAACTCGGCAAAGTCCGGAGCGTGGAAAAGCGGGGCGACAATGCCCGCATCGTGATCGAGGCCCGTATTGTTATTGAAGGAACAAATCATGGCGACTCGATCGCAGTTAACGGCGTTTGTCTAACTGCGCTCGACATCACCAACGATTCATTTGCCGCGGATGTGTCGATGGAGACGCTGGCGCGTTCCACTCTTGGTAATCTTAAGCCCGGCACGCCCGTTAATCTCGAGCGTTCGGTGACGCCAGCGACACGCCTTGGAGGACACATAGTCCAGGGACACGTTGATGCGCGCGGTCAGTTGTTGGCAATCGAAGATCATGGCGAGTCGTGGACGTTTCGATTTGCTTATCCTCCCGAGATAGCAAGGTATCTGGTTTTCAAGGGCTCAGTTGCGGTCGAAGGGATTAGTCTGACTATCGCCGGACTTACCGATGATTCTTTCGAAGTGGCAATCATCCCCAAGACGTTGCAAGTAACTAATTTTTACCACCTGAAACCCGGCGAAGCTGTCAATCTCGAAGTTGATGTAATCGGGAAATATGTTGAGCGGCTGTTGAAAAAGTCAGAACCGTAACGCGGTAGCGTCGGGTCGCAACCAATTAGATCCCTTACTTTGGAGGGACCCGACGCTACCGCGTTACGGTTCTGACTTCAATTTCGGTTAACATAACCGTCAGTTCTTACTATCACCCGCGAAGGCTTGTTACGTGGCTCTTGCTCCTATTGATTACGCTGTCCGCGACATCCGTGACGGCAAAATGGTCATAATCGTCGATGACGAGGACCGTGAAAATGAAGGCGACCTCGTTTGTGCGGCCGAAAAGGTTACGCCCGAGATCATCAACTTTATGGCCCGCCATGCACGCGGTTTGATCTGTTTGCCACTGACCGAAGAGCGATGTGACGAACTCCACCTTACGACTCAAGTCGCCGACAACACGTCTTTCCTCGGTACCGCATTCACAGTCTCTATTGATGCGCGCCGTGGCATTACGACGGGTATCTCCGCGGCTGATCGTGCCACTACGATATTGGTCGCAGTGGACCCCAAATCAAAACCTTCGGATCTGGCGCGACCTGGTCACGTCTTTCCGCTTCGTGCAAAGAATGGCGGCGTGCTGGTTCGGCCGGGGCAAACGGAAGCAAGCGTGGACATCGCACGCATTGCCGGGTTGTATCCAGCCGGAGTCATTTGCGAGATCATGAATGAAGACGGAACGATGGCCCGCCTGCCTCAACTCCAGGATTTCGCAGCCCAGCACGATTTGAAAACGATCAGCGTCGCCGACCTGGTGAGATACCGGATCAGCAAAGAGACGTTGATCAGGAGGGTTGTCGAAACTGATTTACCAACTGTCTACGGGCGCTTCCGAGCAATTGCGTACGAAAACATCATGAATGGTGATGTTCACCTGGCGATGGTGATGGGAGAAGTTGCCGGCGACGAGCCAGTGCTCGTTCGCGTGCACACCGAAAACGTTACTTGCGATATGTTCGGTTCACTAATCGACGACACAGGTTTCCAACTGCATACCGCCCTCGAGAAGATTGCGGCGGAAGCCTGCGGTGTAGTTCTATACTTGCGACAGCGCGAACACAGTTTGGATCTCGTCAATCAACTGCGCACCTATGGTGTGATGCAGGAAAAAGGATTGAATAAACGTGAAGCAAGTCTCGAAACGGGTTATGGTGTAGATCGCGATTACGGAGTTGGAGCCCAAATCCTCCATGATCTGGGTGTGCGACAGATTCTCTTGCTTTCAAATCATCCCCCCAAAGTAGCGGCCCTCGAAGGTTTTGAGTTGTCAGTTGTCGGCAATGTTTCGCTTGGCCAGCCGGCGTCGATAACGGATCAGCAGACCTTCAATAAACGCTGAGCAATGATGTTCGATATGCGTCCGTCTTGTCGTGACTGGACCAATTGGGTCCCACGCTGGCAGGGTCTTTTTGATAGTGATGGGCCGGTGAGTCTAGTCACGACAAGACAGACGCATATCGGACATCAGCACTGGACCATGAGTTGCTGACCAGACAAGTGACGTACTTCAAGGGCTCTTTCAACTTTCGGTCTCTCCCTCTAGAATTCAATGCTTCCCTCAGGTTGCTGGGCGACCAACGGTTATGAGTGTAGACGATCCTAAGCCACCCCAAGACCGTCCAACGGAGACAGCTCCGCACAAGCCGACGATCAGACGGCGGTGGCGCTACTTTTCACGCCGCCATGCTTTTCTGGCAGGTCTCATCATTGGTGTGGGAATTCTTGCGCTCTTGTTGTTGTCGTTCATCCTTTACCGGTTCGGCTTCATAGACCGTTATGTGGCTGGTCAGATCACAGATACCTTTTCGAAGTATGGCATTAGAGCGACGATTAAGGAGTTTCATTCGTCACTTCCGCCACGTACCGTAGAGATGTCAGGAATCGAGCTGTTTGACGAGGTAAGCGGCGCGAAACTCGGAAAAATTGATCGACTCTCCGCGAAGATCAGAATCGAAGATCTTTACGCTTTGAATCTTCGCCGCAACATTAATCTTGAAGATTTGACAATAGACGGTTTTGAAAGTTGGGTCGCCTTTGACGAGCAAGGCCAGTCGAACTTTCGCAATATCCATATCCCAGCGCCTGAACCTAACGCCCGCATCCTTTTCGCCTATTCCACTGCGCATGTTCAAGTCAGAAATGGCGTGGTGCATTACGGTGACGTCAAGCACGAGATTTCCGGCGAGGCGCGCAACCTCCAGGCAACCGTTCAACCTGACGATCCCAATGCGCCAGTCGCGAGTAGAATGAATACAGTAACGCTCTCGCTCACTGATTCAACCTTCACCTACGACGGTCGCCCAGTAGACAAGATCGAAATCAACGCTCGCGGTCGAGTTAACCAAACACGAGCGGAGATCCAGGAACTTATCCTGAAGTCGCCAGTGACAGAGACGCATTTAAGCGGAACCATGGACGACTGGCGAGCTCTTCGTTATCAGATGAATATCACATCGTCTGTTGATTTGACTGAAGTGTCAGACACATTCGAAACCAACCCAACGCTACGCGGAACCGGAAACTTCACGGGTACTGTTAATGGCGAGGGTGATCGCTTCACCATCCAGGGCGGTATCAAATCTGACAACCTGGCAGCAGACGGTCTGCGTTTGCAAGGTCTTAACGTCACAGCGAATGGAAAAGTGCAGGGAAAGACATACGAGATTAATGGTAAGGCCGTCGCGGATCTGTTGTCGTCTGGAGATTTTCAGATCGATGCATTGCAGCTCGCCGGAAATGTGATGGGCACGGGCACAAATTTCCGATGGGTTGGTGAGCTACGCGCAGTCGCCGAGAAAGGTTATGGCACAACCATGACCGGCTTAATCCTTCGGGATGCGCGAGCGGAAATGAACGAAGGAGTGTTAACAGCATCTGCGAGCCAGTTCACTGCCAACGGTATATCAGCTTCGGGCGCGAAAGTTGAAGGCATAACTGCTTCCGACATCCGAGTGCGAAATCAAAACAAAGTGACCACTGCGACTGTGGCAAGTGTAAAAGCCGGCAACATCTCCGCCTCAGGCGCGACGGTCAAAGGCGTAACCGCGAACAACGTTGACATCACTGACCGAGAAGGTGTCACGAGTGTCGTTGTGAAGAATGTACAGGTTGGTGCGACGTCAGCGGCGGGCGCGGAGATTGGCGAATTGAATATTGCCGGCGTGAAATTGTCGGTTAGAGATCGCCGCATTGAAGGTTCAACTGCTGACATCGATGCCGGCAATATAAAGGTTGCGGATGGCCAGGCGGACAACGTGAAGCTGACGCATCCGGTTTTTGTTATCGAGCCTTCTGGTAACTATCGGGCCAGTGCTGATTTGAGCATTGGCGGCGGTGTGATGGGTCGGATGAACATGGGCCAGGCCAGCGCCAAACTAGTCGCCACGAGTTCAGAGATTCAGCTTAATGACTTCACCGCGGATATCTTTCGTGGGCGGGCAAACGGCAGCGCGCGCATTGCACTTGCGCGTAATGGCTCGTCACACGTTGCAGCAAAATTTGAAGCGCTGGATATCGGCGGCTCTTTGACCGCGTTGTCGGGAAAGGCAGTTCCATTAACTGGCCTTGCCTCAGGGAACGTTGATCTTACTTTCCCAGGAAAGAACTACAAACTAGCTTCCGGAACTCTCACGACTCAGCTACGCGCGGAAGCGGGGAACACTGCTGATCTGATTCCAATCAGCGGTGATGTTGCGATTAGTGCAAATCAAGGTCTCTTCAGGATTCAGCAACTTAATCTCCAAACACCCGCGACAACTTTAAAAGCGTCTGGTCAGTTCTCTTATGAGAATGATTCTAATCTGCAAGTGGATTTGAATTCCTCAGACGCGACTGAACTCCAGACAGTGTTGTTGACGTCAGGATTGCTCACGGACGCTGATGAGCAACTTCGCGAGTATGGCATTGGCTTGGCCGGTCCCCTGGCTTTCAATGGCAATGTTCGCGGCAGGTTGACCAACCCCGATCTGAACGGAAAGTTTTCGCTAGGCACGGTTTCGGTGAATGGCACTCAGTTAGGTTCGCTTGCTGCGAACATCGCGATGGATGCGGAGAAGTTATCCGTGAGCGATGGCCGGCTCAGTCAGCGCGACGGGGGCGGCATACAGTTTTCACTAAACGCTCCGCGTACGGGTGAAAACCAAACATCGTTGACAGCAACACTTGATCGAATAAACGCGGCATCATTGCTCGCGATTTCTCCATTCAGCAAAAACGAACAACTAACGAATACTCAGTCAGAAGTATCGGGAACCATCAACATCACCGGAATACCAAAGGCGATGAGTGGCAGCGCCGATTTGCGTTTTGGTCCAGGCAAACTTGCGGGTGAAACCTTGCAAAGCATGGTCGCGCGCGCAACCTTCAACGGGTCCGACGTGCATATTGAAAACGTTGATGTTCGACTGGGTGCAGGTCATATCGTGGCGAATGGAAACATCAATACTTCGACGAAGGCGTTTGATTTTCAGGGTCGCGCAGAGGGAGTTGATCTTTCACGATTGGCTGCGCTTACCAATCGTCCCGGCTTGCCACCAATAACGGGTGTTGCCGATTTCACGGCGCATGTAATTGGGAATTTCGACCTTAAAGAAGCAAGTTTCGCCGCGTACCAGTTTACTTTTGACGGCAGCGCTCGCGACGTAACCATCAACGGTAAATCAGCTGGTACAGTCGCGCTGGTCGGTCGCACAGAAAACAAACAGCTCAACATCACTCTTACCACGGGCATCCTGGGCCAGCCGCAGGTTGTCTCAGCGCAAATCAATCTCGCCAGCGAACGTTTGTCAGCCAGTGTGGAAACAACTTTGACGAATGCCGATCTCACAAACTTATTTGCGATGCTGTTGCCCAACAGCGGCGTAACGGTGACTGGCAGAGCAAATGGGACTATCAAAGCCAGCGGCGATCTGCTTGATGAGTATGCAAGCTTCTCGCTTGCAGGGCTGACAGGAACGGCAACATTCTCGGAGTTGAATTTTCGTGTTGAAGACGTTCAATTGACAGCGGCGGCTCCACTGATCGTTCGCTTTGCGCCGGGCGAAATGATCTTTGATGGTGCAAGGTTTACTGGTCCCGGAACAAACATCACCTTGGATGGCACTATCGCTACGGCCTCCTCGGGCAGGCAGAACCTGAGCGTCAATGGCAGCCTGAATATGCGCGTCTTGAACGGCGTGTCGCCCGATTTCTTCTCGTCAGGTACCGCTGAAGTTGCAGTCCGATTAACCGGCACGTTTGAAGATCCGCGATTGATTGGCACTGCCTCGTTAGCCGGTGCTTCAGTTTCAGTGCTAATCGGAAACGAACGTTGGACAGTCAACAATCTGACGACGCTGGTTCGCTTTACGTCCAACCAGGCGCAGATTGATTCACTGACTGGCACACTTGGCGGCGGACATGTGACGGCGTCAGGTGGTGCGTTGTTGGACGGCTTTACTGTCTCAGGTTTCCGGCTTAGCTTGCACGCAGCCAACGTGACCGTTCCATTTCCTGAAGACTTTCATTCAAACCTCGATGCAGACGTAGAAATCAAAGGCTCCTCTCGGGAACAAATCATTAGTGGCCTCGTCAATCTGCGCCGTTCGGAATACACGAAGGACATCGAGCTCGCCGACTTGATTAACAGTCGCACGGAATCAATCGAAGAAGGGGCCGAAATTCCGCTTACGCGCACGGCTGTCTTTGCTGCACTCCGAGTGGAAGGACGCAACGCGCTGGTTGTCAGAAACAATCTTGCCGATCTCGTCGGCTCAGTTTCTCTACAGCTCGATGGACCGGTAACCGATCCAACGATCTCCGGACGAATTACTTCAACGAACGGCACGATGAACTTCCGCAACGATCGGTACGACATCACACGGGCACTCGTGGATCTACCTCCAGCTCGGCACGCCGATCCAATTATCAATATCCAGGGAGAATCGCAGATCAAGGGATACCGAATCATCGCTAGTTTGACCGGGCCACTTTCACAGCCGCAGGCAGTGGTTCGATCCGAGCCAGCGCTTCCGCAGGCGGATGTAGTTTCACTGATCACGACGGGTCAACTCAGCGCAAACGACAGTAGTGCCTCCCTTCTTTCGCAATCCGGCGTCGGCGCCGCGACCAGTTTGTTGACTGACGCTCTCATCAACGCGCCCGCTCAACGTGCTACGAGCAAACTGTTCGGTCTTACGACATTTGAAATAAATCCCGTTATTGGGGGCCGCACAGGATCTACCCCGGCTGCGCGGCTAACACTGGGACGAAGAATTAGTAAGGAAGTGCAGATCACTTATTCGACCAATGTCACTTCCGACCCGAACCAAATACTGACCCTCGAATATCGCGTTTCAGATCGTCTGTCATTCATCGCGGAGTATGAGCAGGCATCGACGCGTACGTTGAGTGCCAGAACAAACAACTTTAGTTTTGAGATTCGTTTTCGAAAGAGATTCTGAACATAGGGGTAGGCTGGATTGTCGGTACAGTCGCACGAAGGGATAAAGAGAACGCACGGTGTTAGTCGCGGGAGGACCTGGCGTCGTCTCCTGATGATCGCATCCGTGGTGTTTGTTGTATCCGGCGGAGTTGTTGCGGCCGGTCCTTTGGAGTGCGACGGCCTGCCGTCGCTTTGTGACAGGACTACCTCTGATGCGAATATCCGTTATAACAAAGCGACGGCAGGCCGTCGCACTCCAAACAATCCACGACTCGAAGACTATGAAGGCCGTCCGATTGTTTCAGTTGAATTAGCTTTCGAAAACTCTCCTCCGGATCAGGCCGCTCAGGCCGAGTTCCTCTCTTTGTTGAAAGTCGCTTCGGGAACGGAATTCTCTGCTGTTCGCGTACGTGATTCACTTCAGGCTTTGTTTGATTCAGGTCGAATAGCCAATGCGAGGGTCGAAGTTACTGAGAATGGTCCGGCTAAAACAGGGCCTCTTCATCTTCGATTTGTCGTTCAGAGGCAGGTGCAAATTGGTGATGTGCGGATTGAGTTGGGAACATTTGCTGGTACGGCTGTTTCCACTGATGAAATCCGGTCACGACTAAACTTTGTCCAGCCTGGCACAAGGCTCTCCAAACAATTGATTGAACGCAACGCCGATGAAATTCAGGTCTATCTGCGCGACCGTGGGTACTTCAATGCGACCGTCGAACCCGTTGAGCAAGTTGATCGCAGCGGCGTTCGGGCCACAGTGGTCTATAAGGTCACACCGGGTGTGCAGGCTAAGGTTAGCACTTTTGCCATCAATGTAACCGGCTTCGATGCGACTGCTGTTCGAAACACACTCAGTCTACAACCGAGTGCTCCATTTACTCGGGAAGCTCTTTCGTCGGATGTTGCCCGGGTACGCGATGCCATGATCAACCAGGGCTTTCTTTCTCCTGTTCTGGAAGACCCAAAGATTGAGCGCGACGCGGAAAAAAATGAGATTTCCATTCTTCTTAAAGGCGTAAAGGGTCCGAAGGTTTCTGTTGTTGTTAATTTCGACATCAATGATAAAACTCAGCGCGAGTTGTTACCGGTAAGGCGTGAAGGAAACATCGATTACTCCGCGATTGTTGAAGGTGCTCGACGTCTCCGAAACAAGTTACAGGAACAAGGTTACTTCTTTGCCGATGTTTCAAATACCTGCACCGTTGTTAATCCACCCCCGGAACTAGGCGCGAACGGTACCGACGAAACTTGTCAGAACCTGAACCCTGTTACGCTTACCGATCACACCATAGAGATCGACTACGCCGTTGCACAGGGACGCCGCTTTCATCTCACTGACATCCGCATCACTGGCACGAACAAACTTTCCTACGCGGATGTGGAAGGAGATCTCAAGACTCAGAAAGCAAATGCTCTGGGACTGATTCCGTTCCTCGGTTACGGACGAGGCTACACCAGCCTGTCTTTACTCGAGCAGGATAAGCGGACCGTGCGCGCGTTTATGCGCGACCTTGGTTATCGAAGAGCCGACGTTGATGTGTTGCAAGGTGTGTCCGTCAACGGCGACAACCTGATCATTACTTTTCAAGTTACCGAAGGACCGCTGACCCGAATCGCCGGCGTCGAGGTCCGCGGGAATAAGATCTATACCGACGACCGCATTCGTCAGGAATTGAAAACTGTCATTGGCGCTCCGTACTCGCGGTCGCAGGCTCGCGCCGATGCTGACAGAGTCACGGCTCTTTATGCTCGCGGAGGTTATGTCGAAGCTCGAATGGACCTCTCGATCGTCGAGCTACCGAAGAAAGGCGACGACGAGCAAGTTCGATTGGTCTATACGATTCCGGATGAAGGAGACAAGGTCTTCATCAACCAGATCATTGTCAATGGAGTCACAGGTAGTGGCAGCCGGCAACAAAGAAAACGCAAAGCTATCCTGCGCGCGGTTCCTTTGGCGCCTGGTGATGTGCTGCGCGCCGATCGGATATCCGATGCAGAGCGTGAACTGTATCTGACAGATGCCTACCGGCAAGTCGTGATTCATACCGAACCCGCCGGCGAAAGTGTTTCCGGTTACAAACGTAGAGACGTAATTATCGATGTCGAAGAGAAGAAGCCGAAGGTCATGGATTACGGTGGCGGTGCCTCCACCGACGTCGGCGCGTTGGGCCTTTTCGAAATCAGCAACGTCAACCTCTTCGATCGGCTGCGGCAGGGCGCAATGCGTTTGCGAGCCAGCCGGCGGCAACAACTCGTGCGATTCGAGTACCTCGATCCGCGATTTGCTCGCTATAACAAAACGCAGTTTGCGCCTTTAGCGGCTTCCGTCGAGTATCAACGCGATTCGACGATCACGAGATTCTTCCGATCTGCCATCGATCGCGGCACGATGGGAATCGTCCAGCGGCTTGATGAGAAAGGAAATCCGATCGACATCTTCGGTGAGCGGGTCAGCGAACCAACAATTAATCGTTTCACTGCCGCCCTTGAAACGCAGCGAGTGATCGATCAGAAGTCACGCACGATCGTGTTCGCGCGCTACAGTTATGAGGACGTTCGGCTCTATAACCTCGAGAGTCTGGTTGTCAGGCCGATACTGGAACCAGATCGAAAGGTTCGCTTATCGAGGTTTGGTGCGTCTCTCGTGCGCGATACGCGAGAGCGATGTGAGCGCGGGTTATTGAATTTGCGGCGGAGTGCTTATGGCGACGAAGAACCGGGTGAGCCGGGAGAGGTTTGTCGTTATAACCAGGTTGACGCGACGCGTGGCGATTTCCTGAGTGTTGATTATGCCGTTGCGCTGCGTCAATTAGGTGGAAACATTTCTTTCAACCGTTTCCAGTTGACGTATCGTCGTTACTACAAAATGAGTGCTCTGCGGAACACTGTGTTCGCCGGCAATCTGACATTAGGTTTGGCTAATCTCTTCAATCCGCAAGATCGGGATGGAAATGGTGTCATCGATGAAATAGACAAGACATTGCCTATTAGTGAACGATTCTTTTCCGGAGGTTCGACGACGCTGCGCGGATTCAACTTTGAAGAGGCAGGGCCGCGTCAGGTTGTCATTCCGGAAGGACAATTTCGCGATCAGAACAAGAATGTCGTCTTTCTCAACCCGTTCACCGTTCCCGTAGGCGGCAATGCTCTGGCAATCCTCAATCTCGAAGCAAGAGTTCCACTGACACGTTCTTTTCAGGCGGTGCCCTTCTATGATGGTGGCAATGTGTTTAGAAGAGCTGGCGATCTGTTTGGTAAATCAGATCAAACACCAGTACCTCCTGGTGACATCATCGCCGCAATCAATCAAAACAATTTGAAGGCACACTGGACACATACGGTGGGACTCGGATTTCGCGTTCAAACCCCACTTGGAGGTGCTTTGGCAATTGACTACGGATTTCTTTTAAATCCCCCTGAGTTTCTGGTTCCGCAGCGCGGGCCGGGCGGAGGTTTTGATGGCACGCCCGCGGTGTTTAGACTTAATCGAGGACATCTGCATTTCAGAATAACGCAGACGTTTTAGTGAAATGATACTTCTGATTACACATCTTCACTTTCTTCGTACCCATAGCGTTTTCTTACAAATTGCTAAAAGCTTTGTGCCTGTGATCAAAGAAATATCCTTCAAAAGAACAAGTCGGGAAGGGTGGCTTGCCCCCGCTGGCCTTACCAAATTTGAACCTGGGAGCAAGTGGGGTAGGCCAGCGGGGGCAAGCCACCCTTCCCGACTTGTTCTTTTCAAGTTTGATGTTGTTATCCGCCTTTCTGATAAGCAACGGGCTTTCGGTTTGCTCAGAGCGCTCGTTGTTGGAGTGGTCGCAGTGATGTTGTTCGCAGCTCCCAAACAGGTTGCTGGGCAGCGAGTTGTCGACAAGATGGTTGCGACCGTTAATGCCGGCGTAAAGACCGAACTGATCACCTATTCCGATCTACTGTGGCAGCTCGCACTCCAACCTAATACACCTTTGGACAATCCGAGCTCGACTGATTTGAATCACGCTTTGCGATTGCTGATCGATCAAAGGTTAATTCTTCAAGAGGCGGAGAAGTTACCGTCGATTGCACCGACATCTAAAGAGATAAGCGACGCTCGCGATGAGTTGGCGCGACAGTTCTCGTCGCAAATCGAGTTCCAGCAACGATTGCTCCGTGTGGGACTCAACAGCGAGAAACTGGATGAAATAATCGAACAGCGTCTTAAGATGGAGAAGTATCTGGACTTTCGTTTTCGTAGCTTTGTAGTAATCAGCCAGACGGAGATTGCTGCCTATTATCGTGATGTATTTGTGCCTCGTTTACGTTCACGGGCACCTGGCCAGATTGTTCCAACTCTCGAAGAGGCGCGCACCCAGATTGAGAAAACATTGACTGAGGCGAAAATAGAATCGGACACCGATGCGTTTCTGGATACCGCGCGCGAGCGGGCCGAAATCGTGATGCTGAATCCGATAGAGTGAGCTGGCGGCCAAATAGATCCTATAGGTCGTATCGGTCCCATTACCTGCACTCAATGACCTCCCGTCCAACAATCGCATTAGCACTGTCGGGTGGCGCCGCACGTGGCCTGGCCCACGTCGGGGTGTTGCGCGCGCTCCAGGAACACTTGATTCCGGTTGATTACATCGCAGGGACTTCAGCGGGCTCGATTGTAGGCGGTGCTTTTGCAGCGGGAATGTCGATCGATGACATTGATGCACTTGGTCGGGGTCTGCGTTGGCGGGACATCGGGCGAGTCACAATGTCTCGCCTGGGTTTTCAGAGTAATGAACGACTCGAACAGTTTGTGCGTGAGCGACTTCCCAGGTCCAGATTCGAAGAGCTTCCAATCCCCTTAGCGGTGGTTGCGACCGATCTGAAGACTGGTGGCGCAGTCGTAATGCGAGACGAAGGCGATGTTCCGTTTGCAATTCGAGCAAGTTGTGCCATTCCGGGATGGTATGTGCCGGTTCTTGATAAAGAAGGTCGACAACTTGTCGATGGCGGCTTGGTCGCGGTAGTTCCCGTCTCCGTAGCACGTTCAATGGGCGCTGACATTGTGATTGCCGTCGATGTGAACTTTGAAGGTGCGACTTTCATTGGTTCGTCTTCAACGTCCATTGTCGGTGTGGTTCTACAATCGATGCTGGTGGTCCAGAAAACCGCTTCACACTATCAACTGAAGTCGGCGGATTTTGTAATCAGCCCTCGAGTCGGCCACATAAGGTGGGACGAGATGGGACGGGCAGCTGAGTTGATTGCCGCGGGGTACAAGGCCGGAAGCGAATGCATTCCTGCTCTTCAGGCTCTGATTGAGAGGACGATGGGAGAACAACCGAAATGGTATCAGCTTCGACGGAAGAAGAAGCCTTTGAAAGAACCGCTCGAACTGCCTGGGTAGCAAAGAATCATCTGTCGTTGATCATTTCCATTTCTCATTTTCCATTTAATAGTTGGTGGCGAGTCCAGCGAATAGGTCCTATAGGTCGAATAG